>Ga0209483_1002142_pt1 | contig 14080 bp, 18 predicted proteins | sample NGEPerA_FD_184508 | JGI IMG/M metagenome (GOLD analysis project Ga0209483, IMG submission 184508) | Arctic peat soil microbial communities from the Barrow Environmental Observatory site, Barrow, Alaska, USA - NGEE PermafrostL2-A... | ecosystem: Environmental > Terrestrial > Soil > Wetlands >... | reverse complement strand
GGGCGAAGGCAGGCACACTCGCAAGGGCGCGTTCTGCCTCGCCGGTAACGGCGCTCGTGCCGCTGCCGAGCACCGCGCTTGCGCCGATCAGCGGCGTATCGTCGGCGCAGATGGGGTTTCAGGATGGCACTGACGGCAAGCCGTCCCTGACTTGGTCGCGCTATCAAGGCTCCCCCAGGTTCACGGCTGGTTTCGGCCCGTGGTACGGGGCACCCGGCGCAGAGATCAGCTATGAACGTGCGGTTGCCGCTTCGGTCACGACTGATTTGCTCACGTCTAACACCATAGTCGCAACGGCCGTCGAAAACTTCGCCACCTACGCAATCGGCGATGGCCTGACACTTTCTGCGCGTCCGAACCATGAGGCGCTGAATATCAGCCCCGAGGCCGCTCGGGCACTGTCGCACGAGATCGAAACCAAATGGGGGCTATGGGCTAAAAACCCCGTCGAGTGCGACGCCTCGCAGCGTCACAACGTGCACCAGCTCGCAACCGCTAACTTCAAGTCGTGGCTGCTTACTGGCGAAGGTGTGTTCTTGATGGACTGGCGCAAAGGCAACGGCGCGGTAACCCACACCAAGGTCAAGCTGATTGACCCGCGCCAAATCGATGCGAGCATCACGCGCGCCACCGATAACGGGAGCATCTTGCAGGGTGTTCAGTTCGACAAGGTTGGCCGATTACTTGGCTACTGGATTCGGCCGTTCGTGCTGGGCAACTTTTCAAGCGCTCCGCAGCCGGTTTTCGTTGCAGCCCGCACCTCGTGGGGCCGTGCTCGCGCGATGCATATATTCGACTTGCTCTTGCATGGTCAGGTTCGCGGCCTATCGCCGTTGATTGCAGCGCTGTCGCCTGCGCACTCAAAGGCAACACTACGTGAGTTCACGCTTGCCAGTGCGTTCATTCAATCAATGACTGCGACCACTATCGAGTCTGACATGCCGACGCGGCAAGCGCTCGGGCAATTTCAAGTGAACGACCCGTTGCAGGGGTACGCCGATGACGGTGCGTCACCCGAAGCGTGGCTCGCGGCTCGGGGTGCGTTTTACGGCGAAGCTAAAGTGCAGTTGCAGCCGGGCGTCATCTCGCATCTGGCGCAAGGCGACAAGCTGAAGCTGCACCGTTCCGAGACGCCGAACGCAACGTATGACGCGTTCGATAGCTCGCTCAGTCGTGAGGCTGCTAAGGCAGCAGGCGGTAGCGCTTCCGATATCTCAGGCGATTATAGCAAGACCTCGTTCTCTGCAAGTCGCCTGGAGGCCGAGTTACCGTCGCGCATCACTGACCGTCGCCGCATGGCGATTGTTCGGCCGTTCTATCAGACGGTATTCGCGTCGTGGCTCGAAGAGCAAATGGAAACGGGGGCGATCAAGCTGCCGGACGGTGCCCCCGAGTTTTGGGAGGCAAAGGACGCCTATAGCAACGCCATCTGGCGCGGCAAGGGCAAGCCCACATCCGACCCGCTGAAGACCGCGCAAGCGGACGTGCTCGAATTGGAAAGCGGTCTGACTACGCTCGAAGCCAAGCTCGGGGAACGCGGCCTGGACTTCGAAGAGGTCATCGCGCAGCGCAAGTCCGAGCGCGAAGCACTCGCAGCGGCTGGCCTGCCTTACCTTATGCCGAAGACACAAGCGACGTTGATTGCCACTAACAGCGACGATGACGACGCGCTGAAATAACGAAAGCACCACTATGAACAACTGCATACCTCCCGGCGTTGCGCCGGTTGTAGACGACCCGTGCGCGTGGCTCGGGCAACTGCGAGCGGCGCTATACGCGCTGCTCGCCGGGCAGGCGAATTACGAAGTTCGCAACGGCGACCAATGGCTGACCTATCAGCGCGCCGATACCGCGAGGCTTCAGCATGAAGTTCGCCGACTGGAAATGATTTGCGACCCTAGCGCCAATCACGGGCGCGCAATCCGAGTCGGTCCATACATTCCCGTTAACGCGCCATACGGGCGCAATCGCACGAGGCTCTTATAATGACTGCCAAACAAGTCGCCTGGGTTCATCCCAACCCGTTGCTCGCGCGCTTCGATGTCGTGTTGCCGGATGGCTACGTGATGACCCGAAAGGAAGCAGTCGCCAAAGGCTTCGCCGTAACGTCGTGGCCTGAAGGCGAACGAACAGCCACGCCGCACCCGCACGAGCCGGGTTCGGTCGTCTTGTCGCGCGGTCAGGTCGTGTCGCTCGATACGGCCAAGAGCGCGGGCTTTACCGTGTCCGCCCGCGCACCTGAGATAACGGCTGATCCTAACCGCTCGTGGCGCTCTGCCATCCTGAGTTCGCCTGAAGCGCGCGACCGGGCGTCCGCGACTGTCGAGCTTGTCACCACTCAATCACCCACAACCATGCCGGTTGAAAATGCTCGTGCTTTTTTGCGTGGGCTACCGGTCGAGCAAATCGAGGAAGAAACCACCATGACGACCGATACCAACGCCAACCCCGAGCGCGCCGCGCGCCTTGCCGAAATCAACGGCGGGATGCAGGCCTTCAATAAGCAGCGAGGGTACGGGGAAGCCAAGGTGCTGCTACGGCCGGGCGTCGTTTCGCGCCTCGCGGCTGACGTGGACGAGACGAAGCTTCGCCGCTTATCGCAAATCCGGCTGAACGCCCTGGAAAACGGCACGGCGCACGAAGCGAGCGCAGGCGAAACCAAAAAGCTCCGCTACGCACTGAGCGTCACCGGCATGGCGCTATCGGACGTGTTCGCTCAGCTCAGCGTCGATACGTCGAAGCTCCGCATCTAACCAGCCACCTCGCATAAGGATACACCACCATGACTACCGAAATTTTCAAGCTCTCCCGCCCGATCAAGACGCACAACGGCGAGCTGACCGCCTTGACGCTGCAAGAGCCCACCATCAGCTCGTTCATTAAGCACGGCGAGCCCTTTAAGCTCAGATCCATCAAGGTCGAGGACGGCGAGCCCGCGAAAGCTGAGTTCGTGTACGACAATAACAAAGCACTCATGGGCTTTCTCGTAGATATGGTCGTCGAAAAGGGAGTCGATGACATTATTCTCGGCTCAATCCCCTCCAGCGAATTCCACAGCCTTCGAAGCGTTGCATCCGTCATCATTTTGGCAGGAGTGCAGGACAAAAATTTTACAAATCCGTCCGACGCCTAATCGGCTGCTTGCTTAGCGACCATGGACTTAGCGTCTCCGACGTTGAGTCCATGCGTCTCGGACGGTTCATGGAATACGTTGAAATTTTTGCGGACCTTGCGAAGATTCGCAAGCCCCCGAAACCCACAGGTATAAGGGCAAATGTCTAACCCTTCAGTCACCGCTACCATCACAGCGGACGATCAAGCTTCGCCGAAAATACGCGAGCTATTGACGCTCTTGCAGAAGGTAGGCGCAAGCGCAAAGTCGCTCCTTAACGAGGGCGGTGTAGGCGGTGCGTATGCGAACAGCTTCACGAGCGCCAACTCGGCTGCGAAAGAGCATCTAACGATCCTCGAAAAAATCCACAAAATGCGTTCCGCTATCGGCGGAACGGTCGCGGGCGTAGTGGGGGCCAAGGCGCTACAAACTGCAAGCGCATCGTTTACGAATTACCTCCCGTATGAGCGGGATGTCCGGTATCAGAAAGCCATTCAGGGCTACAGCAGCTCGGACATGGCGTTGCTGGAACGTCAACGCGTGAACGCTGCGACCGTGTATGGGCTCAAGCCGGAAGACACCTTGCATGCACAGCAAGCGTTCGTCACCCGGAACTTCTCCGCTCCGATCACTGAAGCCGCAACGAAACAGGCCATCGTACTCTCGAAGGCGCTAAACGTTCAGACCGACGAAGCCGCAAGAATCGTCGAGGGCTTGACGTTCGGTCAGGGTATTCATCTGCACAGTCCGGCGGACGCTTCACGAGAGATCAGGAAGTCTGTCGACTTGGCGGCTATCGCCTCGAAGGCTGGCGCGATGACGCCGGAAGACATTCAGGCGTTTGGCAAGTTCGGTATCGGCATGTCCACCGCTGCCGGTATCGACGCTCAGCAAGCGTTCGCAGCAGCGATGACGCTGAAGCGCGCCAATGTTGGGGGCGACGAGTCAGGCGTCTTCATGCGGCAGATGTCAGCTCGCCTGCTCGCACCGACGAAACAGGCCTATGAAGCCTTCGCGCACATGGGCATAAATTATGCCGACTTTGCGCCCCAGGGCAATGTCACACCCGATGCTATCGACGCCTCGCTGAAGCGCCGTTACGGCAAGAGCCTCGGGGACGCAGGGAAGGCGAACCTTTCTGCCGCGTTCGAGGACGAATCGCGCAACGTGCTCAGCAATCGGGAAGACTTTGCGTCTGCGGTTCGCGAAGCCATTGAGGCGGGCGGCGAGAAGCTTTCGAAGACGGATCAAAAGCACGTCACCGATACGGCGCTTCGGCAGTACGATCTGGCGAAGGGCGCATTGAACGGCGGCGCGCTGTTCGATCAGATTCTCAGCAAGGCCAGCCCGCGCGACATGCAGGCGATCATTGGCGACAAGCAAGGCGGTCGGGCCGTCATGTTGCTCAATGCGCTCGACCAGTACCGGGAGTATCTTGAGAAGCTGAAGCACGGCGACGGCTTTGCCGAGAACATCGCGGCGCAACGTATGCAGGGCCTTGCGGCCTCAGTCGATAGGTTGACCGCTTCGATTGACGTTGCGGAGAAGCAAGTCGTCGCGGCTAATCAGGGTTGGCTAACACAGCTCTCTAACGCAGCGGGCAAACTCGCTGCGACGTTCACGGGCCTTTCGGAATCGCAAAAGGAAGCCGCAGGCATCGCGGCGGGCACAGCGAGCGTAGCGGGAACGGCAGCAGCGGGCGCAACGTTGCTCCGCGTTGCAGCGGCCTTTACCGGGCTCGAAGCTTTCCTAACCGGCGCGGCGCTGCTGAGCGGTGGTGCCGCAATCGCGGCCTTCGTGGCGGCGGCGGTCGCGGCGACCAGCATGCTCTACAGCCTAGCCGGGGACAAGATACTCCCCGAAGGCGCGAAGCATTCGACCCCCGCTGAATTGGGAAGGCGACGCAATCTGTTCAACTCGTCGCTCGACGACTTAGTGGACGTTAGCGGGCCGTTCGATAAGTACCAAGCGGCACAGGCTCCGAGACTTCGAGGCCGCACTGCCGAGTACCTCAGCGCGCTCAGGGCCGACGACGGGCAAAGCGCAGGCTGGCAGGACTCGGCGAAAGTGAACGTCGGAAAATCGGACGGTTTCAAAGACGTTGAAGTCAGCGGCACGGTATCGGGCAGCGCGGAGCTTCACACCAGCATCGATGTTCGGCCGACTGCCTACTTCGAGTCATTGGTGAAGCAAGCGCAAGCCGTCGTGAACATGGGGTTGAACGGCAAGTTGGGCACCAGCATGGGCGGCCCCGGCGACAACTCCGTCAAACCCTCAGCGCCCGCACTTGCGGGCGGACATTAACGAAAGGAATGGGGTATATGTTATTCCCAGGATCAGACTGGCGCGCGGGCATGCAGAAGGTCAGCGCGGCAATCGACGACACGATGGGCGGGCTTGTCTTGGTGACGCCCGCCACCGTGCCGAAGGTTAACTTCCCGAGCGTTGAAGACCCGTCGAAGGCGATCACCGTAACTGCGGTGTTCACGTCGAAGGCCGAAACCATCGTGATGGGTGAAGGCAGAAGCGGCGGGCATTCGGTCAGCCCGCTCATTTCGACGAGCAAGCCTGTCTTTCAGTTCAGCTACGCCGTGCTGCACGGGATGCCGTTCAGGCTCCAGCAATCCTACCGCATCACGCGCCTTTGCAGCGGGGAGCGGTTCGAAGTGACGGACATCAAGCCGGACGGCGTTTCGCGTGTTACTGTGAGCGTCGTGCAACTAGGTCGTCAATCGGAGTTCAGATAATGCAGGGCATACCTCGCGTACACTACCAGCCCCGTCAGTCAGCGACGTACGAAGCGCCGCTCGACATTCTGATTCCGGCGTTGATGAAACTGCGCGAATGCAATGACAGCCTCAAAGCTCTCGTGCTCGTCGATTCATTGCCGGATATCATTCTGCCTGCGCTCGCTTATGCCGCCTCGCAGAAAACCTACGTCCCGACCGTCGCGGTCAAGACCGTCGTGAAGTGGTGCGGCCCCGATTTCCTGGTCCGCACCTTGGGCCGTGAACGTGCTCGAAACTTGCAGGCCCGCTACGTTCAAGCGGCGTAACTGTAAGGTTTGTCACCTCACAAGAATTACAAAAGTGCCTGTGCCGCAGTGGTTTCTGGCATTTTCGTGCTTGACGAACGGGGCGATTCAAAGGCACTGTCGCGGCGGGCTTAGAAAACCCATGAGAGGCGGTTCGGTGACCCTCCGTTATAGGGTCACTTACCCTGCGAATACGGTAAGTCCAGAGTCTGCATGCGGATGTCCAGGGCGCGAGCCTAAAGGCATGCAGGGCACGACCTTTCAGTGTTTTCTAGCTCTGGATTCCTGCCGCAAGAGCGGCAGGCAACGATTTGCAGGGGACAAGGGCTGTGCAAGACATCACCATCGCAACACGCATTTTCGACAATCCCGATCCGGCGCGCGGGATCACGCATGAAGTAAAAGACCGCATGGTTCGAAAGCCGTGCGGTTCTTTTTATCTCATAGAGGGGCCGGAGAAGCCGGGCGGCCTTGAAGTCGTAAAGCCGTACAGCCTTCAGGCGGTTTACAGTTGGCTTCAGGATTTGCCGTGGCAGATTGAGCGGACGGTAGTGAGCTGCGCTTAATCGACTGAGGTTACGACTGCGGGACCGCATGCTCCGAAAGGGCGTGCGGTTCTTTCGTGTTGATGGTTGCAGGCGAGCGGCCGGGCAGACGCAAGTACAGCCTTCAGTCTTGAAGGGGATTCGACCAAAACGTCATAAAGGGGCTGTTCGGAGAACACTTAACTGTTTGTCGCGTATCCTCCCCGTGACAACAAGGTATCGCGGCATTCCCATGAATGCGAATAAGCGTATGCCGATTAGCAAATGCGGCACGCCCTTTACGATACAGGCCTGCGGATAAACGTCGTGAAGGACGCCTGGCTGATCGACGAGTGGAGCGCCACTTTTGTCGCCTCCCACGAAATGTGGGGCTTGGACATTCCTTCCAAGGATCAAATCCGGCAACAGCGGTTCAAAGGCCGCCTCTCCAAAGCGCGCGACTGCATAACTGTGGGCGATCTTCGCTAGCATTCTAGCGTAGTCGAGAGGGCGCGTTCTAGCTATCTTGATCGCTTCGCCATCTCGCAAATATTTTTCGATCTCACCTTTTGGGTGTCGGACGATCAGCTCTCCCACAAATTCCGTCGCGGGCTCGACGTGGCGAAGAAAACCAGCCTCTTCCCAATTAAAGCCCAAACAGGACGTTGGAAATTCCTCTAACGGAACGACCTTGTTTTCTGTGCGGCCATCCACACGAAACACAATCATCTGGTCGACGGTAGATTTTGGCTTTCTTCGTGTCTTCAGTTTTAGCTTCGCGCGAAAAGGCCCTAGAGTGCCTTGAAGACAAGACCCTTCAAACCCTTTTGTGATATTGGCACACTTGTCGCAACTTGCCTTCGGCAAAAACCAATCACCACCTTTTGGCTGAAGGCCATAAGGGATAATGTGCTCGTCGGAAAGACTCTCCGTTGATCCGCAATAGATGCAACGCCCAACGGGGGGATATTTGTCCGCGTCCCAACGCCCGAAAACATCGGGTGAAGTCACGGGACAAATGTCCAGTCGCTAATATCCTCAGGGATACCTAGCCCGGAAGGGTTTCCGAACGAGGGCCAAGTGCAAGTGCCGTTCGCAAGCTCTTCGGCTGCCGCCGCAGGAGACGCGTGATTCTCAAGAGCCTGTCCGTCGAACATAAGCGCGAAGCCGCCCCGCTGCGGTATAATCTCCGCAAGTCCCTCGCGCGTTCTGAATATCCATTTCGCCATATTAAACCCCTAGCCCGTGTAAGTTTTAAATCTTCCGTGTCGAACGCCGCGCAAATAGCCGCGCGACACACTCGCCTCAATCTCCGCTTCTAAAAATTCGTTCGCAACAATCAACGCCTTCACGGCTTCGCGCGCGTCACCGCCGCATGCCGCTATCGCCTGATCGGCCGCCGCGTCAAGTTGGTCCGCATCCGGTTGCGGATTGGGCGCGGTTGCTTCAGGCATCGGGATTGTCCGTGTTGACTAGTTCGAATGTTCTCATTACGTTCTAAGCAAGTCAAGATTGCATTCTGCGATAGGTGGGGACCGTTGGTGAAAAAATGCATTTTGATTGTTCTGTTCGCGAGCGGCTGCACAAACGGTGCTTTCGCAGACCCCGTTCGTGATCCGAGTGGGACAGACTCGTTTTTCGCGCTTGGCTGGGCCGCTGCCGCAGACAAGCGGTGTGAGCTGAAAACCTATCGTATTGTTCTACAGCTAGCTAAATCGCGAGGGCTTGTGGAAAACGAAATCGCACAGAACGTTTCGAAGATTGTCGAGGCTGCTCTGCAAGCCGACGACGAAATAAAAACGACGGGCGTCAGTCAATGGTGTGCGAACTATCGTCGCGGCGCGCTTGGTGGGTAGTTCAAGTGGGGAGAATTCGCATCCGCATCGGGCGAGCCGCTCAGAACAGTGGAAGCCGGTCGTCGAGATCGCTAGTCGACCCTGTAGGACGCATGCCTTCGTGATGAAGCTTCAATATATGCGGGCGAACTTCGACCCAAATCATTTCAAGGATTTCGCAGAAAGCAGACCGTCTAGTGGCTAGTTCAGGTCGAATAACCTCCGGCGCAATGGCATCCAATCTTCCGATATAGTCGATGCGATCTCGGAATGGGGGATGATGCTCACGGGGTGGAGCAATGTCCGCCCCCGTCCGCAGTACAGCAGATGCACGCCTTACCAGATCAAGTGAACCAAGGATGAGAACCGCGCCAACCCCCGACATAGCATACACATCGTACATGGGCTTATCAATCGCACCCAACATGCACATAGTCTGGCCAAATATGTCTGCGCCGTGCTCCTGATCGAATGCATCTTCCTCGACGGCCGTTGAATCGACTAGACCGTGGGCTAAAACGTGATGCCCGTACTCGTGACCGATGGAAAAAAGTTCGACAGCTTGGAGCAAAAGGGTTCTGATAGTGCCCTCTTCTTTGCCAAGCGATGGCTCAATGAAATTTATAGGCCAAACGTTTCCTCCAAAATCTCTGAAAATATCAACCCAAATTTGGATGATGTACGGCTCTTCGTCAAGTTTCCGCCGAATAGAGTCAGGCCGATTGTCCACGGCAACTCGATTTTCGTGCTGAAAATAAACGAGCGTTTTTGCCATGGCTTTAGCGATGGCGTTACAGAAGACAAAGAAGGGAAGCGAAAGACCCAATATGCTGGCGTCGGTTGTTAGCACCGGCATTTGGGTTGCGATCAATAGCGGCGTTGGCGTTACACCAAACACCATGCCGTTTTTGATTGGGATTTCGTTTTTTCGGCAGATTTCCTCGATCTCTCGCAGCACCCGAGCCATGATATGCAGGGCGTGAGGATCGTCATATTCCGATGCCAGGGCGATTGTAGCTATGCTGTCCTTGTACTCCTGAATGAAACCGGGCAGCTCGTCTTCCGTCGCGCCACCCGCCTTCGCGGCCTGCTCCAATACTTGTGGGTTGTCTAAAAGCCACTGAACGTGCCGCTCAGGCTGAATTGGAGGCACGCCGTTTTTCTGTGCTTCACTAGCCTGCCGTTGGCGGCGATAGTCTTCAGCCACCCTTCGTTCTTCGTCGTTAGTGGCCATTACGACTCCTACGGGGCTCAAGCCGTACTGTGGCCTTGGATAGCTGGCGGCTCAGATCGAAAGTGTCAAGCCGCCCGGTAAGTCTTTGAAAACAAACGCTCGAAATGGGTGGGGTCCGCTATGTAGCGCTCTCCCGCTACCAGCAAAATAAGCCACTTCTCGCATTTTACAAAAAGTGAAAATAGCTCGTACCACGCTTCGTACCACATATCTTTGGTTCGAGTTTTCGATTTGACGTGCCCACGCACGCGGGGAGGCGATGCCGTCCTTGGCACGCAACGCCACGAGGTGGGGCGCGGCTATGCAGAGGTGGCTATTCCGCCTAAGCATTTGCCCGGTCAGTTTCGATGATCCCAATGCGTCGTTAGGGTCAGGGCTGTTCAACGCTCTTTACTGAATCTCATGGAAAAGATGGATTTGAGACCGCCGAGCGCTGCGGCGTAGCGGTCTTGGGCGATCGTATCGGATTGGTTGATCCGCAGGATATTGTAGGCGAAGCTGCGCATTCTTGCGAAGACGCCGGGATTTTTTCGGATGCGCGACGCGTCTTCACCCAGCGTGACATCACGCGTGTAGTGGAGCTTGTTCTCGATCCGCCAGTGCTTGCGAATGGCGTCCGCGGCATGGCTTGCATCGATCGAGCGGTTGGACAGATAGAATGATGTTTCGGCTGAGGTCTTCCAAAGGCCGGTCGCGGGTTGGAATGCATGGACCGTGCGCTCAACTTGAACGACGGCCGCAACATAAGGCTCCCATTCCGTTCCGACGACGGCGGGCGTTGCGTCAAACACGGCAATGGTTCGGGTTTCGTGGCGATTGCGCTTTTTCCCGTCGACGGTCTGAATCTGGATCATCGCCGACGAAGCGGCCGTTGGCTTGCCGGGTAGTCAGGGGTAGTTTCTCAGTCAAGGTTGATTAGCGTTTCCCGACAGGGAGGGCCTAGGCGAGCCCGACTCCGACCGTCACCCAATCAGAGATGCCTCATTTTCTTGTGGACGTCGGTCTCTGTTGCTCTTCGTGAGGCCCGATTCAGCGACGCCGAATTGAAGATGGCTTCGCGATCGGCTTGTTGGCGCGGTGGAGGTTTGCCATCGTCCTCGCAGCTTCGACCACAGGGCCAATCAATCGGACAAGCTCGCTGCCAACACCCGCGCCAGACGGCCACTTCCAACCAGTTTGGGGTGGGATGGGAAAACGAGTATTCTGTTCGCGACCGCTATCGACCAAGCCGAATTTCAGGCGTCCGTGGGGATATCGGTACTGGCGACACATGATGGACGTGGTCGAATCGATGGAAGTTTGGAAGGCGTCACGGAGACTGGCGGACAAGGCGAAACAGATGTTTCGGACCCATTGGCGTTAATTTAAACACGCCCATACCGAGCCACGTGCGTATGGTAGTCCTGCCGCACGCCACCACAACTAGTGTCAAGTCGGGTTAGTTGCCGAAGCACTTGCTTATTGAACTGACGGGGAAGAGGTGGCTGGGTCGATAATAATTGTCCGGGTGCCTGTTGCGGTGTTGCCCACGTGTCGGTGGCCACGTAGTCGATGGTGTCTGTTGCGACCTGCGACGTGTCGATGACGATGTTGCTCACGAGTGTGCCGTTGAGGAAGGTTTTGTAGCCGAGGTCATGGCCTTGGTTGTCGGTCACGATGGCGCCAAGATCAGTGTAGGTGTCGCCAACGTGGATGATGGCAGGATTGCTGCCCTGGATGTTGATCGATGGGGGAGTGCTGGTTCCGGAGATAACAGGCGGTGTTGGGGCGCTGATCTGCACTGAGGGCCCCCATCGAGCAATGCTCTCCAAAGCCAGCCACCGGTTACGCTCATGGACTTGCGAAAGGTTAGGTCTTGTCATCGATCGGTTTTCGGGAGAAGGCGCGCGAGCATATTTCCACTATCACTCTACTTGTACAGACGGCACACCTTGAAACTGCCATTTACATCTTTCCGAGACTGCCCTGCGCCGCGGATGTGCCGGCGGCGGTTGGTTTTCCCTTGAGTATCCATTCAAACCCTACGGCGATCATGGCGCCGACTATCGGGCCAGCGATGTAGATCCAGGTCGTGCTCAAATCGCCGCGGACCAGATCGGGGGCGAATGACCGGACGGGGTTCATTGAGGCTCCGCTGATAGGTGCCGCCCAAAGCCCAGCAAGGGCAATATAACCGCCGATCGCGAGTGCTCCATTGGAACCAATGTTTCGCGCGCCGGAGGCGGTGCCAAGAATGGTGCTAACCAAGCCGGTCGTTAACAGCGCTTCCATGATGAACGCCTTGAAATCGCTGATCGCCAGACCGGGTTTGGTGGCGCCGAGTAGTCCAACGGTGCCGAACATTGTCCATAGGAAACACGCTGCGGCGATGCCGCCGACGAACTGGGCAGCGATATATCCCGGCACCCGATTCCATGGAAAATTCCGGCGGGCTGCAAACGCCAATGTGACCGCAGGATTTAGATGCGCCCCGCCTACAGCACCGATGAAATATATGATGGCCATGACCATCATGCCCGGCGCTGCGACCTTCATACTCAGCGTTATTGTCCCACCGCTCAGCGCCCCTACAACCCCCGCGCCCGCGGCGACGACGACGAGCAGGAATGTGCCCCAGACTTCTGAGAAAAGTCGGCGCCATTCATGGGCGGATTCCAAAAAATCCGGCGGCGCAGAGCTACGCAGCATGCGCTGCTCCAGTGTCGTTTCAGTTTGCTGCGCCGACGTCATAATCGATTCTCTCTCTTCAGACGATCTTGCATGGAATCATGGCGTCCTCGTCAAATTTGTAAACCGCGCAGAGCCGCTGATAACCGTCGGCGATAATCAACTTGCCGCTGGCTTTGTCCCTGTACAGCAACAATGGAGACAGCTCTTCATTGCGGGCGATCTTAACGCGATCTTTTTCCACATGGCTGTTGCTGACCCCAAGTAACGATAGCCCGGACGCTCTGAAAATGTCTTTTGCCGCAAATTCCGTCATCTTAGCATTTTTAAATTCCTCGGCAGCAGTCTCGGCTGCCTGTTGGTCCATCGACAAACTCAGATACGACGCGGCGGCCGGATAATCATGCTTTTGCGGCTTATCATGCCATTTGATTTTCATTGTTTTTTCTTTTTCAGGAGGCCGACCTTGCGGGCCGGGAGGCGGCAATTCTGCGCGAATGCGGGTCCATTATCGCTTCGCCTTCTTCGCCTTCTTCGCCTTCTTTTTCTTCGCGGTTTTTTTGGTCGTTTTCTTTGCGACGGATTTTGCTTTCGATTTCTTGGCCTTCTTCGGCGACACTTTCTTCGGCGACACTTTCTTTGCGGCCTTTTTGACCGACTTCTTGGCGGTTTTCTTAGCGGTCTTTTTTGGCCCCTTCTTCGAACGTTTCTTTCGATGATGAACGACCATATATTGCGGCGTCCTGGGGGTGCCGAACATTCCGTCATCAGGCGCGGGCAGCATGACAACCTCGTCCCCTGGCTTTAAGGGTTCTGGGGGGGCCATCATGTGTTTTGCGGCGTCCTTTACCTCGCTCGCGAACTCCTCCACAGCTTCAATCGTCTTTTCAATAACGCCCTTGTCGTTGCCGTCCATGAAGTCCTCCAAATGTTAGTTATGAGGCTATTCCGATTCGGCACGAGGGCAATATGCAAAAGGCCCCCAAACTCAAGTCCTGGGGCCATTTTGAGAGAATAACGACCTATAAACTGGCATGCTGCAAGTTTGAGCTGTGTTCCTTGGAACCGGATTAGGCGTCATGCATTTGCTTGCGAGGGCAGCTACCAGAGGATTGAATGATGAAACTCGCTATAGCTTTAGTTACCGCTGTTGGACTTGGCCTGGCCGCTCCCGCTTTTGCAGAGGATGCGCACGTCGGCGTTGGCGTGGGTCCCATAGGTGCTGGTGTAACCGTGGGCTCCGACAACCGTGATCGCGACCGCGACCACACCACGGTCATCAAGAAAGATGAACCGCGTGACCAGACCACCATCATCAAGAAAGAGCATGACGAGCCGGACAAAACGGTCATCAAGGACCGCAATTAAGAGGTGATATTCAAACGAATAAAGGCCGCTTCGCAGCGCCTTTATTTTTTCCGAAGTTCTGGATTGCTTTGCTTCCAAAGCGCCTCGATCCAAGCCTCGATTTCAATCTTGCAATCACTGAGCGCTTGTTCAGCCGCCTGCCTCAGGACGGAACGTGTCAACGATTCTGAGACAGTCCTGTTTGGTATTTAGGCTTGGACGGCTGATTGTCGGGTTGGAGGATTGATCCAAGTCGCGATCGGCTTTGCAGGCGGTTGGGGCTCCTTTTTGACGAAGCGTTCGGGGTTTTTGCTGAAGGCGCCATCG
>Ga0209483_1002140_pt1 | contig 14089 bp, 16 predicted proteins | sample NGEPerA_FD_184508 | JGI IMG/M metagenome (GOLD analysis project Ga0209483, IMG submission 184508) | Arctic peat soil microbial communities from the Barrow Environmental Observatory site, Barrow, Alaska, USA - NGEE PermafrostL2-A... | ecosystem: Environmental > Terrestrial > Soil > Wetlands >... | reverse complement strand
GCCGGCGTAGGGGTTCTTCACGACCGCGCACGCTGCCACAAGGCGCAGCGGCCGGGGCAGCTCGCGTCCGAGCTCCACGAAGATGTCCTCGACCACCGTCACCGTCTTGCGGATCTCTAGCTCCATGTCCCCCTCCAGATTAGTTTTCACGAACTTATCCCGTCGAGGAGAGCAACAACGAACTCGCCTCGAGCCCGCCCGAGCAACAGCACGATCGTGCGGAACTGCTCTCGAGCGAGGATCGAAAAAAATTCTCGCTTGCGGCATCGGGCAGCCTCTACCCTGATCGTCGGTGACTTTGCATCCACGCCCTCATTCCCGTCGACGGGCCCCTTCGCCTAGCGTGATCATGCGACGACGGATCGTCGTTGGCGGCGGACTGCTCGTAGTGCTGTGCCTCATCGGTTACGCGATCTCGACCGCATTTGGCGGCACGACTCCTCCTCGGGCCACGACACCTCCCACAACGACGGTGACGACTCCCCCCGTGAATGAAGTTGAGGTAGGCGTGCGCACCTTCTCCTATACCGATCTGACGCGGAAGACCTACGACTACACGACCGGAAAGACACTTCCCAGTCGAACCGTCGGCGTGGAGCTCGAATACCCGACCTACCACGGCTCAGCAGGTACCGAGACACCTGACGTGTCGATCGTAAGCAAGAAGAGCTACCCGCTCATCGTCTTCGCGTCGGGATACCGGCTCCGGCCAAAGAATTACTCGACGTTGCTCGACAGCTGGGTGAAGGCAGGATTTCTCGTCGCTGCTCTCGAGTTTCCCGACACCACCTACCCGGCGACCGAGCCGGCGTACCACGCGCAACTCCCACACGGAAGCCCGGAGTCCGATTTGTACAACGAGCCAGCTGATGTTGCGTTCGCGATCAAAAACCTGATGGCGGCTTCCACCACGAAAAGCAGCTGGTTGGACGGCCTGATCAACAAGAACGCCATTGTTCTCGCCGGCCACTCCGACGGCGGCGACGTCGTAGCGGCGCTCGCCTATGACTCAGCGGCCCAAGTCGCTGGCGTGACCGTTCGCGGCGTCGCGGTGCTCTCGGGCGCTGAGTTCGCGATCGCGAACCAGGTCTACTCCCAGCCAAGTGGTCCAGCCGTGCCCCTGCTCGTCGTTCAGAGCACGACCGACGTCTGCAATGCACCCTCGTCGGCTGTACAGCTCTACAACTCGATCGCTGCCCCGAAGTACTACCTCAACCTCGACAATGCCACGCACCTCGGCCCGTACAACGGCGCGCAACCACGGGTATCAGCCATCGTCGAGCAGACGACGACGGCCTTCTTCCAAGGCGCGATCGGACCATCTGCTATCTCCACCCAGGCGCTTAGTGCGCCAGCGACGGTGGCCGGCGTATCGTCGTTGACGACTGCGAGTTCGCTCGCCCCGATCGCGACGCCTTCAGGCTCGCCGTCCTGCCCAGTCGACTGACTCCCCCGCTCGCGCGCCGGAACCCTGCGTTTGCTTTGAGCCGTCCGCGCTCGCGAGCACCACACGGCAGAGCGACGACCGGCAACTCACCAAGTGATGGACCGACGTCGCGTGGCCTTATCCTCGGGTGCTCCCGCGTAGCGCCAGGCGAGCGGCAAGGGCGAACGGTATCGCGGCCACTACGAGGACCGTCAGCCGTAGCCAAAGTGGCGTACCTGACGTCGCGAAGAGTGCCCGGTGGAGGTTCGAAATCGGTGCAGTCGGAAGCGGGCTGCGACTTCGAACCAGCCTCGGAAGGAACACCGTCGCGATCAGGGAAGCAAGGGCCGCAAGTGGTGTGACCACGAACGGCCCAGTCACCGCTACGACGAGTGCGGCACCGAGGAGGGCCAACAGCGCGACGCCGACCGCGGTGCCGCCTGGAAGATAAAAGAAGGAGGCAACACCAAGCGCGGCCAGCAAGACCCCGATCACCTCTCGCAAACGGAGCGTCGTCCGCGCTGCGACGATGAGAAGAAGAGCCGTGACGCCTGGGACGAGGATCGCCAGTATCGAGACGAGCCCTTCGACGACGCGCTGTGGTGCTCCGTGCTTGGCGGCGTCGTGGATGAGCGTCAACCCACCCGTGTCGACGACCCGTAACGCGGTGTCGCAGAGCGAGGTTGCGGCCCCCTCGAAGTAGGCCAGCTTCCCGATTCCGATCGCGACGCCAGCTACTACTCCGAGTATCAGCCAGATCCTGCCCTTCATCGGTCGATCCCGGTCATGGCGACTACCTCTTCCCGAGAACCGTCCAGAACATTCCTCGCTGCCACGATTATCTCCCGCACCACCACCGATCGCGCTGACCGTGAGCTAACGAGAACTTTTACTGATGCGCCCCAGCGATGCACCGAGCAAGCCGATCGGGAGTAGGTGTCACAAGTCCGAGTCCCAATCGCCTCGACCTTTTCGGCACCGGCTGAGAACTTCGTCGGTCATATCCATGGCCAAGGTAACTCCGGGCATGAGTCGCCGGCAGCGTCGGTCGGTCAACGCCGCTTCGGAAAGCACGACCGCATTCGATGGGCTGTTTCACCACATTCGACAAGCACGCGCATTCGAGATCGGGACCTTCGCCCCTAGTAGCAGGCCCTGCCCACCGTCATGATGCAGGTAGTTCGTAGACATCGACGCTGAGGAAAGGAATACATCATGAACAACCCGATCGCACTGCTCGCGAATCCATCGGAGCGAAAGGTGCCGGCTGCCTTTGAATGGCTGACGCACTCAAGAGTTGCCGGAATCGGCTGGACCGCGATGCGGATCTGGCTAGGAGTCATGTGGATTCAAGCTGGAGTGGCGAAGATCTGGGGCGCCGAGAACCCAGCGTTCCTTCATAACAACGGCGCCGGCGTGGCTGGCTTTGCGGCTCACGGAGCGCCTGCCTATACGTGGTGGGGAAGCTTCCTTCACAGCTTCGTCGTGCCGAACTCGGGGTGGATCGGACTGCTGGTCGCCTTTGCAGAGTTCGCCATTGGCGTCGGTCTCGTACTGGGCCTGTTCACCAGGATCGCCGCGCTTGGCAGTCTGGCCTTGCTCTTTACCTACGTGATGTCCGGCACCGCGAGCGTCTGTGCGTTCTATGCGCTCTTCGCGCTTGTGATCCTTGCAACATGGAGGTCGTCGAGCTTGTTCGGTATCGACGGCTTCATCGCCGGCTACCGCCAACGCCGCTACGGCAGTCATTCGACTGGACACGTGCTGAACACCGTCGAGCCCGAAATCGCACTGGTGGCCTAGCAAGTGGGACCTCGCCCCAGGGCGAGCGAAACAGACCGGTATCGCCTGCATCTCTTAGGCGGCACTGGTGCATCACGGCCGCGTTCTCATTCTCCTAAGTGCAGACCGAGCCCGACACGATCTCTCCGACAGCATGGCCCAAAGGTCACCGCTGGCGCCTAGAAGATGTCACTCAACCGGCCAATTCGCCCGCTACCGCAGTGGAGGTGCTCACGTGATTAACACAGCTCGAATCAAGCCACTCCGGGCACTAACGGAGTTGGAGTGCCTCAGACTTCTGGCCACGAGCAACGTTGGACGACTGGCGATTACACAAGATGCGCTTCCAGCCCTCGTCCCCGTTCAAGTTCGACTCGAAGCCAACCATCTCCTGATCACGTCACTGCTCGGATCCGCCGTGCCACTCCACAAGCAGGGCGTCGTTACCTTAGAGACCGGCAACCTCGGCGAAGGAGTCGGTCGCGAGTGGTCGGTCGAGGTATGCGGCATGCTCCGAAGAGAGATCCCGTCGACGCTCGGCGCCGACGAGGCTGGCCTCGACGACGGCTTTCAGCTGTCGACAAGGAAGATCCGCGGATGGTCCCGGTGACGACCACCAGGTCTGCGATCTCGTGGGAGGGCTTCCCGCCGAGAAGATCCGCGCCGCCAGTCACAGCGACCGCGCCGACGGCGTCCGCTGGCTCACTTGAGAGTCTCGATTGCCCCGCCATCGCCAGCGCGGATCTCCTCGGCGGGATGCCCCGGCTCGAGGTTCATCGCCGCCGATTTGAGCATCGTCTCATGGTCCAAGTCGGGGCCTACATCGATTACCTCGAGTAGGTATCCGACGTGGTCACCAAGTGGGAATCGCTCTAGCACCATGCCCTCGAGCCACGCAGCGCACTCCTCGAGGATCGGCGCACCCTCGAGGCCTTCGCGCCATGCGACGTTGCCAAGTTTGTCGGTGTCGTCTCCGGTCACCTCGCCGAATAATGACGCTAAGGCGATCTGATCGCGTCGAAGCACGTGAACACCCACGGCCCGTGCGCGTGACGCGATCGTCGTCGTGAGATTGAGCTCGGAGAGGCATACCAACAACCTCGGCGGATAGATGCTGCACTGGGTCGCGAACGCCACGAGACAGCCCGATCGACCAGCATCGGATTGTGCAGTCACCACCAGTGCCGGCCCATCGAAGAGGGAGAAGAAGTCCGATACCTCCGTCATCGTGCTGGTCCACCCCGTCTGAGTTCACGTCGTCTGCTCGGGTTAAAAAGGTCGGGAACTCCGAAATTCTCGCGGTACTCGGGTACGCGTCGCCTCGTGCCAGCTCAGCTAATCACACCGATTCGCTCGGGACCCGCACGACGACGTCGGCCACAGGCCGGTCGACAGCAGAAACGTCTCCGTTTCGCACAAACGAGTCGGAGGTCAAAGCGAGGTCCTCGTCTGAGCCGCGCCAGCGCGACGCACAGGCGAGAAAGCCGAACACCAATGCTCCGAAAGCGACGACGAGCACACCAGGACCCACCGCGATTCCGACGACGTAACTGAACCGACGAAGCGCGGTCCCGCTGGCGAGGTAGGAACCCCCGTGTATCGGGCCCCACGCGGCCCATCCAAGCGCGAACCAAGCCCCAGCGAGCAGCGACAACAGACCGCCAAGACGCATCGACGCCCTGCCTTCGCGAAGGCGCCAGGAGCCGGAGGCCCCAAGAACCAACAGTGCGCCCACAATTCCGACGATGGCCGGGAGCACGCTCAACGACGCCCGCGAGAAATTCCACTGAAACGAGCTCCCGCCTGCTCCGCTGTAGCCGAAGGCCGGACCTATGAACGGGGCGAGACCTCCCCAGGCATTCACGACCAGAGCAAAGAACGCGAAAATCCCTATCGAGACGGGGTAGCGAGTGTCGATGCGGGCGCTCTCTGCTAACGACCCCGACCGCCGGTGCCGCGTCCGTCGCGCCGGCATTGCCGCTGTGCCTGTAGCCATGGCCCACCTCGTTCTCTCGCGCCTTGCGCGCGTTCCCAAGGTCCATCCTTGAACCGCTTCCTCTGAACACCTACCCGGCTCTGAACTGATCAAACCGGACGGTACGCGCCCGCGCGTCCTTGCACCGACTCCCCGTCCATGGTTGGATAAGTCGCGCCAGCAGCAGTCGGCAAGGAGGCACACCAGATGTCCGAGAGTGGAAATCCCGCAGCCAACATGGCGCTGTTCGACGCTTCAACGGAGTTCCTGGGGACGACATCTATCGTCCACGCGACCGGCGAAGTCGACATTGCCAGCGCTCCCGCCCTCGCAGCGCACGTGGACCGCGCGCTCGCGCCGCGACCATCCCGGCTGATCATCGATCTGGCGGCGGTGACGATGCTCGACTCCTCTGGGCTCGGTGTGCTTATCGGCGTCCTTAAAGGTCTCGACGCGGGCGGCAACGCGACCGAGCTTCGGCTCGTCGTCGGAGAGCCGCACGTCCTCAAGGTCTTCGCGATTACCGGCCTCGACGGGGTGTTCTCGATTTTCGGCTCGCTCGACGCTGCGATGACCCCACTTCCTGAGTCACAGCCTCAGCTTCCTTGAGTCACGGCCTCGGCGCCGACGACAACCTTGGCCACGACATCATTTCGAGCGATGAAGCACAAAATCGCGGTTACCGCCTGACGAACCGGGTAGCAACAAAGCAACGCATTCGGCTATGGAGGTTCGGCCATGAACGGGAGACTTCGACGCTTCGGGCCAAGACACGGCGACAGCATCCTCGTGAGCGAGGCCGAGCAGTTTCTTAGCGGCTCGCTTCTTGACGTTGCATTTGAAAGTGGTGGCGATGTCCCGGCCTGGGTTTGGCTCTCCGCCATCACCCACGGCGACGCGGCGCTCCTTGCCCATGCCAAGAACTGGCTCTCCGATCACCAGGGAGCTCGACCCGAGCTAAACGGCTGGGGCCGCGTCCTGCAGCACCTGACCACCCGGCTCCTCGAAACCAGCGAAGCCATGGGATGTCCAGCAAGTGATCTACAGCGAGATCTTCTCGTCCCTTTGGAGCTCGCTGTCACGATCACACCGGTAGGCCCGGCGACGATGTGTCGGCTCGTAAACGTCATGCTCATTGACGCCAAGACAAAAATCGGACTCGACCGAAGCTGAATTGGTACCGCGCCAGCGCCAACCATGAGCGCGGCGAACATCGACTCGGCCCGCTCCCGATGATGCGCCAGCAGTTGCGAGTGCGGCACCACACCTCTCATGCGGTGCGAAACGTCGATATGTGAGTTCTCGGTCTGCGGATCGCCGCCGCGGAAGTCTTTTCGGGCCGAGCACCCGCGCACTTCGTGTCACGGGACCTTGCAATCTCGCTCCTTCTAGGTCACCGTTATCGGCATCGTCTCGGGTTAGGGCAGACGAAATCAGGGCATAGAGCAAGGGATGGCAACCACATGGCAGCTTCTCGCACAGTTGGACCTTCTCCATCAGCTCCAGCCATCGTCGGCGAGCACCGACGACTCGGCTCGGGAGTCGGGCGATGAGGAAGACGAGTCGTCCCGTGCCCGCGGTTGATTTGAACCGGGTCCGCGACCACGTGATCCTCGTCGTACCTGCTCGCCCAGAGATGTGGTCGATCGTGCGAATGACCGCAAGCGTGCTCGCAGCGCGCCTCGAGCTCTCCTTCGAAGACGTCGAGGATCTTCGCCTCGCGGTGACGGAGCTGTGCAGTTCGTGTGCCGTCGACGCCGCGCCGGACGCAACCTGCGAAGCCCGTTTCGAGATCTCGCCCGATCGCTTCGAACTGCACCTCGAGATATCCCCCGTAGCGGAGTCGCCATCTCCGACTGGCGAACACGGCATCTTGAGCATGCTCGAGCTCTCAGAGCAGATCTTGCTCGCTACGGCCGACAACCACGTCATCGACCCGGTCCAAGATGGGCTGCGCCACGCCTACCTCTGCAAGAACAGCACCCCCCTGGCCCTGCGGTGACGGCCAAAGGAGCGCGTGCTCCGGTTGCTGAGCGGTTGGCACTCTTTGCAAAGACCCGCGATCCCGAACTGCGAGCGGAGCTGATCGAGGAGCACCTCGAACTTGTCGAACGTCTCGCGCATCGCTTCATGTCGCGCGGTGAGCCACTTGACGACCTCGTGCAGGCTGGTTCGATCGGATTGATCAAGGCAGTCGACCGCTTCGATCCGACGCTTGGTTATGAATTCAGCGCCTACGCGACCACGACGATCCTTGGCGAGCTGAAACGGCATTTTCGCGATCGCGGTTGGTCGATCCGCGCATCTCGACGAGTGCAGGAGCTCTATCTCGAGCTGGCGCCGACCGTCGAGGTGCTCACCCAACGACACGGTCGCTCGCCAACCATCCGTGAAGTGGCGCTCGAGATCGGAACCAGCGAAGACGCCGTCCTCGAAGCGATGGAGGCCGGCTTCGGCTATCGCTCGCCCTCCCTCGACGCTCCGGGTCCCGAGGGCGGGACGCTAGGCGACCGACTCGGCGAACAAGACAGCAACTTCGAACTCGTCGACTCCCGGGTGACGATCATCCCAGAGCTCGCACAGCTGCCCGAACGAGAGCGCGACCTCATCAAGATGCGCTTCGTCGAGGAACTGAGCCAGGTAGAGATCGCCGAACGACTCGGCGTCAGCCAGATGCACGTCTCACGCCTCCTCGCGCGAACGATGGCGTCGCTGCAACGCGCCGTCGAAGAGCCCCGAGAGGCGCGCCAAAGCTGATTTGCATGGCAGCGAGCATCCTCGGAAGTCTCTGCGATGTTACGAGATGTAGCTCGTCGAGGCGCTACGACGCTTTCGCGGCACCCGACTTGGAGCGGCACAGCACTGTTTCGAGGTCTGCCTTACTCATCGCAGACCGACCCGGCACACCCCGGAGCCGCGCCTCCTCGTAAAGCTGGCGATAGGTGCGCCCTGCCGAAGCTCGATGCGAATCGAGCACGCCGCGCCGCGACGACGACAGATCGCTGATCGAACCTGCCGTTCGAGTCCCATTTGCTCGAGTCCACTGCTTGTTGACCGTGCGCGCAGCTACCTCCTCCGCTACCGCTTTGGAGCCTCCGCGGACTTCGAGCCCCGTCTTTGCGTGGTCGTACGGTCGTTCTCGCTTCGAGCCCCGTGCCGACTTCGGCACCCGTGCTGCTTCCTCGTCCTGGATCGACCCGGCCCGCATGGCCAAACGCACGCTTGCGTAGATCGCGAGCATTCCGACACCGGAGGCCACGAGATCGCCGACGGAGCGAATTCGCCTACTCATCACAGAACCCGCCATCGCCCCTCGCTCCACCTTCTGGGATCGACGATTCAACTCCGGCCGATCGCGAGTAGGTCGCTTTGTCCGCCTCGGACCACTCGTCGTGGATCGTCCGAGCTCCTCGCTCAATCACCGATGCCACCGGAACCGGTAGATAACTCGGGCGATCATTTCGCACTCGGTCTCGTCAGCGACCTGCTCCGCGTCGCTCGACTTGGACGAAGGGTCCGAAACTGGCATGCGTTACCCATACCCCGATGCGTGACACTCAACCTGTATGCGCCGAGCTCTGCGAAGCGTTCGTCTCGCGTAACTAACGATGCGAGGATGCCACTTGCCTGGCGTTGGTTTTGCCGGTCCAGATCTCGGGTATCAGGCGGTGAATTAGCGAGCGCGTCGCAACGTCGGAAAATTAACCGTTTCTCCTCCACACCTCATGCGTCCTCGGCTCGCCGAGGTAAGGATCGACGAGAGCCCGCCCTAAAACCCAAGTGCGCATCTTCCAGCTCGCAAGTAGCAGAAGGGCCCGTATCGATGGTGAGAACTGGCACCCCATTACCTGAAGGAAACCGACTTCTCGACTTGCTCGCAGAAAGCGACCGACGGCGACTCGCTGAGGAAGTCGAGGTTGTCCGGCTGAAATTGATGGAAACGCTTTACGGGGCGGGCGAGAGCATCGACAGCGTCTACTTCCCGCTTCAGTCCGTCGTGTCAGTCCTGACCCGTGCGCAAGGCACGAGCGGGGTCGAGGTCGCCACTATCGGAAATGAAGGTCTCGTAGGACTCTCGCTGTCGTGGGGAGCAGCGAAGCTGAATCCGGCGGAGTTTCTCCAAGTCCAGGTCCCAGGGCCGGCGCTTCGAATGCCGGCGGAAGCGTTCGCCGCAGAGCTCGCCCGCGGCTCAGGCCTAGCAGACGTGGTCCGGCGCTACACCCAAGCGTTCGTTAGTCAGCTGATGCAGCAGGTGGCGTGCAACGGACTCCACTCCATCGAGGAACGATGCGCGCGGTGGATGCTCTTGACACACGACCGCGTTGGTGCCGACGAGTTCCCACTTACCCAGGAATTTCTCGCACAGATGCTCGGCGTCCGACGTGCCTCGGTAACCTTCGTCGCAGGATCGCTCCAGCAAGCAGGCTTTATTCGTTACCGCCGAGGGCGCGTGACCGTAACCAACCGTGCGGGGCTTGAGAACACTGCATGCGAGTGCTACTCGGTGCTCCAAGAGGTGTTCGAACGCCTGGTGCCGTAATCAGCGGCCACCCCCCGTTGCGTCGGTACGGTATCGGACAGAGAAAGCAGATTGTTCACCCCGTCCGAAGCACTCCGGCAGCGTCACGAAAGTGCGCTGCCCTAGGCATGGAGGAAGACCGTTGGCCGGCGCCACCCCAGCATCGGCGATGATCACCGCCGACGCGACTGAAGCTCCGGCAAGTGAGGTCGCGTCCACCCCGCGACCGTCCGGAGTGATCGTCGGGGTCTTTCTACTCGGCTTGGTCATCACGGCAGCGGTGTCGTGGACCTCGTTGGTGCTCAACAACCACAACGACAACCGCCTGCTCAGTCTTGAGACCGAGCAGGCAGCCGACGTCCTCGCGGCGGCGTTGCCAAATACCACGACGCCTCTTGCTTCAGCCCTCCAGATCGCCGCCGTCACGAACGGCTCCGCCGCCAGGTTCTCGAGTTACATGTCCGCCTACGTCGGAGCCTCCACAGGAGGGTTCACGTCCGCCTCGCTCTGGACGCTAAGGGGCACGAGCGTCGAACAGGTCGCGGCCCTCGGCTCGGGCTCTGCACTGACGGGTTCTTCGCACGCAGCCGAAGTGGTCCAAACGGCCATGCGAGTCCCGAAACTCATTGTCGAGGAGCTGCACGCTGGGCAGCGCGAACTTCTCGCGTACGCCCTGGCACTTCCTGGTACCCCATATGCCGTACTTGTCGCACATGCGATTCCGGCCGATCGCCGGGCTGCGGTCGCAAAGAACTCTGCCTTCTCTCAGCTCAACTACGCGATCTTCCTCGGTCCGTCAACGAGTCCGGGGAACGTCTTGACAACGAGCTTCTCTTCGCTCCCGCCGAGTGGCCCCATCGCCGTCAAGTCGATTCCGTGGGGTGACTCGTTCCTCACGCTCGAGACCACCGCTCGCGGGCACCTCGGCGGAACTCTGCCGGCACAGCTGCCCTGGATCTTCGCCGTGCTCGGACTCCTGCTAAGTGTCACCGCGGCGTGGATCACCGAGCATCTCGTGCGTCGACGGCGAGCGGCTGAGCGCGACTCGACGCGAATCCGCGAGCTCTACGCGGAGCTCGCAACACTCTTTCAACAGCAACGCACGACATCTGAGACGCTGCAACGCGCGCTGCTACCACGTACCTCGCCAGAGATTGCGGGCATGGAGTTCGCCGTGAAGTACGAGCCGGGAGCAAAAGGGCTAGAGATCGGGGGCGACTGGTACAGCATCGTCGCGATCGACGACGCACACTTCGTCTTTGTCATCGGCGACGTCTCGGGCCACGGACTGAGCGCGGCGACGGTGATGGCTGAGCTCCGGTTCACGATTCGTGCCTACGCGCTAGAGGGCAACACTCCAGGAGCGATCCTCGAGAAGTGCTCCAAACAGCTCGACGTGGCGAATGGCCACTTCGCGACAGTCCTCATCGGCAGCGTCGATGTTGCCCGCCATGAGATCGCGATTGCGAACGCGGGCCACCTCAACCCACTTCTCCTCGCCGGCGATGAGAAGTCGTTTATCAACACGGCACTCGGCGTGCCGCTCGGCGTCTCGGGGGAGAGCTATGACTCGGTGACGATCTCCGTGCCGCCCCGCTCGTCGCTGATCGCGTTCACCGACGGCCTCATCGAACGACGAGGCGAGAACCTCGATGTCGGCCTGGCGAGACTAAAGGCGTCAGCCGACGACGGCACCCTTTCGCTCGAGAGCCTCCTCACGAAGATCTCGACCGACCTCGCGTACGACGCGTCCGAAGACGACGTCGCGATGCTCGGTCTGAGGTGGCTGACCTAGCTGTCCGACGTTCGCCAGTCTCACCTCCTGGGGCACCTCGGAGGTGAGACCTTTGCACACTCTCGAGCCGGAGCGGCACCGATGCTCGTGCCGAAAGCGCATGTTTGGACCCCAGAAAACGGGGTATCGGCCTAGCACTGAGCATCGTGGCCGAAGGACATTCGATGAAGACGATCCGCAAATCCCAATCCTCGAAGAAGCACCCGGCGAAGCAGACCCTGTACCTACTCCCGGTGCAGGCCCAACAGTTACGTCTGCACTCCTCGCTTCGCACCGCGGGCGAGCTCGCGACACCGTCGACACTTCGCCTTAACTCAGCTGCATAGTGAACGACTGGGCCGAGCGACAAGGAACCGATCCGGCGCTTCTAACGATCCGCGATCGCCGCTCGAGAACCCATTCGACGAAGCGAACGAATCCAAATCCTGAGGTCCAGCTACGCCAAGCGGATATTCTTTCGCCGTGCCGCGCGTCCGTTCGTATGGCTGGTCGAGTCCGGGTGCCGTGCGCCACGACGAGCCGACGAAATAGCCAGAGCTCGCGGAGATCTCGTGGCTGCGATCCATAAGGCACCTTCTGCAGCTGTCTTTGTTACCTGCGTAACTGGTTCAGACGGCGTGACGGTGGTTTCCATCGCCGGAGAGCTCGACACGTCCAATGTCGACGAGGTGCGCCGGCAACTCGAAGCGACACTCGCTGCCTCGTCCACCGCGCTCGTCGTCGACCTTTCCAAGCTCGGTTTCATGGACAGTTCCGGCCTAGCGCTCCTCGTCCAGGTCGCGGCTCGCGTCGAGACAATCTCGCTACGCCATGTGCCAGCGTTGATTCAACGCTTGCTCGATGCGACGAGCCTCTCCGACATCCTCGCGGCCGAGAAGTGACCGAGCAGCGCGCGTTCCCCGGCGCGCCAGAGTCGGTACCTACTGCGCGCCACTTCGTTTCCAACGCCGTGGCGGACGTCCCAAAGGAGATCGCGGACCGCGCGGCGCTGATGGTCTCAGAACTTGCGACCAACGCGGTCCGCCACGGCGGAACCGACTTTGAGGTACTCGTCGATCGCACGCCCGACGAGCTCTACATCGAGATCGCCGACTCCGGTGACGGCTCGCCCGTCGTCCGCCACGCCTCCCCACGCGATACTTCAGGCAGAGGGCTACAGATCGTGGAATCGCTTGCGGACAAATGGGGCGTGCGGGCCTCGACAAGTGGCCTCGGGAAGACCGTTTGGTTCACCATCTCGCTACCGGAGGGTCGGCCAACAGAGGATCGCGCCGGCTGCGAGTAGTCGCCTTCAGTCACGAGAGCCCCGAGGACGACCTCGCGACCGACGACGCCATCGAGCCGCAAGCCGCTCGGCGCTACCCCGCTGCAGCTATCGCCAATGGCGCAGCGGTTCGTGCACGATGTGCGAGCGAACCGAAGTCCCGCGCATCACCGCGAACGTAGACAACGCCGCTCGCTGCGAGAAGGTAGTACCCCTTGGCGTCGGGAGTAAGCGCGAACGAGATGATCGGTCGCTTGCTCTTCACGGCACCGTAAGAGACGGCGTCACCGAGTGTGTAGACAGTTCCCCGTGACGAGACAACGTAGAGTCCGCGGCCGTCGAGACTCGACGCCACGGCCACCGCAGCGTCGAGTGTCGGGTTGAGCCGCAGCGACGACATCGCCGCCGCGTCGCCAAAGCCCAAGATGGTCCCATCCGCGGTCGCGAGCCAGTAGCCCTTGCCGTCTGGTGTCACCGCGATCGAGGTGACCTTGGAGCGAAGTCGCGTATGCACCGCAGAGCCGAAAAAGCCAGCGTCGCCGAAGTTGAAGATCCGACCACCAGCGGTCACGAGGTAGTAGCCCGAGAAGTCCGGCGATGTCGCGAAGGCAACTACCGGACTTTTCGTTCGATTCGAAGCCAGATCGCCCTGCCATACGGCCTTGCCGTAGGCGCGTACCTTCCCCGCGGAGGAGACGAGGTAGTAACCGTCGCCGTCATAGGTCGAACCGATCGCCACGACACCAGAGAGACCGCTCACCCGTGCCGGGGTGAGCGACTCCACACCTCCGAAGCCGAACGCGCGGCCATTCGCCGTCAGGATCCGGTACCCGAGCAGTGACGCCAACGACACGACGAACGTCACCGCGGTGCTGGCCTTGGCGCCGACGCCGTTCGAGGCCGAGAGGGTGACCGTATACACCCCCGCCGTGTTTGATTGCGGCACGCCGGTCACGACAATCTCTCCGGACTCAACATCCACGCCGATGCCGCTCGGCAACGCTCCGCCCACCACGATCGTCGGCGTCGGACTTCCCGCGTCGCCGAACTGCAGCGACACCTGTTTGCCGACGATCACGTTGGCGCTCGACGGTCCCGAGAGGGACGGCGGGATGCCCGCAAAGAAGGTTTCGGTCAAGAGCGACTCGCTCAGCTCCGTGCTGCTGTAGCCGCCTGCTGCGAGGGCAACTCCGTTCCCCATCAAGGTCAATGTGCCGCCGGACTGTGGTGAAAGCAGTACCGCCGCCCTCGCCCAACCGCTGGAGCTGTACCGAAAGACATCCGCCGAAGGCACGACCGCTGCAGTAGGCGAGCCGCCTGCATAGAGC
>Ga0209483_1002139_pt1 | contig 14091 bp, 13 predicted proteins | sample NGEPerA_FD_184508 | JGI IMG/M metagenome (GOLD analysis project Ga0209483, IMG submission 184508) | Arctic peat soil microbial communities from the Barrow Environmental Observatory site, Barrow, Alaska, USA - NGEE PermafrostL2-A... | ecosystem: Environmental > Terrestrial > Soil > Wetlands >... | reverse complement strand
ATCAGCCGCAATGAAATCGTCGCCATGGTGTTCTTGTTGCTGTTCGCAGGCCACGAGACCACCACCCACCTCATCAGCGGATCGGCCTATGAACTGTTGAAGAATCCGGAGCTCCGCGATTGGCTCCAGTCTGCCTCGATCTGGCGGTGGAAGAATTCCTGCGGTTCCTCACCCCGGTGCAATTCACCAAGCCGCGCTACGTGCGCAGGGATATCGAACTCGGCGGCGTCCGCCTGCGCAGGGGCGCGAAGGTCATGGTCATGCTGGCGGCGGCCAATATCGACCCGCAGGCCAATGTCCATCCGGAACGGCTCGACCTGCTACGCAAGCCGAACCGGCACATCGCCTCGGCACCGGCGTCCATTTTTGCCTCGGTCATCAGCTCGCACGCATCGAGGGGAAGTGCGCGCTCAAATCGCTATTCGCCCGTTGGCCGAAACTGAGCCTGGCTGTCGATGAATCCGAGATCAGATGGCGCAAACGACCGGGCATTCGGGCGATCGAACAGTTGCCGGTGGCGGCTGGCTGGGCCCGGCAGTGTGCTTTGTAGAGGCCGCAAGGGAGACGGGCCCGGAGTTCATGGGACAGGCAACGCCAAACTTTACAACTTTTGGTTAGAAAATGGTTGCCGTTGCGCCACCATTGTTGCGCCGTCGCAACAGTCGGTGAACATTTAGCCGCGAAGCCGCCCGGCTCCTGCTCGCGCCGCTTTTTAGCCACACCCCTCCATGAAATGATATTTCGCAAGGGGCTTCGGCCACGGTGCTCGCGAAGGCGGAGGAAAATCCTGCCTTTCGGGTCCGGAAAGAAATGGTCGGGGAAACGGGTTCGCAATGGACGCCAAGACCAACATCAAGAAGCGGCTGCCAAGCCGCCATGTGACGGAGGGGCCCGAGCGGGCGCCCCACCGCTCCTATCTCTATGCCATGGGGCTCACCACCCATCAGATCCATCAGCCCTTTGTCGGCGTAGCCTCCTGCTGGAACGAGGCCGCGCCCTGCAACATCGCGCTGATGCGACAGGCGCAGGCGGTCAAGAAGGGCGTCGCCTCCGCCGGCGGCACGCCGCGCGAGTTCTGCACGATCACGGTCACCGATGGTATCGCCATGGGTCATGACGGCATGCGCTCCTCGCTGCCGTCACGCGAATGCATCGCCGATTCCGTCGAATTGACCATCCGCGGCCATGCCTATGACGCCCTGGTCGGGATTGCGGGTTGCGACAAGTCGCTGCCGGGCATGATGATGGCCATGGTCCGGCTCAACGTGCCCTCGATCTTCATCTATGGCGGCTCGATCCTGCCCGGCAATTTCCGCGGCCAACAGGTCACGGTGCAGGACATGTTCGAGGCGGTCGGCAAGCATTCGGTTGGCGAGATGTCGGATGCCGATCTCGACGAAATCGAGCGGGTGGCCTGCCCTTCGGCCGGTGCGTGCGGTGCACAATTCACCGCCAACACCATGGCGACGGTGTCCGAGGCCATCGGGCTGGCGCTGCCCTATTCGGCCGGCGCGCCGGCGCCTTACGAAATCCGCGACGCCTTCTGCATGACCGCGGGCGAGAAGATAATGGATCTGATCGCCTCGAATATCCGCCCGCGCGACATCGTCACCCGCCGCGCGCTGGAAAACGCCGCCGCCGTTGTCGCCGCTTCGGGCGGATCGACCAATGCTGCGCTGCATCTACCGGCAATCGCCCACGAATGCGGCATCAAGTTTGGTCTGTTCGACGTGGCGGAAATCTTCAAAAAAACACCATATGTCGCCGATTTGAAACCCGGTGGCCGTTATGTTGCCAAAGACATGTTTGAAGTTGGTGGCATACCGCTTCTGATGAAGACGCTGCTCGATAACGGCCATTTGCATGGCGACTGCCTGACAGTCACGGGCCGGACGATCGCCGAAAACCTCAAGAGCGTAAAATGGAATCCGCACCAGGATGTGGTGCGGCCTGCCGACAAGCCGATCACCGTCACGGGCGGTGTGGTCGGCCTGAAGGGCAATCTCGCGCCTGAGGGTGCGATCGTGAAGGTTGCGGGTATGTCGAATTTGAAGTTTTCCGGTCCGGCCCGCTGCTTCGACCGTGAGGAGGACGCCTTTGAGGCGGTCCAGAAGCGCACTTACAAGGAGGGCGAGGTCATCGTCATCCGCTATGAGGGACCGCGCGGCGGCCCCGGCATGCGGGAAATGCTGTCGACGACCGCGGCGCTGACCGGGCAGGGCATGGGCGGCAAGATCGCGCTGATCACCGACGGCCGGTTTTCCGGGGCCACCCGCGGCTTCTGCATTGGTCATGTCGGGCCGGAGGCGGCGGTGGGCGGACCGATCGCACTGTTGCGCGACGGTGACATCATCGAGATCGACGCGGTGGTCGGGACTCTTAACGTAAAGTTGACCGACACCGAGCTCGCTGAACGTAAGACCAAATGGAAGCCACGGCAGACCAACCATACGTCAGGTGCGCTGTGGAAATATGCCCAGCAGGTGGGACCGGCGGTGGATGGGGCAGTGACCCATCCGGGCGGGGCGCACGAGAAACAGTGTTATGCGGACATCTGAGCGTATCATTTTTGCGTTGATTTTGGGGGCCATGCCGCTGGCCACGGAGGGATTCGCCTTCGACGGGGCGCCCGCCAATCAGGATTCCGCTGTTCCTCTTGTTTCGGCCCAACCGGGGGCGGCGACCGCGCTGAAGAAGGCGGTTCCGTCATCGACGTCAGACACCTCGCTGACTTCCCTGCAATACGCGGCCGAAGGCGGTCACCCGATCGCGCAATGGAGGCTCGGGCAGATGTACGCCAATGGCGATGGCGTCACCCAGGACGATCTGCGCGCCTTTGAGTATTTCAGCCGCATCGCCAATGCGCATGCCGAGGACAGCCCGTCGGCGCCGCAGGCAGCGATCGTCGCCAATGCCTTCGTGGCTCTGGGGCGGTATTATCTCAACGGCATTCCGAACTCGAAGATCAAATCCGATCCCGAGCGGGCGCGGGAGATGTTCTCCTATGCCGCGTCCTATTTCGGCAATGCGGATGCCCAATACGACCTCGCAAGGCTGTATCTGAAGGGCGGCTCGTCGCCGGACGACTATCGCTATGGCGCGCGCTGGCTCGGCCTCGCCGCCCAGAAGGGCCAGCACCAGGCGCAGGCCTTGCTCGGCCAGATGCTGTTCAGCGGCGACCAGCTGCCGCGGCAGGCGGCGCGTGGCCTGATGTGGCTGACCTTGGCGCGTGACAGCGCCGCGCCCGATGAGATCTGGATCAAGGAAAGCTATAACAAGGCGTTCTCCAAAGCGTCCGACGATGACCGGGCGATGTGCCTGCAGATGCTTGAGCACTGGGTGCAGGGCCGCAGGGACTGAAGCGAGCGCTCGGGCTCTTTGTCGTCGGTAACGTCAGTCGGTCAGACGTTTGGACATTGGATAGCCCGAACGCGTGCCGAAATTCCCGAGCGGCAGTCCCGCGTCAACGTAGCCGGCCGAAAGATAGAAGCGGTGCGCCGTTTCTGTGCTGGTCAGTTTGCAGCGCGTATTACCATGCCGAGCGGCCCTTGCCTCGAGCGCACCCAGCATTGCGCGGCTGACGCCGCGAAATCTCGAATTCGGCGCAACATAATTCAACGTGATCTCGCCGGCGTCGGTGACCGATCCCACTGCGAGGATGGCCTCATCTTCCACGGCCACCAAAAGCGAGTTTCCTGCCTGCCTGACCCATGAAGCGACAACTTCCGGGGTTTTGCTGCCGACCCATCGCCGCAGGATCGCCGGATCATTGCCGTGATCGGCCGAACATAATTCCAGGATGGACTTCCTCAGCACGTCACAGGCTGCATCGGCGTCTTCTGGCGTGGCATCGCGAATTTCCATGTGACCCGCCCAGCACCCGAATTGCGATCATGCTGCTTCGAGATCGAGATCCGCCCAGATCGGGACATGGTCCGAGGGTTTCTCCCAAGCGCGCACATAGCTGTCGATGCCGACATCGATCAGGCGGTCGCTCGCCTGCGGCGACAGCAACAGATGATCGATCCGCAGACCATGGTTCTTCTGCCAGGCGCCAGCCTGATAGTCCCAGAAGGTGTATTGCTGGGGCGCGTCGGTCACCGCGCGCAAGGCGTCGGTCAGGCCAAGCCCGAGCAGCGACTGGAAGCTCTCGCGCGTCCTGGGGCGGAAAAGCGCGTCGTTGACCCAGGCCGCTGGATTATGGACGTCCGGGGGCGCCGGGATGACGTTGAAATCTCCGGCCAGCACCAGCGGTTCTTCCGCTTTAAGCCGCTCTTTCGAATACTCAAGAAGTCGCGACATCCATTTGAGTTTGTACGGGTATTTATCGGTCTCCGGTGGGTTGCCGTTGGGCAAATAGAGACAAGCCACCCGGAGCACGCCGCGCTTCAAGGGAACTACGCCTTCGAGGAAGCGGGCATGGGCGTCTTCGTCGTCTCCCGCCAGACCCGACCTCGTCTCATCGAACGGCAGCTTCGAGAGCAGCGCGACGCCGTTGAAAGTCTTCTGGCCGTGGGTGACGATGTTGTAGCCGAGCGACTCGATCTCCAGCCGCGGGAATGACTCGTCCACGCATTTGATTTCCTGCAGGCAGACGATGTCAGGCGCGCTGTCTTTCAGCCATGCGAGCAATGGCTCGATCCGTTGCCGGACCGAATTGACGTTCCAGGTTGCGATGCGCACGCGTTGGTCTCAGATCGAAAAGCTGGTGCCGCAGCCGCAGGAGGCGGTGGCGTTCGGATTGACCACGCGGAAGGAGGCGCCGATCAGGTCGTCGACGAAATCGACTTCCGAGCCTGCCAGAAACGGGACCGAGGCCGGGTCGACCAGCACCACCGCGCTGTCGCGCTCGATTACGAGATCGTCCTCGGCTTGCGCATGCTCGACATCGAACTTGTACTGAAACCCGGAACAGCCGCCGCCCTCGACCGAGATCCGCAGTTTTGCGCCTTCGCCCTCTTTGCTAAGGATTTGCCCGATGCGGCGGGCGGCACGTTCGCTGACGGTGATGGCAGCAGTCATGACTGGTCTCCGGTGGGCGTCATACCCAATTCATTTGGTATCCCGCGCCCAGCATAGTTAAGTGCACAAGCCTGCGGAATCAATTGGATATGGATTAAAACACCGTGTCGGTTGGAATGGCTGCCCCTCGCTCGGTCTTTGCCTGCGACCCCGATCGCAGCCGGGGACGGCTGTATGTGGAGCCGCCGAGCAAGACCCGCAGCCCCTTCCGGCGCGACTGCGACCGGGTGATCCATTCCACCGCCTTTCGCCGCCTCAAGCACAAGACCCAGGTTTTCGTGTTCCACGAAGGCGATCACTACCGGACCCGGCTGACCCATTCGCTGGAAGTGGCCCAGATCGCCCGCGCGCTGGCCCGTCAGCTCGGGCTCGACGAGGATCTGACGGAAACGCTGGCGCTCGCTCACGATCTCGGCCATCCCCCGTTCGGACATGCCGGCGAACGGGCGCTGGACGCCTGCCTGCAAGCCCATGGCGGCTTCGACCACAATGCCCAGACCTTGCGCGTCGTTACGTCGCTGGAACATCGCTATCCCGAATTCGACGGCCTCAACCTGACCTGGGAGGCGCTGGAAGGCATCGTCAAGCACAACGGGCCGCTGACCGAACGCAGCGGTGCGGCGATCGGACGTTACCGCGAGGAGGGAATTCCCGTCGGGATTTCCGATTACAACGGAACATACGACCTCGAACTGTGGAGCTTTGCGTCGCTGGAAGCGCAGGTCGCCGCGATCGCCGACGATATCGCCTATGACGCCCACGACATCGATGACGGTTTGCGGGCGGGACTGTTCTTGGTTGACGATCTCAAGATCATGCCGCTCACCGCTGATATGATCGCCGAGATCGACCGGCACTATCCCGCGCTCGACGACATCAGGCGCGGCGCCGAACTGGTGCGTGAGCTGATTTCCTGTCTGATCGGCGCGGTGGTCTCGGAAGCGGGCAGGCGCCTTGCGGCGGCGCTTCCGCAATCCGTCGGTGATGTCCGCCGACATGACCATGTCCTGATCGCGTTTCCCGACGGTGTCATGCAAGCGGAAGCCGCGATCAAGGCGTTCCTGAAGCAGCGGATGTACCGGCACGCGCGGGTGATGCGGGTCATGGGGGAGGCCGAACAAGTCGTGTGCGATCTGTTCGCGCGCTATCAAAAGTCCCCGCATGATCTGCCGGCAGAGTGGTTACGCCCGGAGGGCACCGACACCGAAGCCGAGCGGGCAAGGCGGATCGGCAACTTCATCGCCGGGATGACCGACCGTTTTGCCATCACCGAGCATCAACGGCTTTTTGACTCGACCCCGGATTTGCGTTAGGCGGCGGCCCAAGCCGCAAGGCGCGGCCCATCGTTCGGTAACATCCAGCCATGTCGGAAAAAGCCTCACCGCCGCATTTGTTCGCCGACATGCTCGCGCGCGTGCATGCAGTCTGCGGGGCGCTCGCGGCGGAGGGCGGATGGCCTGCCGGCATCGACCTGTCGCGGGTCGTGGTCGAGCCGCCGCGCGACGCCGCGCATGGCGACATGGCGACCAACGCCGCGATGGTGCTGGCAAAAGAAGCCAAAACAAAACCGCGCGATCTCGCTGAAGCGATCGCGGCAAAGCTACGCGCCGACGATCTGATCGCCGCGGTCGATGTGGCCGGCCCCGGCTTTATCAATCTCACTTTGAGGCCAAAGGCATGGTCGGACGCGTTGCGCGCGGTGCTGCGCGAGGGCGACACCTACGGGAAAGGCGCCATTGGCGCCACCGAAAAGGTCAATGTCGAATATGTCTCCGCCAATCCGACCGGGCCGATGCATGTCGGGCATTGCCGTGGCGCGGTGTTCGGCGACGCGTTGGCGAGCCTTTTGGCCTTCGCCGGTTACGACGTGAGCCGCGAATATTACATCAATGACGCCGGCGCCCAGGTCGACGTGCTCGCGCGCTCGGCCTTCCTGCGCTATCGCGAGGCGCTCGGCGAGGACATCGGCGAAATCCCGGAAGGGCTTTATCCCGGCGATTATCTAAAGCCGGTCGGGCAGGCGCTTGCCGCCGAATACGGCGACAGGCTGTTGACGATGCCGGAAGCGGGATGGCTCAAGCCGGTGCGCGACAAGGCGATCGCGATGATGATGGAAGCAATCAAGGGCGATCTCGCCGCCCTCAACATCAAGCACGATGTGTTCTTCTCGGAGCGTTCGCTGATCGAAGGCGGCAATAACCGCGTCGCCGAAACCATCGATTTCCTGCGCGGCAAGGGTGACGTCTATCAGGGCCGCCTGCCACCGCCGAAGGGGACACCGGTCGAGGATTATGAAGACCGCGAGCAGATGCTGTTCCGCGCCACCGCCTACGGCGACGATGTCGATCGGCCGCTGATGAAGTCGGACGGCAGTTACACTTATTTTGCCTCGGACATTGCCTATCACAAGAACAAATTCGACCGCGGATTTCGCAACATGGTCGACGTCTGGGGCGCCGATCATGGCGGCTACATCAAGCGCATGCAGGCCGCTATCAAGGCGGTCACCTCGGGCGAGGCCGCGCTGGACGTGAAGATCGTGCAGCTCGTGCGCCTCCTGCGCAACGGCGAGCCGGTGAAGATGTCGAAACGCTCGGGCGATTTCGTCACCTTGCGCGAAGTGGTCGACGAGGTCGGCAAGGACGCCGTCCGCTTCATGATGCTGTACCGCAAGAACGATGCGGTGCTGGATTTCGACCTCGCCAAGGTGATCGAGCAGTCGCGCGAGAACCCGGTCTTCTACGTTCAGTACGGCCATGCCCGCGGCCATTCGGTGTTCCGCAACGCCCGCGAGGTGGTCCCGGACCTGCCGGAACAGGCCGGCGCCCGGGCGGCGTTCCTGGCGGATGCAGAGCTGGAGTTGCTGACTGACCCCGCGGAACTCGACCTGCTGCGGCGGCTGGCGCTGTATCCCCGGACGATCGAGGCGGCCGCGATCGCACACGAGCCACACCGAATCGCTTTTTACCTCTATGATCTCGCCAGCGAATTTCACGCGCTTTGGACAAGGGGCCGCGATTTGCCCTATTTACGCTTCATTATCAATAATGATGCAGTGGTCACAAAGGCGCGGCTGGCAATGGTTCAGGGCGTCGTCTCGGTTCTGGCATCGGGTTTCGCCGTTCTCGGCGTTCACGCACCAGACGAGATGCGATAGCTTAGGGGCGAAGACCGCTCATATTGTGCTCCCGTGTGAGTATGTGTGGGAGCGTCTGGCTGGGGCTGTTTCGTCAGCAAGGGCGGGTTGGCGGCTTTCTCGAAGGGCACGCATCATCACGATGGCCGATCGATATCAGGACAGACCGTTTCCCGGCGACGACGATCGCGGCGGCGATCCCTATGCCTCAGGCAGCGGCGACAGCGATCCCCTCGCCGAACTCGCCCGCCTGATCGGTCAGACCGATCCGTTCGGCACCATGGGTCGCGCGAACGCGCAGGTGGCGCCACGCCCCCATGCGGGCGATCGATATCAGCAAACGCCGGAGCCCGATGTCGCTCCTCCCGCGGGACCTCCGGCGTGGATGCAGCGCGCCAACCGGCAGGAAGTGCGGCAGGAAGCGCCCCAATACGACGATGCGCCGCCGGAATATCCGAGCGCTGTGCATCCGCTGCAACGTATTGCGGCGGCCCGCGCCGCGCAGGAGCAGCAATATCAGGCCGAGCCGCAATACGCCGAGGAACCCGATCCATCGCGGTACGACGATGCGCTGTATGGCCGCCTCGATGACGGGGCCGGACATTCCCGGCACGATACGGCCTATGCGGAAGACGGTTACGCCTATCAGGACGGCTATGACGAGGAAGCCGAGGAGCAGGCTCCGAAGCGTCGCGGTGGCATGCTGACCGTGGTTGTCGTGCTGGCGCTGGCGATCGTGGGGACGGGCGCGGCATTTGCCTACCGGACCTATGTCGGTGCTCCGCGCAGTGGCGAGCCGCCGGTCATCAAGGCCGACACCAGCCCAACCAAGATCGTGCCGGCCCAGGCCGACGGTTCTGCCAAGGTTCCCGACCGGATGGCCGCAGGCGATGGCACCGAGAAGATTGTCCCGCGTGAGGAAGCCCCTGTCGACGTCAATGCCAAGGCCGGACCGCGTGTGGTGTTCCCGCCGCTAAACGCCAACGGCAATCCGCCCCTGGTGGCGAGCGTGGCCCCAACTGCTCCCCCGCCGCCGACAAATGCCGTCACCGGGACAATGCCGAACGCCGAACCGCGAAAGATCAGGACCCTGACAGTGCGCGGCGACCAGTCCGATGCAACTACCGCACCGGTTGCTTCAGCACCGCCGGCCAAACCGATGCCGGCAGCCCGCGCGGGCGCCGTTCCGCCGCACAATGCACCGGCGTTCGCCAATGCGAGCGCCAGCGCGCCGCTGTCGCTGGCGCCTCAGACTAGCCAGCCTGCGTCGGCTGCCGAACCGCCGCGAACCCGGATCGCCGCCGTCCCGGCGCAACCGGCTCCGGCCGCCGCCTCAAGCGGCGGATATGTGGTCCAGGTTTCGTCGCAACGTAACGAGGCCGACGCGCAGGCGTCTTTCAAGGCCCTCCGGGGTAAGTTCCCGAGCGTGCTGGGATCGCGCGAACCGCTGATCAAGCGCGCCGATCTCGGCGAGAAGGGTATTTATTATCGCGCCATGGTTGGCCCCTTCGGAACCACCGAGGAAGCCTCGCAATTTTGCGGCAGCCTGAAAACCGCCGGCGGTCAGTGCGTCGTCCAAAGAAATTAACGGCCATTTCCTTGACCCTTGCGCCAACCGCGGGCTAATCGGCCGCATGAGCAGCCGCGCATTCATCACGGGTATCTCGGGTCCGACGCTGACCACGGAGGAACGCGAATTCATTCGCAGTTCCCGCCCGTGGGGTTTTATTTTGTTCAAGCGCAATGCTGAGAGTCCGCGACAAGTCATTAGCTTGCTTAGAGAATTGCGGGACGCGGTCGGCAATCCGGATGCCCCGGTCCTGATTGATCAGGAGGGCGGCCGGGTGCAGCGGCTGCGGCCGCCGAATTGGCCACTATACCCGTCCGGGGCGGACTTCGGCGTGCTCTACGACCGCGACCGCGAGCTCGGCCTCAAGGCGGCCCGATTGAGCGCGCGGCTGATCGCGGCCGATCTTTCCGATCTCGGCATCACCGTGGACTGCCTGCCACTGGCGGATGTACCGATCGCCGGTGCGGACGACGTGATCGGCGATCGTGCCTATGGCAATGAGCCGGGCAAGGTTGCTGCGATCGCCCGCGCCGTGACCGAGGGGCTCGAACAAGGCGGCATCCTGCCGGTGCTCAAGCACATCCCCGGGCACGGCCGGGCCCTGGCGGACAGCCATGAGAGCCTTCCAAGGGTCGAAAACCCGCGGGCCGAGCTGGAACGAACGGATTTTGCGGCCTTTCGGCCGCTGGCGGACCTGCCGATGGCCATGACCGCACATGTTGTGTTTAGCGCGCTCGACCCCGCCCAACCCGCGACGACTTCTGCGACAATCATCCGTGAAGTGATTCGCGGCGTGATCGGGTTCCAGGGTTTGTTGATGAGTGATGATGTGTCGATGAACGCGCTCTCGGGAACGCTCGCCGAGCGGACCCGGGCCATCGTCGGTGCGGGCTGCGACATGGTCCTGTATTGCAACGGCAAGCTGGACGAGATGCGGGAAGTGGCGCGCGAGACCCCGGAATTGTCTGGTCAGGCGCTGGAGCGGGCGAAGCGCGCACTGGCATCGCGCAAGCCGCCGCAGGGCCTTCGACCGCAGGGCGGGCCGGGCGGAACTGGACGCGTTGATGGATCGGGCAAGGGCGGCGGGCGCATGAGCGCGGAAATCCTATCCTTCGAAACAGGCCGACCGGCGGAACTGTCCGACGACGAGCCGTCGCTGGTCGTCGATGTCGAGGGCTATGAGGGGCCGCTCGATTTGCTGCTGGCGTTGGCGCGACAGCAGAAGGTGGATCTCGCCAAGATTTCCATCCTGGCGCTCGCCAATCAGTACCTGGAGTTCATCGAGGCGGCGCGGAAGATCCGGCTCGAATTGGCGGCCGACTATCTCGTGATGGCGGCGTGGCTGGCGTTTCTCAAATCGCGGTTGCTGCTGCCGGAGCCGCCGACGGCGGATGGACCGAGCGCCGAGGAAATGGCGACCGCGCTTGCCAACCGGCTGCGACGACTGGAAGCGATCCGCGAAGGCTCGAACCGGCTGATGAACCGTCCGCAATTGCAGCGCGATATCTTTCCCCGCGGCAATCCCGAAACCATTGCCGAAATCCGCCACCCCCGATTCACCGCCACTCTGTTTGACCTGCTCACCGCCTATGCCGCGCAGCGCCAGCAGCGGGTGCTGGCATCGGTGCATCTGGCCAAGCGCACGGTGTGGTCGCTGACCGAAGCGCGCGCCTCGCTCGAACGCCTGGTGGGCATGGCGCAGGATTGGAGCCGGCTCGACGAATACCTGATCAACTTCGTCGCCGATCCCTCGCAGAAAGCCACGGTTTTTGCATCGAGCTTCGCCGCGGCGCTGGAGCTGGTGCGGGAAGGCGAGATGGAACTGCACCAGAAAGAGGCGTTCGCGCCGCTCTATTTTCGGAAGCGTCCGCCGCAACCCGCATCCGACGCGATGACCGCGCCGGATTTGCCGGCCGAGTAAGTGGAAGAAGGAGACCGAGCCATGGCAAGCCTGGCGGAAAAACGCAAAGCCGATGCCGAGGAGCTTTCTGCCGATGCGCAGGCGCGCCCCGAGGAACTACGGCTTCTCGAAGCGCTGCTGTTTGCTTCTTCCGAGCCGCTCGATCAGGGGACGCTTGCCAAGCGGATGCCTGAGGGCGTCGACGTCAAGGTCGCGCTGGCGCAACTGCAGGCGGACTATGCCTTGCGCGGCGTCAATCTGGTTCGCGTCGCCAATAAATGGACCTTCCGCACCGCCGGCGATCTGTCCTGGCTGATGACGCGGGAGACGACCGAGACGCGTCGGCTGTCGCGCGCGGCCATCGAGATGCTGGCGATCATCGCCTACCATCAGCCGGTGACCCGCGCCGAGATCGAGGAAATCCGCGGTGTGATTACTTCCAAGGGTACGCTGGATGTTCTCTTGGAAACCGGCTGGATTCGTCCGCGCGGCCGCCGCAAGACGCCCGGCCGCCCGCTGACGTTCGGAACCACGGAAGCCTTCCTGTCGCAGTTCAGCCTGGAGGCGCTTGGCGATCTGCCGGGCCTGGAAGAGCTTAGAGGAACAGGGCTCCTGGATTCGCGGTTGCCCACGGGCTTCAGCGTGCCGTCGCCTTCGGACGATCCGGCGCTGCGCGATGACGAGGATCCGCTCGAAATCGGCGATCTGGAACTGGCGCTGGCGCCGGCCGTGGAGCCCGAAAGCGGCGACGGAAACTAGCGGAACAGCGTTCGCCGCGCCGGTTAACGCTAGCGGCAATGCGTCGCCCTAACGTGGATTTGACGCGGCTTAAGTCCTTGTTTTTGACACCTCCTGCGCCTACTTTCCGCCTAGGATTGGGCCGGGTCGCCGGCTCGCGTGTTTGGAGGGTTGCAGGATGGGTTCGCTTAGCATTTGGCACTGGATCGTCGTGATCGCAGTCGTCCTGCTCTTGTTCGGCCGAGGCAAGATTTCGGACCTGATGGGCGACGTCGCGCAGGGCATCAAGGCCTTCAAGAAGGGCATGCAAGACGACGAGAAGACGGCCGAGACGCCCGAGCCGGTGAAGACGATCGACCACAACGCCACGCCGGCTGCGACGGCGCGGACGGATGTCGGCAGCAAGGCTGTCTGAACATCGAGAGCTTGCGGCACGCCGCCGCAAGACCGGTTGGGGAGACGCAGGCGGCCCAAATCTTGTCTGGCAAGTATTGGGGTGGGATCGCCTCGCGCGAGCGGAATGATGCATGTTCGACATCGGCTGGAGTGAATTCGCCCTCATCGCGGTTGTCGCACTGATCGCCATCGGCCCCAAAGAGCTGCCGGGCGTGCTGCGCACGATCGGGCAATGGATGGGCAAGGCGCGCAAGATGGCCGCCGAATTTCAGGGCCAGTTCCAGGAGGCCATGCGCGAGGCCGAAATGGCCGACCTCAAGAAGAGTTTTGACGAGGTCAGGGAAGCTGCGTCCGGCTTCACCACCGGCGGTCTCATGACGTCGCTGGAAAAGGACGTCAGCAGCGCGCTTCGGATCGACGACGTCGACAAGCCGGCGGCGGCCACGACCGATGCGGCTCCGGCAACGGAGCCTCCGACCACGCCGACGGCGCCGGAAGTGCCGATCCCAGAGGTCTTCACCGAGGCCGACGCGCAAGCGCTGGCCTCGCAGCCGCTGGCGATCACGCAGGAAGTTCACCCGCAAGCCCCGCCTGAGGACGCCGCGCCCGCAACACCTGATGTCGCAAGGGACGCCAAAGCGTCATGAGCGCCGAGGACATCGAGGCCAGCAAGGCGCCGCTGATGGACCATTTGATCGAGCTGCGTTCGCGGCTGATCAAGGCGCTGCTCGGCTTCGGTGTGGCCTTCATCTTCTGCTTCTTCTTCGCCAAGCAGATCTACAACGTGCTGGTATGGCCGTTCGTCTGGGTCGCGGGAGCCGAGAATTCGAAATTCATCTATACGGCGCTGCTGGAATATTTCATCACCCAGCTGAAACTCGCGCTGTTCGGGGCGGGCTTCATCTCGTTTCCGATCGTCGCTACGCAAATCTACAAATTCGTGGCGCCCGGGCTCTACAAGCACGAACGCGGCGCATTCCTGCCCTATCTGATCGCAACCCCTGTTTTCTTCGTGCTGGGCTCGATGCTGGTCTATTTCGTGGTGCTGCCGATGCTGGTGCGGTTCTCGCTCGGCATGCAGCAGTTGGGTGGCCCCGAAACCGCGCAAATCCAGTTGCTGCCCAAGGTCGGCGAATATCTGTCGCTGATGATGTCGCTTATTTTCGCGTTCGGGATCGCGTTCCAGCTACCGGTGATCCTGACGCTTTTGGGGCGGATCGGCATCATCACCTCGAAGCAATTGCGCGACAAACGCCGCTATTTCATCGTGGTCGCCTTCATCATCGCTGCCGTCCTGACGCCGCCCGACGTGCTCAGCCAGTCCTCGCT
>Ga0209483_1002138_pt1 | contig 14103 bp, 10 predicted proteins | sample NGEPerA_FD_184508 | JGI IMG/M metagenome (GOLD analysis project Ga0209483, IMG submission 184508) | Arctic peat soil microbial communities from the Barrow Environmental Observatory site, Barrow, Alaska, USA - NGEE PermafrostL2-A... | ecosystem: Environmental > Terrestrial > Soil > Wetlands >... | reverse complement strand
CCCCAAAGCGCAATCTCCTCTGGCCTAAGCTTCCCCAGCACCAGCCCCGACCCAACACCCAGGGCCTTCGCAATCTCTCCCGGCACCTTCCCCGACAGCAGCATGTCGAACCCCACACCCCGGATCCGCCACGTAATCAAGTCCCGCGTCCCCGGAAGCACCACCGCCTTGAACGAATCCATCCGCAACCCCACCGGCTCCGCGCTCACCAGGCTCACCGCGCACCCATCCGCAAACACCAGGAACGACAGCACCTGTTCCAGCTCCTGCGTCTCCTGCATATGCAGCGTACAAAGCTCGAGGCTCACCGTCAGCACCTTCGCCCGGGGCTCCGACCGCACCACATGCCGCGCCATCTTCAGTGCATTGATGGCCGCATAGCACCCCATAAACCCGATCACAGTCCGCTCCACCGTCGTATCCAAACCCAGATGCTCGACAACATCGAAATCCAGCCCCGGCGCATACAGCCCGGTACACGACGTCACGATCACATGCGTCACCCCCCGCCGTTCCTCCTCGGACAGCGCCAGCCTATCCAGCGCCTTCCTCGCCAGCCCCGGCGCAAACTTCTCAAATATCTCCATCCGCCGCGCCGTTTCCGGAAACTTCCTCAGCCGATAAAACTCATGCGCATTGACGACAAACTCGGTCGTCTCGGCCGTCCTGTCCGGCGTCAGCACCGAGTACCGATGCCCAATCCCCGACCTCTGCGCCATCCGCTGAAACACGGGCTTCACCCGCGGGTCCTCCAGCATCCCATCGGCAAAGTCCACAAACGCCTGGTGGACATCGTGCTCAGGAACAGCAGTCGCAATGCGATTGATATACGCCTCGGTCAAGGGTGACGCTCCATCCAAAGTCTTCCACCGTAGGATGCCACCCACGCCCCCAACCGAGTGTTACAAGATTGTCATCACCCCTTCAGCGCGCAACACCCCACCTTTCAGATCGCACAAATTTGTCATCCTTGAGCGCAGCGAAGGACCTGCTTTCGCCCGCCCTCCACAAATTTGTCATCCTAAGCGGAGCGCAGGACCTGCTTTCGCCCACCCTGCACAAATTTGTCATCCTGAGCGCAGCGCAGCGCAGCCGAAGGACCTGCCACGCCGCCCGCATCACCCCTATCTCACGAACCTTTCAACCACCAACTCCGCTTTTGCTTTTGCTCTTGCCTTCAGGAAGGAGCAGGGGCTTTCAAGCCCCTGACCCAACCCCCACCCGGCTTCAGCCGCGGGCATCCTCACCCACACCGCCACGAAATCCAAGCCTAGCCACGTAACGGTAGGGCAGGGCTTCAGCCCTGCCAATAAAACCCGCGTCGAAGACGCCTCCACTCTGCCGAAGGCCGGAGCGAAGGCGAAGCCGCAGCGACAGAATCGCCTTCCTCCCAACCGCCATCAATCCCCCAACGCAACCGCCAAGATGCTACCCTCAAGCATCGCGATGCCGACCCACATCAACAAGCTCTACTACGGAGACAACCTCGACGTCCTCCGCCGCTACATCCCCGACCAGTCGGTCGACCTCATCTACCTCGACCCGCCCTTCAACTCCCGCCAGGACTACAACGTCCTCTTCGCCGAAAAAGACGGTTCCCGCTCCTCCTCCCAAATCACCGCCTTCAAAGACACCTGGGAGTGGAACATCGAAGCCGAGCGTGCCTACCAGGAAGTCGTCGAGGCGGGCGGCCGCGTCGCCGACGCCATGCGCGCCTTCCGCACCCTCCTCGGCGGCTCCGACATGCTCGCCTACCTCGCCATGATGGCCCCACGCCTCATCGAGCTGCGCCGAGTCCTCAAGGAATCCGGCTCCATCTACCTCCACTGCGACCCGACAGCAAGCCACTATCTGAAGCTGCTGATGGACGCCGCCTTCGGTCCTCAAATGTTTCGCAGCGAGATCATTTGGAAGCGGACGAGTGCGCACAGCAAGCCGCAGCGCTGGGGACCCGTGCATGACACCATCTTGTTTTATGCCTGTAGTGATAACTACAAGTGGAATCCGACATACCAATCATACGAAGATTCTCATCTTGCAAGTAAATACTCCAACGAAGATGAGCACGGCAGATACGCGCTTTCTGATCTAACTGGGGCAGGAACCCGTGGTGGTGATTCGGGACAGCCGTGGAGAGCGTTCGACCCTAATAGGCGCGGACGCCATTGGGCCGTACCTCGGATCGATGTGGGCAATGAAATTGAAGACTGGGTCAATCAATCCACTCAGCAGAAATTAGAAGACTTAGACAGCCGCGGGTTGATTTATTGGCCTTCATCAAGTCGGTCTTCGGGTGAAGGTTTCCCGCGTTTTAAGCGTTATCTCACGGCGGGTATGTCGATTCAAGATGTCATCACGGACATCTCCCCTATCAACTCCCAAGCCAAAGAGCGGCTTCGTTACGCCACCCAAAAACCTGAAGCCCTCCTTGAGCGCATACTGAACGCCAGCTCCAGCAATGGCGATGTCGTGCTTGATCCCTTTTGCGGCTGCGGCACAACCATTCAGGTCGCACAGAAGCTCAATCGCCGTTGGATCGGCATCGACATCACTCACCTCGCGATAACGCTTATAAAAAAGCGCCTGACAGACACCTTTGGAGATGACATAAAGAAGACCTACGAGGTCATCGGAGCCCCGAAAGACGTTGCTAGTGCCGCGCAACTCGCTTCCGATAACAAGTACCAATTCCAATACTGGGCTCTCGGCGAAGTTGATGCGCAACCGACCGGGCCCATCAAAAAGGGTGCTGATCGCGGTATTGATGGCAAGAAGTTGTTCTTTGACGATCGCTCCGGGGAAGCCAAGCAAATCATCTTCTCAGTCAAAGGCGGTCAAAATATCGGAGTCGCTGAAGTCCGCGACCTCATTGGTGTCCTCCAGCGCGAGAAGGCCGAAATCGGCGTGTACATTTCCTTTGAAGAACCGACCAAGCCGATGCAGAAGGAAGCCGCCGAAGCTGGTTTCTATAACTCGCCCGCTGGTGGCCAGTACCCGCGCGTGCAACTCCTAACAATCAAGGACATTCTTCAGGACAAAAAGACCGTCGAGTTTCCTCGCCTGTTAGACGCAACTTTCAAGAAGGCACCTAAGCACCGTCCCGCAGCAGCAACGAATCTCACACTCTCGCTCGAATCAGCAGACAGCGAGGACGAAGGATTCCACAAATGAGATCAAACCCTTACTTGGACGAAATAATTGAGTTTGGTGGCGAGTGGATGTCGCGAGGTATGGTTATAGCAGAAATGCAGCGCGAGGGTCAGGCCCAAGGTTCCATCGACCGCTGGCTCCAGGGACAAGAGTTCACAGCCGAGTTGCGACGACGCGAGGCAGAAGAAAAATCGAAGTAACCTAACACCTCCACGCCCGCGACCTGACGTTCAAGCCCGCACTGAAACACCACCAGATTGCGCCAACTAACCTCACGCTAAATCTCTAGCTACAGCAATGTCCGGTTTTGCCATGGAACAGATTCTTAGCAAACTCGTCGAACTCTTGAAAGCCTCACCTCGGATTTGGGGTGCATTGGCTTTCGCTGGAATCGCGATTCTTGTGCCATCAAGAATCGGAAGAACAATCGGCTTAGAAGAAATTAGACGACACTATCAAAGTTGGGTCGCCGTCGGCACCATCGTCTTCTCCGTTCTCTTTCTCACCTCGCTCTATGACAAAGTAGTGGCCTTCTTCAAGAGAAGACATCGGGCCGCAAATAGAGCAAGCCTTGCGTTCGAAGCGGAACTCAACAGCAGTCGAAGACTCGATGCGTGCATCAAGGCGCTCAGCCCACCGGAGCGATTAGTCCTAACTCTGTTTGTTGCTACGGGAGAGCAGACACTTCAGTTGTCAACGTTGGATGACAGCGTCGATCGCTTAATCCAACGAGGGCTGATAAAAAGATTCCGCCAGTTCCCCGAAGGTTGGCGCGTTGCTCATGCGATTACTCCCGAGATATTCGATTATCTTGACAATAATCGATACCTCATCGGTGCAGAGTGGCGTGAGTTGGAGCGACGAACGGAATCAGGAGAACCATGGTATTGAATGCCCTTGCCGGGTGCCCCATATCTCGATTTTGAGATGTGGGCATCGGGCGAAGCCCGACCGCACCGCCCATTCCCGCGGAGACCCAATATCTCCCAGCAGGGCCCGACTTCAATTGGGCCGTAAAACAGCCGCGCCAAAGGCACTTCCACGCTGCCGAAGGCCGGAGCGCAGGCGCAGCCGAAGCGACAAAATTGCCTTCCTCGATACCGCCCCAAATTCCACCCGCCGCAGCGAATACACTCAACCCATGTGCCCGCTGGACCGCTACCTCGACGAACGCATCGACTACGGCGGCCTCCCCTACACCCGCGCCGAGGCCATCCTCGGCACGCGCTCATAATCTCTCCCTCGGAGAGTCCGGGCGCCGCGGGCAAGTCCACCTTAGTCCCCACCCGCCCATTGAGAGTTTCCGGTCCCGCAGGCGGCAAAGTCAGAACGCGCGCACGCCTTCCTCCACCACCAGCGCGTCGACATCGATATTCAGCGCCCGGCCCAGGGCGCGGAAACCTTCCCGCCACGCGGGCGACCAGTAGGCGTTGTCGGAGCGCCGCAGCAAGTCGTTCCAGATGTTCTGCGCCTGCCAGAGGTTGACCTCCATCGGCAGGGTGGCCAGGCTCTCGGCGATGGCCAGCGTGTCGCCCAGCACGACCAGCGATTGCGTCACCGCCGCCGCCGATTCCAGCCGCACCATCGCCCGCTTCATGCGCTTGTCCGCGGTGAAGCTGAGCAGCGGCGCGTCGAGTGTCACGCCGTCGATCTTCGCGCGGCGGAGCAGGCGGGTCACTTCTGAGGCATCGTAAGTTTCCGACTCAAGCGCTTTGCGCAGGCTGGCGTTGATGGCGAAACTCGCCGCCACGGCCAGCGCCGGCGGAGCGGCAACGCCGGATTCGGCGAGGAAGTGCAGCAGCGTTGCGTGCTCCTCGTAGATGCGCATCAGCGAGCCTTCGACCTCGGAAAGCGTCTGGTTGAGGATGCTCTTGAGGATGCGGTGCTGCTCGTCCGAGAAGAGCGAGGTGAGCGAATACAACGTATTGCCGAAGAAGCGGTCGATAAGACGGATCAGCTCGGGGAGGTTCGCTCTGCCGATGCAGGTGCGCGCCGCGGCGGTGAATTCCTCCCAGGCTGCGGCATCGCCGGCGGTGTAGCTGCGGACTGCGGCGGAGAGGTTCTGGTCGCCGAGATGAAGGACCGCGAAGCAGATATTCTCGCGCTCTTCTGTAATACGCGACCGAATCTCCGCTCTGCCGAGGGCCACCCGGCCGCGCCCCGAGGTGAAGACCTCGTAGCTCTGGCGATGGAGATCGAAGCAGAACAGCTCGCCGCGGTCGGGGTAGTTGCGGAAGATGGAACTGATGGCGTAATGCGCGCCGACGTGCTCCAGGTCGACGCGGCTGTTGACGATGTAGCGGCGGTAGACTTCGGCCCCGTCGCCAACTTCGGGGACGTTGCTCTTGGCGTTGGCGAGGGTGGTGAGGAACTCGGCTTCGAGCGCGGCGCCTGGTTCGCGGAAGAGCTTGGCGGCCAATTGCAGCACGCGGCCGGCGTAGGCGATGACCTGCACCGTTTCAATGCCGGAAATCTCGTCGAAGAACCAGCCGCAGGAGGTGTACATGAGCTGGGTGTGGCGCTCCAGTTCGAGGAGCTCGAGGACCGTGACGCGCTCCCCTGGGGAAAGTTCGCGGCTGGCGTGGGCGGCGAGGAAGCGGGTGACGTTCTCGGGCGAGCGGTCGAGCACGACCGAGATGTAGGCGTCGCGGGCCGTCCACAGGTCGTGGAGCAGTGGGGCGGCCAGAGCCTCGGCGAGCGGAGCCGTCTTGTCGCGGAGGAGGTCGAGCGCGTCGCGCAGCGGGCCGCGCCATTGCTGGTTCCAGCCCGTATGCCCGCTGTTGCAGCCGCAGTCGGAGCGCCAGCGCTCGATGCCGTGCTCGCAGCTCCAGGATGTGTTTTCGGCGACCTCGGCCTCCCATTCGGGAGGAAATTTTTCGAGGAACTCGCCGTAGTTGGTGAGCGTGGCGAACTCATTGTCTTCGATCCAGTGCAGAGCGTAGCTGAGGGCCATTTCGCCGTGCTTGTGATGGTGGCCGTAGCTCTCGCCGTCGGTGGCAACGTGGGCGAGTTGCGGCGTGGTGGGGGGCTTGTCGTCGCGGAGGTCGGCGACCAGGCGGCGAGCGAAGTCTTCGCCGGAGTTGAGCAGCCCCTCGAACGCGATGGCGCGGGAGCCGGGGCCATCGTAGAAGAAGACCGCGATGCTGCGGTCCTGGTCGAGGTGGACGAGGTAGGGGCGCGTGGGGTCTACGCCGGCGTCGGGGGTTTCGAGCCAGGGGTAGGGCGAGGGTTCCGTTGCGGGTTGTGGGTCCTCGGCTGTGGGTTCGGTGGTCGAGACGGCAAGGCGCTCCGGGTCGGAAGGCTTGGGGTCGGTGGCCCGCCGAAAGGTTGGGGCGGCGGCCGATTTCTTTGCCGCGGCGGCAGAGGCGGCGCGGGCGGCGACTTCAGATTCCGAAAGCTCGCGCACGCGGGCGCACTGGCTGGGGGCCAGGATGGTGAACCGTATGCCCTCCTGCGCCATCAGATCCAGGACGGAGCGCGAGACGGCCGTTTCGGCGAGCCACATGCCCTCGGGGCGGCGCCCGAAACGGTGCTCGAAGTCGGCGATGCCCCAGCGGATCTGGGTGCGGGCGTCGCGCTCATTGGCGAGCGGCATGATCATGTGGTTGTAGACCTGTGCGATGGCCGAACCGTGTCCGCCGTAGCGTTTGGCGCTGGCGCGGTCGGCGTCCTGGATCATGCGGTAGGTGCGGGGCGCGAAGTCCGCCAGCCAACTCAGCAGCGTAGGTCCGAAGTTGAAGCTCATCCGCGAGTAGTTGTTGAGGATGCGGACGATTTCGTTCGCCTTGTTGGTGATGCGCGACGCGCCGTTGGGGGCGTAACACTCGGCGGTGATGCGCTCGTTCCAGTCGTGGTAGGGCGCGGCGGAGTCCTGCATTTCGACGGCTTCCAGCCACGGGTTCTCGCGCGGCGGCTGATAGAAATGGCCGTGGACGCAGATGTAATGTTGCGGTCTGGTCGAGGAGTCGGACGTGCTGGGGTTCGGCATACCTCATTCATCATCTACCGGAAGGGTAGGAAGCGGCTAGTGAGGGCAATTGGGAAGAATCGCGAGAACATTGAAAAGCGGCCGCATTGTGGAGTCCGGGAAGCGGATCCACGTGATGGGTGACGTTCTCAGCACCATCGCATCCCACATCTCCAAAGCGAGATGTGGGCACCCGGCAGCATACCCCCCTCCCCTCCCCCCGGGTACTTTAGGATGCAAAATATTCAAACGACGGCGGTTAGGTTTTGGCTGGTCTATGTCCGGAATTGCACCATTCCTGGGCATGGCACTTTTTTCGAGCTTTCGCGCAGATGGTTCCGGAGTTCCCCGGCGTTATGATGAGCGTGCGCCTATCGGGAGGGGTATTGCATGGGTGAAATCGATCGCATCACGCAGAACCCCGCTGTTATGGGACGTAAAGCCTGCATCCGGGGCATGAGGGTGACGGTGGGAATGATCGTCGAGCAGATTGGTTCGGGGACGAGTGTGGATGAACTGCTGGCGGCCTACCCGTACCTGGAGCGCGAAGATGTGCTGCAGGCGCTGCGCCATGCTGGGTAGTGGAGTTGAAGGAAAGCGGTCGGATTTCGCTCAACTGGTCGGCGTGACGAGCGAGCAATATTCACGAATTGAGAACGGCGCTGTCTTGACGGCTTCGAATGACAAACTTGTCCGGCTGATGGTGATTGCGATGAGCGTCATCGGCGCGCTGAAGGAACCGGCGCTGAGGTAACGTGTCGCCAACCAAACGTGGGACACGGGTATTGGCCCGGAGCGGCGAATCATCGCCCGTGTCGACGTAGCGTGCGAGGGGGTTGTGGAAACGAAAGCTGCTTGATTCGTTGCATCCGACATCTCAGAAGCGAGACGTGGGCACCCGGCGGTGGCGGGGTCGGGTGTTTTCGTCGAAGGTGCTATAGGAAGTCAATTCCACTCGAAGGGCTTCTATGTAACTATTGAACACCGGGAGGTGTCGCCATGAATTTCGTCGAACAAGAGATCGTCATTCGGACAGGCGAAGATAACGATCCCGGAATCCCCATTTCAATCGGCAGCCCACTGCTGAATCGGCTCGAGCGGACTGTGGTGCCGTGTGTTCGCATGGCTTTCACTGGTCGCAGCACTCGCGTTGGCCAACCACCAAAGTGGATGCGCGCCGCGTGGGATTTTCGAGCCATAGGATTTGAGCATCGTAACGGCGACACCATCCTCCGCGTTGCGGCCCCAACCTTAGGCGAGGCGGCACCTCGAGTATTTGAACAGCAGAATCTTTGGCAGGAAACGGTCAGGCCCACCGAAACGGCACTGGATCTTTTCGGCAAGCTGGTCGAGGATGTTCGTTCGCAGTCCAGCAATAGCGACACATACGATGACCCACTATTGCAGAAACTAACAGACTGGCATGGTTTGTTTGAAACGAAGGTGAAAGCCATTCGCCTGCCGACTGCCGCCCACATGTCGACAGGAGCAGAGTTGGATGAAACAGTCGTTATGGGAGCAAGGACCTTGAGCAGCCGTATTCCCGTACCTCGACAGATTCGTCTGGTGGGTAAGATCGATATGGTGCGTTGGAGCACCCGTTCGATGGCGATTCGCGCGGAAGATGGAACGGAATATCGCTGTGCGGTTGTGGGTGAGGACATTGGCGACCTTGGCCAATATGGCGGCCGTGAGGTGACGATTCTGGGCAAGGCGATCTATAGGCCGACAGGAACGGTGCTGCGTCTCGACGTTCAACAGATTCTAGATACGACCGTCGGTCGCCGGGCGTATTCGGAGATTCCAGCATCCTTCGAGAACCGGCGGGAGCTTGATCGCCGGAAGCAGACGAATCGCAATGGCGTGTCTGCTGTGTTTGGGAGTTGGCCTGGAGAGGAAAGTGATGAGGAGTTGCTGGCCGGACTGGCGGATGTGCGCCGGTGAGCCAAAGCTATGTCCTGGACACGAGTGCGTTGTTGAACCTGCTTCGTGGGAAGGAACTTGGCGAGCTGATCGATAGAACCTATGGGCTGCGTGCCGCTCCATACTTTCATACGCTCTCGATCGTCACTCATGCTGAACTTTGGGTACTCGTTGAGCGGAATGCATGGGGCGATGACAAGAAAGCCACGGTCGACAAGGCGCTCGCCGAGTTTGTTACGGTCGATGTGTCCGGTACGCCGATTGTGACCGCTTACCGGAGAGTTGAGGCAGCCAGCATTGGAATCACGATGGGGAAGAACGACATCTGGATCGCGGCTACGGCGATGATTACCGGATTGCCGCTCGTGACGACCGATAAAGATTTCAATCATCTGGACGGCAAACTTCTCCAAGTCCACTATGTCGATCCCCGGTCGGCGATTGGGTCTTGAGATAACCGGGCGGGAGCAGATCGAGTCTATTCCATATTTCAGAAGCCAGATTTGGGCAGCCGGCACTGCGGCTTCATTTTTTCACAATCTTTGGCTTTGAATTAAGCCGTTTCGTGATCGCATTGTCCAACAGCGCTGACCGAAGGGCTACGTCAATGTCGGATGCGAATGCCGGATTTTTATTTATCTCTTCAAGGAGAATTTTGAGTGAGGCTGGAAACTCGACGCTAAGCACACTTGGATTTTTCTGGAAGCTTTCAATCTCCTTTTTCAATTGTGGCGCGCTTTGACTGAAAGTATCTCCTCTCCAAAGCGCCGATGCTATCCGAGCGATATGGAACATGCCGTTCGCAACGATCTTTCTCGCGTCCTCGTCTTTCGCGAGTGCCTTCTTTTTGCTTCTCGTCCAAGCCGCACACTGAATACAAATCAATGTACACAAGACGTGCGCCTCGATGGATTTTCCACTAAAGACCTGTTGATAGTAATCGGCCCAGAGTTTATATTTACGCCGACGCGCATCACTTGGTATGCGCATCGCGACTGCAAGGAAAGCCTGTCCCACGAATTCATTCGAAACCAGCACCTGCCCACTTTTTAGAGCGGTATTAGCGAATTCTTGGGACTTATGTTCATACAACAATCCGTACTTCTCAAATGCAACTTGCATATCCTGTTGTACTGAATCATTCGCCTTCAGGTCCCGCGTACTAATTCGGTTTTGATTGTTAGTTGTAAGTACAATTTGCGAGGACAAAGACGCGTTTTTAGTCTCGAAAATGCGAAGCATTACCCTAGTATCTGGCCTTAGGCTACCTGCCGATGCGGCATGTGCCAGAGAGCTAGCAGTTTGGCACCCGTTCACTATTTGAAGATTACGTATCTTGATTTTTGGATCGTCTGGGTCGGCTGTTACATCTGCACTGTCGCAAACAATGGTTATACCGTTATTGAGAAACCAGAAAAGATGACTAGTAGCCGGATCGCTAGCCGTCTTTGATATCTCGATGTTTACACTCTTTGTCTTTCCAAGGAATCTACGGATATTGGATTCGAAGATCGATCCGTGTTGGTCAGCATTGACCAACTCTGCAATGTGCTTCGCATCGCACGTACAAATTATTCCTTTTTGACCTTGGCTTTGATACTTTATTACAGAGCCTGTATTCGCGTCGTATCTTATGGGAAGGTCGACATCTACAGCCTTTGCTCTACGCTCCGCCCTTTTCGAGAGGTCGATAAGCTCCTCTGAACTGAGAGGACGGAGGTCGAAGGATTCAAATGTTCCGTTGTCGTATTTAGTTAGAATGCTCTGTAACTCTTGCTTGAACTCTACGGATAACTTCAAGTTGGGAGCTTTGGTTGCAAAATAACAATGGATTCGAACATTGCTGTATCCGTAGCCTGCAAGAGTAGAGCGCAATTCTTTGATTTTGTCTCTAAAATCCATATTTTCCAGTGATGCCAGCGCCTCTTTATCGGCAGTGAATATCCACTGTAGGCCATTGCCCATCAGGACTAGATCATTGCTACTGAATGTATCCGTGTACTTTGCTTGAATGATGTGAACGTCAGCGTCACCCTGTCCATCCTCCACGGTGATTACGTCCACTTGCTTATCTTGCGAACCGTCCACCCAATCATCGAGATCGGGGGTTTGCGCACTGCCGCCTGTTGTTAATGAATAAACGAGGCGTTCGAACGCCTCGTTTTGTGGAATGCCGAGATTAGCTACCAGTGCCTCGACTCTATCTTGAACAAGTTGCCGCTGTAACTCAGCCATAAATATCCTCGCTATTGCAACAGCGTTCCGTTCTCCGATGAGGTTTTGGGGTCTTCGGGGGGGATGACCATGGCGGCGGCTACCTTGTCGTCGGAGTCGAGGTCGAGGAGCTTGACGCCCATGGTGGCGCGGCCGGCGGCACGGACGGATTTGGTGTCGATGCGGATGATCTTGCCGAATTGCGAGATCACCATCATCTCTGTCGTGTCGTCGACGAGCTGGATGCTGGCTACCTTGCCGATCTTGGGGGTGGCGCGCATGTTGATGACACCCTTGCCGCCGCGGGATTGCAGGCGGTACATGTCCACGTCGGTGCGCTTGCCGTAGCCGTTTTCTGAGACGGTGAGGATCAGGCAGGGGGTGAGGCCGAGCTTTTCGTCGAGCTTGGCGAGTTTGGCGACCGCTTCTTCGGAGAGTGCGGGGGCGGCAAGCTCGCCCGGCTCGGAGAGGGCTAAAGGTGCCAGGGCTGTGCTGTCGCTCGTTTCGTCGAGGACGGCTTCGACCTGGTCCTGGAGGCCGGCGGCGGCGGCCATTTCGAGGCGCTGCTTGTTGCGGGCTTCGGCGGAGGGTGTGATCGCGGCGCCGATGACGTAGTCGCCCTTCTTGAGCGAGATGCCGCGGTTGCCGGCGGCGGGGCGGCCCATGGAGCGGAGGTCCTGCTCGTTGAAGCGGATGGCCATGCCGTCGTGCGTGGCGAGGAAGATGATCTGATGGCCGTCGGTGATGCGGGCGGTGATGAGCTCGTCGTCCTTGTCGATGCCGATGGCGATGATGCCGCGGGCCATGACGTTGGAGAAGTCCTTGAGCGCCGTCTTCTTGACGGTGCCGTTGCGCGTGGCGAAGAGGACGTACTTCGACTCCTCTTCGAGGTTGCGGACGGGGAGGATGGTGACGACTTTTTCGCCGGGTTGGAGGTCGACGAGCGAGGCCATCGCCTTGCCCTTGCCGGCGGCGCCGACGTCGGGGATTTCGTAGACCTTGAGCCAGTAGACGCGGCCGGTGTTGGTGAAGCAGAGCAGGTAGGCGTGGGTGCTGTCGATGATGAGCTGGGCGACGAAGTCCTCGTCGCGGGTCTTCATGCCGAGGCGGCCCGTGCCTCCGCGCTTTTGCTGGCGGTAGATGCTGATGGGCGTGCGCTTGAGGTATCCGGTGTTGCTGACGGTGACGGCGACCTGCTCGTCCTGAATGAGGTCTTCGAGGGTGAGCTCGTCGGCCTCTTCGGTGATGACGGTGCGGCGAGCGTCGCCGTATTTGTCGCGGATGTCTTCGAGCTCCTTGATGATGACGCGGCGGAGCTTCTTTTCAGAGGCGAGGATGGATTCAAATTCGGCGATGTTGTCGCGGATGGTGCGGAGCTCGTTGAGGAGTTCGTCGATCGAGAGCTGGGTCAAGCGGTAGAGCTGGAGCTCGAGTATGGCGTCGATCTGGCGGTAGCTGAGGATCAGCGTGCCGGCGGAGTTGTTGGCGAGCTGCGCGGAGACGCTGCCGCCGGCGAGATCGATGTTGTACTTGGTTGGATCGAGCGAGACACCGGCGATTTCCGTGCCGCGGAGCGTGATGCGGCGGTTCGAGAAGTAGGAGAAGAGGTTTTCGCGGGCGTCGGCGCGCGAGGACGACTGGCGGATGATCTTGATGACCGTGTCGAGGTGGTCGAGGGCGATCTGGTAGCCGAGCAGGACGTGTTCGCGCTCGCGGGCCTTGTTGAGGAGGAACGACGTGCGGCGGCGGACGACTTCGATGCGATGCTCGATGAAGGCCCAGATTGCGGCGGGGAGAGGAAGCTCCTTCGGCTGGCCGTTGTGGACGGCCAGGAAGATCATGCTGAAGGATTCCTGCATGGAGGTGTGCTTGTAGAGCTGGTTGAGGACGATTTCGTGCTGGGTTCCGCGCTTGAGCTCGATGACGATGCGCATGCCGTCGCGGTCGGACTCGTCGCGGACGTCGGAGATGTCGTCGACAATTTTTTCGTTGACGATTTCGGCGATGCGCTTGATGAGGTTCGACTTGTTGACCTGGTACGGGATCTCGCTGACGATGATGGCCTGGCGGCCGCCGGTGATATTCTCCAGGCCGCACTTTGCCCGCATCATGAAGCGGCCGCGGCCGGTGGCGTAGGTGTGTGCGAGGTTGCCGCGGCCGTAGAGGAAGCCGCCGGTGGGGAAGTCGGGGCCCTTGACGTGCTCGAGGACGATTTCGAGGTCGGTGCGGGTTTCGGCTTTGTCCTTGAGGAGGAGCGCGATGGTCGCGTTCAACACCTCGGTAAGGTTGTGCGGCGGAATGTTCGTCGCCATGCCTACGGCGATGCCGGTGCTGCCGTTGACGATGAGGTTCGGGATGCGCGCCGGGAGGACTGTGGGTTCCTGGGTCGACTCGTCGTAGTTGGGGGTGAAGTCTACGGTGTCGGAATCTATATCCGCCAACATCTCTCCCGCGAGGCGCGTCATGCGGGATTCGGTGTAACGCATTGCGGCCGGTGGGTCGCCGTCTACGGAGCCGAAGTTGCCCTGGCCGTCGATGAGGGGGTAGCGGAGCGAGAAGGGCTGCGCGAGGCGGACCATGGTGTCGTAAATGGCGCTGTCGCCGTGGGGGTGGTAGTTGCCCATGACGTGGCCGACGACCTTGGCCGACTTGGTGTACTTCTTGTTGAACTGGAGGCCCATCTCCTGCATGCCGAACAGGATGCGGCGATGCACGGGCTTGAGGCCGTCGCGGACGTCGGGCAGGGCGCGGCCGATGATGACCGACATCGAGTAGTCGAGGTAGGAGCGGCGCATCTCCTCTTCGATATTGATAGGCAGCATAAGGAGGGCGCCAGGGCCGGTGGGGGC
>Ga0209483_1002137_pt1 | contig 14104 bp, 26 predicted proteins | sample NGEPerA_FD_184508 | JGI IMG/M metagenome (GOLD analysis project Ga0209483, IMG submission 184508) | Arctic peat soil microbial communities from the Barrow Environmental Observatory site, Barrow, Alaska, USA - NGEE PermafrostL2-A... | ecosystem: Environmental > Terrestrial > Soil > Wetlands >... | reverse complement strand
TTGGTGGCCGAATTGGCGGAGGCGGCGGCGGAATCCGCAGCGGCACCGGCAGCCGGCGTGGCTTCGGTGGTGGCCGGCGCAGGTTCAGTGCTGGCAGCTTCCTGCTTCGCGCAGGCAGTCAGCATCAGCGCAGCAATAAGAGCGCTAAGAGCAAGTTTGGTGTTCATCGATCAATACCCCGAGAGAAGCAAGAGTGGTTGTGTAGCCCAGATAGAATTGTCCGGCGATTCGCTATTCGCGTCCCGCGGCGCGGAATTCTATAGAGTTAAGTTGCGATTTGAAATATGTGTCGGCTTGCGCAGACATAATGAGAGCCGCAGGGCTGCGAACACCGCGAAGAAGTCCGAAGTCGCGCGCCGCACGCTGCCGCTCTCACAGGACGCATGGTGCATTGCCGCATTGCGCTGGGCCGCGGCACAACACCGCCGCGGCACAACACCGCCGCGGCGCAAGAATGACGCCACTGCCGCTCAAGGGATGCACCGTGCCCGATAATTCGACCGAAATTGCCGTGCTCTTTGCCAGCCACACGCAAACGATGCAAGAGAGAAGCTCGCAGGCATTGAATGCAACGGGCTTCGAGGCGCTCCTGGTGCACGCAGGCTGCGCACCGGGCGTGTTCGCCGATGATCAGCACTATGCGTTTCGGGTCAACGCCACATTCAAGTCATTCGTGCCGCTCACCGACGTGCCCGACTGCTGGCTGTACGTCAAACCCGGCGCGCGGCCGACACTGCTCTTCAGCTCCCCGGTCGACTTCTGGTACAAGTCCCAACCGCTGCCGGAGAGTTACTGGACGCGCCATTTCGATATTCGCCCGGTGGCCGACCGCACCGGCGCGCGCGCCCTCTTGCCGGCGGATTTGAGCCGCACTGCATTTGCGGGCGAGCCTGACGCTGCGATTCAGTCCTGGGGACTGGGCGCCATCAACCCGCCCGAGCTTGTTGCAGCACTTGATTATGCACGCGCGGTGAAGACTCCTTACGAGCTTGCCTGCCTGCGTGTCGCCAATCACCTGGGCGCGCGCGGCCACATCGCAGCATCGCGTGCCTTTGCCGCCGGCGCCAGCGAATTTGAGGTGCAGCTTGCCTATCTTGCCGCCTGCGGTCAGCGCGAGCAGGAATTGCCGTACGGCAATATCATCGCCTTCAACGAGGGCGGCGCGGTGCTGCATTATCAGTTTCTCGAGCGCGCGAAGCCTGCGCAGCGCCACTCGCTCCTGATCGATGCGGGGGCCGAATTTGCCGGCTACGCAAGCGACATCACGCGCACCTATTCGTACCGCGACGCCGAATTTGCGGCCCTCATCGGCCACATGGATGAGATGCAGCAGTCCTTGTGCCAGGGCGTGCGCGCCGGCACTGACTGGCGCGATATCCACTTATCGGCGCACCATCTGACGGCGGAACTTCTCTACGAGGCCGGCATCATCTCGTGCGATGCGGACGAAGCGGTCGAGACCGGTCTATCGAGCGTGTTTCTGCCACATGGCATCGGCCATCTTCTGGGCCTGCAGGTGCACGACGTCGGCGGCTGGATGCGCACCAAAGAGGGTGGTGAGATTCCGCGCCCCGAGGGCCATCCGTATCTGCGCCTGACGCGCGTATTGGAGCCGGGTTTCGTCGTGACGATGGAGCCGGGGATTTACTTCAACGCGCAGCTCTTGGAGGCGGCGCGCGCGGATTCGCGCGGGCAGAACATCAACTGGGAGCGAGTGCAACAGTTTCGTCCCTACGGCGGCATCCGCGTTGAGGATGACCTGGCCGTCACGGCCGCCGGCTGCGAGAACCTGACGCGCGCTGCGTTCAGCGCTTTGCGAGCTGGTCGCGAATCTCCTGCAGGAGCTCCTCAATCCGCGTCGGCGGAGCGGCAACCGCCGCAGGAACCGGCCGCTTTAAACGGTTGATGGCTTTGATCACCATGAACAGCGCGAGCGCAATGATCAGGAACTCAAACACCGTCTGAGTGAACATGCCGTAGCGAAACAGCACCGGCTCGCCCTTTGGATTGGTGCCGATGCGCATCGCAAGATCCTTGAAATCAACGCCGCCGATCGCAAGTCCGATGGGCGGCATGATGATGTCGGCCACGAGCGAGTTCACGATCTTGCCGAACGCGCCGCCAATGACGACGCCGATGGCAAGGTCAACGACACTGCCCTTCATCGCGAACTCTTTGAATTCGGAGGCAAGTCCCATGTGGCTCTCCCTTCAGTAAAACCGCGGCCAGCGCGCTCTTAGGCGGCGGCCTTCTTCTTGCGTTTCGGTGCAGCGACGGCAGCGGCTTCGGCCTTCTTCTTGGCGCTCGGACGCTTCGCTTTCTTGGCCTGCTTCGCCTGCTTGCCCTGCTCATCGGCAGCCGCTTCGACGGCAACGGGCGCATCCACGAGCTGCATGAGCGCCATCGGCGCCGAATCCCCGGGCCGCGGCTGCATCCTCAGGATACGCGTGTAGCCGCCCGGGCGGGCGCGAAAGCGCGGCCCCAGCTCATCAAACAGCTTCGCAACCATCGTCGCATCGCGCAGCCGCGCGAACGCCAGCCGCCGGTGTGTGTCGCTGTCGCTCTTGCCGAGCGTAATCAACGGCTCGACCACGCGCCGCAGCTCCTTTGCCTTGGGCAAAGTCGTGCGGATCGTCTCGTGCCGCAGCAGCGAGACGCTCATATTGCGCAGCATGGCATGTCGGTGCGGGCTGTTGCGCGACAGCTGGCGCCCGCTCAATTGATGACGCATGGACTACATCACTTCGCGTTCTTCATCGTGCTTCAGACCCGCCGGCGGCCAGCCCTCCAGCCGCATGCCGAGCATGAGGCCATGGCTTTGCAGGACCTCTTTGATCTCGGTAAGCGACTTCTTGCCCAGGTTCGGCGTGCGCAGGAGCTCCACTTCGGTCCGCTGTACGAGATCGCCGATGTAGTGGATATTCTCCGCCTTCAAACAATTGGCGCTGCGTACGGTGAGTTCGAGCTCATCGACCGGGCGCAACAGGATTGGATCGAACTGCATCTCCGATACCTTGGTCGCGGCTTCCTCCTCGCCCTGCAGATCAACGAACACTGACAGCTGATCCTTCAAGATGCTGCCGGCGCGGCGGATTGCCTCCTCCGCGTCGATGGTGCCGTTGGTCTCGATGTCGATGACGAGCTTGTCAAGGTCAGTGCGCTGTTCCACGCGCGCCGCGTCCACCGAGTAGGTCACGCGCCGCACCGGGGAGAACGAGGCATCAAGCTGCAGGCGGCCGATGGCACGGGTCTGCTCCTCGAAGGCTGCACGCTGTGTTGCGGGCCGGTAGCCGCGACCGCGTTCGACGCGCAAGGTCATGTTGAGCTCGCCCGCCTTGGTGAGGTTCGCAATCACGAGTTCGGGGTTCACGACATCGATGTCATGGTCGGTCTGAATGTCGCCGGCGGTGACTGGGCCGGGGCCTTTCTTGTGCAGGCGCAGTTCCGCGTTGTCGCGGGTGTGCATGCGCAGCGCCACGGACTTGAGGTTCAGGAGAATGTCGACCACATCTTCCTGCACGCCCTCGATGCTGGTGTACTCGTGCAGCACGCCGTCGATTTCGACCTCGGTGATGGCACTGCCGGGCATGGAGGAGAGGAGCACGCGACGCAGCGCATTGCCCAGCGTATGACCAAAGCCCCGCTCGAAGGGCTCAATGACGACCCGTGCCTGACGCGGTGCAAGCGGCTGCACCTTCACCACGCGCGGCTTTAAGAATTCAGCGACAAAAGGCTGCTGCATAGGAAACACCTTCCGGCCTGCGGTGCCGGTCTAACAGACAATGACTACTTCGAGTAAAGCTCGACCACCAGGTTCTCGTTGATGTCCGGCAGCACATCCTCGCGCGCCGGTACGGCCTTGAAGACACCGCGCATGTCCTTGTCGTTCACTTCCACCCACTCGGGGAAGCCGACCTGCTGGGCGACGGTGAGCGCGCCCTGGATGCGCAGCTGCTTCTTCGACTTCTCGCGAATCTGCACCACGTCCCCCGCCTTGCACTGGTAGGAGGCGATGGAGACGACCTGCTCGTTGACTGAGAGGGCCTTGTGGCTGACGAGCTGGCGGGCTTCCGCGCGCGTCGCCGCAAAACCCATGCGGTACACCACGTTATCTAGGCGGCATTCCAGCAATTTCAAGAGGTTCTCGCCCGTGGCGCCGGCGCGGCGGGCCGCTTCCTCATAATAATTGCTGAACTGACGCTCGAGCACGCCGTACATACGGCGCAGCTTCTGCTTCTCGCGCAGCTGCAGGCCGTAGTCCGACAGGCGCGTGCGGCGCTCGCCCTTGACGCCGCCGGGTGGCACCGTGAACTTGCACTTGCTCTCGATCGGCTTGACGCCGCTCTTCAGGAATAAATCGGTGCCCTCGCGACGCGCGAGCTTGCACTTGGGGCCTACGTAACGAGCCATATTCTTACCTTACTCCTTCTAGACCCGGCGCTTCTTCGGCGGGCGGCAACCGTTGTGCGGGATCGGTGTCACATCGGCGATGCTGGTGACCTTCAAACCGCAGGTGTTGAGCGCGCGCACCGCGGACTCGCGCCCCGGGCCTGGCCCGCCGACGCGTACTTCGACGTTCTTGACGCCATGCTCCTGCGCTGCGGTACCGGCCTTTTCGGCCGCAACCTGGGCTGCGAACGGCGTGCTCTTCCTCGAGCCGCGGAAACCGCAGCCACCCGAGGTCGCCCAGGAGAGCGTGTTGCCCTGCCGATCGGTGATCGTAATGATCGTGTTGTTGAAGGAGGCATGCACGTGCGCGATCGCATCGAGCACGTTCTTGCGCGCCTTCTTCGGTTTCTTGGCCGCGGCTGCGGCCGCGCCTGATTGCTGGGGTTTCTGCTCAGCCATGTGTTATTGCCTCAAACCTTGCCCGGCGGTGCGTTCAACTTCACCGCCTGCTTGCGCGGACCCTTCCTCGTGCGTGCGTTGGTGCGGGTGCGCTGGCCGCGCACCGGCAAGCCGCGCCGATGACGGATGCCGCGGTGCGAGCCCAGATCCATCAAGCGTTTGATGTTCATGGAGACTTCACGCCGCAGGTCGCCTTCGACCGCAAATTTTGCGATCTGCGAGCGCAGCGCATTGACCTCAATCTCGGTGAGATCCTTCACCTTGGTGCGCGGATCAACTCCTGCACCCTCGCAGGCCATGCGCGCCCGCGCAGGTCCCACGCCGTATATCTGCGTGAGCCCCACCCAGACATGCTTGTTCATCGGAATATTGATACCGGCTATGCGTGCCATTTTACTACCCCTGCCGCTGCTTGTGGCGCGGCTCCGTGCAGATCACATAGACCACGCGCTTGCGACGCACGATCTTGCAGTTCTTGCAGATCTTTTTGACCGACGGTCGTACTTTCATAGAGTTCTCATGGGTCCTGGGCCCAGATGCTTCACGTGCCTTGTCCGCCGCGGCCGTAGCCGAGCAGATTCGCCTTCTTCAGAAGTCCTGGATACTGATGCGACATCATGTGCGCCTGCAGCTGCGACATGAAATCCATCACTACCACCACGACGATGAGGAGCGAGGTACCGCCGAACTGAAACGGCACACCCTGCGATGAAATCAGAAACTCCGGCAGTACGCACACTGCCATCACGTACAGCGCGCCCCACAACGTCAAGCGCGTCAGCACCCGGTCGATGTAGTCGGCGGTCTGCGCGCCGGGGCGGATACCGGGAATGAAGGCGCCTGACTTCTTCAGGTTCTCCGCCGTGTCGCGCGAGTTGAAAACCAGTGCCGTGTAGAAGAAGCAGAAGAACACGATGAGGATTGCATAGAACAGCAAATGCAGCGGCTGCCCGTATCCGAGCGCCTGCGCGATGTCCTGCATGATCGCACCCAGGCGGCTGTCGTTACCGGTGCCGACGAAGTTTGCGATCGTGGTCGGAAACAGCAGCAGGCTCGAGGCAAAAATCGGCGGGATAACGCCCGACATGTTGAGCTTGAAGGGCATATGGCTCGTCTGTCCCGCATACATGCGCCGCCCGACCTGACGCTTCGCGTAGTTGACGGCGATGCGCCGCTGCGCACGCTCGACGAACACGACGAAGGCCGTCACGCCCAGCACGATGAGAATGAGGAGGAGTGCAAACGGACCCTGCATTTCGCCGGTATTGACCGCCTCGGCGGTGCGCCCGACGGCGCCGGGGAAGCCGGCAATGATGCCCGCGACGATGATCATCGAGATGCCGTTGCCGACGCCGCGCTCGGTGATCTGCTCACCGAGCCACATAAGAAAGAGCGTGCCGGTCGTCATGGTGATCGTCGCGGTGAACAGCCACGGGGCACCGGTGTAGAGCGTCAGGTGGCCGTTCTGCAGGGCGACTGCCGCGGCCAACGACTGAAACGCCGCAAGCACCACCGTGATGTAGCGCGTGAGCTCGGTCAGCTTTCTTCTGCCCGCCTCGCCTTCTTTTCTGAGCTCATTCAGCGACGGCACCACCATCGACATCATCTGGATGATGATGGAGGCGGAGATGTACGGCATGACGCCCATCGCGAAGATCGACAGGCGCGACAGGCCGCCGCCGGAGAACATGTTGACGATGCCGAGGATGCCGTTTGACTGATCGTTGAAAAAACGCGCGACTTCGCTCGGATTGATGCCCGGCACCGGAATGTAGGTGCCGAGGCGAAACACCACCAGCGCCCCAATCAAGAAAAACAGCCGCCCACGGATCTCTCCATAGCGCGCCGCATCGCCTAACGAGGCTACCGGATTGGTGAGTGAGGAGGTCGCCACGCTTTAGCCTTCGAACTTCCCACCGAGTGCTTCAATGGCCGCGCGGGCGCCTTTGGTTGCGCTCACGCCCTTCAAGGTGACCGCTTTGGTAAGCTCGCCGGAGAGGATGACTTTGGCGCGCTCGGTGAACGTGGGGACCAGGCCCGCGCTCTTCAATGCATCGAGGTCGATGACGGCGCCGGCGAGCTTCTCAAGCTCATTCAGGCGCACTTCGGCGCGGGTCGCCTTGATCTTGGAGCGAAAGCCGAATTTCGGCAGACGCCGATCAATCGTGGTCTGGCCGCCCTCGAAGCCGACCTTGTGATAGCCGCCTTTGCGCGCGCGCTGGCCCTTGACGCCGCGACCGCAGGTCTTGCCCTGGCCAGCCGATGCACCGCGGCCGACGCGCAGCCGCACCCGCTTACTGCCGTTGCCCGGCTTCAGGGAATTGAGTCTCATGAGGTTAAGCCTTTTCCACTCGCAGCAGATGCTCGGCAATCTTCACCATGCCGCGATTTTCCGGTGTGTCGGAAACCGTCACACTCTGGTGTCGCCGGCGCAAACCCAGCCCGCGCGCGGACGCTGCGATGTTCGCAAGCTGGCCGTGAATGCTCTTCAGGAGCGTGATCTTCAACTGACTCGATTTATCGCCCATAGCGTTCACCCCGTGATGTCCTCGAGGCTCTTGCCGCGCTTGGCCGCGATCTCTTCGGGCGAGCGCACCTTGATAAGGGCCGCGATGGTCGCGCGCACCACGTTGATCGGATTTCGCGAGCCGTAGCTCTTGGCGAGCACGTTCCTGACGCCGACACACTCGAGCACCGCGCGCATGCCGCCGCCGGCGATGACTCCGGTACCATCCGAGGCGGGCTGCATATAGACGCGCGTTGCGCCCTGCTCCATTTTGACCGCGTAGTGCAGGGTGTCGTTCCGCAGGCTCACGTTCACCATGTTCTTGCGCGCCTGCGCCATGGCTTTGGAGATGGCCACCGGCACTTCACGCGCCTTGCCGAAACCGTAACCGACGCGCCCTGCGCCATCGCCGACCACGGTCAACGCGGTGAAGCCGAATTGACGGCCGCCCTTGACCACTTTCGCGGTGCGGTTGACAGCGACCAGCTTCTCGACGAATTCGTCCGCCGACTGCCCTTTTTCCATTCTCGCCATGTGTTTACCTTATCTTTGGGAAAAGCGCGTTAGAACTCGAGTCCGGCCTCGCGCGCCGCTTCCGCAAGCGCCTTCACGCGGCCGTGGTATTGAAACCCCGACCGATCGAAAGCGACGCGAGTTATACCCGCCGCCTTGCCCCGTTCGCCGATGGCGCGTCCGACTGCGCGCGCCGCCTCGACATTGCCCGTACCCTTCAATCCGGTTGCAACCGCCGACTGCACGGTGGATGCGGAGGCGATGACTTTTGCGCCCGCCGCATCGGTCAGCTGCGCATAGATGTGCTTCGGCGTGCGGTGCACGGTCAGCCGGGCAATCTCGCGCGTACGGATGTGCGCGCGCGTCTTGACGGCGCGGCGCAGCCGCTTTTCCTTCTTCATCACTTCTTCTTTCCTTCCTTCAGCGTGATCTGCTCGTTCGCATAACGCACACCTTTGCCCTTGTAGGGCTCGGGCGGACGAATGTGGCGGATCTCTGCGGAAATCTGCCCGACCTTCTGCCGGTCGATGCCCTTGATGACAATCTCCGTCACCGTGGGCGTCTCGATCGTGATGCCATCGGGAATCGCAAACTGCACCGGGTGCGAGAAACCCAGTGTCAGATTCAGGTTCTTGCCCTGTACCTGCGCACGAAAGCCGACGCCAACCAACTCAAGCTTGCGCTCGTAGCCCTTGGTAACGCCGGTCACCATGTTCGCAAGATGCGCGCGCGTGGCTCCCGCCTGCACCCGCATCGCGCCCAAGCCCGTGTACTGCACGTTCAGCTTCTTGTCGGCCTGCGCAACCGCCACACCGCCGGTCAGCGGCAGCGTCAAAGAACCCTTCGCGCCCTTGATCGTCACGAGATCTGCGGTCACGGTCGCCGTGACGCCCTGCGGCAGATCAACTGGAGCCTTGGCAACTCTACTCATGATTCATCACGCGACGATGCATAGCACTTCACCGCCCTGGCCGATGGAGCGGGCCTGGCGATCCGTCATCACACCCTTGGGCGTGGAGACAATCACGGTGCCCATGCCGCCCAATACTTTTGGCAGCTCATCCTTGCCGCGATAGATGCGCAAGCCCGGACGGCTGACGCGCTCGATGCGATCAATCACGGGCTTGCCCTCAAAATATTTGAGGTCGACGGTCAGGGTTTCATGGCCCTCGTCGGTCACGGGACGAAAGTCCGCGATATAGCCCTCGTCCTTCAGAACTTTCAGAACGGCCTTCTTCAGCTTCGAGGAGGCGAGCCTCACGTCGGGCTTACCGGCTGATTGGCCGTTGCGAATGCGCGTCAGAAGGTCCGCGATGGGATCGGTCATGCTCATGCCGCGTACCTCACCAGCTCGCCTTGACGAGACCCGGAATTTCACCGCGGTTGGCAACCTCGCGGATCTTCACGCGCGATAGGCCGAACTTGCGGTACACACCGCGCGAGCGACCGGTGATCGCACAGCGGTTCCTCTGCCGCGAGGGACTGGCGTCGCGCGGCATCGCCTGCAGCTTCGCTTGCGCGGCCTGCCGATCCTCGTGCGAAGTCTTCGGGCTGCGGATCGTCTCCTTCAGCTCGGCACGTCGCGATGCGTATTTCTTCACAACCTCAGCGCGATGCTTCTCGCGCATGACCATGTTGGTTTTCGCCATAGTCTTAAGAAATCCTCATTACTTCCGGAACGGGAAGCTGAAAGCCTCGAGCAGCGCTCGACCCTGTTTGTTATCGACGGCAGTCGTCGTAATCGTGATGTCCATGCCCCGGATCTGATCGACCTGGTCGTACTGGATTTCGGGGAAGATGATCTGCTCTTTGACGCCCAGGCTGTAGTTGCCGCGGCCGTCGAAGGAGCGCGGCGACACGCCGCGAAAATCGCGGATGCGCGGAATGGCGATGCTGATCAGGCGGTCCAGGAACTCGTACATGCGCGCGCCGCGCAAGGTCACCTTGCAGCCCACCGGCAATCCCTCGCGCAGCTTGAACGAGGCGATCGACTTCTTCGATTTGCAGATGAGCGGCTTCTGCCCGGAGAGCTTGGTCAGATCGGCAACCGCTGCGTCCATCACTTTCTTATCGGCCACCGCCTCGCCGACCCCCATGTTGATGGTGATCTTCGTGATGCGCGGCACCTGCATCGGGTTTTGAAGGCCGAGTTCCTGCGTCAAACGGGGAACGACCTTCTCGCGGTAGAACTGCTGCAGCCTCGTCATGAGTGTCTAATGTCGACGCTTACGCGTCGATCATTTCTCCGTTTGATTTGAAGAAGCGCACCTTCCTGCCATCGTTCAAGGTCTTGACCCCGACACGATCGCCCTTGGTGCCCGAAGGATTCCAGACGGCAACTTTGGATGCGCGAATGGGCATGGTCTTGTCGACGATGCCGCCAGCCTGGCCAGCCTGCGGGTTGCCGCGCTGGTGCTTCTTCACAACGTTGATGCCTTCGACGATGAGATGGCCGTCGGCCAGCACTTCCAGGACGGCGCCGCGGCGGCCCTTATCGCGCCCCGACAGCACCACGACCTGATCGTTTTTTCTGATCTTCCTCATAACACTTCCGGTGCGAGCGAAATGATCTTCATGAACTGCACGTTGCGCAGCTCGCGTGTGACCGGTCCAAAGATACGGGTGCCGATCGGCTCAAGTTTCGGCGTCAGCAAAACCGCCGCGTTGCCGTCGAAGCGGATGAGCGAGCCATCCGGCCGGCGCACGCCGAACTTGGTGCGCACCACAACGGCATCGTAGACCTCGCCCTTTTTGACCTTACCGCGCGGGATCGCATCCTTGACGCTGACCTTGATGACGTCGCCGACCGTTGCATAGCGGCGGCGCGTACCGCCCAACACCTTGATACACATCAAGGTGCGCGCGCCGCTGTTATCGGCGGCATTCAACATCGTGCGCATCTGGATCATGGTGCTTCTACCTTTTCGCTCAAGTGCCCGCGGCCTTGCCCACGATTGCAACCAATCGCCAGGACTTATGCCGTGACAACGGCCGACACGGCGTAATGGTCACGGTGTCGCCCTCATGCGATTCGCCCTTCTCATCGTGGGCGAGCAGCTTGGTCGTGCGGCGAATGTATTTGCCGTACTGCGGATGCTTCACCAGGCGCTCGATCTCAACCGCGATCGTCTTCTGCATTTTGGTGCTGACGACCTTTCCGGTGAGGGTGCGCGGCTGCTTGTCAGTCGCTTGCGCTTCGGTCGGCGAATCGGTGCTCACTTTTTATCTCCGGCGGCGCTTGTCTTCGCCTCGTTCATGATGGTCTTCAGGCGCGCAATGTTGCGCCGTACCTTGGTGAACTGGTCGGGCTTGGGTAACTGCCCGGTCGCGCGCTGCAGGCGCAGGGAAAACTGCTCCTTGCGCAGTTTCACGAGTTCATCCGCAAGCTCCGGCGCCTTTTTGCTGCGCAGCTCTTTGGCGTCCATCTAGCGCACCTGCCGTTTCACAAACATGGTTGATACCGAAAGCTTCGAGCCCGCCAGGCGGAACGCCTCACGCGCCGTCACCTCATCGACGCCTTCCATCTCAAACAGTACCTTGCCGGGCTGCACGCGCGCGATCCAATACTCGATGTTGCCCTTGCCGCTGCCCATACGTACTTCAAGCGGCTTCTTCGAGATCGGCACGTCCGGAAACACGCGGATCCAGATCTGGCCGCCACGTTTGACGTAGTGCGCCATGGCGCGACGCGCCGCTTCAATCTCACGCGCCGTCATGCGGGCGCGGCTCGTCGCCTTCAGGCCGAATTCGCCGAAGGAGACGTTGCTGCCGCGCAGCGCGAGGCCTGCGTTCCTGCCCTTGAACTGCTTTCGATATTTGGTGCGCTTAGGTTGCAACACAGCTTTTAACTCATGCGCTCGGTTGTTCGGCGGCGGCGGCCGCTACCGGTACCGCGACAGGGGCCGCGGCGGCCTCGGCGTCGACTGCCACCTCGACCTTCGGCTTCTCGAACACTTCGCCCTTGAAGATCCATACCTTCACGCCGATGACGCCGTAGGTGGTACGGGCTTCGGATAAGCCGTAGTCGATATCGGCGCGGAACGTGTGCAGCGGAATGCGGCCTTCGCGATACCACTCGGTGCGCGCGATCTCCGAGCCGTTCAAGCGCCCGGAGACACGCACCTTGACGCCCAGGGCGCCGCTTCTCATGGTGCTCATCACGGCGCGCTTCATGGCGCGGCGGAACATCACGCGTTTCTCGATCTGCTGCGCAATGCTGTCGGCGACCAATTGCGAATCAAGCTCAGGCTTTCGGATCTCGGCGATGTTCAGACGCACGTCGGTCACGCTCATGCCGAGAAGCTTTGCAGTCTCCTGACGCAGCTTCTCGATGTCCTCGCCCTTCTTGCCGATGACGATGCCGGGACGCGCGGTCTGAATCGTGATGTTGACCTTTTTCGCGGCGCGCTCGAGGAATATGCGGCTTACCGAGGCCTCGGCCAGGCGCTTGCGCAGGAACGCGCGCACCCGAAAGTCCGTATGCACATGTGCCGGAAACTGCTTCTTACCCGCATACCACTTGGAGACCCACTCACGCGTGATCCCCAGGCGGATGCCGATCGGATTGACCTTTTGACCCATGCGCTAGTCCTTCTTCCCGTCGCTGACGGCGACAGTGATGTGGCTGTTACGCTTGACGATGCGAGTACCGCGGCCTTTGGCGCGGGCGGCAAAGCGCTTCAATTGCGGCGCCTCATCAATCATCACGCGCGACACTTTCAACTCGTCGATGTCGACGCCGTGATTGTGCTCGGCATTGGCAACGGCGGACGCCAGCACCTTGCGCACGAGCTCCGCGCCCTTCTTCGGCATGAACTTCAGCACCGACAGCGCACTGCCGACCGGCTCGCCGCGCACGACGTCGGCAACCAGGCGGCACTTCTGCGGTGAGATGCGCGCATAGCGCAGTTTGGCCATGACTTCCATTGCCTGTACCTCTTAGGTCGCCGCCGACACTTTCTTGTCGCCCGAATGCGCCTTGAAAGTGCGTGTGGGCGCGAACTCGCCGAGCTTATGGCCGACCATGTTCTCGGTCATGAGCACCGGGATGTGCTGACGGCCGTTGTGCACGGCGATCGTCAGACCCACCATTTCCGGAATGACCATGGAGCGGCGCGACCAGGTCTTGATCGGCTTGCGATCATTCTTGGCCGAGGCGACCTGCACCTTCTTCGCAAGATGCAGATCAACAAAGGGTCCCTTCTTCAATGAACGCGGCATATCAGCGTACCTTGTTCTTGCGGCGCTGCAGGATCATGTGATCCGTGCGCTTGTTGTGACGCGTCTTCAAACCCTTGGCGTTCTGGCCCCACGGCGATACCGGATGCGGATTGCCTTGACCCGACTTGCCCTCGCCGCCCCCGTGCGGATGATCGACCGGATTCATCGCAAGACCGCGCACCGTGGGGCGGATGCCGCGCCAGCGTTTTGCGCCCGCCTTGCCGTAGCTTCTCAAGTTGTGTTCGTCGTGCCCGATCTCACCGACGGTCGCGCGGCAATCCACGTGCACGCGGCGTGTCTCGGTCGACTTCAAACGCAGCGATGCGTAGATGCCTTCGCGCGAGGTGTACTGCACCGAGCCGCCAGCGCTGCGGGCGAGCTGCCCGCCCTTGCCGGGCTTCAATTCGACGTTGTGCACGAGGGAGCCGACCGGAATGTGCCGCAGCGCCATCGCATTGCCGGGCTTGATGGGCGCATCGGCGCCGGAGCGGATTTCATCGCCGGGCACGACGCCCTTGGGCGCGAGAATGTAGCGGCGCTCGCCATCCTTGTAGAGGATGAGCGCAATGTGCGCGGTCCGGTTCGGATCGTATTCGATGGTCTCAACGATGCCCGCAATGCCGTCCTTGTCGCGCTTGAAGTCGATGAGGCGGTACTTCTGCCGCGAACCGCCGCCGACATGACGCGTCGTGATGCGGCCAAAATGATTGCGCGCGCCGGTCTTGCTCTGCGCCACTGTCAATGGCGCGTACGGCCCGCCCTTGTGCAGGTGCGAGCGGTTGACCTTGATGACCGAGCGGGTGCCGGGGGATGTCGGCTTGTATTTGATCAGGCTCATGCCTTCGCCCTCGCCTCATAATCAATGGTCTGTCCGGGAGCCAGACTCACGTAGGCCTTCTTCGAGTCCTGCGTGCGCCCGGTGCGGCCGCCGAAGCGGCGCGTCTTGCCCGGCTCGTTCAGAATCTGCACCGCGCTTACTTTGACGTCGAACATCATCTGCACGGCCTTCCTCACATC
>Ga0209483_1002136_pt1 | contig 14115 bp, 14 predicted proteins | sample NGEPerA_FD_184508 | JGI IMG/M metagenome (GOLD analysis project Ga0209483, IMG submission 184508) | Arctic peat soil microbial communities from the Barrow Environmental Observatory site, Barrow, Alaska, USA - NGEE PermafrostL2-A... | ecosystem: Environmental > Terrestrial > Soil > Wetlands >... | reverse complement strand
CCCTCAAGCAATCGCCCGCACCACCCCCCCGTCGCAGCGCAATGCGGCGCCGTTGGTCGCGCTGGCCAGCGGGCTGCACACATACACCACCATGCTGGCCACTTCCTCGGGCGTGGCGAAACGCTGGATCAGCGACGTGGGGCGCACCGTGCGGAAAAAATCGCGCTCGACCTCCCCGGCCGGCTTATTCTGATGCCGGGCCATCGCGCTCACGAAATCGCCGACCCCCTCGCTCATCGTCGGGCCCGGCAGCACGCTGTTCACCGTTACGCCGGTGCCCATCGTCAACTCCGCCATCCCGCGCGCCACGGCAAGCTGCGCGGTCTTGGTCATCCCGTAATGAATCATCTCGACGGGAATCTGTAGGCCCGATTCGCTGGAGATGAACACGATCCGGCCCCATTTGCGCTGTAGCATTTTGGGCAGATACGTCCGGCCCAGCCGTACGCCGCTCATCACGTTCACCTCGAACATCCTGAGCCACTGTCCATCGTCGATCTGCTCGAAGGCTTTGGGCTCGAAGATGCCCAGGTTGTTGACGAGAATCTCAACCTGCGGCAGCCGACGCGCCAGTTCCGCCGCCCCGGCTGCCGTGCCGAGATCCAGGGCAATGCCGATCACCTTCGCGCCCGGCACGTCCGCCTTGATGCGCTCGATTGCCGCGCTCACGCGCTCCTCGGAGCGGCCATTGACATGCACTACCGCCCCCTCGCGCGCCAGCGCCGTTGCGATTGCCAATCCAATCCCGGCGGTTGAGCCGGTCACCAGCGCGGTTTTGTCGGTTAGTTGCAGGTCCATTCGAATGCTCCTTCACTTTGGGAACGCGGGGCATTATAGACTTGCGGTGAGCAGGGGGGTTAAGGCACAATAAACGCCCGGATGGGGCGTATTAGATAGGACGGCTGGAATTCAATTCGATGCCCGTACGTGTAGCGCCCCAGCCCAACGAGCCAGCCGTCGATAGCGATGAGGCGCTGATGCAGCGCCTGCGCGGTGGCGATGCCGTGGCCGGGGACGTGCTCGTTAAACGTTATTATCAGCCGCTGACGCGGTATTTACAGCGTCTGGCGGGGGCCCAAATGGCCGAAGAACTATTACAACAGACTTGGCTGAGCGTTTTGGACCATGCGGCGAAGTTCGACCCCCGAACCGGGGGCGGAGGGTTCAAAGCCTGGGTTTTTCGCATCGCGACGAACAAGGCCAATGATTATTGGCGTTCCCGCGGCAGGGAAAAAGCCGCCCATGAAGGCTTGCGGCTGATGTCCGACAATGAAGCGCCGCATGCCGGCCATCGCCTGGAAGGCACCGAGCAGGAGCAAAAATTGCTCAAATGCATCGCCCTGCTGCCCGAGAGCCAGCGCGAGGTATTGATGTTGCGGTATTATAGCAACATGAAATTTATCGAGATCGCCGAGTTGCTCGGCTGCCCCCTTAATACGGCCCTGGGCCGGGTGCATAAGGGCATGCTCAAGTTGAAAGAGCTCATGGCGAAATGAATTAGAGGATAAGGGTCATCAACGTGATTACTCAACTGAACAACGAAGCGGTACTGGTCATGTATCTGGCGGATGAACTGCCGGAGACCGATCGGGCCGAAGTCGAGCAACAGCTCGATGTGGACGCGGGCCTTCGCGCGCAGCTTGCCGCCCTTGCCCAGGCCCATGACCTGTTTGAATCGGCGATGTCCCGGCTCGATGCCGGTTCGTCAGCGGGCCAGGCGTCGGGCGTCCATCGCCTCGGGAAGTTGATGCGCCGCCATATGCTTGATCGGTCGCGCGTGGCGACTGTCGCGGCCGTTTCACGACGCACGCTGGGGTTCCCGGCGTGGGCTTACCCCGTGGCGGCGGCGGCAATGATCGTTGTCGGGTTCGTCGCGGTCTGGGGCCTGGGGCCCGACAAGCCGATCAATATCCAGGTGATCAATACCCCCCGCGCTCCGTTCCTCCGTGGCTCGACTCCCATCGGTTCCAGCTACGGGTCTGATTGGGAAACGGACGATGAGTTGGCGGCTGATCTTGATGATGAGGGCCCCATTCCAGTGGACGCACATGTGAAGTCGCTTGATAAGTCGCTGGACGCGGCGGAATTGCAGGTCGCCGAACTCAAGGCCGCGCCTGATGACGCCATGTCGTCATATTTTGGGTTCTCTGATTCCAATGAATAGGCAAACCCTCCGGATTTCAGGAATTCTACGAGCAACGGCGTGGGGCGCCGGGGCCGGCGCCATCGTATTCTTCGCCGCCAGCCGGGTTCAGGCGCCGCGCCCCGGCCGGATGGCAGCCATTGTCGAGCGGCCCCGCTTCCGCGACAACGCCAGCGGCATCCGCGCGCAACAAAGCACCATGCCCACCGACCGGGAGTGGTCAGAGGCACAGGAGTTCCTCAGGAAGTATTCGCCCAATCGCTTAAATCAGTTTCAGAACCTGACCGGGCCGCACGAGCGAATCAAAAGGCTCCTCCTAGCCAGATACGCCCGGCTCATGACAATGAAAAGGTCGCCCAACGGTGAATCCGTTTACAATGCAAGCGTCCGCCAACTCCAATTGGAAGATCAGGTGTTCGGCATCTGCCTGGCGCTCAAGCAGCAGCAGGGCGATCCTCAAGGCTTGCGAGCGGAATTGAAGAATACCGTCGCCGCGCTTTTCGACACCGGCATACAAGTTCGCCAACTCCGGATCACCCAACTTGAGACTGCCCTCAAGAAGCAGGCGAGCGTCCTGGAGACCGAAAAGAAGAGCCGGGACCTGCGGATTGAACAACAGTACAATTTCATTTCCAGCCACGGCGTGCTGGGCGCCTACTTCGGCCCCCGATCCGCCCCCCCAAAACGCATTCCGGCCCCCCAGTCGCAGCCCACCGATGGCCAATGATAGCCTGGCAAGACTCCCCTTGCGGGGGCACCCAGCGACAAATGATGCGCGGGCCATGCGGCGTGATTACCGGCGGACTGACCAGTGATGAGTGAACCGTGACGACGGGAATCCGGGCTTTGTCACGGTTCACTCATCACTCATCTCGTTATCTTCCGGGCCCTTCCAATCCAAGTGCGGCGGCTATAATCGGAAAGGGCGATCGGAGGCAGTGATGTCAACGGCATTGCAAAAAATTATGCGGGAGATCGAGGCGCTTTCGCCAGCCGAGCGGGCGGAAGTGAAACGTGAGATTGAGGCGCGGCGGCCTGAGACGCCGGAGGAGGCCTTTGATCGAAGACTCGTCGAATCGGGAGTGGGGACCGTTCCAGCAATGCAACGCAATCCGCTTCGGCCAATCAATCCCACGCCAATAATCATTCACGGTAAGTTGCTCTCTGAATCACTGATCGAGGAGCGCCGCTAAGTGGCCGTCTATTTTCTTGATAACAGCGCGGTCCTGAAGCGATACGTCATGGAGCCCGGAACCGCGTTCGTACGAGAGTTGTTTGTCGCGTCCAACGGCAATCGTATTGTCCTAGTGCATTGTCACGCAATGATTTTGGGGTAAATCACTAGAGTTTTACCCGCATTTGGAAGCATGACAATGCACTAGCCTCAATTACAGGGGTGGAGGTGGTGGCCGCGCTGGCAAGGAGAGGTCGGGCGGGCGGCGTTCCCCTCGTTGATGTGGCGCGTGCCATTGCGGACTTCCGCGCGGATTTGCAATGGAATTATCGCATAATCGAAGTGAGCGAAGCTGTCATATCCGCGGCGATGGACGTGGCGCAGCGACATGCTTTGAGGGGCTACGATTCGGTGCAACTCGCGGCCGGATTCGCGGCGCGGACCGTGGCGCAACTATCAGGGATGCCATTCATCTTCGTATCATCCGACCGCGAACTGAACGCCGCGGCCGCAATGGAGGGTCTGGCGGTGGATGATCCCAATCGGCATCCGTGAATGTCCGTTCCCCTAGCTAACCCATACTCAACCGACGCGGCTGAGTCAGTTGCCGGCTCGGCCGCGGGATTTTCGCGCGCACGACGAGGATCTCGTGCGGACGACGAGGATCTCGCGCCGGCCCGGATGCTCACCTCCGCGCCGATGCACCGCCCTTGCCCATGACGCAATAAAGATGCGTGTAAGTTCGCACGAACATCCGATCTCCCACCACCGCCGGCGTGGCCTGGGATTTTTCGTGGAGGGGGGTTTGGCCCAATAGCTTGTAGGTGTCGGCGGCGGCGATGGCGACGACCAGGCCGGTGCGGCTGATGTTGTAGATCGTGTCGCCGCAGCAGATGGGGGAACTATAGAACGTCCCGCCGGGCACGCGCTGCTGCCAGACTTTTTGGCCGGTCGCGGCGCGACGGCAGGTGACGATGCCGTGATCGGACCAGCAGAAAAGCAGATCGCCCCTGGCCAGCGCGGTGGTGATGTAAGGCGTCTCATCACGATTATGCCAGACCTCCGTGGCAGGCTTGCCGTCGGTGGGGGGGCGGACGGCGGCAAGGTCATGGCCCAGCGGCCCGTCGCCACAGGAGCCGACGATCAGGCCGCCGGATGTAATCACTGGTGAACCGATCGGACGCGCGTCGAAAACGCCCTTGGTCTGCCAGATCATTTTCCCGGTTTGCGGATCGATCGCGGTGACACCCTCGGCTTTGCTCAGAAAAATCGCCTGTGGCGGCTGGCCCTTTGGCGTGTAGAGGCAGGGCGTGGAGGGAGAGAACTTGTTGGAAGCCTCACGGGGCGTCTTCCACTTGATTTTGCCGGTGTTGCGGTCGATGCCGAACAGGAAACTGGCGCGGCCTTCCTGATCGTCGCCCAGCAAGACCACGTCGCCGACGACAATCGGCGACTGCCCGCCGCCATGCTGGCTGACGAACGCGCCCAATTCCGCGCGCCATAGTTCCTTGCCGGACAAATCCAGCGCCGCCAGCGTCAGTTCCTCGGGCGTGCTCCAGCAGACATAAACATGATCCGCGTCCACCGCCGGCGTGGAGCTGGCGTAGCTGTTGTCACCGTTGTGGGGGTAGGTGTGGGACGAAAATCCCTTCTGCCAGAGCAGTTTGCCATCCGCCGCGCCGATGCACGCAACGATGCACTCGGCGGTTTGGTCGTTGCAGCAAGTGACGAAAACCTTGTCCCCCCACAGCAACGGCGAGGAATGCCCGCCGCCGGGCAACTGTGTCTTCCATGCGAAATCACTGGCCTCCCAGTGTGCCGGGAAAATGGCGTTGGAAAGCCCCGCCCCATTGGGCCCGCGAAAACGCGTCCATTCCTGGGCTTGCGCGGTGGACGCGCACAGCGCTCCCACGAGAATCAATAGCACGCCGACAAGGCAGGGGCGTTTCATGTGCGGTTCCTTTGGAGAATGCATTCAGCGAAGCGAAGTAAAGAGCCTACAGTGACTTCCAAGGGAGGTACAGACGCCGAGACACGACGTTTACGCGCGACGTAGAGACGGCGTCCCCGCCGTTTTTCTTCCGTAGGCGTAACGTGCCCAAAACGCGACGGTGACGTGGTTCCCCGTAGACACGGCGTCCCCGCCGTTTTTCTTCGTTGACTGGCCCCACGTCGAGAAGCGTAAGCCATCATCAATGGCGCAGCCGAATCTTCACGCGCATTTTATTCCCGCAACATCGTCCGCGCCACGTATCTCACCTGCTCCTCGGGCAACTCCGGGTAAACCGGCAACGCCAGCACCTCCCGGCAGGCCCGCTCGGTTTCCGGCAAGTCGCCTTCCTTGTAACCCAGCGACGCAAAGCACTCCTGCTGATGCAGACCCAGCGGATAGTAAACTCCAGAGCCGATGCCATGCTCCGCGAGCCTGTGTTTCACGGCCTCGCGGTTGGGAACGCGAACGACATACTGGTTGTAAACACTCCAATTGCCTTCATCAATGTGAGGAGTAATCACATGACTGCCGCGCAGCATCTCGTCGTAGATGTGCGCGTTGCGCCGGCGGCCCTCGTGCCAGCCGTCAAGGTATTTCAACTTCACTTCCAACACGGCGGCCTGTATCGCGGCGATGCGGAACATCCCGCCGATCAGCGTGTGCTGATAGGTATGGCCCGATCCATGCACGCGAAGCAGCCGGCAGGTCTGGGCGAAGGCGTCGTCGTTGGTGCAGATCGCGCCCGCGTCCCCGAACGCGCCAAGATTTTTGGTGGGATAAAAGCTCAGGCATCCCGCGAAGCCCATCGAGCAGGCGGGCCGGCCATTTTGCTTGGCGCCGACCGCCTGGGCCGCGTCTTCGATGACCTTCAGGCCATGCCGGCAGGCGATCGCGTTGATCTCGTCCATCTTGGCGCATTGCCCAAACAAATGCACCGGCACGATCGCCCGCGTGCGCGGGGTGATCTTCGCTTCAATCAGGGCCGGATCGATATTGAACGAGCGCGGATCGATGTCCACGAACACCGGCTTCGCCCCCAGCCGCGCCACGCAGCCGGCGGTGGCGAAGAAGGTGAACGACGGACAAATCACCTCATCGCCAGGCCCAATTCCAATAGCCATGAGGGAGCAAAGCAGGGCGTCGGTGCCGCTGGAGACGCCGATGGCGTGCTTGGTCTGGCAATAGTTTGCCAGCTTTGCCTCGAAGCGCTCGACGTGCGGGCCCAGGATCAACGCCTGCGAATCGCAAACCTCGTCAATCGCCCGGCGGATTTCATTGCGGATCGGCAGGTACTGAGCCGTCAGATCCAACAGCTTCACGTTCATCCCCGGATCGTACGAAGCCGCCCGCGAAAGTAAACGGCGGGGACGCGAGGCCGCCATGCCGAGCGGAAGGTAACCACTGAGGCACGGAAGCACGGAGGCGCGTTCGAGCCGATGTGCTGTCTTGCGACAAAACGAGTAGCGATACGGCCTGTTTCCAGAGGACTGGATTCCGTGGGAAGCAAACCGTCAACGTATCACGGGCGTCTCGCCCGTGCCGATGGCGCGGTAGTCGGGAATCTACGATTTTCCAAACTCTACGCACTCTGCACGGGCGAGACGCCCGTGATACGACAACATTAATGAACGATCGAACGCGCAATCTTGCGATTCCAGCCGGCGGAGTTATGAATCGTCTGGTACAGATAGATCGCCGCACACAACAACACCACCCACGACATTCCAGAAAATATGCCCGCAGTCAGATGCCGCGGCCCCGGCCAACTGGTGGGATGGATGTTGAACAATGTCTGCAAAGTCAGCCAGAAGGAGATGGCGGTGAGCAAGAGGCTCAATAACGTCATCCCCAGCGACGCGCCGACCGCCAGCATGCTGAACACCGCCGCCCAAACCAGGTAGCGCTCGTGCATTTGCGGCATGAGCGCGAACATCAAAAGCCACGGCGTTGTGAAGGCGATCAAAATAGCCGGATCATGCCGGCGGTTTTTGCGCGCCATGCCCAGGGCACAGAGAGCGAGCGTGGCGACGAAAAGCACGCCCATGAACGTGCGAAGTTCGATGGCCGCAAGCGCGACATGCCAGCCCAGGCCCGGCAGCGTCCAGGCATGACGGTCCCAAACATGATCGTGGAGGGACCATCCATAGGGTGTGCCGCCGAGAATGGCGCCCAAATTGGAGGCGCCGGCGGAAAGCGTCTGCCAATGACGGGTGGGATATTCGTAGCTGATGCGATACCAGGCGAAGCTGGCGTGGAAGGGGCCGGCGGCGAGGAAGACCGCCGCCGCAGCCACCCCGGCAAGCCAGTACCACCTGGCACGTCGCGGCAACGCGCGCGGAAGGAGCAGCGCCATCGCCATCAATCCCACCACCGCCGGCGCGCCCGGCAACGGGGCACGAAGACGATGCAGCCACAACCCGCAGCCTGCCAGCGCCAGCAGGCCCGACACGAGGGCCGGACGACGCCAGCGCGCCGGCCAGCGTGCGTACGACCCCGGCAACAGCACGGCCATCGCCCCCGCGATCCCCAGCAGCGCCACGCTTCCCCACAGCGCGCGCGGCGAGTTGGCTATCGCATCGCCGTGAGCGACATGGATCGCGGCCAAGAGCCAGGGCCAAAGCACTGCTGCCGCAACGAGAGGCGCGATTGCCCACCACGAGTTGGAAGGCTTTCGCCCGTAACAAAACGCGAGAATAACTGTCCCGGCAATGGCCACGCCCAGGACATATGCAACCGCCGGCGCACCGGCCAAAAACCAAGGCGAGAGTACCACCGCGACGGCCAACGCCGCCCCAATAACAAATCGCAGCGCCGCCCCCAGTCGTCGCTCGAACAGCGGCCACAGGATGAACACCGCTGCGACCATCGTGATCTGCCCCTTCATCTGCGCCCCGGCCGCCACGATCATCCCGGCGAGCATCCACCAATCTTTGGACGCGAAGTAGAGGCCGAACAAATACGCCGGAATAATCCAGACTTCCCATTGCGGCCAAACGTGGGCATCGCAAATCATCGCGGGGTTGAACCAGATCATGATTGCGGCGAGCAATCCCAGCACCCAGCCGCTCTCGCGCTGCCATTGGGTCAGCGGCGCCGTCGCGCCGCCGGCATTCAATTGTGCCGCCTGCCCGCGTTTCACCCAGAACCGCACCAGGAAAAACGCCCCCAGGCAGCCGAGCATTTCGCAGGTATTGTTGAGCCACAGCAGCGGCGCGGTGTATTGATACTGCGGCAGCCAGACGGTGATATGCGGATACGTCAGCCGCATATGCCGCACCCAAAGCGCCATCGTGAAAAGCCGGGCCGGCGTGTAATCGAGTTGGTACTGCACCCCATCATCCGTGGCGATCGCCCCATGCTCGACGCCGTCGTACAGATGCACAAACGCCGGCCACCAGTATTTGAAATCCGTGGCCCGCGCGCCCCGATCGTCGGCGGCCAGCGCGGTCGCATCGCGCATGACCTGGCTGCCCCAGTGATAGCCATTCTCAATATCGAAATTGAGGCGCATGTAGGTTTTGGGATCGCCCGAACTTTCCCACGCCAACACCCGCAGCTTCAACCCCGCCGCCAGCGCGGCCGCGATTACGACCGCCGCGATCAATACAATCGCCAGGCGATGAAGTACGCCGCGCGCGGGATTGTCAAGCAGTGCCGGTTTTGTCGCGTTCGTTTGCTTCTCCACCGAAAGCTTGCCGGGCATTTGTGGTTCGATCGCAATGTCCATCATGTTTGTTCCCGCGTCCCATGCCGCAATTCAACGACATGATGCGACCCAATGGAGCTTCCAACGTGAAACGGACGTCCCGCCCGTGCCGATGGCTGGATAGTACGGAAACCAATGTTTCCAAAACACGGGCGCAACCCGCACGGGCGAGACGCCCGTGTCACGATTGAGGGCGATGAACGGCACATCGTCGCGCACCGCTATTCAGATACGCATGCAAACTTCAATTGGTCGCAATGGTCGCTTTATGCAGCCCGAATGATACAAACATAGCCGCCTCCGGTCAGTAATGTGCAATAGCGCCGGCTCGACCGGCTCATGGAGACGTTCATGCTGATTCGGCTTGGTTTGGTAGTCGTCGCAATCGTTGTGGTCGGCCTGCTCCTGATGGGCGTGGGCCTCGGCACGGGAATGATGCGCTTTGATTCAAAAGGCGTTGAGTTTGGCCGGGAGGACCAGACACCTGATCTGGGGGCGCCAAAGCCGACCGTGGTGTCGGCTGATGAACTTTTGCGCCGCCAGGCAAGTCAGGGCGTGCCATTGGCGCCTTCAGTCGCCATCGCGACGCCCACGCGGGCTCCGGTTCCCGCGCATAACGTCGCCAAAGTTGCAATATCCCCGTCCCGCCAACGCGCCGGCGGCGCGGCCGCAGTGGCGTCGGCCTCCGATGCCCGCACGGCATCCGCCATTCTTGTGGCAGACCCTGTGATTTCGCAAACGGGCGCCATCCGCGTGCTGATGCCGGCCGTTCGCGTGGACGCCGGCAGCAACGCCGCCGTGCGCGATGCGCGCGGGAACGAATGGCAGGCGGATCAAAACTTCGATCACGGCCAAATCGTCGATCGCGGGCCGATCCTCATCACTAACACGGATTTCCCCGAGCTCTATCGCACCGAGCGTTATGACATGGCCGAATGGCACAAGGACCTGCCCAATGGCCGATACCGCGTCAGCCTGCATTTCGCCGAGACCTGCCCCTACATCAACGGGCCCGGCCAGCGCGTCTTTCACCTGTCGGTGCAGGGAAATGAAGTCCGCGATTTCGACGTCTTCAAGGAAGCCGGCGGCCGGCAAAAGGCGCTGGTCAAGACCTTCCATGTCACGGTTGCCGATGGCAAACTCGCCATTCGCTTCGGCAAGACCGACAAAAACGCGCCGGAGATCAACGGCATAGAAGTAGTCGAGGAAAAATAGCGGAATGACGAGTATTTCAAAATCCGCGCCGTTGGCACCCGCGAGACAGTCGATGTCAGTCTGTGCGAGCGGTCATTGGGTGTGCGAAGAAGTGTTCCAATTATTTCCCAGCCTTCTGAAAAATCATCAAATGCTGCTGTGGCAGATCATCCAATGTTTTCATGTGCTTCAGTCCCACGGCCGCCATTTCCTTGATCGCCTGGGCCTGGGTCATCTTATGGTGCGGCTTGATTTCCACGTTGGGATCTTCGCCGCGATATTCGATGTCGATGACGCGGCCGCCGGGTTTGAGTGATTTGACGATCGCCAGCATCATCTCGCGCGGATGGTCGAATTCGTGATAGGCATCCACCATGACCACCACATCCACGCCGTTGGCCGGCAGATTCGGATCCTCGATCGTGCCCAGAATCGGCTTGACGTTGGCGACGCCCGCAGCCTTGGCGGCGCGCCTGATGTCATCGACCATCGCCTGCTCGATATCCTCGGCAAGCACCCGCCCGCGCGGGACTTTTTTGGCGATGCGGAAGCTGAAATAACCGGTGCCCGCGCCGATGTCGGCCACTACATCCGTCGGTCGAAGTTCCATGAGCGCGATCGCCTTGCTCGGCTGCTCCTCGCGCTCGCGGCCAGGGCGCTCCAGCCAGTCGGCCCCCGGATGCCCCATCACCTGGGCGATCTCGCGGCCCATGTAGACTTTCCCGATGCCGTCGTAGCTGGGCCGCGTGGTGGAATAAACCGGCTGCGTCGCCGGCGCGGACGGCGGCGCCTTGGCCGGCCTATCGTCGGCGCGAACGATGCCAATCGCGGCAAACATAAGCAGCGCGGCAGCCGCCCGGCGCAGAAATGGGTTGGTTTTCATGTCCTGTCCATTCATAAACGATCAGCGCATTTCTGCACGCCAAAAGAGAATCTCACCACGGAAGCACGGAAACACGGAGGCGCAATCGGTTGATCCGCGCATCGCGTCGGCCTTCATAAAGCACAACCCGCGATTATTCTCTTTGTTCATTCGCAATCCGGCGTATCGCCTCGAATGCGCCTCCGTGCCTCGGTGTCTCCGTGGTTGTCTTCTCCTGGGGTTGGTGGTTGCCTTCTCTTGGGTTGCCGTGACTGTTCCAGAATATGGCGCGTTGTCAACTAGGAGGCTCCCTCAATGAAACATGGCTTAATTTGCATCTCGATGGTTTTGCTGTGCGCAACGTACGCCTTGGCCGCCCCCACCGATGATGTGTATCTGCTGGGCCCGGATTCCGCGCCGCACGCGGGCGTGCCGGCGGGGAAGGTGCTGGGGCCGATGACGCTGGCGAGCAAAGTCTATCCCGATTCAACCCGTAATTATTGGATATACGTGCCGGCGCAATACGATGCCGCCAAGCCCGCGTGCCTGATGATCTTTCAGGATGGGCATGCCTTTGTCGGCCTCAAGAGCGACTATCGCATTCCGTATGTATTCGACAATTTGATCTACCGCCGGGAGATGCCGGTGACGATTGGCGTGTTCATCAATCCCGGGCACACGGCCCAGCAGAAGGAAGCCTCCGACCGCGACTGGGGCGATGGAACCACCAATCGCCGGGTCGAGTACAACGCGCTCGATGACCGGTATTCGAAGCTCGTCATTGATGAATTGATGCCGGTGTTGAAGAAGCAGTACAACCTTTCGCCCCGGCCCGAGGATCACGCGATCGCCGGGGCCAGCTCGGGCGCGATCTGCGCGTTCACCGTCGCCTGGCAGCGCCCCGACCAGTTCCGCAAGGTCATCAGCACCATCGGCAGCTTCACCAACATCATGGGCGGCCACGTCTATCCCGACCTGATCCTCAAGGCCGACCCCAAGCCCATCCGCGTCTTTCTGCAAGACGGCACCAACGACAATCGCGGCCTGCGCGGCCGCGGCCCCAACCGCACCTACGACCCCAAATGGGATTGGCACGCCCAAAACATAAAAATGGCCGCCGCCCTCACCGAAAAAAAGTACGACCTCAACTACACCTGGGGCATCGGCACCCACTCCAACAAGCAAGGCGGCGCCATCATGCCCGCCATGCTCCGCTGGCTCTGGCGCGATTACCCCCGCATCGATGACCCCAAAGACGCCAGCGATCGAACGCTGTTCGTGCCGGCCAAGGACAACGCCGCCGCCGCGCCTTCGCCGGCGGATGGGAAATGAGATTTCGAGGCTGCCGGGAGTCGGTCGGGATGTCCCCCGTCCGCCTGTGCTTCGCGGGGCGTCAGGGAAGCCGTCGGGCGGAAACGCCGGGAGACCTCATAAGAAATGCGAGTGGGGGCAATCTCCCCTCCTGACGACGCCAAGACCCATTTGCCCAGTGCCTTTCAGGGCGCGACGGACGGCGGCCCGATGGATTTTTTGAGTCGAACTTCCGGCACACAGAGGGTACGGCTAGACCAGCTCCCGTACACATGACCCACTTGCGACGGGCCACTGCGGTTGTGTTCATTCAAATCCGTGATGAAAGTCTGTTCTTCGTAACCAGGCGCGACGATTCTGAAACGTCGCTCGAATCGCGGCGGGACATCACCTGTGTACGGCCAAATGGGGTAACTGAGAACGCCAGTCAGGTATCCGGCGTGCCATCGCGTTATGGGATGAAGCTGAAAATGACCGCTGTCGTCCGACACCGCCCGCTCGCGTGAGTCGCAGGCGTAAATATGGGCTTTGGGGATGGGGGCATTGGTCTGGGCATCAATTACTTTCGATCGTACGCCATACGCGTCGGTGGAACGATTCGGAAAGGGAATGACGATGCAGCCAGTCATTCCGAACAAAGCAAGAGCCAATCCGGCGCAAATCCAAGTTTTCATAATACCCTTCGCGTGAGTCATCGCACAGATTAAGGCGCCAGGGTTGCCGGAAGGTTCAATAGGTGGCAGCTTACCTTCGATGTGCGCCCCCTTCGCGCGAGGTAGCGTGTGCTCTTGACGCGTCGGCTTGCGGATGAAGCGCATCGCCACGCGAATTGCGTCCGATAACCGCTGGCGAGTTTTGTATTCCGGTGCTACAGTTAATCGCATGATCGAAGCGGAACCCATTCCCGCTAGCTATTCAGAGGCGGTGAAAACCCTCGTCCGCTGGCACGCCGAAGGCGGAGCGCCAGACCTCCGCGTTTTCTCGTTTCCTGATCCCTCGGAGAAATTCGTCCGCCTGATCGAGGTGAGCGAAGAGTTCATGCCGACTGGCGCCATTCAGCCCCTTACGCTCCGGGCGTTCGATATCTTCCCCTACAAAAGTTCCGTCGCGCTGGCAAGTCCCGCGGAATGGCAGGCCGTGGAAACCGGTCGCATCAAGTTGCCGGCGGGATGGGATCTGACGACGGCTGCACAGGTCTGGCCGTGAAAAAATCACAGGCATTGCTTCGCCAGGCGCGCAGCGACCTGACGGTCTTTGATTTGTTGGCGGCGCACGAAGATGTCCCCGAATGTCACGCGTTGCATTTTCTTCAAATGGCCACGGAAAAGCTTGCGAAGGCGGCATTTCTCGCCCTTGGCGTTCCTTTCGACGCGTTCTCGCATGTGGCGTTCTCTCACCTTCCAAGACTTCTGTCCCGCCGCGACGTCGCGGGGGCGTTGGGGCATCGAACTTTCCTTTCCTACCGAACTTTTCTGCGGCGAACGGCTCCGTTGTTCCGCATGATTGACGAACTCAATCCGTCTGTTGGTCTTCAGACCTCCGGGAGCGCGAAAGACGGCCCGAATGTGGAATACCCATGGGAGGGCCGCGACCCGACCGGCGAACCAGGGCAATCGCATTTGAGAAGTTCGGCATATGTTAGGTATCGCCCGCGCGGTGGGGAGTGTATGTTGGTTTCGTCGTCGCGAAGCTTCGCAGCAAAAATTGAGCTTTCACCCACGAAAGGAGCTTG
>Ga0209483_1002135_pt1 | contig 14116 bp, 8 predicted proteins | sample NGEPerA_FD_184508 | JGI IMG/M metagenome (GOLD analysis project Ga0209483, IMG submission 184508) | Arctic peat soil microbial communities from the Barrow Environmental Observatory site, Barrow, Alaska, USA - NGEE PermafrostL2-A... | ecosystem: Environmental > Terrestrial > Soil > Wetlands > Peat... | reverse complement strand
AAACACAACGAACCAAACGCCGCTGAGACCCACCAAAACTCCAGAACACGATTTGGCCAAAACGAGGCGGCCGCCCTTGAAAATCAACGGGTTAGCATTGCGAATCCTTCCTTATGGGATGGCTGTGGATACCATTGATAGCCGAGCGACGGAGTGCCGGTGGCGGCCACCGTAAAGTTGGCACTGCTTCTCTGTAGCACGGTTTGATCTTGCGGCTGGGATGTGACATAAGGCGGAATGTTGACGGTTAAGGTTACGACACTGCTCGTGACGCTCGCATAAGCATTCGTCACGACAACAAAATAGTTGCCCGCATCTTGCGGCGTCACGGCAAAGAATTCTAGGATGGAGTTTGTGGCATTGGGGATCACATCCCCGTTCATGAACCATTGGTAAAACGATGGCACCGGACTTAAAACCGCAAGATTGATCTGAACCGGTGAACCAGCGGTCGCAACTTGTGATGACGGTTGTTGGGTGATGAAGGGAATGGGGTTGGCAACGACGGAAATGGAACCGTTCTGTCCAGCATTTCCGGGGTCTGAAAACACCCATTCCTGCGCAGAGGCCAAATAGTTACTGGGCAGAAAACTTCCCCCTGCGCCTCCGCCGCCACTACCGCCGTAATTGTTAGCACCAATACCACTAACGCCTGAGGCATAGCCAAAACCGCCCACTCCCGAACCGTCTGGTGGATATGGCCCGCCTGCACCACCGGCAGCACCGCCGCTTGCACCTCCTCCGCCGCCGCCACCGCCGCCAGCAATATAACCCCCAGTGGTTTGGCTGTTCGTAAAATCGATTTGGAGGCTCGAACCGCCATTCCCTCCAGCGATCCAATCGCTAAACCCTCCACCACCACCTCCACCACAAATAATATTACCGCCATCCGACATGGCAATTATTGAAGCCCCACCACCACCACCACCATAACCAACGCCGGGGTAAACAGGATCAAGATAACCAAAAACGTTAGTTCCTCCATTGCCTCCGCTATAAGCAACAATTGGAGATAAGCCTCCATTTGTTCCATTGCCTCCAGATCCCACTGATAGAGTCAATATGCTCAATGGGGTTACCGAAATCATAGCGCAAGCATAACCTCCGACTCCACCACCACCAGCACCCTCGTCATTTGCGGATGCTCCTCCTCCTCCGTTTATCGCCACCCAGAGATTCGTCACTTCCGAAGGGACAATATAACACACGACAACTCCCGAGTAATTAAAACTCGAAACAGCATTAAAACCAAAAGAGAGCGTTGCGATTGCGCTAGTAATTGAGCCATAAGCATTCGATACTACAACTCTGTAATTGCCGACCGTGTTCGTCAGTGCAGCTGATAGATTTAGTGTGCCGGAAAGCGATCCAGAGTAAATGATGTTGTCCGCCACATTTGTTCCGTTTAACTGCCATTGATAGAACAAAGGCGGCTCGCCATTAGCTAAAGAGTTGAAGGCGACCGAACTGCCGGGCATCACAATTTGATTCGTGGGTTCAGTCACAATTCCTGGGCTGATGTGCAGAATCGCAATGGAACTGGTGATGCTGCCAAAGGCATTGCCGACAACCACTTGGTAGCCGCCGGCATTGGTAAGCTGTAAGTTTGTCAGTGTCAGTACCGCGTTTGTCCCGTCAATCAAGCTGGAGGCATTTTGAAACCACTGATAATTCATCGGCACCGGACCGGTTGCGGTGCAGGAGAAAATGGCCGTGCTGCCAAAGGCGTTCGTCGTTGACACAGGCTGTTGCACAATCGCCGGAATGTAGCCCACATAGAGTGGCGCGACACTGCTCGTTTCGCTTCCATTGTAGTTGCTGACGATTACAGTGTAATCGCCAGTATCATCCAAAGTCAGATTGGTCAGCGTCAAACTTGCGCTGTTGGCGTCAGGAATGTTGAAGCCGTTGTCCTGCCATTGATATATCAACGCTGTGCCTTGGGCGCCAACGCTGAAAGTATAGTTGTTGCCGGCCAGCAGAAAGGCGCCTATGGGTTGATTCGTGATGTAATGGACACTCAAAATAGCAGCGCCACTGGTGACGCTCCCAACGGGGTTGGTGATAGTAACGGTGTAATTGCCCGAATCGTTGATGCCTAGATTAGTGAAAGCCAGTGTGCTTCCATTGACACCTGGCACAATTTTCCCATCTTTCTGCCATTGATAGGCAATGGCGCTTCCGGTAGCAGTTACGTTGAACGTGTAGGAATCGCCTCCAAAAAGGGATGCCCCGACAGGCTGGATCGTGATGACTGGCGGGGCGTACATCACGCTTAATACGGCCACGCTGCTGGTAACGCTGCCAACGGGGTTGGTGACAATGACTGTGTAGTGTCCAGCGTCCCCTAAACCAAGATTGCTTAACGGCAGGCAACGCCCGGTTGCATTGGCGGTATTTGTGCCATTTTTCTGCCATTGATAACTCAAGGAGGTTCCGGTCGCTGTCACCATGAAGGTGAAGTTGTCACCGACTGCCTCATTACCGCCCACAGGCTGCGTGATGATGTTTGGAGCGAAATTTTGCACGCTGAGGATGGCCACGGCGCTCGTAACGGCAGTGTAACCGTTGGTTATGACAACGTAATAGGAGCCGGAATCTGTTAGTTGAACGTCGTTGAGGGCGAGGGTTGGACCGGTTGCCGACGCAACGGGGTTCGTCGAATCAAACCACTGATAATACAACGGCGGCGAGCCATCGCTGGCGATGACGCTAAAGCTGACATTACTACTGACCCCGGCTGTTTGGCTGGCGGGTTGAAGACTGATGACCAAGGGAGCAACCACCCAGACCGTTGTGCCGGTACTGGTGACACTGCCAGACAGATTGCTGACCGTGACAGTGTATGTGCCCGCGGCGCCAGTTTGAATGTTGGTGATGCTGTAGCCGGCGTTGGTCGCTCCTGGGACGCTCGCGCCGCTCTGTTTCCAGTGATAGGTCAACGCATCGCCTGTGGCGGTGACATTCAAAGCCGCCGTACCGCCAACGAGGTTGGTGCTGCCGACGGGTTGCCCAGTGATTACTGGCGGCGCTTCCACAACCAACGGCGCGTTGGAACTGTTCACTGTGCCTGCTGGATTGCTCACGGAAACACTGTAAGTACCCGTGTTGCTGGCGGTAACGTTGTTCAGAGAATAAACGTTTAGCGTGGCAAACTGGATATTATTGCCATTTTCCATCCATTGATAACTCAATGGGGCGGTGCCGGTGGCAACGACAATGAACGAGACATTTGCGCCCGGGGAATTGGTTTTGCCGACGGGTTGGGTGGTAATGGTGGGCGCGACATAAACGGTCAGCGTGGCGATTGAACTCGTGACGCTTCCAGAAGTGTTGGTGACGCGGCAGGTGTAATTAGCTTGGTCGTTGGTGGTAATTCCAGCGAGGGTCACGGACGCTGTGGTAGCCCCGGAAATCGTGGCACGCCCGGAAAAGGTGCCGTTGGCGAGATTTGTGGTGTTCTTTTGCCACTGGTAAGCGAGCGTGCCGCCGCCAGCGGCGGAGACTGTGAACTGAATTGTCCCGCCTACCGCTGAACTCTGATTGGCTGGTTGCGTGATAATTGATGGGGCCTGGGCCTGAACCGTATAAGCCTGGAAACAACAAAAAACCGGCATCAGAGCGCAGATGAATCTTTGGAGCCCGTTAGTTTTCATAATTCATCGGTATGCCTTACCATGTAATGGTCAGATCGTAGCCGTACGATGCGAAAATGTAATTTGTCTTGCTCACAATGGCATTTTTCGGAACAGTGGAATTGAAGCAAAGTCCAGCGCCGGTTGCAAGTCGGCGTTGATTGTTCTGAAAGTTCGGGAAAATGCAGGTAAGGAGGTTAGTTAGGGCGCGAGCATCACGCGGTAAAACCGCTGCGGGTCGTTGGTGACGGCCTGAGTGATGCTGAGGGTCGCTCCGTTGGCGGTGGCGGCGCTGCCCAGATTGGTCCAGGGGCTGGAACTCAAGTCGGAACTGGATTGCAATTGATACATCCTTCCCGCGTCCGTGCTCCAGGGCAGACTCAGCATCCCGTTGATTAGGCGTTTTGGCGGAGTGCCGCGCCCGTCTCGGAAGTGGGAAATGGAATGCAGACGGGCTGAGGCTTGGATGCAACCACGGAAATTCCTGGCACTTCTTTCGCCGGGCATTTGGGAAGCCGCAAGGAGAAGGTGGCCCCGGCCCCAAGGACGCTGTGGCATTGCACGGTGCCTGACATCGCCTCGGCCAGCCGTTTGACGATGGACAAGCCCAGACCGGTCGAAGTTTCTCCGCCCGTCGGGCGAGCGGTCAGGCGCGTAAATTTGCCAAACATTTTCTTTTGGTCTTCTTCGCTTAAGCCTGGGCCTTGGTCGCGCACCGTAACGATCATATTTTCCGCTTCGGGCATCGTGTGGACATGGACGGTGGTCATGGGAGGCGAAAACTTCAGCGCATTGGAAATGAGATTCTCCAGAATCTGCGCGGTCGCCGCCTTGTCGGCTTTTGCCCAAAGTCCTTCAGTCGCGCCGAGGAGCAGGGTGATGTTCTTTCGCGCCGCCGCCGGTTGATTGTTGTCCACGATTTGCTTGACTAGCGAGTAGAGATCACACGGCTCAAGCTTGGAGGCGAACTTGCCTTGCTCGATGGCGTTGGCGTCAAGCAAGTCGTTGATCAAGTCCCTCATGCGGGTGGTGGCGGCGACAATTGAGTCTGACATTTTGTGAACGTGCCGAGGATCGTGGGAGATGTTGATCATTTCCGCGCAGCCCAGGATGACGGTCAACGGGCTTTTCAAGTCGTGCGCGGCGATGCCAAGGAATTCATTTTTCTCGGTGTTCAATCGAACCAGGTGCTCGTTGTTGGCGGCCAATTCGCGCAAGGCGTCCTGCATCCGTCCGAAGGCGCGGGCCCGGCTCGACTCAAAAATCAAGCCCAGCGCGTACATGAATAGGATCAATCCCAGATAGCCTGCGGCGGAAACCAAAGGGTTCCATTTAGGATCGAAGGTCTCGGGCAATTTTTTCCCTGAAAGATCCACCGACGCAATCAAGGAGGCGGCGCCAAAAATAATGAGGGCCCACCAGCGCGCCGCCTTCGTCCCCACCAGCAGCAGCGCGCACAACGGCACGCCGACGAGCCACGCAATCGCGTGACCGCGGATGCCGCCTTCGACCAGGCACAAGGCGCAGAAGCCCAGCGCCATTGTCAATACCAGCATATTTCCGGCGATTTCCACCCGCCGCACCCGCCGGAGCACGAAAGAAGTGGCCGCAAAGGCCGCGCTGCAAGACAAAACGATGAGCGCACCCCATCGGTGTTCTATCATCATGTAGAACACGGCGTAAACCATGCCGAAGATCGACCCCAAAAGACCAAACCGCGCTGTCAAGTGCGCGCGCCGGGCAACCTCCGTATCCTGCTGCATCGGCTCGGGAATGGGCGGATCAATCGCATGGAGAAACGCCAGCGACCAGGGAGGCAAAGAGTCAAAAAAATTGCCATCAGCCCTCTCGGCCGGATCAGGCCCAGGCAGTAAATTAGCTTGTATTGGCTGGGTACGCTCCGGCACAGAAGTGATACGCAGCAAAAGTCGCGCCATCATCAAAATTGCAACCTGTTTGATGGCAGTCCATTGAGCGAAAATTTCACCACGCCTTTTTTTGGCATGAGAATCGCTAAACACCGTCCCATGCTTACAAAAGTGAAGTTTTTGCCCCTCGTCCCAGTAACAGGCGCTCTGTTTGCCCTCACCCTCTTTGTCCCTCTAACGGGTTTGGCCGACGGCATTTATATGAACGGAATTGGCGCTCGATCCATGGCCATGGGCGGGGCTGATGTTGCCTACGCCAGCGACCCGCTGGGCGCAATGGGAGCAAATCCAGCGGGGCTCGGGTTTCTGACCGCGCCTGGACTTGACCTCGGCTTTGTCGGCGCCATAGGGCAGGGGACATTCACCAAGGCGCCAACCTCCTCCGGCAGTCTTAATTCCAATCCGAATGCCCTTCCTGAAGGCGCCTTTGCCATGCCCTTGGGCCCGGTGACTCTGGGGTTTTCCGTTGCGCCGGTTTCCGCGATGAACGCTGATTGGCGCTATGTGGACCCGCCCGGCGGCCTTGGCGGAAAGACCACTTACGGAAATCAAATCCAACACTCTGAAATACTTGTGCTTCGCTCGGCGGCGGGACTCGGCATCGCTGTCAATTCGATGTTATCACTCGGGGCCAGCTTCGGGGTGGACTACAACCAGAACACGTTGCAGGCCCTCTATATTTTCCAAACGCAACCCAAGCTCAAAGGCGCCAAAACCCTCCTTGACCTTCGCACCGACGGCGTCGGTTTCGACGGCCAGGCGGGAGTGCTGTTCCGTCCCCTGACGAACCTTCAATTCGGCCTGACTTATCAGTCTGAAACGCAAGTCGAGTCTCACGGCGACGCCAATGGAGATGCGGGCGCGCAATTTGGCGTGGCCAGCCTTCCTTTTCATTACGACGCGAACGTTCGCAATACGTTTCCACAGATGGTGAGCGGCGGAGTTTCCTGGGGCTTTCATCCGCAATGGCGTTTGGCGCTCCAAGTGGATTGGATCGGCTGGGGCGGTGCGTTCACGCAATTGCCCGTCAGCTTAAGCAACGGGAGCAGTTCGGCGGTCAATGGTGTGGCTGGCTCCAGTTCCCTCCAGGACAACGTGCCCTTGAATTGGCGCGACGAATTTGTTTACCGCGGAGGTTTGGAATATGAAGTGGTCCCCAATCTTTTCCTGCGCGCCGGTTATTCCTACGGCGCCAGCCCCGTGCCGGACCAGACGCTGACTCCGCTCACCGCCGCGATTACCGAACAGACCCTTACCGCTGGCATTGGCTATCATTGGAACCGTTACCAAGTCGATCTAGCCTATCAATACGACCTCCCAGTGACCCGCAACGTCGGCGCCAGCGGCCTGCTTTCCGGCGAATATTCCAACAGTTCTGTCAGCGTGGACATGCACTGGCTATCGCTGACCATCGGCGCGACGTTCTAAAAATCGAAGGAAGCCGCCTCGCGCTATCCACGAGTGCGGGGCATCTTCGAACGAAATTGGGAGGGGGTCAGCCCCGTGACTTGCTTGAACCGTCGCGAGAAGTGGCACTCGTCGCAAAAATCCAAACGCTCGGCAATCTCCTTGTTGGTCAACCCTCCGGCGGTCATCATCGCGCAAGCCTTGTCCATCCCCTTCATCCTTTGGTAATAGCGAGGGGGGATGCCCATCGCGGACGCGAATCGCTTCCGAAACGTCTCATACGACATGCCTAGGGCTTTCGCCACTTTTTCGGGCGTTTCATTTTCCATTTGCAGCAAGCGGCAGGCTTGCTCAAGCCAGCGGGGCGCCCGAAGCTCCTTGGAAATCTTCACCGCTTCGGCCAGCAAATGCTGAAGAGAGCAGACCTGCTGCAGTGCGTCCGCTTCCATCAGGCCCACTTCATGCAGACGGTGAAGCCAATAATCCACCGGCTCCAGATGCCAGACGGGTTTAGCGGAATCCAGCAGTCCCTTCGCGCGCCAAAGGTCGAAGAGAGGACCCGAAAAAACGATAAAAATCTCGTCCCAAAGCGAGCCTTTATCGGGACCGTACCAATGGGCGATTTCCGGAAAGACCAGCCACATGCTGCCTGACGTCAATTTAAGCTGCGCGCCCAAAGCGTCCTTGTAAGTGCCATTGCCGTTGAGAAGGTAAACCAGCGCGTAGTTGCCCAAAATCCGCATGGGTTTCTCCGGCACCCCCGCGTGCTCTTTCAACACTCCGGCCACCACCACTCGCCCCAACGGGCTTCCTGGCGAAGCTCCGTAAGCGATCTTGGGTTTAATGCCGGCGGCTCGCATTGACCAAAACATACATGATATTTCCCAAGCCGGCTATGTCTTTTCGTGGCGAATCTGTCATTACTGGGCAAGAACATTATTTATGCGTACGATGATTGTTGGTCTTCTCGTTCTGAAATGGATGGCGGCGGCTCTTGGCGCCGACACCAATCAATTTCTACCCGCCATGCCGGAAGGTTACTTTCTTCAGGCTTACGACGATTGCGGCATTGCCGTCCGCCAGCCGCATGTGCTGATGACGAAGGGTTCCTATCTTTGGACGTTCAACACGAGCGATACCGATGCCGGCCTCAAGGAGCGTTCGTCGGTTTTTAACCCGAAAAGTATTCAAGCCGTCTATACCAATCTTGATCCAAAGCTCTCTTACGTGCTGGCTTTGACTTACGCGAATGATCATGTCTATCGCCGCGTCCAAAGCCTGGAGGCGGGCGATGATGTCGTCTTGCACGGCCCGTATGAGTTGCCAAAAGGCAAAGCGACGCGCGTGATCGTGAAGGTGCCGGCCGAGGCAATGCGCGATGGGAAGTTGACTTTGACGTGGAAACGTCATGGCGAGGTGAACGTTACAGTCGCCATCATTGAGCTATGGGCTAATTCCCCCAAAGCCCATAGCCTCAAGTTTGAGGCGCTGGTCGGATTGCAAGATAGTCTGCAAGGGAAGCTAGTGGACCTGGCTTTCGACGGGGTGCCCAACACGCCAGTCACTCTTTCTATTCCGGGCGGGAATGATAGTTTGAACGCGAAGACGGACAACGACGGTGTCTTTACCTTTAACAGAAGGCCGATAGAAACACTGGCGGCCGGCAGAGCAGCGGTTTTGAGAGCAGGGGAAAGCAGCGCTTCCATCGAGACAAAACATTTGTTTTTCGAGCCGGTCCATTACCGGCCGCTGCCCGAAAAGACCGCAGGCTTGGAAAAAAACACTCTCTCACTCGATGGCGCATGGCGGCTCAACCCTGCGCCGGGCGACGATGCACGAACGCGCTCTTTAAGCGAACCCGGTTGGGCGGCCTTCAAAGTCCCTGGTCAGTGGCTTCCTCAAGGGTTCGACATTCCCAAGGACAAAAGTGTGGCCGTCGCCAAGGAATTCACGGTCCCCAAGGAGTGGTCGGGCTATAGAATCTTCCTGCGGTTCGATGCGATTCATGCCGGGACTCATTATTGGTTGAACGGAAAGCCGCTGGGTTACAGCGAGAATCTTTTTACTCCGGTCGAGTGGGAAATCACCGACACCGTGCGCCCGGGCCAGATGAATCGGCTTGATCTCCAGATGGTCGTGGCGACGGATTCGGAACGGCTATCCTATTCCAGTGATTATACCCAGCATAGCTTGGGCGGCATCGACCGCGCGGTGCGAATTTATGCGCTGCCTAAGTTGCAAATTGCGAACATGCATCTGAATGCGGGATTGGACTCGGCGTATCGCGACGGCGAACTCCAGGTCGATCTTGGCATCGATAACGTCGATCAAGTAACTCGATCCGGCATCGAAGCCCGTTGCTGGATTTATAACGCGAAGGGCAAAGAAATTAAGCATTCCGTTCCCAAAATAAAACTGGGGATAATGAAACCTGGAATGAATGAAGTAACTCTCCACGCGCGCGTGCCCAATCCTCTCAAGTGGAATGCCGAACAGCCAAACCTTTACCGGCTTGTCATCGAATTGGCCAAGGACGGCAAGATGCTGGAGCGGGTGGAGCGCCAGATTGGTTTTCGTAAGATAGAAACCAAAGGCCAGCAGCTTTATATCAACGGCGCGCGGGTCAAGCTCGCGGGAGTTTGCCATCATGAAATCGACCCGCTGACCGGGCGCGCCGATACGATGCGCCATGCGGAGGAGGACGTTAAACTCATTAAGAGCGCCAATCTTAACGATGTTCGGACCTCTCACTATCCGCCCACGCAGGAGTTTCTGGATGCCGCCGATCGCTATGGCTTGTATATCGAGTCCGAAGCGCCACTCTGCTGGGTCCCCCCCGCGAGCGGACTAACCGATCTCAAACCTCTTCTTACAGCCACCTCAGCGATGGTTGATTATAACCAAGCGCATCCCAGTGTCATTATATGGTCGCTGGCCAATGAATCTCACTGGAGCGGGCTTTTCGATAACTCGGATAAGCTATGCAAGCAACTGGACCCCACCCGGCCGACGACCTTTAACCATGCGTTCTCCAAAGAAGACAAGGTGACGGTCTCTATTATGAATCGCCATTACCAAAAGATGCCCTACGATACGATTCTAAAGGGTGATTCGCGTCCATTCATGCATGGTGAGTGTTTCTTCGAGGTGTATCATGAACGGACCGACGTGGCCATCGACCCCGGCTTGCGCGAGTTATGGGCCCATGGAAACGCCGATCCTGCGTCGGACTTTGGCAAGGCCTGCATCGCCAACGTGATCTCGCACGAAGGTCTCTATCCGGGCATTTATCCCGGCGCCTGGAGTTACATTGCCGCTTCCACCCGCTGCATCGGCAGTGAGATATGGGCGGGCGTGGACGATATTACGTTTTTCCCGGGCGGGAAGGTGGGAAGCAGCGAAAACGGCAATGCCTACTGGGGTTTGATCGATGGATGGCGGCGTCCCAAGCCGGAGCTGCAGCTTGCCAAGTTTGTCTTCTCGCCGGTCTGGTTTCCGCTTCGGCAACTGAGTTACCAACCCGGCCAGGCTTCAGTGCGGGTTCCGGTGGAAAACCGTTACTCATTCACGGACCTGAGTCAGTGTGACTTTATCTGGGAGGTTAACGGCGGGGCGGGTCACGCTCGTGTTAGTGTTCCCCCGGAATCGACGGGAGAACTCGAGATCCCAATCCCGCCGGGAACGCCTGAAGGCGACACACTGCTTCTACGCGTCAGCAACGCCGGCGGCGAGATCGTCAATGCCACGCTCCCGCTCGGCCGGCGCAAGCCTTCTCTTTTGCCTCAGCCCGAGGCCGGCGCGCCCAAGTGGCACGATGACGGCAAGCTTATCACCGTCGAAGGTCGCGGGTTTTCATTGGTCCTTGACCGAACGACGGGCGATTTCGACGCCGCGAATCCAATGCATAAGGCGCCGATTGTCTCATTCCCGTCCTTGCATGTGACCCGGCACGACTTCGGCGATCTGAATAACAAAAAACCGCCCTACGCCGAGTTTCCCGATCCCAAGACGCGCGTCATCGAAAGCGTGACGGTGGCTGAGGCCAGCAATGGATTGGAGATGACCGTCAAAGACCATTACGAACACTTCGCTGGAACTATCCGCTGGCTCCTGGACAAAAATGGCGTTGGTAACATTAGCTATGACTATACCTATACTGGCGACAAACTTGACTCGCGAGAGATAGGCATAAAGGCTCTCCTGGGCGCCGAATACGATGAAGTACAGTGGCGGCGGTGGTCTGAATGGGGCCTTTTCCCGGACGACTCAATCAATCGCACGGAAGGCATGGCAAAGGCCCATCGAGATAAGAAATGGCCGGAACAACCCGCGAACGTGAAACCTGCCTGGCCATGGTCGCAGGACCAAACCCAACTCGGGACCGCCGATTTTCGGTCGATCAAATTCAATATCTACGAGGCGGCGCTGGTAGCTCCCAATCATTCGGGAATGGAAGTGAAGGCCAACGCCGACGCCCATTTCCGTTCTTGTCTGGCGAAAGGGGGTGTGATGATGCACATTCTTACTCAATGTCCGCTCTCGCAAGTGGTGTTAAATAAGAACGACCGGCTCACCGGAAAATTTGCGGTTCGGATAATCGGCAATCCATAACATATATGAAACGGACCCACCCGCCCGTCCTTCGGCATATCGCCAATCTTTGGTCATTGTGGGATTATCCGACCGCTCAAAAGCCGTGGACGCTCGAACAACAAATGGTTGACATCAAAGAAGCGGGCTTCGACGGTTTCACGACTCTGCCTACGCAAGAACACGCCAGGCTCGCCGCGAAACACGGCTTGATCATCGTTGGCTACTTTGCCGCGTCCAAAAGCTCCGAGTTCCGTAAATTCATCCAGCAAAACATGGAGGCCGGCGCGGCTCACATCAACGTGCAGCTTGCCGACCACGACACGCTGGTTGAGAAATCCATCCAACTCGCCGTCAAGCTCATGCAGGAAAGCGAAAAGCTTGGGGCCAAATGCTCTGTCGAAGTCCATCGCGACACCGGCACTGAGACGCCGGAGAAAACATACGCCATTGCCGCTGGTTACAAAAAAGCGACCGGACGACTGCTGCCCATGACTTGGGATTTTTCGCACCTTTCCGTGGTGAAACATCTCGCGCCCCCATATTGGGAACGCCTGCTGGTCAATGCGCCATTGATCCAACATGCCGAGCAGTTTCATTTCCGCCCGTTCAACGGACATCATTGCCAGGTCCCGGTCACCGATGGGCGTGGCAAACTCTCCCATGAGTTGCAACAGTGGCTTCCCTTCCTCGAAAAAACCCTCGTCCTTTGGCTCAAAGGAAAGCAGGCTGGCCGCGAAATTTTCATTGTTCCGGAAATGGGGCCGGTGCGCAGTGGCTACAATTTCGCGCAACTGCCCAATAGCTGGGAAGACGCCAAAATCCTGCGCCCCCTCATCGCGAAAGCCTGGCAAAAAGCCACCTCGGAATAATCAGTTGTAGCGTTGAGCCTGTGGCTCAACCCTCGACTCGACCTCTATCCAATCGCACCCTTGCGCCGCGGACTTCGTCCAACAGGCTTTTCTGTCTGTTCGGGCAGCGCCAGATATTGGCGCGCGTTGTCGTGGCAAATATTGCGGATCATCGTGCCCAGCAGGCCCTCGTCATTGGGCAATTCGCCGCGCTCCACTTCCTGCCCGAGGAGATTGCAAAGCACCCGGCGAAAATATTCGTGGCGGGGATAGGACATGAACGAGCGCGAGTCTGTCACCATGCCGACAAAACGCGAGAGCAGGCCAATGTTTGACAAGGCGTTGAGTTGCCATTCGATGCCTTCCTTCTGGTCGAGGAACCACCAGCCGGAGCCGAATTGCAATTTACCGGGGATTATTCCGTCTTGAAAACTCCCGACGACGGTGGCGAAAACATAGTTGTCAACAGGATTATTGTTATAGACGATCATCTTGGGCAGGCGGCCCTCGCGCTCCAGTAAATCGAGATAGCGCACCAACGACTGCGCTTGAGGAAAGTCGCCAATGCAATCAAAGCCGGTGTCCGGGCCGATTTCCTCGAGCAGACGCGTGTTGTTGTTGCGCAGCGCGCCCAGATGCAATTGCTTGACCCAACCTTTCTCCGCGTCCCATCGGCCAAACTGCAGCATCATGGTCGTGGCAAATTGCGCGTGCTCTTCCAAGGAAGCGGCCTGACCCCGGCGGGCCCGGCCAAAAATCGCCGCCGCTGTCTTATCGGAACACGGGGTGGACGGGCAGTGAGTAAGACCGTGGTCGGAAAGCCGGCATCCTTGGGCGTGAAAATAGTCATGACGCTGTCGCAAGGCGGTGACGAAATTATCGAAGGTGGCGATGTCCGTGTCCGACGCGTGTTCGAGCCGGCCGACCCAGGTGTTGAACGCGGCCGGTTGATTAACGGCCAGCGCCTTGTCGGGACGGAAGGTGGGGAAAACGCGCGTGGCCACGCCGTCCGCCGCGATCTTTTTGTGATGCGCCAAGTCGTCGGTGGGATCATCCGTCGTGCAGAGAGCGGTGACGTTGAATTTTTTGAGGATGCCGCGGGTCGAGAGTCCCGGCCCCGCCAATTGTTCGTTGGCTTTTTTCCAGACGCGCGCGGCGCTTTCCTCGTCCAGGAGTTCCTCGATTCCGAAGTAGCGCTTGAGTTCCAAATGGGTCCAGTGATAGAGCGGGTTGCGCAGGGTGTGCGGCACGGTGGCCGCCCAGGCCCGAAACTTGGCGAACGGTTCGGCGGCGCCCGTGCAGAAATTCTCCGCCACACCGTTGGCCCGCATGGCCCGCCATTTGTAGTGGTCGCCCTCCAGCCAGATTTCAAAGAGATTGCGGAACTGCCGATTTTCCGCGATTTCCCTGGCGGACAAATGGCAATGGTAATCCAGGATCGGCTGGGCTTCGGCAAATTGCCGATAAAGCCGCTGGGCCGTCCGGTTGTTCAGCAGGAACTTCTCGTCCATGAATTTCATGTCAGTCTCCGTTCAAAAAAAGCGGTTTCACATGCCGTTCGTAGAGGTTTTCGGTGACGTTCGCCGCCACAGAACTCTCGTATTGTTCCAGCGCCTTCAAATACCGCGTTCCCATGCCGGCCGCAATCTTATATGCGACATGGAGCAATTGCCGCGCGTTCCGGTTGTAGGCGGGGTTTTTCGGG
>Ga0209483_1002134_pt1 | contig 14126 bp, 12 predicted proteins | sample NGEPerA_FD_184508 | JGI IMG/M metagenome (GOLD analysis project Ga0209483, IMG submission 184508) | Arctic peat soil microbial communities from the Barrow Environmental Observatory site, Barrow, Alaska, USA - NGEE PermafrostL2-A... | ecosystem: Environmental > Terrestrial > Soil > Wetlands >... | reverse complement strand
AAGACCCGCTTCAAGCCGCCGAAGACGGATTTCGCCAGCGCCGAGAAATCGGGACCGCGATGATCGATGATCGGTTGATCCATCGCGCGGAGGACGCGATCCGGAATGTTGGATGGGCCGGGAATTTGCAGTGAATGTCTGCCGCTCCGAAACGCCATGATGAACCGCTCCTGATCGAAGAGGCGAGGAATTTGCCCGGAAGCACGCTGAGCCGCAAGGGCCGGATGGGGGTATGACGGCCTTGCGGTCGAATGCCGCGGCTCACTCCGCAGCGGCGGCGCCTACGGCCGAACCCGTCGGCGTGTCGAGCACCGATTTCTCGGGATCGAGCCAGAACGCCCAAACCGCGGCACCGCAGACGAGCAGCGCCGCGGCAACGATGAACGGCGCAACCCAGGAACCGATTTGGACGAGAATGCCGAAGACCAGCGGCGACAACGCGCCGCCGATATTTCCCGCCATGTTCATCATGCCGGAAACGGTGCCCGAGTATTTTCCGCCGACATGCATCGGCACCGCCCATGACGGCCCAATCGTACATTCGAGGAAGAACATCGCGCCGGTCAGGCAAGCGACGGCGGTATAGGCGCTCTCGGTCATGGCCGCCGGCACGATGCACACGGCGCAGCCGAGCAAGCCGGTGATCGCCACCGCGCGGTGGGCAAGTTTGGTGTTGCCGGTCTTGCGCAGCAGCCGGTCGACCGCGAGGCCCCCGACCGTGTCGCCGACGACGCCGGCCCACAACGGCAGCGACGCCAGGATGCCGACCTTGAGCAGCGTGAAGTGGCGGTATTCGACGAGGTAGGACGGCAGCCAGCTCAGGAATATCCATAGGCAATAGACGTAGGTGAAATAGGCGCACATGATCGCCCACATATTCGGCGAGCGCAGCAGCGTGCGCCACGGCACCTTCGGCCGTTCGCTCGACGCGGCGCGGATATTTCCTTTCGCGTCGACGCCACGGATGTATTCAAGCTCCGCTCGGTTCACCAGCGGATGCTCGTCCGGCTGGTTGCGATAGGTCAGGTACCACAGCGCCGTCCAGAGGAGGCCGAGCGCGCCGCAGATGTAGAACACCCAATGCCAGCCCAGCGTGGTCATGATGGCGACCACGATCGGCGGCGCGATGGCCGCGCCAATGCGGCTCGCGCTGTGCGAGAGACCTTGGCACAAGCCGCGCTCCTGCCGCGGATACCATTCCTGCATGGCGCGGGTTGCGCTGGGAAATGCGCCGGCTTCGCCGATGCCGAACAGGAACCGGATGACGACGAAGGAGAATGCGCCCGTGACCGCCGCGGTGAGCGCGGTCATCACCGACCAATATCCCACCAGAATGGTCAGCACGTTCCGTGGACCGAACCGGTCGCCGAGCCAGCCGCCGGGCACCTGGAACGCCGCATAGCTCCAGACGAAGGCGCTGAAGATCAGGCCCATCGTGACCTTGTCGAAGCCGAATTCCTTGCTGATGACGGGCGCCACGGTCGAGATGTTGACGCGATCGAGATAGGTGATGAGGTACATCAGGCAGATCAGGAACATGATGTACCAGCGCCCCTTGCTGCGGCGCGGTTTGTCGGCTTCCATGGCGACCTCCCTCCCGTTTCGAGCTACCCTAAGCGCGCGATCGGTCCCCGACAAGATCGCGCAGCCGGACGGCGCGTTTCCGGAAGCTACGCCGCCAGCGCGCGAGATGGCGGTGACGGCGGTCCCACGCCGCCTGGCGGACGACGGCCAACGCCGAATCCGGCGGCACGAAGGCAGCGACCATGCGCGCCAATTCCGGATGCCGCTTCGAATCGTACATGATCGCCATGCCGGAAGGCGTGCCCAGCAGAAGTTGCGGCGTCATGCCGGCGATGCGGCCGATCTCCGCCAGCCCGGCATGAAGATCGCAAAAGACGACGTCGTGAAAGAGGTACACCGCGTCGGACGCAGCCTTGTCGCGCACCGCGCGATAGTCGAGCACGATCTGCTCGCTGGTGTGCAAACCGTCGATGAAGGCGAGATCGACATTGCCGCCGAGCTCGACATCGACGATGCGTGCGACGTCCTGCGGCGAAATCCCCTGAAGCGCGCGCACTGGCAGTTGATGACGCTCGGCGATGCGGTTGGTAAGCGCCAGGCCATCGCGCATCGCCTGATCGGGCGCCATGTCGAGCGCCGCCACCTTGCCGCCGGGCATGAGCAGGCCGAGTGCCAGCGTGCTCCAGCCCATCGAATTGCCGATGATCAGCGCGCGCTTCGGATGATAGGCGGCGAGGACGTGCTCGAGGAAATAGACTTCCTGCACCGCGATGCCGAGATTGCCCGTCATGCTCTTGCCGTCGCGGCAGAACCAGGTAAACGTCGCCCACGGCAGACCGTCGGCGTGATTCGGCGCCACGCCGGCGCAGAGCTCGATGCCCTCCTCGCGATAGAATTCGGTGAGCATTCCGATGATCGGCATGGCGGCAGGAAAGCATGGCCTCCGCGGCACGCCAAGATTTTTCGCGTCCCCTGGCCTTTTCTTCCGACTTCGCTTCTAATCCGGCGCATGGCTCCGTCATCGCTGGAAACGCGTCTCCGGCGCGCGCTCAAGGGCGACGTGCTGTTCGACGATTTCTCGCGCGGCCGCTATTCGACCGACGCCTCGATCTACCAGATCGAGCCCATCGGCGTGGTCGTGCCGCGCGATGTTGAGGACGTGACAGCGGCCTTCGCCATCGCCCGCGAGGAAGGGCTGGCGCTATTGCCACGCGGCGGCGGCACCTCGCAATGCGGCCAGACCGTCGGCCGCGCCCTGGTGCTCGATTGCAGCAAATACATGAACCGGATCGTCAGTCTCGATGCGGAGAAGCGGCGGGCACGCGTCCAGCCCGGCCTGGTGCTCGACCGCCTCAACCGCGGGCTCAAAGCCAAGGGCCTTTTCTTCCCGGTCGACATCTCGACCGCCGACCGCGCCACGCTGGGCGGCATGGCGGCGAACAATTCCTGCGGCGCGCGCTCGCTGCGCTACGGCAACATGGTGCACAACGTGCGCGCTATCGGCGCGCTGCTGGTCGACGGCACGCGCGCCGAGTTCGGCGAGGTGCCGGGAAATTTCGACGAGCGGGCCATGCCCGAACGATATCGCGACCTGGTGCGTCGGATGCGCGCGCTGCACGACCGCGAGAAGGACGAGATCGAAGCGCGCTTCCCCAAGCTGCTGCGCCGCGTCGGCGGCTACAACATCGACATGATCTCGGATGCCGGCCACAACATGGCGCAGCTCCTGGTCGGATCGGAGGGTACGCTCGCCTTCTTCAACGAGATCGAGATCGAGCTGCAACCGATCCCGCCGCACCGCGTCCTCGGCATCTGTCACTTCCCGACCTTCCACAAGGCGATGCAATCGGCCAAGGCGATCGTCGCGCTCGGCCCCACCGCGGTCGAACTGGTCGACCGCACCATGATCGAGCTGGCGCGCGACATCGCCATGTTCCGGCCGATCGTCGAGCGCTTCGTTACGGGCGAGCCCGAGGCGCTGCTGCTTGTCGAGTTCGCCGGCGAGGACAAGTCGGCGAACGAGCGGCGGTTGCGGGCGCTCGTGGAACTGATGGGCGATCTCGGCCTGCCGGGATCGGTGATCGTGGCAACCGACGATGCCTTCCAGACCGCCGTGTGGGAAATGCGCAAGGAAGGCCTCAATATCATGATGTCGATGAAGGATTCGCGAAAGCCGGTTTCGTTCATCGAGGATTGTGCGGTGCCGCTCGACGATCTGGCCGAATACACGTCGCGCCTCACCGCCATCTTCGCCAAGCACGGCACAACCGGCACCTGGTACGCGCATGCCTCGGTCGGCTGCCTGCATGTGCGGCCGGTGCTGAACCTGAAGCAGGAAATCGACGTCAAGCGGATGCGCGCCATCGCCGAGGAAGCCTTCGCCATGGTGCGCGAATACAAGGGCTCGCATTCGGGCGAGCATGGCGACGGGCTGGTGCGCTCGGAATTCCACCTGCCGATGTCCGGGGCGCGGATCGTCCGCGCCTTCGAGACGGTGAAGGAGGATTTCGACCCCGCCGGACTGCTCAACCCGGGCAAGATCGTGCATCCGCCTCGGATGGACGATCGCTCGCTGTTCCGCTTCAAGCCGGGCTACGCGACGCAATCGGTGGACACGGCGCTCGACTGGTCGGAATGGGGCGGCTTCGCCGGCGCGGTCGAGATGTGCAACAACAACGGCGCCTGCCGCAAATGGGATTCGGGCGTCATGTGCCCGTCCTATCGGGCGACCGCCGATGAACAGCATTTGACGCGCGGCCGCGCCAATTCCCTGCGCCTGGCGCTGTCGGGACAATTGGGAGCGGATGCGCTCGCCTCGGAGGCGATGCGCGAGACCATGACGCTCTGCATCTCCTGCAAGGGCTGCAAACGCGAATGCCCGACGGGCGTCGACATGGCGCGGATGAAGATCGAGTTCCTGCGGCAATACCGGAAAGCGCATGCGCTCTCCTTGCGCGACCGGCTGATCGCCTATCTGCCGCGCTATGCCCCGTATGCCGCCCGGTTGGGCTTCCTGCTCAATCTGCGCGACCGCGTGCCTGGCTTGGCGTGGCTCAGCGAGAAAATCACCGGCTTCTCCGCCAAGCGAAAGCTGCCGCGCTGGCTGGCGCAGCCTTATATCGATGCCACCGCGGCGGTGGGGAACGGCCGCGAGGTCGTGCTGTTCGTCGATACCTTCAACCGCTGGTTCGAGGCCGAAAACGCGCGCGCGGCCGAACGCGTGCTGATCCGCGCGGGATATCGCGTGGTTTCGGCGCAACGGAGGAACGAGCGCCCGCTGTGCTGCGGCCGCACCTTCCTCTCCGTCGGGCTGACCGACCAGGCGAAGATCGAGGCGCGCCGCACCATCGAAGCATTGAAGCCCTACGTCGCGCGCGGCGTGCCGGTCATCGGCCTCGAACCGTCATGCCTGCTGACGCTGCGCGACGAGTTCCCGGCGCTGCTGCCGGGCGAGGACAGACGCGCGCTGGCGAAACGGGCGATGCTGTTCGAGGAATTCATCGCGGCGGAAAAATCGGCCGGGCGATTCGACCTGGCGCTGATGCCGATCAATGCCAAGGCGGTGCTGCACACGCATTGCCACCAGAAGGCCTTCGGCATCGCCGGCACCAGCGCCGCGGCGCTCAGGCTCATTCCCGGCCTCGATGTCGAGACCTTCGATTCCACCTGCTGCGGCATGGCGGGCGCCTTCGGCTACGAGGCCGAGCATCACGACATCTCGCTCAAAATCGGCGAGCTTGGCGTGCTGCCGAAGATGCGCGCGGCGCCGCCAGACGCGGTGCTGGTCGCCGCCGGCACGAGCTGCCGCTGCCAGATCGCAGACGGCTCCGGCCGCGTGGCGCTCCACCCGGCAGTGATCCTCGACCGGGCCAGCGCCTAATCGAGCCCGGCTAGGCTGCGCGCGAAATCAACGGCGACGAAGGACCGGAGATCGTCGGCGCCCTCGCCGATGCCGATGAAATGCACCGGCAGCTTGAACGCTTCGGCCAAGGGCACCAGCACGCCGCCCTTGGCGGTGCCGTCGAGCTTGGTCATCACCAAGCCGGTGACACCGACGATGTCGCGGAAGGATTGCGCCTGACTGAGCGCGTTCTGGCCGATTGTGGCGTCGAGCACCAGCAGCACCGCATGCGGCGCCGTCGCGTCGGCCTTTTTCAGCACGCGCACGATCTTCTCCAACTCGGCCATGAGATGCGCCTTGTTGTGCAGCCGCCCCGCCGTATCGACGAGCAGCAGATCGGCGCCGCTCTTGCGCGCAGCCGCCAGCGCGTCGAAAGCCAAGCCCGCCGGATCGGCATCGGGCGGTCCGGCGATCACCGGCGCGCCGACGCGCGCGCCCCAGATCTCGAGCTGCTCGACGGCGGCGGCGCGGAACGTATCGCAGGCGGCGAGCGTCACCGCTTTCCCCTCGCCGCGGAAGCGCTGCGCCAGCTTGCCGATGGTCGTCGTCTTGCCGCCGCCATTGACGCCGACGACCAGAATGACGAAGGGCCTGACCGCGCCGGTAAAATCGATCGGCGCCTCGACCGGCGCCAGGGTGCGGCCGATCTCCTCGGCCAGCACGCCGCGAATCTCCTCGCCGCTCGAAGCCTTATCGAAGCGCGTTTGGCGCAGGCGCTCGACCACCTGCGCCGAAAGCCGCGTGCCGAGATCGGCGGCGATGAGGAGTTCTTCCAATTCCTCCAGCGTGGCGTCGTCGAGCTTGCGGCGCGTCAACACGCCGGCGATGCCGTCGGTCAGATTGCGCGACGAGCGCGCCAAACCGGTCTTGAGGCGCGCCAGTAAGCCGTTCATGCCGCAGCGCCCTGCAACCGATTGCCGTCGACGCCGGTGAGACGGAGCCGCGCGATCGCGCCCGCCTGGTGATCGCCGGCAAAGGCGACCGACGCGTAATGCTCGCTGCGGCCGAAGCCGGGCTTCTCGACGAGGACCGAAGCGACGGTCCCGACGCGCGCGGCCAGGGCTTGGCGCAACGCCACAGTACCCGCGTCGCGCAGCCGCGCGGCCCGCTCCTTCACCGCCGCGCGCGGCAGCGCCGGCATGCGGGCGGCCGGGGTTCGCGGCCGGGCGCTGAACGGAAAGACGTGCAGGTAGTCGAGGCCTGCGTCCTCGACCAGCGCCAGCGTGTTGGCGAACATCGCTTCGTCCTCGGTCGGGAAGCCGGCGATGAGATCGGCGCCGAGCGCCACGCCGGGACGCAAATTCCGCGCGCGCGCGCAGGCGGCGAGCGCATCGGCACGGCTGTGGCGCCGCTTCATCCGCTTCAGGATCAGATCGTCACCGGCCTGGAGCGAGAGATGGAGATGCGGCATCAGCCGGGACTCTTCGGCAAGAAGACGCCAGAGGGTATGGTCGATCTCCACCGGGTCGAGCGAGGAGAGCCGCAGCCGCTGGAGTTCGGGCACCAGCGCCAGCAGGCGGGCGCAGAGCGATCCGAGATTCGGCCGGCCCGGCAGATCGCCGCCATAGGCGGTGAGATCGACGCCGGTCAGCACGATCTCGCCATAGCCCTGCGCCACGAGGTGGCGGGCCGCGGTGACGACATCTCCCGCCGGCACCGAGCGGCTGTTGCCGCGACCGAGGGGAATGACGCAGAAGGTGCAGCGGTGATCGCAGCCTTGCTGAACTTCGAGGAAGGCGCGGGCCCGCCCGGCATGATTCGGATCGAAGCCGTCGACCAGATGCGACGCCGTCTGCTTCAAGGTCATGATGTCGCCGACGGCAAGACGCGCATTGCCGCGCCACGCGGCGGCGTCGAGCTTCTCGGCATTGCCGAGCACGCGGTCGATCTCCGGCATGGCGGCGTAACGCGCCGGGTCGATCTGCGCCGCGCAGCCGGTGACGATGAGCGTCGCCTTCGGATTCTCGCGCCGCGCGCGGCGGATCGCCTGCCGCGCCTGGCGCTCGGCCTCGCCCGTCACGGCGCAGGTGTTGACGATGATCGCGTCGTCGAGCCCGGCCGCGACGGCATGGCCGCGCATGACTTCGGATTCAAAGGCGTTGAGGCGGCAACCGAAGGTGACGATGCGAGGTGCCGCCATGGCTCAGCCCGCCAGCAGCGACGGATCGATCTCGCCGGTGAAGCTCACCGCCACCGGACCGGTCATCGTCACGCGATCGTCGTCACGCCATTCGATGCCGAGCGTGCCGCCATCGGCGATGACATCCGCCCGGCGGCCGGCCAGGCCGCGGCGGCTCGCCGCCACCAGCGCCGCACAGGCGCCGGTGCCGCAGGCGGGGGTCAGACCGGCGCCGCGCTCCCAGACGCGCAGCCGGATCGTGTCGCGCGCCAGGATCTGCGCCACGCCGATATTGGCGCGCTGCGGAAAGAGCGGGTCGTGCTCGAGCTTGGGTCCGAGTACTCTAATGTCGATCGCAGCGATGTCGGGCACGAAGAACGTCGCATGCGGATTGCCCATGCTGGTGGCGGCCGCGTCCTTGAGCGGATCCAGCGCCAGCGGCAGATGATCGGTATCGCACTCCCGCGCCAGCGGAATGTCGCGCCAGCCCCAGCGCGGCTTGCCCATGTCGACCGTGACGCGGTTCTTGCCCGCGGTGTGCGCCGCCAGCATGCCGGCGGCGGTTTCGAGCGTGACGCTGGAAGCACCCGTCTCGCGCATGAGCAGATCGGCGACGCAGCGGGCCGCATTGCCGCAAGCCTCGACCTCGCCGCCATCGGCGTTGCGGATGCGCATGAAGGCGGCGGCGGGGGCGCTGTGCGGCTGTTCGATGACGATGAGCTGGTCGGCGCCGATGCCGGTGTGGCGCGCCGCGATCGCCGCAGCCGATTTGTCGTCGAGTGCCAACGGCTTGGCCCGCGCATCGATCACGACGAAATCGTTGCCGAGCCCATGCATCTTGATGAAGGGAATGCCGCGCATGGCCAGGGATATAGGCGTCCCCCCGCAGGGTGTAAATAAAGGAAGGGCGGCCGCCTTCATTGACAGAAACGACCCTCAGGGCTTAGTTTCCGGCCTACTTCAAGGGAGTTAGACCTTGTTGCCCCCAGAGGGGGAGGCCAGTCCGCGCGTTGCGCGCACTGGCCCGTTCGGTTTTGGCGTTTGGGAGAAATCTTTGTTCGACGGCTTGGGCTCGCGTCTCGGCGACATCTTCGACCGGTTGAAGCGCAAGGGCGCGCTGACCGAGGAAGACGTCAATTCGGCGCTGCGCGAGATCCGCGTGGCGCTGATCGAGGCCGACGTGGCGCTGCCGGTGGTGAAGGATTTCGTCAACGGCGTGCGCGAACAGGCGGTCGGCCAGGAAGTGCTGCGCTCGGTGACCCCCGGCCAGATGGTGGTGAAGATCGTCCACGACCATCTGGTGGTGACGCTCGGCGGCGCCGGCGACGGCGCGCTCAATCTCAACGCCGTGCCGCCGGTAGCGCTGATGCTGGTCGGCTTGCAGGGCTCTGGCAAGACGACGACCGCCGCCAAGCTCGCGCGGCTGCTGAAGGAGCGTGAAAAGAAAAAGGTTCTGCTCGCCTCGCTCGACGTGGCGCGGCCCGCGGCGCAGGAACAGCTCGCCACCCTCGCCAGCCAGATCGGCGTCGCGTCGCTGCCGATCGTCGCCGGCGAACGGCCGGTGGCCATCGCCAAACGCGCGCTCGACCAGGGCAGGCGCGAGGGCTTCGATTGCGTCATCCTCGATACCGCCGGACGCCTCCATGTCGACGAGCCTCTCATGCAGGAGGTGGCATCCGTGCATCAGGCAGCGCAGCCAACCGAAACGCTCCTTGTCGTGGACTCCCTGTCAGGCCAGGACGCCGTCAATGTCGGCAAGGCGTTCAGCGAGCGCCTGGCAATCACCGGCATCGTGCTGACGCGGATCGACGGCGATGCGCGCGGCGGTGCCGCGCTCTCGATGCGCGCCATCACCGGCAAGCCGATCAAGCTGCTCGGCACCGGCGAGAGGATGGACGCGCTCGAGCCGTTTCACGCCGAGCGCATCGCCTCGCGCATCCTCGGCATGGGCGATGTCGTCGGCCTGGTGGAAAAGGCGGCCGAAAATGTCGATCGCGAGGAAGCCGAGGCGCTGGCCCGCAAGATGGAAAAGGGCAGCTTCGATCTCGACGATCTCGCGTCGCAGCTCAAACAATTGAAGAAAATGGGCGGCATGGGCGGCATTCTCGGCCACCTGCCCGGCATCGCGAAGGTCAAGAAGCAGCTCGACGAGGCGCGCATCGACGAGACCGTCATCAAGCGGCAGGAAGCGATCCTATCGTCGATGACCAAGGCGGAGCGGCGCAACCCGAAGCTCCTCAACGCCTCGCGGCGGCAACGCGTCGCCGCCGGCTCGGGTACCTCGGTGCCCGAGATCAACCGCCTCATCAAGCAGTACATGGATATGGCGCAAATGATGAAGCGCATGGGCAAGCTCGGCAAGAAGGGCCTGGCGCGCCAAGGCATCTCGGCATTGCTGCCCGGCGGCGGCATGCGTCACTGAATTCGGTTTTCACAGCGAAGGGACCACAATGGCACTCAAGATCAGGCTTTCCCGCGGCGGTGCGAAGAAGCGCCCCTTCTATTCGATCGTGGTGGCGGAATCGCGCAGCCCGCGCGACGGCCGCTTCCTCGAGAAGGTCGGCACCTATAATCCGATGCTCGAGAAGAGCCACAAGGACCGCATCGTCCTCAAGACGGAACGCATCCAGCATTGGCTCAAGATGGGCGCGCTACCGTCCGAGCGCGTGACCCATATCCTGTCCACGGTCGGCCTGGCCGAAAAGCCGGCGATCCGCGAAACGCCGCTGAAATCGATGCCGCGCGCCGAACGCCGCAAGCTTCAAGGCGCGAAGAGCGCCGAAGGCGAAGCCCCGGCGGCGGATGCGCCGCCCGCGAAGGCCGCACCCGCCAAGACCGCGCCCGCGACGCCGGCTGAAGAGAAGCCGGCCGCCCCGGCCGCCTGAACGAAAGCCCGCGCGTGAACGCCGCACCATTAACCCGGATCTGTCTCGGCGCCATTGCCGGCGTGCATGGCGTCAGGGGATTGGTGCGTCTCAAGAGTTACACCGCCGAGCCCCAGGCGATCGTCGCCTATGGGCCCTTGGAAGACGAGCTGGGCAAGCGCTCCTTCGAGATCGATCTCGTGGGCGCGTCGCGCGGCGCGCTCATCGCCCGCATCAAGGGCATCGAGGATCGCAACGCCGCCGAACGCCTCAAGGGCGAAAAGCTCTATGTCGCGCGCGCCAAGCTGCCGCCGCCCGCCGAGGAGGAGTTCTATCAGCACGATCTGATCGGGCTCGAGGCATTGCTCGCGGACGGCAGCGCCTTCGGCCGGGTCAGTGCCGTGCATGATTACGGCGGCGGCCCGAGCATCGAGATCGAGCGAGCGGGACAAGCCAGCGTGATCGTGCCGTTCACCCGCGCCACGGTGCCGTCGGTCGACCTGGGCGCCGGCCGTCTCGTCGTGGCACCCCCGGCGGGGCTGCTCGACGCGGCAAAGCCGGCGAAGAAAGGCGGCGCCCGATGAGCGCCGTATGGACCGCCACTGTGCTGACGCTCTTCCCGGAAATGTTCCCCGGCCCGCTGGGCTATTCGTTGGCCGGCAAGGCGCTGAGCGACGGGCTGTGGCGCCTGGAAACGGTGGACATCCGAGACTTCGCGCGCGATAAACACCGCTCCGTCGACGATGCGCCGTTCGGCGGCGGGCCCGGCATGGTGCTCAGGCCCGACGTCGTCGATGCCGCGATCGCGGGGACGGCACAACCCGGTCCGCTCATTCTGTTGTCGCCGCGCGGCCGGCCGCTCGACCAGATTCGCGCCAGGGAGATCGCGGCCGGCCCCGGCGTGCGGCTGCTCTGCGGCCGCTTCGAAGGCATCGACGAGCGGGTCATCGAGGCGCAGCACATCGAGGAGCTGAGCCTCGGCGATTTCGTCCTGTCGGGCGGCGAGCCGGCGGCGATCGCGCTGATCGATTCTTGCGTGCGACTGCTGCCGGGCGTCATCGGCGATGCGGCGTCGGTCGAAGAAGAGAGTTTCGCCGGGGGATTGCTCGAATATCCCCACTATACCCGGCCGCAAGAGTGGCAGGGCCGACCGGTGCCGGAGATTCTGGTCTCCGGTCATCACGAGATGATCCGCCAATGGCGCAAGGCCAAGGCGGAAGCGGCGACGCAGGCGCGTCGTCCGGATTTATGGGAACGCTATCTCGCCCGCGGGCGAGACCGGCACTAGGAGAGAGTCATGGACGTGATGCAGATGCTCGACAAGGAAGGCGTGAAGAAGCTTCTCGCCGGCCGCGCCGTACCGGAATTCCGGCCCGGCGACACGCTCAAGGTTAGCATCAAGGTGATCGAGGGCGAGCGCGAACGCATCCAGGCCTTCGAAGGCGTGTGCATCGCGCGCAAGAACTCGGGCGTCAATTCCAACTTCACGCTGCGCAAGATCTCCTACGGCGAGGGCGTCGAACGCGTCTTCCCGCTCTATTCGCCGCGCATCGCCGAGATCGAGGTGGTGCGTCGCGGCGCCGTGCGCCGTGCCAAGCTCTATTTCCTGCGCGGCCTGACCGGCAAGGCGGCCCGCATCGACGAGCGCGAGCGGCAGCATCTCGACAAGCGCGGCCTCGGCGCGGTGGCGCCCACGACTGCGCCGACACCTTCCGCCGAGCTGGCGATCGAAACGCCCGAGGCGGCGGCGGCAAAGGGCGGCACGCCCGCGGCGGGCGGCGACGAACCGGTGCCGCAGAACGCGCCGCGCAAGTAGCAACCGGAGCGCTTCATGGCCAAGGCACGGACGATCTTCGACAAGATCTGGGACAGCCATCTCGTCGACCAGCAGCCCGACGGCACCTGCCTCCTCTACGTCGACCGTCACCTCGTCCATGAGGTGACGAGCCCGCAGGCCTTCGAGGGGTTGCGGCTATCGGGCCGTCGCGTGCGGCGGCCGGGGGCGACCATCGCCGTCGCCGACCACAACGTGCCGACGACCGACCGGTCGCGCGGCATCGAGGATCCAGAATCGCGCCTGCAGATCGAGACGCTCGAGCGCAACGTGCGCGAATTCGAGATTCCTTATTTCGCGATCGACGACATCCGCCAGGGCATCGTCCACATCATCGGCCCCGAGCAGGGCATGACCCAGCCGGGCATGACCATCGTCTGCGGCGATAGCCATACCGCGACGCATGGCGCCTTCGGCGCGCTCGCCTTCGGCATCGGCACCTCCGAGGTGGAGCATGTGCTAGCCACGCAAACGCTGATCCAGCGCCGCGCCAAGAACATGCTGGTGCAGGTCGATGGCGATTTGCCGAAGGGCGTCACCGCCAAGGATCTGGTTCTCGCGGTCATCGGCAAGATCGGCACCGCCGGCGGCACCGGCCACGTCATCGAATATGCCGGCAGCACCATTCGCGGCCTGTCGATGGAAGGCCGCATGACGGTGTGCAACATGTCGATCGAGGCGGGCGCGCGCGCCGGCCTGATCGCGCCGGACGAAACCACCTTCGAATACGTGAAGGGCCGGCCGCATGCGCCCAAGGGTGCCGCCTGGGAGCAGGCGGTGGCCTTTTGGCGGACACTGCCCTCGGACCCCGGCGCGCAATACGACACGGTGGTGAAGCTCGACGCTGCGAGCATCGCGCCGCAGGTGACCTGGGGCACCAGCCCCGAGGACGTGCTGCCCATCACCGGCGTGGTGCCCGATCCGGCGCGCATCGGCGATGCCGGCAAGCGCGAGGCGATGGAACGCTCCCTCGCCTATATGGGGCTGACGCCCGGCACCAAGCTGACCGACGTGACGGTGCAGAAGGTGTTTATCGGTTCCTGCACCAATGCGCGGATCGAGGATCTGCGCGCCGCCGCCGCAATCGCCAAGGGCCGCAAGGTGGCGGCGGGCGTCGACGCGATCATCGTGCCGGGCTCGGGCCTGGTGAAGCATCAGGCGGAAGAGGAAGGCCTCGACCGCATCTTCCTCGACGCCGGTTTCGAATGGCGCGAGGCAGGTTGCTCCATGTGCCTCGCCATGAACGCCGACCGGCTCGAGCCGGGCGAGCGCTGCGCCTCGACCTCCAACCGCAATTTCGAGGGCCGCCAAGGTCGCGGCGGCCGCACGCATCTGATGAGCCCGGCGATGGCCGCCGCCGCCGCAGTGACCGGCCGGCTCACCGATTTGCGCGAGTTTCGCTGAGGGAGCCCGGCATGCAGAAATTCACCACCCTCACCGGCGTCGCGGCACCCTTGCCGATGATCAACATCGATACCGACAAGATCATCCCGAAGCAGTATCTCAAGACGATCGAGCGCAGCGGTCTCGGCAAGGCGCTTTTCGACGAGCTTCGGTATAACCCCGACGGCTCGGAGAAACCCGACTTCGTCCTCAACCAGCCGGCCTACCGCAAGGCGGAGATCCTGATCGCCGGCGAGAATTTCGGCTGCGGCTCGTCGCGCGAGCACGCGCCCTGGGCGCTTCTCGATTTCGGCATCCGCGCCGTGATCGCGCCGAGCTTCGCCGACATCTTCCACAACAACAGCCTCAAGAACGGCATCCTGCCGATCCGGCTGCCGGCCGAGATCTGCGCCGAGCTGATGGAAGACGCGCGCAAGGGCGCCAATGCGCGGCTGACCATCGATCTCGCCAGCCAGACCGTCACCCGGCCCGACGGCCAGA
>Ga0209483_1002133_pt1 | contig 14129 bp, 11 predicted proteins | sample NGEPerA_FD_184508 | JGI IMG/M metagenome (GOLD analysis project Ga0209483, IMG submission 184508) | Arctic peat soil microbial communities from the Barrow Environmental Observatory site, Barrow, Alaska, USA - NGEE PermafrostL2-A... | ecosystem: Environmental > Terrestrial > Soil > Wetlands >... | reverse complement strand
CGGCATGGGGGTGTGGGGCGGCGTGCCGGTCGATGATGCGTCCCGCCGGATCGACCGGCACGCCGCCCCACACCCCCATGCCGCGGTTGAAATGCGCGCTCGGCAGCTTGAGCGCGAACGAGAAGCCGGCGTCTTTCACCATGCGCGCCCAGCGCTGCACGCCGGCATCGCATTCGTCGACATAGGAGCCGCGCATGACCTCGTTCATGGCGTTGCGCAGCGGCACCTGCTCGATCCCGCCTGGCGTCTCGACCGCCAGCGCGCCCTCGGCGCAGACATGGTCGTCGTACTGGCCCTCGTCCGGCCGGCCCTTGATGCCGTTGGCGAAATAGGCGGCGGCATTGGTCGAGACCTCCGCGCCGAACAGGTCGAGCGACGAGCTGAACCAGAAATTGAGGTAGCGCTGGATGGTCGGCAGGTCGATGACGCCCGCCGCGCGCAGCTTGTCGGGCTCGTCGGTCTTCAATTCCTTCATCGCGTCGAGCGTGCGCCGGACAATGCGCGCGACACCGTTGACGCCCACCATCATGTGATGGGCCTCCTCCATCAGCATGAAGCGGCAGGTGCGCGACAGCGGATCGAAGCCGCTCTCGGCCAGGCTCAGCAGTTGGTACTTGCCGTCGCGGTCGGTGAAATAGGTGAACATGAAAAAGGAGAGCCAATCCTGGATCGGCTCGTTGAAGGTGGTGAGGATGCGCGGCCGGTCGGCGTCGCCCGAATGCCGGCCGAGCAATTCCTCCGCCTCCTCGCGGCCGTCGCGGCCGAAATAGGCGTGCAGCAGATAGACCATCGCCCAGAGATGGCGCCCTTCCTCGACATTGACCTGGAACAGGCTGCGCAGATCGTAGAGCGACGGCGCGGAATGGCCGAGCAGGCGCTGCTGCTCGACCGAGGCAGGCTCGGTATCGCCTTGCGTGACGATGAGGCGGCGCAGAACCGTGCGATGCTCGCCCGGTACCTGCTGCCAGACCGGATCGCCCATCCGATCACCGAAGCCGATGCGGCGCTCGGGCTCGGCGTCGCCGAGGAAGATGCCCCAGCGGTAATCCGGCATCTTGACCATGCCCCAGCTCGCCCAGCCCTTGGCGTCGACCGAGGTGGCGGTGCGCAGATAGACGTCGCTGGCGAGGAAGTCGGTCGGGCCCATCTCCCGCCACCAATCGAGGAAGCGGGGCTGCCAATGCTCGAGCGCGCGCTGCAGCGTCGCGTTCGAGGCGAGATCGACGTTATTCGGGATGCGCGACTGATAGTCGATCGCCATGACCTAATCCTAGCGCTAGACGCGCCCCCAGTTGAAGCGCGGCCGGGAGCCGGTGCCGAAGCGCTTCAGCGCGCCCTCCTCGCCGGTGGCGTTCGGCCGGATGAATATCCAGTTCTGCCACGCCGAAAGCCGCCCGAAGATGCGGGTTTCCATCGTCTCCGGCCCGGCGAAGCGCAAATTGGCTTCAAGCGCGGTGAGGGCGTCGGGCGAGAGATGCGCGCGTTCCTCGACGGCGAGGCGCAGCTCCTCCTCCCAATCGAGCGCGTCGGGCGTGGCGGTGACCAGTCCGAGCGCTGCGGCGCCGGCGGCGTTCAGCGCCTCGCCCTGGTGCTGTTCGGCCGCGGCGACCGGCGTCCGCTCGGCGCAGAAGCGCGTCGCCAGTCGCGACAAGCCGTTCACCATCGGCAAGAGTCCGAAATTGAGCTCGCCAAGAGTGATGCGCGGCCCGGCATTGCCGCCCGACCCCAGATCGAGCATGTAGGAGCGGTCGCCGGCGAGCGCCAATTCGAGCAGCGTGCCGGCAAAGCACGAGCCCTGGTCGATAACGGCGATCAGGCTCTTCGACGAGAGATCGAGGCGCTGCATCGTCCGGCGCAGCAATCCCAGCGTCGCGCGCGCCAGCCAATGGCCGCGCTCGGCCAGCATCAGGCGGTCGCTCGCCAGCACCGCATCGGCGGCACCTCGCGTCTTCAAGACCAGCGTGCCGATCTCCGGCTCGTTGAGGCGCAGCAGCAGAATGGCGTCGTCGAGCTCGCGCGCCATGGCGAGCGGCCACCACGCTGCGCCCGCCCGCAAGGCTTCGGCCATATCCTTTGGTGCCGCATCGGGTGCGGAAACGGTCAGCGTCGCAAGGCGCGCGGCGCGGTCGAGCTCGACCGCGACATGGCGGTAATGGAAACCCTGCTCGGTGACTTCGCGCGCGAGCGGCGGCAGCTTGACACCTTCCGTCTGGGGCGGCCGGTCGCTGGTTTGCGCCAGCGCGGCCGCGCGGCGCTTCACCGTCTCGGCGAATTTTTGCGGCGCGGCGATCGAATCGACCAGCCGCCATTCGCGCGCACGCTCGGCGCGCACGCCTTCGGCGGTGGTGCAGAAGACATCGGCGAGGTCGCGCCGCACCTTGCGCTTGTCAAGGAGTCGGGTGAGCCCGCCGGTGCCCGGCAGCACGCCGAGCAGCGGCACTTCGGGCAGGCTTACGGTCGAGGACCGATCGTCGATCATCAAGATCTCGTCGCAGGCCAGCGCCAACTCGAAGCCGCCGCCGGCGCAGGCGCCGTTGATCGCGGCGAGGAATTTCAGCCCTTCGTGCCGGCTCGAATCCTCCATGCCGTTGCGCGTCTCGTTGGTGAATTTGCAGAAATTGACCTTGAAGGCGTGCGAGGAGGTTCCGAGCATGTAGATGTTGGCGCCGGCGCTGAAGGTGCGCTCCTTGGCGCTGGTCAGCACGACGGCGCGCACGGTCGGATGCTCGAAGCGCAGGCGGTTGAGCGCGTCCGCCAACTCGATATCGACGCCGAGATCGTAGGAATTGAGCTTCAGCTTGTAGCCGGGCACCAGCCCGCCATCCTCGGCGACGTCGAGCGCCAGCGTCGCCACGGCTCCGTCCACCGCCAGCTTCCAATGGCGGTAGCGCTCCGGGCTCATGTCGAAGGTGATCACCGGCGCCTCCCGCAAATCATTTGATTTTAAGGACGATAGTCGATACTCGCTGCCGGTCAAGCGGCGGGGGTCTCGAGTCGAATGCGGGTGCTGCATCTCTTTCCGCGTTTCCGGCCGGATTTCGCCGGCGACGGGATCTATTTCGAAAAGCTGTGGCAGCCGCTGGCCGAGGCCGGCGGCAGCCATGACGTGCTGGTCTTCACCACGCCGGCACCAGGAACCTCCTCGACGATCGTGCCGGCCGGCATGCAGCTGATCTACCTGCGCCGCTCCGAGGGGGAATCGCAGCGCGCGGTGCTGCTGCGCTACTACTTCTGGCTGCTGCGGAACATCCGGCGCTATTCGGTCATCCATTCGCGCACGCATATCGACCGCTTCTTCGTCTCGCATGTGATCGCGCGGTTGTTCGGCGCGGCCATGGTCTATTCCGCGACGCTCGACGACACGCCGCCCTATATCCTGCGGACCTACCGCCCCAATCTCTGGCGCTTCGTCGGCTGGGCGATGCGGCATTTGATCTCAAGGTGGGTAGTGCTGAATCGGCGACTCTATGACGAGAGCGCCGCGTTTCTGGGACCCGACCGCGTGGTGATCGTGCCGCAAGGCGTGGCATTGCCGGTTCCGACATCCGAGACGCGCGCCAGCTTGCGCGCGGCGAACGGCATTCCCGCCGACGCTTTCGTTCAGCTCTATGTCGGCAGCATTTCGCGCCGCAAGGACGTGCTGTTCCTGATCGACAATCTGGCGGCGATGCCGCCCGGCCCGCGCGAACACCTTCTGGTCATCCTCGGCCCGGCGCTTGAAGCCGATTACCAGGCCGAACTCGAGGCGCGCATCGCCGCGCTCGATCTCGCCGACAGGGTGGTCTTCCCGGGCTTTCGCGACGATCCGGCGCCGTTCTACCGGCTGGCGGATGCGTTCGTCTTCGCGTCGTGGCTCGAAGGCTTTCCCAACGTGCTGGCCGAGGCGATGGCGCATGGCTTGCCGATCGTCGCGCGCCGGCTCGAAGGCGTCACCGATTTCGTGCTCGCCGACGGCCAGACCGGGTTGCTGTTCGACACCGCGGCGGAATATCGGAACCTGCTCGGCCGCCTCGAGCGCGACCCGGCCGGGGCGGCGCGGTTGGCCGCGCAAGCTCGCGCCAAGGCGATCGCCGATTTTGCCATCGACGCAGTGGCCTGGCGCTATGTCGCGCTCTACCGGGCGCTCGGCGAGCGCGGCGCCTAGAATCCGGCGGAATCGGCGCGCGAGCGGATGCGGCGCAAGGTATCGAGCGGGCCGATCCAGCGTGCGGCTTCGCCCAGGAACGGGACGAGCACCGCGCGGCGCCATTCCTCGAAGCGGTAGCGCAGGAAGGCCTGCGGCGAGCGGCGGAAATCGTGCCATGCCGCCCGAGAGACTGGAGCGAAGCGCAGCGGCAGATGGCGCGGGATATTGACCCGCTCGGCGCGCAGCAGATGCGAGCCGACCAGGTCAGGAAAGCGCCCGCTGTCGATCGCCGCCATCAGCGAACGGCGCGGCGCGGTGAGGACGAGGCCGCGCTGCCGCGACGCCGGGATGCGTTGCGCGCGGCCACGCAGAAAGACCTTGCCGGTCTCGCCGCCGACATTGAAGGCGATGAAATCGAGGCGTGGCCGGGGCCGCAGCGCTGCCGCGAAATTTTCGAGCCGTTCGCGTTCGGCGGCGGTCAGCACTTCTTCCCAATTATCGGCCGGAATCGGCGATGCCTCGCCGGATGCCGGCGCGCGCTGAAGCGCGACCAAGCCGCGATAGAGATCGACCTTTGCATAGGGCGCGACGAGGCGGATGGCGCCGTCCGGCCATTGCGCCTTCAGCTCCGACCAGTCGATGCGCCAGCTATCCGCCCATTCCGCTTCCTCGCGAACATTGCGGCACGGCTCCTGTGCGCAGCAATCGGTGGCGCCGAGCTGTTCGCCGAGCCGCGCCAAGGCATGGATGGCGCGCAACCGGTCGCGCGCCGGGCGGCGGCCGGTCATCAGCAGCGCCGGGCCGTCGAGCCCCGGATCGTCGGCGGCGCAGAGCGCCACCAGATAAATCCGCTCATATTGCTTGGCGAGCTTGCGCAGGAAGCGCTCCTCGCCGCAGAGCGCGGCATCGCCCTTATCGAGGATGAGCGTGCCGTCGGCGTCGATCGCCAGGACAGCGCCGTCCGGTCCGTCGATACACATCACCCGCAGTCCCGAGACGAGTTCAACCCAGCGCTTGAAGGGCAGCCGTCGCGTGGTGAAGCCCTCGGCGACCAGCCGGTCCTCGAGCGTCGTTTCGCGCGTCGGCAGCAGCACGTCGCAACCACGCGAAAAAAGCTTCAGCGACGGCAGATGCAGGCGGCCGGCCCTGCCGCCCGAGATGAAGACATAAGGCGCGCGCGCCACGGCGGCGATCTTGGCCGCCGGCAGCGACCGCTCGCGCATCCGGCTCGAAAAGCAGGTCGGGCCCGAAAGCCACGGATCGGCCGCCAGGACGGGCACGCCGTCCCGCGCCAGCAACAGCGTGGTTTCGCCAAGCGTTTCGAAGGACCAGGCCATCACATACTCCGCGCAAAAGGGCGCCACTGCTGAAACGGCGGCGATTGGCGGATGGCGATGCCGGAACGCCGCGCGACGCAGCGCAGCGGGACGGGGCGGCGCATCTTTTTTTTATTGGCCCCGCGTCAGCCCATGTTTCCCGAGAGCGCGTGGTTAATGCAAGGGACAATCGTCGTAAATGCGCCGAAAATTTTCGGCCAAGTCTTAACCGCCGATAAATGCGCCGTCTTCTAAGTTGTGGCGATGACGCAGATTCAGACACCCTCGTGCTACAACGACCTCGCCGAAATGAAATGCCCGGCGTTGCTCACCCTGTACGCCGATTGGGAAAGCCGCCGGGGCGTGCGAGCTTTTCCGGCGCGCGCCGATTTCGATCCGCTCGAGATGAGATACATTCTGGGCAATCTCAGCCTCATCGAGGTGATGCGCGATCCCCTCCGCTTCTTCTTTCGCGTTCATGCCAGCAACATCGCCGACCGCGCCGGTTTCGACATGACGGGAAAGTTCCTCGATGCGAATCCCGACGTGGCGCACCGCGCGCTGGTCCACGACCATTTCGTCGCCACGGTGATGCAGCGCAAGCCGATCTTCGCGCGCCGCGAGCGTGAGTTTACCGACCGCATGATCCTGCAATGCGAGGCTCTATCCTTGCCGCTGGCGCGCGACGGCCAGACCATCGACATGCTCATGACCGGCTTCGTCTGGCTCTGAGGCGTAAGCCGCGGCGACATTGACAGCGCCTGGCTATTCCACTGCTCTAGCGCCGGACCGGGGGGCGCGGTGGGGCGGCGAAACAATTTTGATCTTCTGCGGCTGATCGCCGCCGTTGCGGTGATCTTCTCGCACGCCTTCCTGATCGGCGAGGGCCGCCAGGATACCGAGCCGCTGATGCGGCTGACCGGCGGCCAGGCGATTCTCGGCATCGTCGGCGTCTTCATTTTCTTCGTCATCAGCGGCTTCCTCGTCAGCATGAGCTGGGAGACGACGGCGTCGGCGAAGCGCTATTTCGCCAAACGCGCGCTGCGGATCTATCCGGGACTGATTGTCTGCCTGCTGCTCTCGGCCTTCGTGCTGGGACCGGTGGTGTCGACGCTGCCCGCGAGCGCCTATTTCGCCGATGCACAGCCCTGGCGCTATGTCGCCGCCAATCTGCTGCTCGATGCCGACGAGAACAGCCTGCCGGGCGTAATCTTCAGCGGCATCGACGCCGGTACGGTGGTGGACGGCCCGCTATGGACGCTGCCCTGCGAGATCCTGATGTACCTGATGGTGGCCGTGCTCGGAATGCTGCGGCTGATCCGGCTGTGGGCGATCATGCTGCTGCTGGCCGGCGGCATGACCTGCCTGTGGTTCGACACCGCTTCGGTCGATGGGCTGCTGCCGGCGGCGGGCTGGCTGCTGCCGTTCTTCGCCGCCGGCATGGCGCTTTATCGTCTGCGGGACATGCCGATTTTTCATCCGGCTGTCGCGGCGCTGGCCTTCGTCGGGCTGGCGCTGACCGCTTGGCTCGGCGGCTTCATTTTGCTGTTTCCGATCTTCGGCGCCTATTTGGTGATCTATGCGGCACTCAGCCCGGCGCTGCCGGTCATTCCGGCGGCGCGTTTCGGCGATCTGTCCTACGGCCTCTATATCTATGGCTGGCCGGTGGAGCAGACCGTGACCTGGCTCCATGGCGGTGCCGCGCCGTGGTGGCAGGTTTTCGTCTGGTCGCTGCCGGCGAGCGCGGCGCTGGCCTTCCTCTCCTGGCACCTCGTCGAGAAGGCCGCCATCCGGCTCAAACCGCGATCGGCGGCGCTCTTGGCCCCGGGAAGTTGAACGCCCGCGGCGGCTTAGCGCTTGACGACCGTGCCCGGGTCGCCAAACATCTGGCTTAAGGCGCTGAAACAAGCCGCAAAGCCGGCAGCAAGCTCGACCAGCGCCGCGGGGAGGACGATATGGCCGCCGACGGCTCGGCCGCGGACGGACCGCGGATTTCGATCCCGCGCGATTACAACGCCGCTGCCGACCTCGTCGACCGGCATCGCAAGGCCGGGCGCGGCGCGAAGGCAGCCTTCATCGACGACCGCGCGACGCTGACCTACGCCCAGCTCGCCGAGCGGGTCGACCGCGCCGCCAATGCGCTACGCGCCCTCGGCATCGAGCCCGAGAGCCGAATCCTGCTCTGCATGCTCGATACAATCGACTTCCCGGTGGCATTGCTGGGCGCGATCAAGGCCGGCATCGTGCCGGTGCCGGTCAACACGCTGCTCACCGCGACGGATTACGATTTCATGCTGCGCGACAGCCGGGCGCGCGCGCTGATCGTGTCGGATGCGCTCTACGATCGCCTGGCCCCCGTGCTGTCCCAGCAGCCGGCGCTGCGCCACGTGATCGTGGCGGGCAGCGCGGTGCCGAGCGGGCGGCTCGGCTTCACGCCGCTGCTCGACGCGGCGGAACCGAAGGCGAAGGCGGCGGCGACAAATTGCGACGATATCTGCTTCTGGCTTTATTCCTCGGGTTCGACCGGCGCGCCCAAGGGGGCGGTGCATCTGCATTCGCACCTGATGCTGACCGCCGAGCTCTACGCCAAGCCGGTGCTCGGCATCCGCGAGGACGACGTGGTCTATTCCGCGGCCAAGCTGTTCTTCGCCTATGGGCTCGGCAATGCGTTGACCTTTCCGCTGGCCGTGGGCGCGACGAGCCTCCTCCTTGCCGAGCGCCCGACGCCCGCCGCGGTGGCGCGCATTCTTAAGGACAAAAGGCCGACCATCTTCTACGGCGTGCCGACGCTCTACGCGGCGCTGCTCGCCAGCGAGGCGTTGCCCAAGCGCGACGAGATCGCGCTGCGGCGCTGCGCCTCCGCCGGCGAGGCGCTGCCCGAGGATATCGGCAAGCGCTGGACCAGCCATTTCGGCAGCGAAATCCTGGACGGGCTCGGCTCGACCGAGATGCTGCACATCTTTCTGTCAAATCGGCCGGGCGAAGTGCGTTATGGGACAACGGGCGTCGCGGTTCCGGGCTACGACATCCGCCTCATCGACGAGGCCGGCAAGCCGGCCGCGGATGGCGAGATCGGCGAGCTTCAGGTCGCCGGCCCGACCAGCGCGGCTTTCTATTGGAACAACCGCGAAAAAAGCCGCGACACCTTCCTTGGTCCTTGGACGCGCAGCGGCGACAAATACCGCCGCGACGCCGACGGCTATTACACCTATTGCGGCCGCACCGACGACATGCTGAAGGTGGGCGGCATTTATGTCTCCCCCTTCGAGGTCGAAGCCGCGCTGATGACGCATGAGTCGGTGCTCGAGGCGGCGGTGATCGGACACGCCGACGAGCAGCAATTGATCAAGCCCAAGGCCTTCATCGTCCTCAAGCCCGGCCGGAACGCCGCCCCCGGCCTGGCCGAAGCGCTCAAGGACCACGTCAAGACACGGCTCGCGCCTTTCAAATATCCGCGCTGGATCGACTTCGTCGGCGAGCTGCCCAAGACCGCGACGGGAAAGATTCAGCGCTTCAAGCTGCGCCAACGCGGCGCCGCTTAAACAAAATCGGCAACAGGAGGATTCGATGACGATCGTGAACAACAAGGAGTCTCGCCGGCGCGTGCTCAAGAGCATGGCGGCGACGGCGGGCGCGGTGGCGGCGGCCAGCTTCGTGCCGGTGCGCTTCGCCATCGGCCAGCAGGCCAAGGTGAAGCTCGGCCTGATGCTGCCCTACACCGGCACCTATGCGGCGCTCGGCAAGAATATCGACGACGCGCTGCGCCTGGCGATCAGCGAGAAAGGCGGCAAGCTCGGCGGGCGCGACATCGAATACGTCACGCTCGACGACGAATCCGAGCCGGCCAAGGGCTCCGAGAACGCCAACAAGCTGGTGTCGCGCGACAAGGTGGATTTCCTCATCGGCACCGTGCATTCGGGTGTGGTCATGGCGATGGTCAAGGTGGCGCGCGACACCGACACCATGCTCATCATCCCGAACGGCGGGGTCTCGGCGGCGACGCGCGAGCTTTGCGCGCCGAATATCTTCCGCACCTCGTTCTCGAACTGGCAGCCCGCCTACGCCATGGGCAAGGTGGCGGCCGATCAAGGCAAGAAGCGCGCGGTGGTGATCTCGTGGGATTACGCGGCGGGCAAGGAATCGACCGACGCCTTCACTGAATCTTTCACCAAGGGCGGCGGCAAGACCGAGAAGGAGTTGTTCCTGCCCTTCCCCGGCGTCGAATTCCAGCCGCTGCTGACCGAGATCGCCTCGGTGAAGCCGGATGTCGTCTACGCGTTCTTCGCCGGCGGCGGCGCTGTAAAATTCGTCAAGGATTACGCCGCGGCAGGCCTCAAAGCGTCGATCCCGCTGGTCGGTCCGGGCTTCCTCACCGACGGCACGCTTGAAGGCCAGGGCGATGCTGCCCAAGGCATGGAAACGACGCTGCATTATGCCGACGGGCTGACCTTTCCCAAGAATCTGGCATTCCGCGCCGCCTTCAAGAAAGCGACGAGCCGCGACGCCGACGTCTACGCCGTTCAGGGCTACGACACCGGCACGCTGCTGCTTTCGGGCCTGGGGGCGGTCAAGGGCGACGTCAAGGCGCGCCAGGCTCTTGTCGGCGCGATGGAGAAAACGGCGTTCGACAGCCCGCGCGGCAAGTTCACGCTCTCGAAGGCGCATAACCCGGTGCAGGATTTTTACCTGCGCAAGGTCCAGGGCCTCGAAAACCGCTATGTCTCGATCGCGATCAAGGCCCTCGCCGACCCCGCCACCGGCTGCAAGATGGGCTGATTTGGCGCGGCCGCACCCCTTCAAGGGTGCGGCCTCCGCCGATCGGCGTTTTTCGGGTATAGCTGACGGTCCATGGCCGACAGCTTCACCTTCTTCCTCATCCAGATTCTGAACGGCGTCCAGGAAGGGCTGCTCCTCTTCCTGGTGGCGAGCGGCTTGACGCTCGTCTTCGGCATCATGGGAATCATCAATTTGGCGCATGGCAGCTTCTACATGCTCGGCGCCTATCTTGCCTTCGCGCTGGCAGCCGCCACCGGCAACCTCCTCGTTGCCATCATGCTCGCCATACCGTTGGCACTTGCCATCGGACTGGCGCTGGAGTTCCTGCTGTTCCGGCATCTCTACCGGCGCGACCACCTTTATCAGGTGCTGCTGACTTACGGGCTGATCCTGGTGTTCGAGGAATCCCGCAGCCTGGTGTTCGGCGACGACGTGCATGGCGTCGCCATCCCGCGCTTCCTCGATTTCTCGATCCCGCTCACCGCCAATCTCAGCTACCCGGCCTATCGCCTTGCCATGTCGGCGGTCTGCCTGCTGGTTGCCGGTGCGATGTGGCTGCTGATCGCCAAGACCCGGCTCGGCATGGCGATCCGCGCGGGCGCCACCAACCGCGAGATGGTGCAATCCCTCGGCATCGACATCGCCTGGGTCTATCGCGCGGTGTTCGCGCTCGGCGTGGCGCTCGCCGCCTTCGCCGGCATGATCGCCGCACCCGTTGCCTCGGTCTTTCCGGGCATGGGCAACCAGATCCTTATCATTTCCTTTGTCGTCGTGGTCATCGGCGGCATCGGCTCGATCAAGGGTGCGTTCCTCGGCTCGCTGCTCATCGGCCTCGCCGATACCTTCGGCCAGGTGCTGGTGCCGCAGCTCGCCGGCATGACGGTCTACGTGCTGATGGCGGCGGTGCTGGTGTGGCGCCCGGCCGGATTGTTCGGCAGCCGCGCGGCATGAACGCGAATTCGAATCTCGAACGCATGTTGATGATCGGCGGGCTGATCCTGCTCGCGATTTTCCCGCTGCTCGCCGGCAAATTCTATCTTCAGCTTTTCGCCAAGATCATGATCATGGCGATCTTTGCCATGAGCCTCGATCTGCTGGTGGGCTTCACCGGGCTGGTGAGCTTCGGCCATGCGGCGTTCTACGGCGTCGGCGCCTACGCGCTGTGGCTGGCCTCGCCCAAATACGCCGCGACGAGCCTCTATCTCTCGCTGCCTTTGGCGATGGCCGCTTCGGCGGTCGCGGCGCTGGTCATCGGGCTTTTGGTGCTGCGCTCCTCCGGCGTCTATTTCATCATGGTGACGCTCGCTTTCGCGCAGATGTTCTTCTACTACGTCACCGGCGCCAAATGGCTCGGCGGCTCCGACGGCGTCTACATCTATGTGAAGCCCGATGCCGCGCTCTTCGGCTGGACGCCGTTCTCGCTGGAGAACGCCGCGAGCTTTTATTACCTGGTGCTGCTCGCCCTCGCGGCGACCTACCTGGTGCTGCGGCTGCTCGCCGGGTCGCTCTTCGGTCATGCGCTGCGGGGCATCCGCGGCAACGAGCCGCGCATGCGGGCGCTCGGCTTCGCCACCTTCGGCTACAAGCTTGCCGCCTTCGTCGTCGCAGGATCGCTCGCCGGATTGGCGGGATATCTCGACGCCGCGCAATACGGCTTCGTTACCCCGGATTTCTTCGGCTGGCGGCTGTCGGGCGTGGTGCTGATGATGGTGATCCTCGGCGGCATGGGCACGCTCTATGGGCCGGTGCTCGGCGCGTTTGCGCTGGTGCTGCTGCAGGATTCGCTCAGCGATGCGACACGGCATTGGCTGCTGCCGATGGGTATTTTCATCATCCTGGCCGTGCTGCTGTTGCCGCAGGGGATCGGCGGGTTACTGCGCCGCCGGGAGGCCGAAGATGGCTGAGGCGGTGTTGCGGGCGCGCGACCTCGCCCGGCATTTCGGCGGCCTCAAAGCGGTCGACGGCGTCTCGCTCGATCTCGTGCCGGGGTCGATCCACGCCGTGATCGGCCCGAACGGTGCCGGCAAGACGACGCTGATCAACCTGCTGTCGGGCGATCTGCCGCCGAGTGCCGGCAGCATCGCCTTCGACGGGCGCGAGATCGCCGGCTTGCCGCCCGAGCGCATCGCCCGACTCGGCATCGCGCGCAGCTATCAACGCGTCAATATCTTCGAGCGCTTTTCCGCCTTGGAGAATTGCCGGCTGGCGGCGCAGGCCGCGACACGGCACGGCTGGCGCCTGCTCTGCCCGGCGCGGCGCGCCCGGCAGCTCGACGCGCGCGCCGAACGCGCGCTGGCGCAGGTGCGCCTGGAGCAGCCCGCACGCATCGCGGCAGCCCTGTCGCATGGCGAGCGGCGGCAGCTCGAGATCGCCATGACGCTCGCCACGAATCCGCGCGTCCTGCTGCTCGACGAGCCGCTCGCCGGCATGGGCGCCGAGGAATCCACCCGGATGGCGGCGCTGGTGAAGGCGCTGGCGCAAGATCATGCGGTGCTGCTGGTCGAGCACGATATGGACGTCGTGTTCAGCATCGCCGACCGGCTGACCGTCATGGTCGACGGCAAGGTGCTGGCGAGCGACACGCCGGCCGCGATCCGCGCCAATGCGGCGGTGCAAGCGGCCTATCTCGGCAGCGACGAGGGCGCCGCATGAACGCGCTGCTCGAGGCCAGGGGCATCCATACCTTCTACGGCGCCAGCCACGTCCTGCACGGCGTCGATTTCGCCGTTCGGCCGGGCGAGACCGTGGGCCTGCTCGGGCGCAACGGCATGGGCAAGACGACGCTGCTGCGCTCGCTCCTGGGATTGACGCCGCCGCGCCGGGGCGAGATTCGCGTGCATGGCCGCGACATGACCGGCGCGGCGCCGAACCGCGTCGCGCGCGCGGGAATTTCCTTCGTGCCCGAGGGCCGCGGCATCTTCCCGCGGCTGTCGGTGCGCGAGCATTTGCAGCTCGGCGCGCGGCGTGGGCGCGACGGCCGTGCGGCGTGGAATATCGAGCGCGTCCTCGACACTTTTCCCCGCCTCGGACAACGCCTCGACCATGGCGGCGCGCAGCTCTCGGGCGGCGAGCAGCAGATGCTGACCATCGGCCGTGCGCTGATGGCCAATCCGGAGCTGGTCATTCTCGACGAGGCGACCGAGGGCCTGGCGCCGCTGGTGGCGCGCGAGATCTGGGCGACCCTCCGCACGCTTCGCGGGGAAGGCATCGCCTGCATCATCGTCGACCGGAATTTTGCCGCCGTGAGTGCCTTGGCGGACCGCGCGGTCGTGCTGGTCAAGGGCCGGGCCGTCTTCGACGGCGCGCCGGCCGATCTCAAAGCCGCACCCGAATTGCTGCATCGGCATCTCGGCGTTTGAAGGATCGTCGATGCCTTTCGTCATGCTTTCCGGCCATCGCATCGAATATCAAGACTTGCCGGCGACCCGGCCGGGCACCGCCCCGCTTCTCCTCCTGCATGAGGGGCTGGGCTCGATCGCCTTATGGCGCGACTTTCCGGCCAAGCTCGCCGCCGCCACCGGGTGCCGCACCTTGGTCTATTCGCGCTGGGGCTATGGCGGCTCGGCGCCGCTCGCCGCGCCGCGCAAGCTCGACTACATGCATCGCGAAGCGCTCGAGGATCTGCCGGCGCTGCGCCAGGCGCTCGGGCTCAACAATCCGATCCTGGTCGGGCACAGCGACGGCGCCTCGATCGCGCTGATCCATGCCGGTGCGGGCAAATGGCCGGTGCGCGCGCTGATCGTCGAGGCGCCGCACGTCTTCGTCGAGGATATTTCCATCAAGGGTATCCGCGACGCCAAAATCGCTTACGATGGCGGCGAATTGAAGCGGCGGCTGGCGCGCTATCACGACGATGTCGAGGACACCTTCCGCGGCTGGAACGATGTCTGGCTGTCGCCCGAATTCCGCGG
>Ga0209483_1002131_pt1 | contig 14131 bp, 19 predicted proteins | sample NGEPerA_FD_184508 | JGI IMG/M metagenome (GOLD analysis project Ga0209483, IMG submission 184508) | Arctic peat soil microbial communities from the Barrow Environmental Observatory site, Barrow, Alaska, USA - NGEE PermafrostL2-A... | ecosystem: Environmental > Terrestrial > Soil > Wetlands >... | reverse complement strand
GGCGGCTCACCACCCCGATACTGGACAGGTGGCAGAGCGGTTGAATGCACCAGTCTCGAAAACTGGCGTACCCGCAAGGGTATCGAGAGTTCGAATCTCTCCCTGTCCGCTTTTTCGAGCCGCCGTCGTGAATTGACGGCGGCTTTCTTGTGGGTGCGTAGGGGTTCGTCGAAGTTGATCGAATTGTTGGAGAGGTGGCCGAGCGGTTGAAGGCGCACGCCTGGAAAGCGTGTATGCGTGAAAGCGTATCGAGGGTTCGAATCCCTCTCTCTCCGTGGTAAGGCGTTATACAGTAATGTCTTACGAAGGATACAAACTAAAAAGGGCACAGCATCGGAATGACGTTGTGCCCTTTTTGTGCCCCTCAAGCAGTCAGCCGATGCTGAAATCGCTCACGGTAGGTGTGCTCCGTGGCGTGAGCGCCTTCGCGCGCTCACCGCTTCGCTTCCATGCTTCGAGCGCAGTCCGCTCGGCGGCAGCCCATCGCTCGTCTGCGGTGTTGAGGTCGCGAGTAGGCTCCGCGAGGAACGCCTGGAGCATGGCACTTGCGAGCCATTCCTGCGGTGGGATCTTGTCCGCCATAATACGCACCTTCTTAAAGGGAAGCCCCGAAAATACCTCCCCTGTCCAGGAACTGCCTAGCAGAGCTCCAACGTTCACCGCACGTTGACAACGGCGGCGAGCACCGCTGCCGGATCACTTTGCTGATAGATCGCGAGCGTCTTTGTCGACTTCCATCCGCCAGCGTTCGCGACATCGATGTCGCTCAGGTGTTTCCGCTCGCTCGCCCACAGACGCCGGTACGGGTGGAACGTGCCGCCGGTGAGCTTGGACACTTCCGCCAGTTGTTCCGCGTGAATGAGCCAGCGTGCAGCCAGGACGCGCGACATCGGCGCCGTGTCGCTGTTCGGACCATGGAAGAGCGGCACGTCACCTACTCGGGGATTCTTGGCCAGATAGGCCTCGAGTTCAGCCCGCACGGCCGGTGCAATCGGTGTGATGTGGAGCACGCCTTGTTTGTCGCTCTCGTCGCTCCACCGGATGGCACCGTGCGGCATGTGATCGGCAAGCCGTTCGTCCATGCCGGCGGTAGCGAGGGCGCGGGCTATACGATCCGACGACAATAGGATGTCCGACGCTCGCAGCGAGAGGATGGCGCTCTCCCGCCGGCCGGTGTAACGCGCGAGCGAGAGGATCACGCGGAGCCGTCCAACGGGATCCACTTCGTCTACCTTGGCGAGTGTCCGCACGTAGCGATCGTCCGAGGCGATCGGCCGACGCACATTCTTCTCGCGTGGCCATTGGCAATCATGGAGCGGATTATGATCGAGCAACCGCTTGCCGGTAGACAGCTTGTGCTTCGTCGCCCAGTTGAACACGCTCGACAGCCAACGGAAATCGGAATCGAGGGCGCCATCGCGCAGCGGCTGTCGGGGATCTGCCAATACTCCCCTTCGCTTGGCCGGCGCCACACGTCGCGCGCGGCGATCACTGCAATACGTATCGACGTACGATTGAGAGATTTGCGCGACTGGCAGCGCTTCACCCCAGGCATCGATGAAAAGACGTGCCCGCGTCTCAGCACCGCGCTTCCACTGACCTTCGAGCGTTCGGCCTTTGTGCTGGGCATAGACTCGGAAGAGTTGAGACAGTGTGAGCGTATTTGCTTCGACGCCGAGCAAGAGCTGTGCAGCGATGGATTTCGCGAGCTCGTGCGCATTCTGTTCCGCGGTTGAACGATCCGACGTCTCCGCGCTGATACGCCGTCGTTGCTTGTCGGGCATGCGCACATCGAACCAGTAGCGATCTCCGCGCAGAAAGATGCGCACCCTAACCCCGGAATCTTCGACGCTGCGGGACTTCTTTTTTGCGGTCATTGTCACTCCTCCTTCGTTAGCGGTTCGGCATCAGCGGCAGTCTCGGGATTGGCGTCTACGGTGACATCCTCCAACCAATCCGGAAATGGTAACTCGATCTTCGCGATCTCCGGCGCCAGTGACGCCATCCGGTCCAAGATAGATGCAACGGCGTGGGCGGAATCGCGCGATGCTCGCACGTCCGATTCCGGCCCGGGTCCAGTCGGTTTCCACTCACGCACCAGTGTTCGTAAGGCCGTTGCGAGCACTAGCAGGCTTCGCGCTTGAGTGTTCCTGGCGCGAAGGGTGTGGCGGAACGTAAGCGCTTGCGCGGCCAATGCGCTCACGCAAAATGCGAGTGCCTCTTTGCCACGAACGTTCCAGCGATATTCATATCCGGCGTTGATGCTGTCCGATGTAAGCGGGATCCGCTTCAGCAGCTCCTTGCGGATGTACTCGGCAAAACTGGCTACCCACTCGACAGGTGGCCGGAGCGCACCCGAGAACATCGGCGCACCCTCAACCCCGAGCAAAAAGTCCGCGGAGATCTTGAGCTTACCGAGTCGCCGCAAATCTTCGCGACCGATCGCGCGGTTGCCGTTGATGATGTTCGTGAGCCAACCCTGGCGGATCCCCGTGAGACGTGCCGCGGCATTCTGGCTCAGCTCGAGCGCCTGAAGAGCGGCGTTCAACCGCTCGCCGTCAGCTCGCTCGGCGCGCTTCGCCGTCTTCGGCTTCGGCGGTCGCCCCAACCTCGCCGGCTTTTTCTTCGGTTTGCTTTTATTGATTAGGGCCACAACCGAAAAATATCCTTTTTCATAACCAGCGCTAGGGGTACTCTTGCGTATGCCGGAACATTTCATTAAGGTACGGACAGACGATAGCGTTGCCCCGATCGGGGCAACGCGAACTGAATGGCCACCTCACCGTGGCGCTTGCATCCCTCAGCACGAGGGATGCAGACGCCACTTTTTTGCGTTTCCACCGGAGAACCCCCACATGACGACCTTGCTGAACACGGCTCAAGCTGCCGAAGTGCTCGGGATTGCCAAGCAGACCATGGCGATCTGGAGATCCACAAAGCCCGACTATTTGCCCTGGGTGAAGGTTGGTTCGAGGGTACTTTATGATCGTAGCGACCTCGAAGCGTTCATCGCGAAACGGAAGCGCCAATCAGCGGCGCGGCGCATGGCCGAGTAGTGAGCGATCAGGGCAACGCCGTGACCGATCGCCCGGAAAAAACAGGCCAGGGATCCGCGATACCGCGCGAGCAGCTCGAGCCGGTCATCATCGCGCTTGCTGTAATCGACCGGCGGTTCATTGAAGGCTACGACGCGGACCTTCTGTCAGCGGGTGCGCGGACGCTGCTCGATGCGATTCGAAAGTATCCGCACACCGCTCGGCTAAATCTCGTGGATCTCGCGTGCTTCACCGGATGCGAAGAGGCTGCGCGGATTGCGGACGTCGCGCGATCGCTGACGCTCGAAGAGATCGTAGAATGGTCGGCGGACACGACGCTCGGCCTACTCGAGCGATGCTCGCGGGTACCTGATCGAGTAATGGCGGCTGCATGAGTGCCAGGCCAATGCTCGCAACGCCGTCCGCCGAGGTGCCGATCGGTGCGGCCCGGAGCGCGATGATGGCAGCGATCAATCGCGAGTATGCACTGCTCATGCTCGGGAATCGTCCTGTGGTATTGCACGAGATTACCGACGCCAACGGCGAACCCGACTTTGAGATTCGGAGCGTCGCCGGGTTCCACGACTGGATGAAGCCGCGGAAGATCTTCGAGCGAGACAAAACGCTTTCCGCGTCGCGTGAATGGATAGGGTCGGAGGATCGTCGGCAGTATGACGGGCTCGTCTTCGACCCAAGCGGCAACGCGAGCCCGAACTACTACAACATCTGGCGCGGATTCTCCGTGGAGCCAGCGGACGCCGATACGCAGGTCAGTTGCAAGCTCTTCCTCGACCATCTGTATGAGAACGTGTGCGATGGAAACGACTCGCTCTTTAGCTGGATCGTCGAATGGTTTGCGCGGATAGTTCAGTATCCCGCGGACAAGACAGGGACAGCACTTGTCTTGCGCGGTGGCCAGGGTGTCGGGAAGACGATAGTGGGCCGCCACATGGGATCCCTGTACGCACCGCATTATGAACTGGTCGCAGACAGTCAGCGCGTGGTGGGCCGGTTCAATTCACATCTGAAGCGGTGCATTCTGCTGCACTTGGACGAAGCCACGTGGGGCGGCGATCACGCGGCCGCCGGTAAGCTTAAGGATTTGGTTACGGGCGAGTGGCATTACATCGAGTACAAAGGCCACGAACCCGCTCGGCTGCGCAATTACATCAGGCTTCTGGTCACCGGCAACAACAACTGGCTCGTGCCAGCAGGCATGGACGAGCGTCGGTTTGCGGTACTTGATGTAGCCGAGCACAAGCGCCAGGACCATTCCTATTTTCGCGCGATCGACGATGAGATGAACAACGGCGGCCGCGAGGCGCTACTTCGCTATCTCCTTAGTGTCGAACTCGGCCGGATCCCGAGCGACATCCCGCGCACAGCCGCCCTCGCCGAACAGCAGATCAATAGTCTCCCTCGCGAGGAAGCGTGGTGGCTTGAGGTGCTCCGCCGCGGTGTTCTCCCCGGCGACTTCGCAGGTAACGGTCAGACGCCGTGCCAGGCGATGCACCAGGCGTACATCGCGCACATGACTCAGCTCGGGAACGCGAGCCGCATTACAAATTCGCAACTCGGCCAAGCGCTTTCGCGAATGGTTCCGGACCTCAAGAAGGCACATCCGCGCCGCGCCCACGCTGGAGGCCGAGCTGCGCAGGTGTGGATGTACGCATTCCCGCCGCTAGCCGAATGCCGCAAAGCCTTCGCGAAGTTGGTCGGAGAACTGTTCGCGTCTGATGACGAGTCCGAGCGGTGGGAGGCCGACACCCCATGACCGGCGTCTTTGGTACATGCGGTACGACCCGCAAAACTGCCCTGGTACACCCGGTTTTCATAGGGGCGGTACAAGTGGTACACCCGGTACAGGCACCAAACTGCCTGATCGTTTTCGGAATCTCCGTTTCCTCTCTCGATTGCGCGGCCGCTTCTAACTACCTGTACCACTTGTACCACTTGTACCAAGAGAGGGTAAGTGTAGTAATAGCAACGACTTATCCCGGTACAGGCAGTGGTACAGGCAGCGCGGGTGGTTGTACCACGCGAAAAGCAGCCAGCCGCCCCCCCAGCTGCCGCTCGTTCGGTCGCCTGGCATGGCTTCGTGAAGCCTCCTGCCGTGATCGTTCGGCGCCGATTCGGTGCATTGCGGCGTGTTCGGGGCGCGATTTGGGCACAATAGGCGCGATCGCCATGGCGCGCGATGCACGCTTACCCAGAGTGTGCCCGCTGATTCGGGGGCCACATGAGTAGCCGCCTCACGTCACTCGCCGAGCGCTGGCGCACTGATGCTGCGACGCTTGAGTCCTACGGTGATACGCAAGTGGCCAAGGTGGTCCGCCAGCTCGCGGACGACCTTGAGGCAGGGTTAAGAGACGACGGCGCCGAGTTATTGACCCTGGCGAGCGCTGAGCGCGAAAGCGGGTACTCTCGTGATCGGCTACGCCACATGGTTGCAGACGGCGACGTGCCGAACGCGGGTAGGAAGGGCGCGCCACGGATCCGGCGCGGTGACTTGCCACGAAAGAGCAAGGCGAGCCGGTCGGCTGGCTTCGATGCCTCGGCGCGCGCCGCTGAGCTCGTGCATGGGCACGGTGGCGCGTGATACCCGACATCTTCCAGAACGCCGTGGAGCGCGCTCGCAAGGCGAAGCCACCCGCGCGAAAGCAACCTGCCAAGCCGAAGGCGCAACCCGCACCGGCAGGGCCGCCCGCGATGTCCTGCTCACATACCTCGCACTACCGGCCTGGCGCAGCGACCGCCACGACCGGCAACAACTCACGTCGCAGACTCAGAGGCTGTAACAATGCCAGACATCAGTGATCCACGGAGCGATTCATACCCGGCATATATCGCCAGGGTCGAAGCGGAAGCTCCACTCGACCAGTCCGGTCCGTTGCCGCTGGCCGTGCCGACGTTGGCGTTCATCCCCGAAGACCGGCGGAAGTGCTACGCTCGCACAATGGACGGAACGTTCAAGCTCGCGTTCCTCAATCGGGACGACAAAGAATCCGTCGCGGCGTATGCGGAGAACATCGCCAGCCGCAAGCTACCCGTTTTTTCCCCGGGCGAATCCCCGGAGTCGGCCGCAGGGCGCGATAAGGTCGCCGCACAGCGAAGTCAGGCGGCCCTCGACATAGCCAACCGGGAGGCTGCCGCAGAGGCCGAGGCGAGGCGCAACCTCGCACACGCCCGGCAGATCGGCGAAGTCAACAAGCGGTTTGGGCGCTGATGCCACACGCGGCGCCGTAATCCAGCACCACCCGCGACATGCGCCGTGCACGCCGGCGAGCGTCGCGGTCTCACATCAACAGGAATTGAAATGCCTTCACAGTCGATTGACGGTCACGAAAGCGTGCAGAAGGACGTCACCGAGTGGCGTAGAAAGGAGCTTGCGAAGTCGATCGCCAGCGCAGTGCGGCAGATGGACCGGATGGACGGCCTGGAGCGTCCCGACGCCGAATACGAGAAGATCGAAGCAGATTTGTTAGCGCGTGCGAGCTTTGCCGCTGGGGGCGCTTGATGCCGGCATCATCGGAGCCGACGTGCCGCGGCGTGATCAAGGACGGCACTCGCTGTCGGACCACGTTCGGCCTGTCGGAAGACGGGCTGTGTTTCTCTCACGACCCCTTACGTGCTGTCGAACTAGCGGCGGCGCAACGTGCACGCTCAGATGCGAGTGGTAAGCGCAAGCGGGAATTGCGCGAGTCGCTACCGCCGGGAATGCCGAAGGCGCCGAAGACGCTCGACGATGCGGTGAAGTGGAGCAGTTGGGCGTTGCACGCAGTAGCGTCCGGGATAATCAGCGACCGCACCGCGCACGAGTGTGCGGTGCTGGTAACTGCATTCCGTGGCGCGCTGGATAAGCGTGACCTGTTACGCGAAATCGGGAAGCTCCGTGCGGATCTCGCCGCTGCGAATAAAGCAGCAGCACATCCCAAGGTGCGCTGATGCCGAGCGAAATCGAGCGACTGAGAACTGAAGTCGGCGAGGTTCTCGCCAAGCACGAAGCGGTGCGCGGGCTAACCGACTTCACAAAGTACCGTGACGACCCCAAAGGGTTCATGCTCAACGTGCTGCGCTGTGAGCCGTGGGAAATGCAAGTCAAGATGGCAGAGATGGTACGCGATGAACCGCTCGCTCAGGTTGTGACAAGCAACGGGATAGGCAAGGATTGGGTGGCGGCGCGCATCTGCTTATGGTGGGTTTTCGCACGCGGCGGGCTTGCGATCGTAACAGGTCCGACAGAGCGCCAGGTAAAGCAAATCGTAATGCGAGAGGCCGGGCGGGCGTTCGCCAAAGCTCCCGAGTTACCGGGCGAGTTGTTTGCGCTCGAGCTGCGCGTGTCGGCCGATTCCGGTATTCTTGCATTCACTTCCGATAACGCGGACAGGCTCACCGGATTTCACCATCCGAACCTGCTTATCTGCATCACGGAAGGGCAGGGCGTCACCGATGATGCGTATGAGGCGGCGCGCGCATGTTGTACAAGCCCAGGCAATCGGCTCTTCGTGTACGGCAATCCTACGTCCCCTGTTGGGCCTTTTGCGCGCGCTGCGAATAGCGACACATGGGCGACGCTCACAATTCCCGCAAGCATGCACCCGAATGTGGTTACTGGGCGGCAGGAAATCCCCGGTGCGGTGTCTCGCGAGTGGATCCAGCAGATGAAAGACGAGTACGGCGAAAACTCGTCCATCTATTGTGCTCGTGTGCTGGCTCTTTTCCCTTCGGAGTCGATTGAAGGGCTGATAAAGCAGAGTTGGATGTCAGCAGCAGCAGAGCGTTACGATTCGCGCGAGTTCGAAGAGCGCGCAAGGTGGAAGCCAGTGACGTGCGCGCTGGACGTGTCGCGCTTCGGCGGTGACAAGACTGTGCTTGTGATAGCGCAGGGGGCCGTTGTGCGCGAGATCGTCACCTGGCAGGGGCTCTCAACGACGGAAACGGCGGAGCGATCCATCGAACACGCGCGCCGAGCAGCATCAACGTGGCTATCAGGCGACCAGCGGGTGCGGCCAACGATTATCGTAGACGTCGTGGGTGTTGGCGGAGGAGTGCACGATTACCTCAAGTCGAAGGGCTGGCCGACCCAGGAGTTCAACGCATCGAACCGCGCCAGCGACCCCGCGAAGTGGTTGAACTTGAGAGCAGAATCTTATTGGCTGTTCCGCGAGATGCTTGAGAACGGCCAGGTCGCGATCCAACGTAACGCAACGCTGAGCGAAGAGGTCGCGGCCACGGAGTGGTTTGTTGCAACCGGCGGCCAGATTCAGATCATCGCAAAAGATACGATCCGGGGGACGCTCGGCCGAAGCCCCGACACCCTCGACTCGCTGGTTATGGCGCTCACCGCGAGCATGGGCAAGCTTCGCCGCAACACGTTTTCCATCGGGCAGTTCGAGATCGGATGAATATGAGTTCCCTCTACCCGAGGAGGCACAAAAATGCTATACTAAGCGTAGATGGAAGAGGGTGCTGTCGCACGCGGCCCCATGTTCCCCTTTGCCGCGCGTGCCCTATGCTGAAACCCCCGCACCACATCCTGAAAGTTACCCCGGCGGACGACTAATGGCTGACGGCGTAGACATCGCGACCCTTGGGCTTCGGGTCGATAACGCGCAGGGCGTTGCCGCGCTCAATCAGTTCGGCGATGCTTCCGAACGGACGGCTGCGCGCTCAACTGCGGCGTCGAACAAGATCATCGCGGACACGCAGCGTAATGCGCAGGCCGTGAAACAGTACGCCATGATCACCGATAGCGAGATGTCGCGCGCGACCGAGTGGTTCGACAAGATGTACGGCTCGACCGGCAAGGTCGCGAGCGGGCTGGATAACGTCGCAACATCCACCACGCGATCTATCGGCGGCCTCGGCCGTCTCTCCTACAGCTTCGGTGCGCTGGACGCGCGTATGCTCGGCACGTCCTCGATAGTCGGCCGCATGGGCGCGGTGTTCGGGAATCTGTTTGCCGGCGGCCCGTGGACGATCGCCCTCCTCGCGGGGTTCGCCGCTATATCTGCCGCTTTCTCGTATATGAGCAACCAGTCAGCGGATGCCGCGAAAGAAATCGCAACCCTGCGCGATGAAGTCGAGAAAGCGGGGAACGCGATGGGTACAATGAGCACCAAGGCCGTGGACGCCGAGACGAATACCATCAAGGCGCTATTGGGCGGCGCCGGCGGCATCAAGGCGTTTTTCTCGTCCGAGAACATGAGTGCGCTTTGGAATGCGACGAAAGGCCTCGCAACGGGCGGAGTCGCCGGCGCACTCAGCGGGTATGGGGCATCTCTGGTCGGGCAACTCGGACAGACGACGGCCGACGCCAAACAGAACGACGAAGACGCACGAAAGAAGGCCGTGAACAATTACGCGTCTATGATGCGCGACGGTGACACGTCCGCTGCCTTGCGTGCAAAGGAAATGGAACAGCTTCGGCTCGACACACGAGAGATGGCGACGCTCAAGGGCAAGTGGGACGACGCGAGCGTACAGCGCCAAGTCGAGTTGGGCCAGCAGATGAAGACGGCGAACGACGCGCTCTATCCGAAAGAGAAGAAAGCCAAAAAGCCGTCCTTCCTCGACCCGATCACGACCGGCTCCGTCGCGATCAAAGACTCGGTCGAGCAGAGTATCACATGGTACAAAAGAGAAGTCGAGGAAGCCGATCGGGCAATCGCCGCGCGCGCCAAATTTCTGGGCACGCAGAGCATTAGCAAGGACACGATCGATAAAGTCCTGCTTGCGTCAGGCTCGCCACAGATGAAGGCGTTCAATGATGCGGCGGCCGTTGCAAAGGAGACACAAGCGCGCATCGACGTGCAGAACGCCATCCGCGCGCAGCACGGACAGGGGCCGATCGACGAAGGCCCGGGCACCGTCATGGACACATACCGCAAAGCAGCCGTCGCGGCGAGCAGTGCAGTTGCGGACGCGTTGCAGGCGGCAGGCATGAAAGGTCAGGCCCTGCAAATCATCCTCGACGGCCTCAACAAAACACTGAAAGAGATTGGGGCCAACGCTCCCAAGAACACCGGCGCCGACATGTTCGGCAATATCGTGAGTGGAATGCGCACCGGCGCTGATGCTGCGAATCTGTTCGGCGGCCCGCGAGGTGCGCAGTGGGGCAATATCCTGAATACCGGCGCCAACGCTGCGTCCAACGTGAAGGCGGCGAAAGACGCCGGACCGATCAGCATGGCGAACATCATTCCGGACGCGCAGGCCGCGCTCTCGATCCTCTCGCTCGGTAAGTCGATCCTTGGGCTTGGCGGTCAGTCGCACGACGCTGCGCGCGCGATTAACGAGGCTGCGGCTTCGGTCAAGAACATGCTGGCCGCTCTTGATGCTTCTGTGAACCACGATGCGCTGGGCGGGGCGCTTGACGCCGCTAAAGCAGCGGACGATGCCCGCCGGAGCCAGATCAATAGTGACCTGCCAGGCACGAAGAACGAAAAGACGCGCAACGCAGCACTAACGAAAGACGCTCTGGACTACGCGCAAATCGTCGCGCAGGTTAAAGCGCAATTCGCTGTTACGCAGGCGGACTTCACTGATTCTACGACTGCGGCAAGGGATCGCGCGATGGGCCTCGATTATCAAGCGAGCGCACTGGAATTGCAGGTCCAGCAGCGCGATGCGCTGCAACAGCTCCAGACTCAGGGGCTTTTATTGCTCAACGGTGGCGGGACGGCGCAGCAAGCGCAGAACTTTCTGGACGAGCAGGCGCTGTTTGCCGCGCAAAAGACGGCGCTGAATACCCAGAGCCTGACGCAAGTATCGAATGCGCCGTCGGGATGGTACGGCGCCGAGAATTACGCGTCGTCATTCGTGACCAGACAGGCAGCGCCGACCTCATCTAACACGACGGTCACCGGGAACACGATCTCGATCAACCTACCAGCGTCGGCGGATCCTGTCGCGACCGCGAAGGCTGTCGTTGCCGCAATTCGGACGCTCGGGCGCGCGAGCGGCGGCGGTATCAATGATCCCGTAGCGGCCTCGATGGAGCTGATATAGATGAGCGGCGCACCCGGAAGTGATAACGCGCCGCCGCTCGGCGGCACTCGGCCCACGTATGCTCTCTCCGGACTGCCGTGGGGTTGCTCGCTCGCCCGCGCCCGTGCCAATCTCGAAAGCCGCAGTGCGATCACCGTTGGAGATGCGACCGATGACGGCGTGCTACACTTCGAAAGCGAGGAAAGCGGCTATCGTGTCCAACGCGCGGCGCACTTCACATACGGCGCGCTGACAAAGGTCATCGCAACTTGCATTCGCGAAGATGACGACGCTGTCGATGCGCGTAGATTTTTCGGTGAGATGTCCGGCTTGTTTCTAAGCTTGCACGGTCTCAACGAACCTGTCCCGCCGTTCGTGGATGGCAAGATGGTGCGCCAGTGGCCGAGCGACGAGCGCGGAAGCCTTCGGATGACACTTGATATGGAGTCCGGCGAGATCGTGATTCTGTGTCACAGCGGCGTGCATAGCTGACCGTCAGCGGCGCGGGGTGTAAGAACTCTACGGGGCGGGCCGCAACCTCGCTGATTTCGCGGATAGCTCTGCGTGCCGGGCACTCAGACGGACGGACGATTCGAGTAGCGGCTGGTAATCCTCCCCGCTAACGTGCGAGGCTTGGAACGACACCGTTGCGAGAAGCGCGTAGCGTGTAGCCCACTGCATTGCGACGTGGCCGAGCCAGAGAAATTCCGGCGACGGTACTGGTCCGATCATGGCGAGTATTAGGCCCGGCGTCGTCAGCACATTCGTTTCGCTCATCGACAATGGATTCCCGTGCTTCACCATCGACGCCTCCTGATACACGGTCTCGTACTCGCGTCTCACTCTATCGTCCGGGACGCCGAGATTTTTGGCGACGGCTGAGAACGTCTTAGCAAATCCGAGTCCCGGATACGCATTCTTTGGGTCGGACCAATTCAACCAGTCGTCCGCACGCTGCTCGTTCGCGCCGATATAAGCTCCCGCATGCATCAACTCAACCATGGTCGTGACAAGCGTGATTGCTTGGCCGGCATATCCGTGGCGCACGAGGTGCATGCACGCTTGCAGATCCGTCAGAATTCGCGCGAGAATGACGGCGCCGACGTGGATAGCGCGAATCTCGCCTGGCGCTTGACCGATGCGCTCGACAAGATCACTTCCCAAGGCGGTTAGGTCGCGGGCGAGTTCAAAGTACTCTACTAGTTCGTTGGCTAGCTGCGCCCCGACGAGCTCTTCCGAACGCAGGATAAGGCCGTTTGGGTCTACCCGACCGGGGCTTTCATGGGTCACCATCTCGCCCGTTCGCTCACGTCGACGGAAACGATAACCGCGCGGGCGTTCACGAACGCAGCGGGGATAAGCCATACGGCGCTACTGCTTCGATGATCCGGATCCTGCCATTCGAACCGGCGCAATGAGTCCGCATCCTCACTTACGAGATCGATCGTAAGGAGTGCCTCGCCTTCGCGGGGGCGATCGGTGAGAACCACGCCGGCCTGCTCGCGGGACGTTCCGTAACATTCGGCGCCGTCCAAGAATCCATGCTCCTGAGTCGCCTGTGCGGCCGCGGGTGTGGTGCTGTGGTAGACGATCATGGCTTACCCTTCCGCTTTCGCTTGGCTGGCCTGGTGACGTGCTGATGATCGATGAGGACGGCAGCATCAACGCCCAGGGCATCGGCCACGCGCTCGAGCGTCGCGAAGTGTACTGACGTGCTCGCCCCGGATTCGATCTCGCTGATGGTCGCGGGCCGGACGCCAGCAGTCTCCGCCAGCTTGGCCTGGGACCATCCTCGCGCGTCGCGTAGCTCCCGCACCCGTAACCGTATAGGTGTCATGGGGTCAATATACGCGCTAGCGTACGCCGCTACAAGGGTGCCCGTACGGTATGGCGTAGGTTCGCCCTTGCGCTATCGTACGCTAAGGCGTATGGTACTACAACCCTTAACGGAGAGAATTACCATGTCAGCACAGACAGCAGCCACGCAGCACGCAGTGAGCGCGAGCCAGGAAGACGTCATCAGCTCCATTCACGCGAACGCGCATTTCGAGGATCCCATTCCGCTCACGCGCGTGGAATGGTCAACGTTGCATAGAAAGACATTCGACTCGCTTGACGGGGATCCGTCCTGCGATCCTGAGTCGGAGCGCTCGGTCAGCGTCGCATACGAGATCTCCGAGGACCGGACATACTGTGCATTCGAACTCGCTGGCTCCGCGTTCGCCAATTGCACGGGTACGATAGTAGCGGGCGGCGCCGGCTTCGAGGGAATCACCGTTGAGGACATGATTGCGCTCCGGGACGGCCTCACCAGCGTCGTTGAGCGCGTTGTCGCCGGGCGGCTCTTCGTACCGCGGGTGGATCAGGACGAAGCATGGCGCCGGTATCGGGTGCGGCGCGACCTTCGGGAGTCGCAGCAGTGTGGGGAGGTCGCATGAAGGCCGCGGGCGAGGGAAACCACCAGCCATTCATTGACACTTCACTCGCGTGGTCACGTATCACCACCACAGTCGATGTCAGTGTGGATCGCTGCGCACAAGGCCTGCTCGAGGCCGAGGTTGTATTCACCTGCGATGACGGAGAGACCCCAGGCACAACGTACCTCCGGCTGGGCCTCAATGGCGTCAGGGAAAGCGAGTACCCGCCAGAAAAAGGCGTGGTTCTCCGGCTCGACAATCCTGACGTCGTCGGAGTGCTGGCTGAAGCTCTTGCCGCACTCCACGTTCAGATGACGAGCGGCAATGTGAAGAGCTTGATACCCCCGCCGCCCGCGCGACGACGTCCGAAGTTGATGCCGGCGCCAGGAGCAGTGCCAGCCACAGTGACAAACGCGGCTGACGCTGGCTGACGCTGGCGGGGCAATGAAACGGCCGTGACATTGTGCCTCTATCGTGCCTTTCTTGGCGGCTAAGACCGGCTAAAGTGCCATGTGAAGGCGGTTAGCTCAATCCGGTAACTACTGACAGTATGGCACTTTAGCCGAAATGGGCTAGGTTCCTTCATTCCTGGAAAGCGTGTATGCGTGAAAGCGTATCGAGGGTTCGAATCCCTCTCTCTCCGTTACAGACCGTTACAGAGTTGGCGATGCCGGGAGCGTTTCATGCGCT
>Ga0209483_1002130_pt1 | contig 14132 bp, 14 predicted proteins | sample NGEPerA_FD_184508 | JGI IMG/M metagenome (GOLD analysis project Ga0209483, IMG submission 184508) | Arctic peat soil microbial communities from the Barrow Environmental Observatory site, Barrow, Alaska, USA - NGEE PermafrostL2-A... | ecosystem: Environmental > Terrestrial > Soil > Wetlands >... | reverse complement strand
CAGTTGACGACATGCCACCAGGCTTTGATGTAGTCGGCGCGTTTGTAGGTGTAATCGAGGTAATAGGCGTGTTCCCAGACGTCGAGGCCGAGGATCGGTTCCGGGCCGCCGCCGTTGAGTGGAGAGTCCTGGTTGGGTGTCGTGACGATGGACAGGTCGGGCTGCAGCCAGGCCCAGCCGCTGCCGAAGACGCCGAGCGCTTTGTCGCCGAAAGTGTCCATGAAGCCCTGGAAATCACCATATTTGGCCTTGAGGGCGTCGGCCAGTTGGCCGGTCGGTTCACTGCCGCCATCAGGCGACATCCATTTCCAGAAATGAGTGTGGTTATAATGGCCGCCGCCGTGGTTGCGGACGGCCGTGCGGATCTCTTCCGGTACGGAATCGAGGCTGCTGATCAGTTCTTCGATTGATTTGTTTTGCAGGTCGGGGGCTTTTTCCAGCGCGGCGTTGAGTTTGTCGACATAAGTCTGGTGGTGCTTGCTGTGGTGCAGTTCCATGATGTCTTTGCTGATGTATTTGCCAAGCGCGTCATAACCGTACGGTAAACCTGGTAGTGTGAACATATCTAAACCCTCCTCTTTAACTACTTATATTGTAAACCTCCGCGCGGCGACTGTATACTTGTTGCTATGGGCAGAGACCTTTTCGGAACTGATGGCGTGCGTGGTTTGGTGGGCCAGTACCCCTTAGACCAGGCTGGCGCGGAACAGATCGGCCGGGCTGTCGGCATGTATTTTGCCGAGGCGGGGCAGCGCATCCTGATCGCCAGCGACCCACGCGAATCTTCAGCGGAACTGGTTGCCTCGTTGATACTTGGCCTGACGACCGTCGGTGTTAACGTGACGACGGTTGGTGTTATACCGACACCCGGCTTGGCTTATCTGGCACGCGAAGACGGGGAATTCGTAGCCGGAGTGATGGTAACGGCCAGCCATAATAAGTATGAATACAATGGCATCAAAGTGTTCGACGGTAACGGTGATAAATTGACTGACGCCATCGAAACCGAACTTAATAGTCTGATCAAAAGTACGATTGAGGCCCGAAGCTCCGGTACAGCGACCGAAAATAGCACGCTGGCTCAAGCTTACGAGGACTTTCTGGTGAGCAGCGCGGGCGGTTTGAAACTAGACGGTTTACATCTGGCGGTTGATAGCGCCAACGGGGCGGCCAGCGGTCTTGCCGAGCGGGTATTTAATCGGCTTGGGGCCCAAGTTACCGCCCTGTTTGATAAGCCTGATGGCAAGAATATTAATGCCGGCTGCGGCGCGACCGATACCAAAGCCTTGGCTGAAACTGTGGTTAGTAATAAGCTGGCGGCGGGTATTGCTCTGGACGGTGATGCTGATCGGGTGATGCTGGTTGACGAACAAGGGCGTCAGCTGACCGGCGACCATTTGTTATATATATTGGCAGTCAGCAACAAGTTGGACGGCGTCGTCGGAACGGTTATGGCTAATTTGGGCCTGGATCTGGCGTTCAAGGGACAGGGTATTAAATTTGACCGCGCCAAGGTCGGTGACCGCTATGTTCTCGAAGACCTGGAACAAACCGGTTTCCGTTTAGGGGGGGAGCAGTCAGGTCATATTATTTTCCCCGAATTATTAAAAACTGGTGACGGCCTGTTGGCGGCTGTCCAAACCTTGTTGGCCGTGGCTAATTCGGGTAAAAGTTTAGCCGAATGGCGTGACGAGATCAAAATGGTGCCTCAAGCCTTAGTCAATATCCCGTTGGAGGACAATAGCCAACTGGAGCGGCCGGAAGTAAAGGCTTTCCTTCAGGAACAGACCGAGGCTTTGGGCGCTGCCGGACGCCTGTTGATACGTCCCTCCGGCACCGAACCACTGGCCCGCGTCATGGTCGAAGCGCCGGACGCGCAGAAAACGGCCCAGCAAATAGCTGAGAGGCTACAGGAGTTATTAGGGAGCAAATCTTCATGATGCCGTTCGCTGACAGTTTAGATACTGATACGCACGCGCTGCCAGCCGACCGCTTAGGCCAAGCTGGAACCGAGACTCTGGGAGAGTTGGCCGCCAAGGGTTATGAAATCCATTACGGCCTAACACAAGAGTTCGCCAAGGCCATAATCGCTATGGCCAGGGAACCCAGCATCAGGGAATATTGTCCCCGTGATTCCGGTGAACGGTTCGTGGATCTAGTCTCTACGGAACAGTGGTTATCAAAGGGCCGCACGATGTTCTTGCTGCTTAAGCGGACGGATAGGGGCGACCTGCAACTGGCTGGTTATGGCTGGGCCGGGGAAGCTACTACCAAGCATGTGCCAGGCGGCGAGTCCACTTTCGCGTTGCGGGTTGGTGAAGCCGGCCAGGGGCAAGGCTTGGCGACGCCTTTCGCGCAGATGATCGTATTGGCCGCGACCGCCTTATATGGGGCTAAAAACATGTGGCTGGAAACCTGGGCTTCCAATGGTGCAGCCGTCCATATCTACCAAAAACTCGGTGCCGTCCAAGTGGCCGAGAAATCCGACCAACGCCCGCTGCCCAACGGCGAAACTGTCGCCGACACCCGGCTATACATGACATTGCCCTAAGCAGTCTTTTATTATATTATTAAGATATGAGTGATAGAGAGACAGGATTTCATGGTGGCCAAACTGTAGCTAACCCTAGGGGTGATGAACACTTTCGAGATATACGTGATGTGCTTTACGATTTTGTCGAGGGTTTGCCTATGGGTGATACACAATCAGCGCTTAGGGTTCCTTCATTGCTGCAACCGGATCGTCTAACTTGCTTTTATGGCTCGTTAGGTGGTATTTCAATGGCATTGCATGGCCCTAATGTTGACGTTGCCGCCGTGGCGCGTCGGGCTTATAGGGAGGGTTTAATGGCTAATGATGGTGCTAACACAGATCGTGATATGTATAACTCTCAGACCGAATTCGCACGACGGGAACTAGGTCTACCAATCAAATTGATAGAGCCTTCAACCAAAAATGAGACAGCCAGCATGCGTGCTGTAACTCACGGCCTGCGCGCTGGCAATCATGTGGTTTTTGGATTTACATCTCATCATTGGGTGGCCTTGGATGGTTTCCGGCGATTTGGCCTGGGGGCTGAGGATGTTAGCTGGGCTGGCATGAATCCAGCGAATGGTTTAAGGATAGAAGAACAGCAAGCTAATGGACGCCTCAGCCCTGCGCATATGTTGGATCGCCTAATTAAGGCCGGGTTGCCAGTGGTCATTGTAGGCGAGGAACTGCCGCCACGATTCGTTGGTCGGGATGCGTCTGAAGCTGTACCGCCACCACGATTTAAGAGAGCTGAGACACGGCCACCTTCAGCTGACCGTTTCAGGCCCGCCTCCTAGTTCAACGTTTTAAATTCTTTAGTTCGAAGTATAGTAGTGATTTCAGCATATGTAGGCTGAATTTTTTGGCAACGGCGCTGCCGTAATGCAATATCTGGATATTGGGATCGTACATAATGCGTTGTTGCTTTTTGCGAAGCTGGCGACACAAATCTATCTCTTCGTAATACAAGAAGAACTTTTCGTCAAAACCACCTATATCTAAGAATTGCTGACGATCAATTAAGAAAACCGCCCCCGACACCCAAGCTACCTCTGTTAAATCATCGTGTGCATAATATGGATTTGGCTCTAGATAATGTCTGCCGTGGTCCCATAGTTGCTGCTTGAGCTGATCCGCAGGCGGACTCTTTAGATATATATCCTTAGCCGAGCGCGGTGTAAGTAATCGCGGGCCGACAACAGCTGCCCCGGTTTGCTTGAATGTTTGCAGGAGGCGTTCGATAGAATGCTCCTCAATTAACAGAAGATCCGGGTTGAGAATGAGCAGATATGTGGCCTTTGTTTTGACGGCCAACAGATTGTGTCCCGCGCCAAAGCCGCCATTCTTATTGGATTTATAAATATTTACGCCATGGTCATGCCACTTTTTGCCGATGTCTTCGAGATTGTCTCCGGAGGCATTATCCAAAATGTTGATTTCGGTCTTGAGATGAGAGCCAGCCAGGTCTTTGAAGATCGACTCGATGAGAGGATTCAAGAAACTCTTGGTCTTGTAGTTAACGATCTGAATCGCTAAATCGGCTGATTTCATACAGGTATTATAGCTGGTGGATGACTAAAATAGTGCCTTTGGTAACTGTTATCGTAGTGGACTGGCGGGTCAGGACGTTGCTGATGCCGGTGTTGCCTTTGAGGGATAGCTGGTACTTGTTTAGGTCGTATTTGAGGCCGCCGGTGCTGCTGACCTTTGGGTTGCCAAGTATGGGGATGAATGAGATGGTGTCGCCTTTGTGGCCGCTGATTTCTGCTTGAGCACGAACTATGTAGGCTTCCTGGTGGCCTTCAATGATTTTGATTTTTGAATCGGCAAATTTGTCGAGCAAGAAAATATTGCCTAACAAATGGTCCAGGCGATCGCCCAGAGCGCCAGCCAGAATAACTTCTTGGTAGCCGTTTTCAATAGCGTAGCGGATAGCAAATTCGGAGTCGGTGAAATCTTTGTCGGTCGGACAAGTTATGTACTTGGGCTGGTGGTCTGAGCTGATTTCTTCAGGCCGAAACGAGTCGAGATCGCCGATCACGACATCCGGTTGCAAACCGAGTTCCAGGATGTGCCTGGTGCCGCCGTCGCAGCCAATCAACAAAGTGCTCTTATTGATATATTGCTTGACCAGTGTCAGGTCGGACAGATTGCCGTTAAGGAAGATAACTGCCCGTTTCATGTTTGCCGCCATGGCATCGACCATTTTTCAATTAATATCACGGCGCAGAGCATTAGCAGGCTGAGACTGACGATTACCAAGATGGCGGCGAAGACCACGTCGATAGCATCGCTGTGAGCGGCGGTTTCCATGTAGATGCCAAGGCCTTTGTAGGCACCGACATATTCGCCGACTATCGCGCCGGTGATAGCGTAAGTGGTGCTGATCTTGAGACCGCTGAAGAAGGTCGGCAGGGCTGATGGCAGCTGGACGTATCGTAAGGTTTGCCAACGTGAGGCTTTAAGGCTTTTCATCAGATCGATTAACTGGTTATCGGTTGATTCCAGGCCGGTTTCGACAGCGATACAGATCGGATAGAAACAGTACAGTACGACGATGATCACCTTCGGCAACAGATCAAAGCCAAACCAGATCAGCAACAGCGGTGCCAGCGCGATCAGGGGGACGGTTTGCGAAACGACTAACAGGGGATAAAGAGCTTTGCGGAGCCTAGATGATAAGAAGATGATGACGCCGCAAGCGGCTCCCAAACAGATGGCGATCAGTAGGCCAATGACTGTTTCGGCCATGGTTTGCAGAGTGTGGCCCCAGATGACAGAGCGGCTGTTGATTAAGGTTTTCCAGATGTCGACAGGGGCAGGCAGGGTAGAGTTCGCGATCAGGCCACTGCGGGCATAGACCTGCCAGATGATTAACAGGCTAATTATCAGAAGCGCTGCCGGAGCGAATTCACGTAGTTTCTTCATGGCTTGTTAACCAGTAAGTTATAAAGTTGAGTTTCCAGTTTGGCTTGATCGGCTGGCTTTGACGGCACCTTGAACTTTTGCTTAATAGTGCCGGGCCGCGGGCTGAGGACGTAAATAGTATCGGCCAGGAAGACGGCTTCGCGGATATCGTGGGTAACGCAAATGATGCCGCAGCCGGTGCGGCGCTTAAGCTCAAGTAGCCAGCGCTGCATCTCTAGCCGGGTAATGGCGTCAAGCGCGGCGAACGGCTCGTCGAGCAGCATCATTGGGCGGTTGGTGAGAACGGTGCGCAACAGGCTAAGCTTTTGCTGCATGCCGCCGGAAAGCTGGTGGGGATAGAGGGATTCGAACTCCAGCAGATCAAAGTCTTTTAATAGCTTGGTAATTTTGGTCTGACTTTTGGCCGGTGCTAGGCCGCTAATATCACCGGGCAGCTGCAAATTCTGGCGCACGGTGCGCCAGGGCAGTAGGCTGAGCTGTTGGGGCAAATAGGCCGTTTGGCCAAGTCCGATCACCTTGCCTGACGATGGTTGCTCGATGCCAGCCAACAGTTTAAGCAGCGTGCTTTTGCCGCTGCCGTTGGGTCCGATGATGACGGTTACTTCCTGTTTATTAAACGTTAAATTGATTGATGATAATGCCTCAACTCGATGATAAGTCTTGGCCATGTCTCGAACTTCTAGAATGGCCATCGGCTACTCCAAGAACTGATTGGTATAGAGTGAATCAAAATTAAGCTTGTTGACCGGCTTGCCGGAAGCCTCAATGACGGCCTGGTGATCGAGCATGAACTGCGGGTAGTTGTGCCAGGAGGCTCCGGTCTGCACCCCCCAAGGCTTGCCGGTGTCCTGGTAGTGGGCGCTGAGATACGCTTGGCTTTGTTGGACCAGTCCGGGATCCGGGAAAGTACCCGCCGGTACGCTGTCAATGAGTATCTGGGCCGATTGCCCCGGGTGGGTTCGGGCATATTCATAACCTCGGGCGGTGGCTTGTATGAATGCCCGGATGGCGGCCTGTTTGTTCTTAATGGTTTGGGATGAAGTGATGAAATCGGGCGTGGAATAATCCGGTACGCCATATTTCGTAATCGGGAAAGTGGTCAGCTGCAAGCCTTCACGCTGGGCCTGTATGACTTCCCAGCCGGAAAAAACCCAGACGAAATCGACCCGTTTACTTTTGAGAGCCTCTACCGGGTCGACATCAAGCGTGACGTTTTTGAAATCGCCGTTACCGCCGGCTTGTTTGATCATCGAACTGATTTCAGGCGTTTCGTAGACCGCTCCGAAACCGCCATAAGTTTTAGCGTCCAGCTGTTTAGGCGAGGTGATGCCGGAGTCCTGCCTGACCGCCAGCACCGAAGTATTATGAGCCACGATCGCGCCGATAGAAACCACCGGCGAACCGGCCCCGGCATCGGCCACGATCCCTTCGGTGGAGCTGATGCCCACGTCGGCCTTGCCGGACGAGACCAGCTGGTCGGGGGTGACGCTGGAGGAATAGGGTAGGAGTTTGAGATTGATGCCGGCGTCTTTGTACCAGCCCATTTTGTCAGCGACATAGATGCCGGTGTGGTTAGTATTGGGAGTCCAGTCCAGGGCGAGTGATACGGTGCTTAGGCTTGGGGCTGCCGGGTCGCGGTTGATTTGCCACCAAACGCCATAGGCGACCACTACCCCAATAACCAGAACCAGTCCTAATAAATATTTTTTCATGTTGTCCCTTCGCCGGCATTACCCGTACAGGTTCAAAGGGTCTTCCGAAAGCATGGTCGGAACTCTCAGCCCGGCCTCCCGAGCTCCCCTATTACGTAAATATTGTACTATCCATTATATGGAAGGCAAAATTAGTTAAGCGTAAGCTGGTTGCGATATAATGGTTGCGAGAGGAGTTGCTCCCTTGCCTTGATAGAGAAAATGGGATATAATAATGTGAATCAAAACGCTTCGGCGTGAGTTGATAGTTGCAAAGGAAATCATGCCCAATCAAGATATCGCGAAAATCCAGAAATATGTCAGAGCGGCGAACTATTTGTCCGTAACTCAGATCTACCTCCAAGACAACTGCCTGCTGGAACGTCCGCTGCAGGCCTCTGATATCAAACCTAAACTCTTCGGCCACTGGGGCACCTGTCCCGGGATTAACTTCGTCTACGCCCACGCCAACTACATGGTCAAAAAGCATGGCCAGTCAGCCGTCTTCGTACTCGGCCCGGGCCACGGCATGCCGGCCCTGCAGGCCAACTTATTTATGGAAGGGACATTGGAAAAATATTATGACCAAGCTACTCGCGACGAGGATGGCATCCATTACGTTTCCAAAATGTTTAGCTGGCCATACGGCTTCTCCAGCCACTGCAGTCCCGAAACTCCTGGTTTGATTCTGGAAGGCGGCGAGCTGGGCTACTCACTGGCTTCGGCTTACGGCGCGGTACTCGACAATCCAGAACTGTTGGCAATCTGCTTGATCGGTGACGGTGAGGCTGAAACCGGCGCGATTGCCGCCGCTTGGCACACCAACAAGCTGGTAGATCCGGCCGCCAACGGCGCGGTACTGCCGATCATGCACCTAAACGGCTCCAAGATTTCCGGCCCGACCATCTTCGGCCGCATGACTGATAAGGAGCTGACCGACCTCTTCAACGGCTATGGCTATGAACCGTTTATCGTACAAGGCGATGACATCGACCAGAAAATGCTCGACACGCTCGAAACCTGTTACCAGCGCATCGCGGCTATCCAGAAACAGGCTCGCGAGGGCGACAACACTTTCACGCCGCGTTTCCCGATGATCATTTTCAAGAGTCTCAAAGGCTGGACCACCATCAAGGAAATCCATGGTGAGCCCGTTGAGGGCAATATCCGTTCCCACCAGGTGGTAATGCCAACTGTCCGCAGCGACGAGGAAGAATTGCGGGCGCTCGAAGGCTGGTTGCGGTCATATAATTTCGAGGAATTGTTCGACAAAGAACACGGTTTCGACCAGGACATCTTGGACATTGTACCGTCGGAAGACCTGTTAATGGGTAATAACCCGCACATGTTCGGCCATAACTATCAGCCGCTCAAGCTGCCTGATGTTAAGCACCTGGAAAAGAACCGGACAATTCCCGGAATGATCCAGTCCAATGCCATGCGTATGGCCGGCCAATACCTTAAGGAATTATTTGCCCTTAATGCGGACTCCAAAAACCTGCGCTTGATGTCACCGGACGAGACTTACTCTAACCGTCTTGACGCCGTATTCGAAGAAACTTCGCGCGGTTTTGTTTGGCCCCACGATCCGAATGACAAAGATATGACGAGAGACGGCCGGGTCATGGAAATGCTGTCCGAGCACACCATGCACGGCTTGGCTCAAGGCTATGTCTTGACCGGCCGGCACGCCGTGTTCACGACCTACGAGGCGTTTGCCCAGATTTTTTCCAGCATGGCGCATATGTACCAGAAGTTTTTGAAATACGTGCGGCTGATGCCTTGGCGGCAGGATATTCCGTCCATTAATTATCTGTTAACTTCGACCGCTTGGCGGCAGGAGCATAACGGCTACAGCCACCAGAATCCCAGTTTCGTATCCGGCATGCTTGAGAAGCACAACGACTTTATCAAGGCTTACTACCCGGTCGACGATAACAGCATGCTGGCCATCATGGAAGAGACAATGTCGTCTAAGAACCAGATGAACATTATTACGGCTGGCAAGACGCCAGAACCGCGTTGGCTGACTTATGATCAGGCCAAAGACGCGCTCAAGGACGGTCTCAGCGTCTGGGATTTCGCCAGCGACAAGAACCCGCACATCGTCGTTACCGGCATTGGCGATTATGTCAGCAAAGAGGCGCTGGCGGCGATTGAAATCGTCAAACGCGACGCGCCCGAAATCCGCATTCGCTTCGTGAATATGCTCCGTTTGCAGGCGGCCTGTTCCTGCAAGGATACTTTCCACCCGCAAATTCCTGACGCCGAGAAATATTTCACGGTTGAAAAGCCGGTTATCGTCACTTTCCACGGCTACCCGGAAGCGATGAAGAACATTTTGTTTAGCGTCAAAAACCCCGGCCGTTTCTCAGTTCATGGTTACGAGGAAGAGGGCGGCACGACAACGGCCTTCGACATGCAGGTCCGCAACCGGACAGACCGCTACCATCTGGCGATGGAAATAGTCCAGACCGTTGCCAAAGACGCTGTAATCGACGAGTCCAAAGAAAAGCAATTGGTAGGGCAGTACGAAAAAGCCCTGGCTGACCATTACGACTACATAACCCGTGTCGGCGCCGACCCGGCTGAAATCGAAAACTGGCAATGGTCCGGCACCTCGCCGATGACCATGGACACGGCCGACCAGCAGAAGTTTGATGTCCTCAAAGACGCCCGCACTATCGCTTTCGTCGGCCTGTCCGACAAGCCGGAGCGGCACAGCTACCGCGTAGCTGACTACTTCAAGAAGAAGGGCTACCGTATCATCCCGATCAACCCGATGATAGACGAAAGTCTGGGCGAAAAGGCCTACGACAGCTTGCTGGATATCCCTGACTCGGTCCACATTGATATCGTCGATATTTTCCGGAATCCTGATGAGGTCCTGCCCCACATGCAGGAAGTCGTCGAACGCGGCGGCATCAAAACCGTCTGGCTGGCCGAAGGCGCCAACAGCCATGAGGCCGAGGACTTTGCTGAGGACTATGGCCTGCATATGATCAGTAACCTCTGTATTATGGACGTAGATATCGCTAACGAAGCAAAGGAAAAAGCCGCATCATGAGTAAACAACCGACAGTTATTACCAAAGACCTGGCCAAAGCAACCGTAAAGCCCAACCTCACGGATTATGATCAAACCTACAAAGATTTTTCGTGGGATGACGCCGCTAAGGAGCTGGTTGATTATTTCCCGGACGGTACGCTGAACATCGCTTATAACTGTGTCGACAGGCACGCCGCCGGCAAGCGCAAAGACAAAGCCGCGTTGCTCTTCGAAGGGGCCGCCGGCGAAAAAGAAAGTTACAGTTTCGCCGATCTAAAAGAGCTGACCGATAAGTTCGCCAATGTCCTGGCCGATAACCAGATTGCCAAGGGCGAGCGAGTATTTATCTTCCTGCCGCCGGTGCCGGAGCGCTACGTGGCCTTCCTCGGCATTCTCAAGCTGGGAGCTATCGCCGGCACGATGTTCGCGGCGTTCCAGGAAATGGCGTTGCTGGACCGCCTGGCTGACAGCGAAGCCAAGGTCGTTATTACCAATGCCGACCTATATCCGCGCATCAAGAGTATCCAAAAAGACCTGCCGCACCTCGAGAAGATTATTATCGTGGAGCGCGGTGCCGCTGAATTGCCGAAGGCTGACGATATAGTTTACTACGGCCAGGCAATGGCCGAGGCCTCGAGCAAGTTTGAGACTGCCCATCTGCAACCGGATGATTATTCGTATATGCTCTACACCTCCGGCACGACCGGTAAGCCGAAAGGTGTCGTGCACGCCCACGGCGACATCCTGCAGGCGATAACCAGCACTAAGTACGCGCTCGATATCCAGGAAGATGATATTTACTGGTGTACGGCCGACCTTGGCTGGGTAACAGGGGTAGTGTATGGCGTATTGGGTATCTGGGGCCTGGGCGGTACCTCGGTGGTCTATGAAGGCCGCTACAGCCCCGAAAACTGGTACAACATATTGCAGGACTACAAAGTTACCGTCTGGTACTCGGCACCGACGGCTATTCGCATGCTGATGGGCGCCGACGTCCAACCTAAGGAGTTCGACCTAAGTTCACTGCGCCATCTCTGCAGCGTCGGTGAGCCATTGAACCCGGAGGCTATCTGGTGGGGCCTGGAGGCCTATGGCCTGCCGTTCCACGATACCTGGTGGCAGACCGAACTTGGCGCTATTAGCATTACCAACTACCCGGCACTAGATATCCGGCCCGGTTCGATGGGTAAACCGCTGCCCGGTATCGAGGCAGCCATTGTCGATGAGCACGGCCAGGTGCTGCCAATCGGCACGGAAGGCAACTTAGCCCTCAAGGCCTCAACCGTGTCATCGCTGATGAAGACCATCTGGAATAACCAGTCCAAGTTCGATTCCTACTTCAAAGGCGAATGGTATATTTCTGGTGACGCGGCTACTGAGGACAAGGACGGCTATTTCTGGTTTGTCGGCCGCTCCGACGACGTGATTAACACCGCTGGGGAGCGGGTCGGTCCATTTGAAGTCGAGAGCGCGCTGGTCAGTTATCCCGATGTCATCGAAGCCGGCGTGATCGGCAAACCGGACGAGGTCCGGGGTCAGATCATCAAGGCTTTTGTAGTAGTCAAGCCCGGTGTCAAACAAGACGACGAACTCAAGCAAAAACTACAGCAGCACGTCAAGAAACATCTGGCTGGCCACGCCTACCCGCGCGAAATCGCCTTCAAAGACAAGCTGCCCAAAACCCGCTCCGGCAAGATCATGCGCCGCATCCTCAAGGCCGAAGAGCTGGGCTTGCCGATTGGTGATACTTCGACTCTCGAAAACTACTAGATTCGTCAAAACAATTTAGATTTCAGCCAAGAAACCATTGAGCGATTTGATACTATCAAGTTGTTCGTCAGTAGGAACGCCTTGCAAATTAGGCCACTGCACAACCGGGCTGTAAGTTTCCAGGATCTCGGCATAAGGCGTCTGCTCAGGGCCGACCAGTATAGATACAATTACTATGGTAGCCGGGCCGTCTTCGCCAAACAGATATTCGAAGTTTGCCGACAGGTCATATTTATAAGCGGCTTGCTGTTGGCGCACGAAGGTAATGCCAGCCGAGCGGAAAGCCGTACCCATCGACGTGCCTGCCAAAACCGCCTGGTGGACATTTGGAAACTTGGAAATCCCTGCCGGTATAAACTGTGCCCGCGATATTTCCAAAACCTGGCCGTTGCTTTTGGCGCTGGTGGTTATAATGCGCGCCGCGCCGTCTTGGTACAGAATGTTAAGCTCGGTCGGTCCGAACTGTTTTTCCAGGATTTCGCTCGATAATAAGTCGTCCATCGGTTCACATATATTAACCCAGCCGTCGGTTAAATAGTAGGTGGCAGGTATAATAAACTTAATGAAAGATATGGAACCGGTTCACCTTGCGGGCACAGTTACTCGTTTCAAAGGCAACGGGCGCAAACTTGGCTATCCGACGGCTAACTTGACGATCGAGACGGATCTGACCGACGGTATATATTTCGGTTTCGCTGATTTGGCTGAGTGGTCACGGCAACCGGCGGTTATTTTTATCGGCACGCCGACCACCATGGGCGACAAGGAGCGCCGGGTCGAGGTTCATTTATTTGATATTCCGGACGAGGATTATTATGACCAATCACTTAGTGTCAGTCTTCACTATTACCATCGCCCGAACCAGACGTTCGCGGACGCGGACCAACTCATGGAAGCCATGCAAGCCGACGAAACGGCCGCCCATCAGTGGTTTGCTAGCGCTGCCTGACCTTGGTCATCAACCGCAAGTTGGATAGGTACTGCTGGGGGTTAACGTTCTGGTGCGTGTTCAGGTAATGCATGTGTTTCTCTACGAAAGTCATGTGATTGCCGGGGTATAAAACGTCGTTGGCGTTGTAGCTGGATTCGGTCGTGTAGCCGCTGTCATCGGCCATCAGGCGGAGTTCGCGTTTGACCTCACTGCCTTCTTCCGAGTCGAAGAAGTTGATTCGTTTCTTGAAGCTGGACATAGGGTTAAGCCTTGGCTTTGATTTGCTTAGGTTTTTTAACTTCTTTGCGTCCCTTATCTTTGGACATATTAGGCTTTCCCGGTTACTTCTTCACATAAGTAAAAGTCCGTATGTACCTATTATAGTCTTCTTGGGTGCCATATCCTAATATGCGGTCGAGAATAAGTGTTGTATTTCGGATAAATAAAGCTTATGCTTAAGCCAAACTTAGAGATAAACATCACAACAACATGCCTGCAGTTATAGAACTGAAAAACGTAACCAAAACCTACAAGCTGGGCGATGAAACGCTCAACGCGCTGGACTCGGTTGATTTCAGCGTCCAGTCCGGTGAATTCGTGGCCATAACCGGCCCGTCGGGTTCCGGCAAATCGACGCTGGCCAACATTATCGGCGGCCTGGACAGGCCCAGCAGCGGTTCGGTCTCAGTCGATGGCAACGAACTGTCAAAGATCCACGACAACAAATTGTCAGCTTATCGTAACCGTCATATTGGTTTCGTCTTCCAGTCGTTTAACCTGCAGGGTAATAATACGGCCCTGGAGAACGTCATGTTGCCGCTGGTTTTCGCCAAGATGAAAAACAAAGAGCGTAAAGCCAGGGCGGCCGATTGCCTGAAAGCCGTCGGTCTCGGCGACCGCATCAAACATAAGCCTACCCAACTGTCCGGCGGGCAGCGCCAACGCGTGGCCATTGCCCGCGCTCTAGCCGCCGACCCCACTATTATTATTGCCGACGAACCGACTGGCAACCTGGACAGCGCCCGCGGCGAAGAAATCATGAAGCTTCTCAGGGACCTCAACAAACGGGGCATCACCCTGATAATTATTACGCATGACATGAGCATCGCCCGGCAAGCCCACCGGATTATCGAAATCCACGATGGCAATATAACCGAGAAGCGGGGTTAGGCCATGAAACTCAGCGATTACCTCAGGCTGGCTTTCCGCAATATCCGCCGGCAGAAGCTGC
>Ga0209483_1002129_pt1 | contig 14137 bp, 11 predicted proteins | sample NGEPerA_FD_184508 | JGI IMG/M metagenome (GOLD analysis project Ga0209483, IMG submission 184508) | Arctic peat soil microbial communities from the Barrow Environmental Observatory site, Barrow, Alaska, USA - NGEE PermafrostL2-A... | ecosystem: Environmental > Terrestrial > Soil > Wetlands >... | reverse complement strand
AGGCTTTGGCGACCAGCGCCGGGACATGCGCGTTCATCGCCCAGGTCAGCGACAGGTCGCCCTCGGCGCCGAACTTGCGCCCGGCCATGAAGATGATGTTTTGGATTTTCGGCAGCGCCGCGATGGCGGCCTCGTCGAGCAGGTCGCAGGCGATGGTCTCGACGCCGCGAGCCTGCAGCCACGCCCTGGAGACGGGATCGCTGAAGCGGGCGACGCCGATCACGCGTCGGTGGGGCAGGGCGGCTTTCGCCAGCCCCGCCAGCGTCGGCCCCATCTTGCCGGCGACGCCGAGGATCAGGATGTCGCCATCGACCTTCTGCAGGTCTTCGATCAGCGCCTGGCTCGGCCGGCACAGCAAGTCATCGAGCGCTGTGATATCGGAGATCGTTTCCGGCAGGGTGCCTGATGTCAGCAGCATGGTGCTTTCCGTTTCATTGCAGCCGCACGTCCCGGACCACGAACAGCCGTTCGAGGCCAAGCACCAGGCCATATAGCGCGACGCCCAGCAGCGTCAGCAGCACCACCGCCATCACCATCGCCGGGGTGTCGAGCGAGGACTGCACCTGAATCATGAGATAGCCGAGCCCGCGCTCGCTGGCGATGAACTCGCCGACGATGGCGCCGGCGACCGCGAGGATGGCCCCGACCTTCATGCCGGAAAACACATAAGGCAGCGCGCCCGGTAGCTGGATCTTGCGGAACAGGATCCAACGCGAGCCGCGCAGCGATTTGACGAGATCGAGTAGCTCAGGTTCGACCTCACTCAGGCCGCGCGCGGTGGTGAGCAGGATCGGAAAGAAGCAGATGCTGAAGGCGATCAGGATATTGGCGAAGATGCCGTAGGAGAACCAGACGATCACCAGCGGCCCCATCGCCACCTTCGGGATCATGTTCATGGTCACGAACAGCGGCAAGAGCATGAGGCTGAGCAGCGGCGACCAGCAGAACAGCACAGCCAACGCCACGCCGACGAAGGCGCCGAGCGCAAAGCCGCCGAGGATTTCGGCTGCCGTCACGGCGAGGTTGGAGAGCCATGCATATTTCGCCGAGTCCAGCGTCGCCAGTGCGGCCAGCGGCGAGGGCAGGATGAACTTCGGCACATGGAAGGCGTCGACCAGGACTTGCCATAGCATGATCACGGCAAGATGCACGATCAGGATGATCGCGATCGTCCGTGCCGGGCGCGGGCCGTCTGTGAACAAGGTGGTCTCCGGGTTGGGCCGGCAATCTATCGCGTAACGGCGCGGGTTTCAACCAGATGGTTGATTGTATTTCAACGTCATTGCGAGCGCAGCGAAGCAATCCATGGTACAACTCGGGGAGTCATGGATTGCTTCGTCGCCGCGCTCCTCGCAATGACGGTGGGCCGGCGTCACGGTCGCAGCGCCTGCAGCACCAAATCGACAACGTGCTTGCGTCGGGCCCGGCGGGCCGCGAAGCTCGAGAGGTCCTTGCCGAAGATCGCCGAGAGCGTCGGGGTGTTGGAGAAGTAGAAATAGCTGAGCCCCGCGATCGATATGTAGAGGTGCACCGGGTTGACGCCGCGGCGGAACACGCCCGCCTGCACGCCTTCTCTCAGGATCTTCGAGACCATGCTGACCAGCGGCGAGTGCATGTCCTCGATCCTGGGGGAAGAGCGCACGTGGCGGGCGCCGTTGCGGTTCTCGTCGTTGAGCAGCACGATGAAGTCCGGGTGCCGCGCCAAATGGTCGAAGGAACTCTCGATCAGCTTCTGGATCGCCCGTTGCGGCGGCAAGCCTTCGAGGTTGAGCTTCTTCTCCTGGGTGCGGATTTCCTCATAGACCCATTCCAGCACGGCTAGATAGAGCGCGTCCTTGTCGCCGAAATAATGATAGACCAATTGCTTGTTGACGCCGGCGCGGGCGGCGATTTCATCGACCCGCGCGCCGGCCAGCCCGTGGCGTGCGAATTCCCGCCGCGCCGCCGCCAGGAGCTTTGTCTTGCTGGCTGTGGGGTCGCGCCGCTGCGACTTTTTGCCTGATAATCGTCGTTTGGGCATTTCCAACCAGACGGTTGACAATCTTGTCCGTCCCTTGTTGCATTGGTAGCGGCAATGACCGATGGCGGCAAGGCCGCGCCGCCGGCACGGCCGAACGGGAACGAGGAGAGTGGCATGAGAATTTCTGGGATTGCCGGATTGGCGCTCGCTCTTCTCGCGCAGGGCTTGCCGGCGCATGCCGGCGAGGCCGTCAACCTGATCCTGAACTGGACGCCGACCGCCGACCATTCGCCGTTCTATTACGCCAAGGCGCAGGGCTGGTACGAAAAGGCCGGCATCGATCTCACCATCGAAACCGGCAAGGGCTCCGGCGTCTCGGCGCTGAAGGTCGGTTCCGGCGGCTCGCCGTTCGGCATCGCCGATCTCGCCACCATGCTGGTGGCGCGCAGCAAGGGCGCCGACGACGTGGCGCTGATGAGCATCTACGCCAATACCGGGCAGACGTTTTATTGGCTGAAGAGCTATGGCGTGAATGGGGTCAAGGATTTCCCCGGTCACAAGATCGGCAACCCGCCGGGCGATGCCTCGCGCGTGATGTGGCCGGCCTTCGCCAAGGCGGCGGGGATCGCGCCCGACTCCGTGGGTTTCGTGAATGTCGGGCCGACCGCCAAGATCGCGGCACTCAAGAGTCATACGGTGGATATCATCTCGGATTTCTATAACGAGCAGGATCAGAAGGAAATCGTGTTCGGGACCGATCTCGGCTCGCTGAACTGGAAGGAGATCGGACTCAACCCCTACGGCAATTCGCTGATCGTCAACGGCGCCTATCTCGCGAAAAACCCGAAGCTGGTCGAGAACTTCGTCAAGGTCAGCCAGAAGGCGTTCGCCGCTTGCGTCGCCGACGTCGCGCCCTGCCTGAAGGCGCTGCTCGACCAGGTCTCCGGTCTCGACAAGGAGAATCAGGAGCGCCAGTGGGAACGCATCAAGTTCCTGATGACCGACGACTTCACCACGACCAAGGCGCTCGGCTGGATCGACGGCGAGCGCATGAAGAAAGACTACGACCTGGTGCAGACCTATCTCGGCATGGAGAAGCCGTTCAATGTCGAGGACGCGTTCACGACGAAAATGCTGGACACTTCGATCAAGATGGACGCGAGCAAGGTGAAGAGGTGAGTCGGGTGCCTGTGCGCCTGCAGACGATCTCACATCCGTCATCCTGAGGCGTTCGCCTCGTCGGCGAGCCTCGAAGGATGAACGGCCGGGGTCTTCGATCGGGGCCGTCGCCCTTCGAGGCTTGCCCTGCGGTGCAATTGCACCGCTGGGCTCGCACCTCAGGATGACGGGGATAGATCGAGGGTGTCGGTTCAATAATTGGCTGTCGAACTGCCCCTACTGCGGCTTGATCCCGGAATCCTTGACCACCTTTGTCAGCTTTCCGAAGTCCGCGGTCATCAAGCTCGCGAGGTCGCCCAGCGCCATTGGCGTGCCCGGGATGTCGGCAATGCTGAGCGTGTGCTGGACGTCCGGATTCTGCAGTGCCTTGTTGATGCCCTCGTGAATTTTCTTGACGACCGCGTCCGGGGTCGCGGACGGCACATAGATGCCGTACCAGGGGATGTAGGCGGCTTGCGGATATCCGGCTTCCGCAATCGTCGGCACATCGGGCAGGTCGGCGATGCGCCTCTCGGTAAATACCGCGAGCGGCTTGATCTTGCCATCCTTGATATGCGGCAGCGCCAGCGCCAGCGAGACGATTTCGAAATGCATCAGATTGGTCATGAGGTCGACCAGTGCCGGCGGCTGGCCCTTGTAGCCGATATTGGTCAGCTTGATGTTGGCGGCCTGGAATAGCTTTTGTGCGGTGAGATCGATCGACGAGCCGGTGCCGGGATTGCCGAAATTGAACTGGCCGGGCTTGCTGCGCGCCAGCTCGACGAATTCGGCGAGTGTCTTCGCCGGCATCGTTGGATTGACCACCGCCACGCTCTGATTCCAGACGGCGACGCCGACGCATTTGAAATCCTTCATCGCGTCCCAACCGGCGTCCTTGTAGAGTTCCGGGTTGACCAGCACCGCCGGTCCCGTCACCAGCCAGGTGTAGCCGTCGGGTGAGCTTCGCGCGACCGAGGCCGTGCCGATATTGCTGTTGGCGCCGGGTCTCGCTTCCATCACGACCGGCGTCTTCAGATCGCGGCCGACCTGCTCGGCGACGGCGCGCGCGACGATGTCGACGATGCCGCCGGGCGGGTAGGGCACGATGACGTGGATCGGACGGTTAGGGAAATCGCTCTCCGCCCGCGCGCCTGTCGCAGCACCGATGAGCATCGCGGCGATGCCGGCGGCCGCGCCAAGAGTTTTCAGTCCATTCATTCTTCCCTCCTGTCTCTGTCCGTCATTCCGGGGCGCGCATTGGCGCGAACCCGGAATCTCGAGATTCTACGATGTGCAATTGCACGTCGGAGTTCGATGCTGCGCATCGCCCCGGAATGACGAGTTCGACCGCGATGACGGCCCTCAGCTATTCTCCACCAACGACCTGATGCTTCGCGCCAGTCCCAAAATCCGCGGCCCGCATTCGCGTTCGATCTGCTCGGAGGAAAAGCGAAACGAAGGAATGCCGCAATTCACCGAAAGTCGGTCGCCCGCCGGGTCGCGATAGAGCGGCGCGGCGACGCCGAAGATCTCGCGCCGCCATTCGCCGAGCGAAACCGCAAAGCCGCGTTCCCGGCAGAGTTCGATGTCCGGCAGCGTGCGCCGCTCGACATAGTCGAGTTCTTCCGGACGCCGCGCTTTGACGTCCGTAACGTAGTCGCGCAACTCATCCTGTGTTGCGAGCGACAACAGCGCGCGGCCGACTGCGGTTGTCGCCAGCGTCCCGGTAAAGCCGACATCGGGAACGTGCGGCACGGCGTCGGTGGTACGCAACGTCTCGACATAGATGAAGTCGAGGCCGAGCGGCATCGCAATCGAAACCGTGCCGCCGGTATAGGCCGCGAAATCGCGCATCAATGGCCGTGCCAGTTGCCGGACTTTCAGCGCCGACAGCACTGGATAGGCCGCCGCCAATATGCCGAGACCAAGCGCAAAGCGTCCCTTGGCGTCGCGCTTGAGATAGCCGAGTTGCGTCAGCGTGTAGGTCAGCCGCGACACCGTCGGCCGCGACAGGCCGGTGGCCGCGGCGAGATCGGCGTTCGATAGCGGGCCGCTGCCGTCGCGGAAAGCCGCCAGCACGTCGAGCCCATGGGCGAGCGTGGTCGCAAAGGAGGGGTCGCCGACGTCCATCCTGGACCGGGAAAGCGCTGAAATAGCTGGAGGCGAAGTTGAAGCCATGCCAGAATAATGCACGATATTACACAAGAATGTCAATATATCGAAACATATTTGCAATTCGTATCGATATAAGTTTAGATACACCTCAGACGGAGGGGATATGGATTTCGATCTTTCGACCACCGCCGAAGCTTGGCGAAGTCGGCTGCAGTCCTTTTTCGACCGGGAGGTTCTGCCGCGGCACCGCGCCTGGCTAGAGCATGTCGCGGTCAGACGCGAAGCCGCGCCGTTCATGGCCGAGCTGCAGCAGAAGGCGTGCTCCGCAGGCTTGTGGAATCTCGGCCTGCCTGAACTTGCATCCGATGAGCCCGGCACGCGGCTATCGAACCTCGAATACGCGCCGCTGGCGGAGATCATGGGCCGGCTGTTCTGGGCGCCGGAAGTCTTCAACTGTCAGGCGCCGGATGTCCCCAACATGATCGCGCTGCAGAACTGCGCGACGGCCGACCAAAAGACCCGCTGGCTGCGTCCGCTGCTCGAAGCAAAAACTCGCTCGGCCTTTGGCATGACCGAGCCGGACGTGGCATCCTCCGACGCGACCAATGTCGCGACCCGGATCGTGCGGGACCGCGGTGATTACGTCATCAATGGACGCAAATGGTTCATCACGGGCGCCGCGCATCCGCGTTGCTCGTTCCTGATCGTGATGGGCGTGACGGATGCGGAGGCTGAGCGCACCCGCCGCCATTCCTGCGTGATTGTGCCGATGGATGCACCCGGCGTCCGCCTGGTCCGCCCGCTGCGCTGGATGGGTTGCGAGGATCATGTCGCGCCGATCGGCGAACTCGCCTTCGACGAAGTCCGGATTCCCCGCGAGAACCTGCTTGGCGAGGAGGGCGAAGGTTTCAAGGTCGCGCAGATCCGGCTTGGACCTGCGCGCATCCACCACTGCATGCGCTCGATCGGGCTCTGCGAACTCCTGATCGAGTTGATGATGGTGCGCGCGGCGGAGCGCTCCACCTTCGGCCGCGCCGTGATTCAGTACGACACGATCCAGCGCTGGATCGCCGAAGCCCGCGTCGAGCTCGAGCAGGCGCGGTTGTTGGCCTATCGCTGCGCCTGGCGGCTCGACCAGGCCGGCCACCACGACGCCTGGCGCGATGTTTCGCTGATCAAGGTCGCGGTGCCTGCCATGCTGCAGAAGATCGCCGATCGCGCCATGCAGGTGTTCGGCGCCATGGGCGGCTCCGACGATACGCCGATCCATCAGGCGCTGGCCTGGGGCCGGCTGCTGCGGATCGGCGACGGCCCGGACGAAGTGCATCTGCGCCAGATCTTTCGCATGGAGGCGATGCCGTCATGGTCCATCGCGGAATCGCCCTATCTCGCGGCGCATCCAATCTAACCTCGCCCCCGCTCTTCGCGGGAGAGGGAAACATTGACGATCATGGGAGTACGACAATGACCGAGACAGCTACCGGCGAAAAACCCAAGGACGCGTCACCTTCGGTCATCGCGCAGCAGGCGGCGATGCTGAAGGCGCTGCCGTTCTCCGACACGGCTGATTTCGACGACGCCGCGCGCGGCTTTCTCGGCACGATCGAGAATGCCCGCATCGCCAATGCGCAGGGGCGGGTGGTCTGGAGTCTCGAGCCTTACGGCTTCCTGTCCGAGGAGAAGGCGCCGGCGACCGTCAATCCGAGCCTGTGGCGGCAGTCGCGGCTGAACATGAACCACGGCCTGTTCGAGGTGGTGCCCGGCGTCTACCAGGTCCGCGGCCTCGACATCGCCAATATGACGCTGATCGAGGGCAACAGCGGCGTGATCGTGGTGGATACGTTGACCTCGATCGAAGGCGCGCGCGCCGCCATGGAGCTCTATTTTGGGCACCGCGGGCAAAAGCCGGTGGCCGCGGTCATCTTCACCCATACCCACACCGACCATTATGGCGGCGCGTGCGGCGTGCTCGACGACGAGACGCGGGCCTCCGGTCGCGTGGCTATCATCGCGCCCAACCTGTTCATGGAGCACGCGGTATCGGAAAACATCATCGCCGGCCCTGCGATGCTGCGTCGGGCGCAGTATCAGTTCGGGCCGCTGCTCGCCAAGGGACCGCGCGGACAGGTCGATTGCGGGCTCGGCAAGTCGATGGCGGCGGGCTCGGTCAAGCTGGTGCGTCCCTCCGACCTGATCATGGCGACCGGCGACAAGCGCGTCATCGACGGCATCGAATTCGAATTCCAGATGGCGCCGAACTCCGAGGCGCCGGCGGAAATGCACTTCTTCATTCCGCGCTACAAGCTCCTTAATCTCGCGGAGAACTGCACGCATAATTTCCACAATCTACTGCCGTTCCGCGGCGCCGACGTTCGCGACGCGCTCGCCTGGTCCGGATATCTCGGCGAGGCGCTGCAGATGTGGGGCGGCAAGGCAGAGGCGATGTGCGGCCAGCATCACTGGCCGGTGTGGGGCAAAGAGCGCATCGACACCATGATCCGCCAGCAGCGCGACCTCTACAAATTCGCGCACGACCAGACCATCCGTCTCATGAACCACGGGCTGACGGCTTCCGAAATCGCGGACACCATCAAATTGCCGGAGAGCCTTGAAGGCGCCTGGCATGGGCGCGGCTATTACGGCCACATCCGGCACAATGTGAAGGCGATCTACCAGAAGTATCTCGGATGGTACGATGCCAATCCTGTCAATCTCGATCCGCTGCCGCCGGTCGAATCCGGCAAGAAATATGTTGAATATATGGGCGGTGCAGACGCGCTGCTCGATCGTGCACGGAAGGATTTTGCCAAAGGCGAGTTTCGCTTCGTGGCGCAAGCAGTGAGCCACCTGGTGTTCGCCGATCCCGATAACCAGGCGGCGCGCGCGCTACTCGCTGATACTTTCGAGCAGCTCGGCTATGCCGCCGAAAGCGCAACCTGGCGCAACGCCTATCTGTTCGGCGCGCAGGAGTTGCGGCAGGGCATGCCGAAGGCGCCGCCGCGTCCGCCGATGCCGCGCGAGACGGTGGCCGCCTTGCGCACCGGACAAGTGTGGGATCTGCTTGGCATCCGCCTCAACGGCCCGAAGGCCGAAGGCAAGCACATCGTGCTGAACTGGAATTTCACCGACACCGGCGAGACGTTTGTCCTGACGCTCGAGAACAGCGCCCTGACTTATATCGCGGGCGCGCAGGCCGAAAAGGCCGACGCCAGCTTTACACTGGCGCGCGCCACGCTCGACGAGGTCATCGCCAGGCAGGTGACCTTTCCGGAGGCTGTCGCCGCCAGCAAGGTCAAGTTCGCCGGCAACGCGATGCGGTTGGGCGAGTTGATGGGCCTGATGGACGAATTCCCGCGGATGTTCGAGATCGTCGAACCGAGGCGGACCGCGGTGAGTTGAGCCGAGCTGAAGGGCGGCTGCGCGAATCGGTGATGCCTGAACAATAGATCCCGCGAACGGCAGCAAGCCGCGCCTTATTCGATCACCTCTTCGGCTTGCACGAGCAGGTTTGCCGGAATGGTGATACCAAGTGTTTTCGCGGTCCTGAGGTTGATCACGAGTTCAAACTTCGTCGGCTGCTCAATCGGCAATTCAGCGGGCTTGGCGCCTCGCCCGAGCCGATCGACGTAATCGGCGACGCGCCGGTAGATGACGGTCAGGCTCGGCCCATAGGACAGCAAACCGCCGGCGTCCACCTGTTCGCGGGACCAGAACATCGACACGGCGCGATTGCGCAGCGCGAAGTCGGCGAGGCGTTCGCGATCGCGAAGAAATATACCTGACGCCATTACAAAAATGGTCCCTCGATATTCAGGTGCAGTCTGGGAAAGTGCCTTGTCATAGTTAAACGGCGGGTCGCCCAGGTCAGTGCCGGCAAGCCTCACCCCAAGCGTAGCCGCGACACTCTGCGCGGCCTTCCACTGGTCTAGCGATGTTCGATCGAAGAAGACGGTCACGGCCTGCGTGTCCGGGAACGCACTTTTGAGGAGTTCAAGACGCTTTGCCGCAAGTTCAATCTGCTGCGAAAACAGGCCAGTTATATTTCCGGTGGGCCTCGCCAGGCTCGTTACAAAGCCAAGGGCAACAGGGTCGTAGTCGAGCGCCACCATCACGATCGGTTTCGTCTTTGAATTGGCGAGTGCCGACTTCAGGGAAATGTCCGAGCCGGAGGTAACGACGATATCGACGTCGCGCGCGGCGAGTTGGCGATAGCCCGATTCGTATCCTTCGACGGTCGGGACATAAAGGTGCTCGAACGTGAAGTTCTGGCCCTGCTGATAGCCCAGCTCGGCCATGCGCTGCTCGAAAGCTCTCCAAATGGGTGCTGATCTCGGCAGGATGCTTACCGTCCCGACACGCAGCATTTCGGCGCCGGCTGCGCACGCGCCGCGTGCGACCACGCTGTGGCCGCGCTGCCGACCAGCGCGATGAACTCGCGGCGTCTCATGCGCACCCCGGGAACGAGCCTCGTCCGATACCAGAGCCTAGCACTTTGCAACCGTCTGGTGCGGAAAAACAGACCCGATCGAGCCTCTGGCTCATCAGCTTCGGTCAAACTGGCGCCATCCGCATCTCGCTTCGCTTCACCTTCGGGCTGGCGCGGCGAGTGTTCATTTTGTAAAACGATCAGGCGCGGGGCGGCCTGGATCGCTCGCGAACCATGGGAGGGAAATCCAGTATGTTTTCGCATGTGATGATTGGGACCAACGATCTGGACAAGGCCAAATCGTTCTATGACGCGTTGCTTGGTACGCTCGATATTCCGCCCGCACGGGTCGACCGCCACCGTATTTTCTATATGACCAAGACCGGCGTGTTCTCGGTGTCGAAGCCGATCGACGGCAAGCCGGCCTGCCACGCCAACGGCGGCACCATCGGGTTTGCTGCAAGTTCGCCCGAACAGGCCAAAGCCTGGCATGCGGCCGGCATCGCCAACGGCGGCAAGACCTGCGAAGATCCGCCGGGTGCGCGCGAAGGCCCGACGGGCAATCTTTATATCGCCTATTTGCGCGATCCCGACGGCAACAAGATCTGCGCCTTGCACCGGATGACGTGATCGGGGGCGCGCCCGTGGCCGTCGGCGAAATGTGATCCGCCTACGGGCGGATTGTTCGCGCGGATTGCGGCTGCAGGCGCGAAACCGATGGCCCAAGCCTCGGTCCTGTTCCAAATCGTCCCGCAGCCAGCGCTGCCGCACACGCGCCGGGTGCATGGGAGTAAGCCATTTAGACCCGTTCCGGGAGGCTGTTCCGATCGTTTTTGACCGTGTAGTCTGCCCCAAAATACAAGCCGGAAAGGCGAGCCGCCCATCGCGGGCGGCCCGCGGACGAAGCAGATCAGGGGAGACGACAGAACGATCATGACGGATATCCGATATTTGAGCCCGCGCACGCTCGACGAAGCGATCAGCGCGTTTGCCGCCGCCGGGAGTGCTGCCCGCATCCTGGCTGGCGGTACGGATTTGCTGGTGCAGATGCGTTCCGGTGCGGTGCGACCTGGTGTGATCGTCGACATCAAGAAAATCACCGAGATGACAGCGATCGAGGAAACCGCGGATGGCGGATTTCGCGTCGGCGCCGCCGTTTCGGGCATGGTGCTGGCTGAGCACCCGCGCTTCGGCAAGGTCTGGCCCGGCGTGCTCGAGGCCGTCAACCTGATCGGCTCCAAGCAGGTGCAGGGGCGGGCCTCCGCCGGCGGCAATCTGTGCAACGGCTCGCCGGCCGGCGACAGCGTGCCCGGGATGATCGCGGCCGGCGCCGTCGTCACGGTGCAGGGCCCGAACGGGCGCCGCGAAATGCCGGTGGAGAAGGTGCCGGCCGGACCCGGCCGCACCAATCTTGCGCCCGGCGAAATCCTCGTCAGTTTTGCGCTGCCGGCGCGGCCGAAAGGTTCCGGCGACGCCTATCTGCGCATGATCCCGCGCACCGAAATGGACATCGCCGTGGTCGGCTGCGGCGTCAGCCTGACCTTGAAGGACGGCGTCTGCACCGCCGCGCGGGTAGGTCTCGGCGCGGTGGCGCCCACGGTGCTACTGGTGGAGGCCGCCGCAAAAGCGCTGATCGGCAGCAAACTCGACGATGCGGCGCTGAATGCCGCGGCCACCGCCTGTTCCGCCGCCTGCCGTCCGATCGACGACAAGCGCGGCACGATTGTCTATCGCACCAGGGTCGCCGGCGTGCTGCTCAAGCGCACGACGGCCATCGCCGCCAAACGCGCCGCCCGGGGGAATTGAAGAAAATGGCAAAACTGCACGTTTCCACCACCATCAACGGCGAGCCGATGGAATTCCTCTGCGAGCCCAATGACACCATGCTCGACGCGCTGCGCGGGCCGCTGGCGCTCACCGGCTCGAAGGAAGGCTGCGCCTCCGGCGACTGCGGTGCCTGCAGTATCACGCTCGACGATCGCCTGGTCTGCTCCTGCCTGATGCTCGCCGCCGAGGCCGAAGGCCACGAGATCGGAACCATCGAGGGCATGGCCCACGGCGACAGATTGCACCCACTGCAGCAAAAATTCCTGGAAATGGCGGCGCTGCAATGTGGCATTTGCACCTCGGGCATGCTGGTCGCCTCCGACGCGCTGTTGCGAAGGAATCAGAGACCAACCGAGGAAGAAGTGCGGTTCTGGCTCGCCGGCAATCTCTGCCGGTGCACCGGTTACGACAAGATCGTCCGTGCGGTCCTGGAGACCGCGGCTGAAATGCGGGAGGCGGCGCAATGAACGTCATTACCAACAACAAGTGGATCGGCCAGCGCACTATTCGCCCCGACGGCGCCGACAAGGTCACGGGACGCGCGGCCTTTGCCGCCGACACCACGATGCCCGGCATGATCTGGGGCAAGGTCCTGCGCAGCCCGCATCCGCACGCCCGCATCCGCGGCATCGATACCTCGAAGGCCGAGGCGCTGCCGGGCGTCAAGGCGGTGGTCACCGCGCGCGACGTCGTCGATTTCCCGATCGACAAGTCGGTCATGCTCGGCATCCAGGACATGCGCTGGATGTGCCGCAATGTGATGGCGCGCGAGAAGGCGCTATTTCCCGGCCATCCCGTTGCGGCGGTTGCCGCTACCTCGGAAGCCATCGCGGCAAAGGCCTGCGAATTGATCGAGGTCGATTACGAGGTGCTGCCCTGGGCGATCGAGATCGATGACGCGCTGAAGGCTGACGCGCCGATCCTTCACGAGTTCATCAAATTTGAGGGCAAGCCGTCCAACATCGCCGGCAGGCTCGAAGTCAAGAAGGGCGACATCGAACAGGGCTTCAAGCAAGCCGAGGTCATCGTCGAGCGCAGCTTCACCACGCGTCCGGTGCATCAGGGCTATATCGAGCCGCATGCCTGCCTGATCAGCGTCGCGCCCGACAACAAGACCACGATCTGGAGCTCGAGCCAGGGCCAGTTCATGGTGCGCGCGATGACGGCATATCTGACCGGCATCCCCCAAAGCGACATCCGCGCCATCCCCGCCGAAATCGGCGGCGGCTTTGGCGGCAAGACCATCGTTTATCTCGAGCCGCTGGCGACGTTGCTGGCGAAAAAGTCCGGGCGGCCGGTAAAGATGGTGATGACGCGGGAGGAAGTGATGCGGGCGACGGGCCCGACCTCGGGCTCCAAAAGCACGGTCAGGATCGGCGCGAAAAAAGACGGTACCATCGTCGCAGCCCAAGGCACCTTCTATCTGCAGGCCGGCGCCTTGCCGGGCTCGCCGATCCGCGGCGCGGTCGGCTGCAGCTTCTCGCCCTACGACATCCCCAACGTGCTGTCAGTCGGCTTCGACGTACTCTCCAACCGTTCCAAGGTCGCGGCCTATCGCGCGCCGGGCGCGCCGATCGGCGCATTCGCGGTCGAATGCGTGATGGATGAGTTGGCGGAAGCGCTGAAGATGGATCCGCTGGAATTCCGGCTGAAGAATGCCGCGAAGCAAGGGACCAAGGCCGCGCATGGCCCGGTATTCCCGCGCATCGGCTACATCGAGACGCTGGAGGCCGCGAAAGCGCATCCGCATTACAAAGCACCGCTCGGCAAGTTGCAGGGCAGGGGCGTGGCCTCCGGCTTCTGGTTCAATGCCGGCGGCGAATCCTCGGCGCAAGTCAACATCACCGAGGACGGCAACGTCGTCGTCACCACGGGCCATCCCGACATCGGCGGCTCGCGCGCCGCGATCGCCAACATCTGCGCCGAGTTGCTCGGCATCGATTACCGCCGCGTTTCGGTCCTGATCGGCGACACCGCGACCGTCGGCTTCTCGAATCTCACCGGCGGCAGCCGCGTGCTGTTCGCATCCGCGATGGTGGTGACGCAATCGACCGACAAGATCATCGCCACCTTGCGCGAGCGCGCCGCCAAGATCTGGGAGATCGATCCCGACGCGGTGAAATGGGACAACGGCGCGGCGCATCCGGTCAGCCCCAATGCCGGCCAGTTCGAACCGCTGACGCTGGCGCAGCTCGCGGCCAAGGCGCCTGCGATGGGCGGGCCGATCGGCGCCGGCGTGCAACTCAACACCGAAGGCGCCGAAGGCGGCTTCGGCACCCATATCTGCGACGTCGAGGTCGACGTCGAACTCGGCATCGTGCGTGTGATCCGCTACACCGCCGTGCAGGATGTCGGCCGCGCCATCCACCCCGGCTATGTCGAAGGCCAGATGCAGGGCGGGGTCGCGCAAGGCATCGGCTGGGCGCTCAACGAAGAATACATCTACAACAAGCAGGGCAAGGTCGATAATCCCGGCTTCCTCGACTATCGCATGCCGGTCTGTTCCGACCTGCCGATGCTCGACACCGTGATGGTCGAAGTGCCGAACCCGAAGCACCCGCAGGGCGTCAAGGGCGTCGGCGAGGTGCCTCTGGTGCCGGTCATGGCGGCGGTCGCCAACGCCGTGCACAATGCGCTCGGCAAGCGTTTTT
>Ga0209483_1002127_pt1 | contig 14158 bp, 14 predicted proteins | sample NGEPerA_FD_184508 | JGI IMG/M metagenome (GOLD analysis project Ga0209483, IMG submission 184508) | Arctic peat soil microbial communities from the Barrow Environmental Observatory site, Barrow, Alaska, USA - NGEE PermafrostL2-A... | ecosystem: Environmental > Terrestrial > Soil > Wetlands >... | reverse complement strand
CGCAGGCGAAACACGGCACCCGAGCCGCGGTCGGAGCGATCGAGCACCTCGAGGCTGCCGCCGTGCGCCAGCGTGTACTCGCGCGCGATCGCGAGACCCAGCCCCGAACCCTTGACGCGTCCCTCGGTCTTGGCGGTGCCCTGAAAAAACGAGTTGAAGATCTTGTCGCGCTCGCCGGCGCTGACGCCCGGGCCGCGGTCGGCGACATCGAGCACCGCCTCGTTGCCGACGGCGGCGAGCTTCAGGTCGATGGTCGACGAGCGCGGCGAGAACTTGATCGCGTTGGAGATCATGTTGTCGACCACGGTGCGCAGCCGCTCGGCGTCGCCGGTGATCAACAGCGGCGCCAGGTCGATGTCGAATGTGATGATCCGCGCGAGTGCTGCGAGCTTGTTGTCGCGCACGACGCGGTTGACGACGTCGGTCAGCATCACCGGACCGAGTGTCGCGGGCTCCATCGCGCGCGTCTGGTGATACTTGAGAAGGTCCTCGATCAGCTTCTGCAGCGAAATCGTGTTCTCGCGCACGATGCGCACGATTTCCTGCTGCCCGGGGGTGAGATTGCCGGCGACTTCGTCGCGCAGCAGTTCCGCGCCTTCGCGCACCGCGGTGAGCGGCGTTTTCAGCTCGTGCGACACATGCCGCAGGAAGCGGTTCTGCTGGTCCTCGAGCTCCTTGAGCCGCATCCGCAGCCATTCGAGGCGCTGGCCGAGATAGCGCAGGTCTTGCGGGCCGTTGACCTCGATCGCATGCGTGAAATCGGCCGAGCCCATCTGCCGGATGGCTTGGTCGAGCTGGCGGATGGGCCGCGCGATCAGCACGGCGAACAGGATCGCCAACGCGAGCGCAATGCCGCCGGCTGCCCACGACAGCGCCTGCCAGGTCTCGCGGCCCTTGGTGGCCGTCACCTGCAATCGCTCGATGGCGCGCTGCGTCAGCTGGTTGGTGGCCGCGAGCGTCGACTGCGCGGAATCGACGAGCTTGGCGTAGCCGTCGGCGAGCGTCGCGTTGGCCGCATCGGTGCGCGACGGCGCGGTGAACACCTTGTAGAGCGCCGACTCGCTGTCTGCGAGGCGCTGCAGCGCCTCGCGCGACGGCGGCTCGAGCGGAAGTGCTGCAAGCTGCGCCGCCGACGCCCGGAAGTCCTGGCGCACGCGGGCGTAGTCGTCGACCAGCGCGGGATCGTCGAGGATGATGTTCTGCCGCACGATGCGCTCGAGCGTCGTCGTTTGTTCGAACAGGAAGCGCGACGTGCGCGCCGCCTGCGCCGCCTGCTGCACCTCGGCGCCCGCCTGCGTCGCGAGCCGGTCGAGCGTCAATACGAGCTCGGCGAGCGCGTACAGGAGCGGCAAGCTCACGAGCAGAAAACCCAGCAGGATGAACTTGAGAAAGGATCGCGGGTAGTACACGAAGGGTCGCCGACGTCTATAATCGCCGACCTATTATGACATTGCCCTACGGCGCGGCATGGCGTTTTCGCACGACACTTCCGCGTCAGGCACGCCCGCACAGCCGGTCGGCGCCGCGCTTTCGATCGTCGCCGCCGTCGCCGCTAACGGCGTGATCGGCGATGGGCTGCGCATGCCCTGGCACCTGCCGGCCGACCTCGCGCACTTTCGGCGGCTGACGACGGGGCACGCGATCATCATGGGCCGGCGCACCTGGCAATCGCTGGGGCGCGCGTTGCCCAACCGCCAGAACATCGTCGTCAGCGGGCAGCCGGGATACGTGGCGCAGGGCGCGCAGGTGGCGAATTCGCTGGCACAGGCGGTCGCGCTCGCAGTACTTCCGGCGCCGGTATTCGTCATCGGCGGGGCGCGCCTGTTCGCCGAGGCGCTCGCCGGCGCAACAACATTGCATCTGACCGAAATCCACGCCGACTATCCCGGCGACGTGCACTTTCCGCCCATCGACCGGACACAATGGCGCGAGGCCGCGCGCGAGGATCACGCGGCCGCGGACGGCGCACCTGCGCATGCATTCGTCACGCTCGTGCGTGATCGCGATTGACAACACTCAGGGAGAGGTTCGATGTCCGAAGACGGCTTTCACGTGCACGGCGTGCACGAGCATGAGATCGAGCACCAGGCGCATACGGGCGATGTCTTCGCGTCGAGAATCGCCGTGATGACGGCGATTCTCGCCTCCGTCGGCGCGATCTTCTCTTTCCAGGGAGGCGCCGAGCAGAACGACGCGCTGATCTACAAGAACGACGCGGCGATCAGGCGCACCGAGGCGTCGGACCAGTGGAATTTCTACCAGGCCAAGAGCGCCAAGCAGAATCTCGCCGAATTCGCGGCGACGCTGACCACCGGCGACGCGCAGGCCGCGTACCGCAAGGAGGCGGTGCGCTACCAAACCGAAAAGGCCGCGATCGAGCCGCAAGCGAAAGCCCTCGAGCAGGCGTCCGCGGAATCCGAGCGCAAGAGCGAGGCCGCACTGCATACGCACCATCGCTGGGCCCAGGCGATGACGCTGATCCAGGTCGCGATATCGCTCGCCGCCATCACGCTGCTGGCGCGCAAGCGCTGGATGCAATACGCCGCGTATGCGGTAGGCGCGGGCGGCGTGGCCATCGCCGCGCTGGCAATGCTGCATTTTTAGCACGCACCGGCACACCGCGCGACGACCGGACGCGACCGCAAATCCCGCGCGTCCGCGGGATTTGCGATAATGCCGCCCGGCAGGTCACGCGATGTCGTCGCGCCGCCTGCCGCGCGCCGGGATGACGGAACTGGTAGACGTAGCGGACTCAAAATCCGCCGGTAGCGATACCGTGGGGGTTCGAGTCCCCCTCCCGGCACCAATAAATACAATGACTTAGACTCTATCGCTAGACAAGCAGGCATCATCGTGGGACACTTTTGGGACACGCTTGGGACAATTAATACCAAGCGCGTTCAACAGTGGCCACTATCGAGAAACGCCTCGGCACCAACGGCGATATTCGTTACCGCGTGCGTGTGCGGTTGCGCGGCGAGAAGCCGCGCGCGCGAACGTTCAAACGCAAGACCGATGCGGACCTTTGGGCAAAGAAGGTCGAGTCGGATCTGGGCCACGGCTTCTACGTACCGACGACGGCAGACCGACGCCGCACGCTCGGCGAACTGATCGACAAGTTCATCACCGAGCAGCTGCCGATTCGGCAGCACAGAGCGGACGAGCGCAACATCAAGCGCAATCTGCAATGGTGGAATGAGAACGCGGGCTTCGTAACGCTCGACAAGCTCACGCCACAGACCATCGCGGGCCTTCGATCCCAACTCCTCGCTCGGAGAGTTGGCCGCGGCGACAATGCGAAGCTCGTCACCCAGGCAACGGTCAATCGCTACCTTGCCGCGCTGTCTGTGGTCTGCAAATGGGCTTGGAAAGAGCTGAATTGGCTTCCGGCAAACCCGGTATTGAGTGTCGCCAAGGGACAAGAGAGTACCGGCATTATCCGGTTTCTTTCCGACGACGAGCGTAAGAAGCTTTTCGAGGTGTGCCAGGCAAGCACCGATCGCAACATCTATTGTGCCGTCGCGCTAGCGCTCGCCACGGGCGCTCGGTATTCCAACCTGCGGATGCTCACCTGGGACGACGTCGATTTCGCTCGGTGGGTACTTCGCTTCAAGCACACGAAGAACGGCGAGCCCCGCTACGTCCCCGTCGTGGGGCCAGCCCACGAAGTGCTCCAGGCGCAGTGCGATCGCGACCCTACAGGTACCGGATGGGTGTTCAAGGGCGCGCGTGACAACGTCCCGGCCGACTTGGACGTGGCATGGCGTGCCGTGCGCAAGAAGGCCGGACTGACAGGTGATAAACACTGCCGATTTCACGATTTGCGCCATACGACCGCGAGCTACTTGACGATGAACGGAGCCACGCTCGCGGAAGTCGCTGAAGCGCTCGGCCACCGCACGCTCGTGATGGCCAAGCGCTATTCGCATCAGTCCGGCGAGCACGTGCGCGGCACGCTCGAGCGCATGGCTAATCGCTTCTTAAGCGAACTCTCTCCTGTCGAAGAGCCACCTCATACGGCTTCCTGAATTCGTCGCAGAAGATTAGCTGCAGCGCTCTGACTCGTCGCCACCCCGTTCCAGCCCGTTCTTCCACGCTGTAGCTCGCTGTACTACGTTTCCTTTTGTGCGGCCAGTCAGCACACTATTGTCGGTGTTGGCCAACAGTGAGCGAGGGCGACGATGAAGCGGAACCTACAGACCGTAACGAGCCTGGCGATCGAAGGACCGTTCAGCGAAGGTCAATTGCGGTGGTGGATTTTCATGTCGGCGGCGAACGGCCTCGACGCCGCGAAGGCACTCGTCCGTATCGGGCGCCGTGTCTACATAGACTTGGATCGATTCGAGGACTGGATCGACCATCAGAATCAACAGCACGTCACGTCCGGGTCTGACGGCAGTCGCAGTACCCTCCCATGAGCCTCAAGGTGATGAGCTGGGCATGGACGATTGCCCTGGCGCCAACGCCGAAGCTCGTCCTCATGGCGCTCGCCGACGAAGCGGATGACCGTGGGTTCTGCTTTCCGAGCCAGCGCCGGATTGCCGAGAAATGCAACATCACCGAGCGCAGCGTGCGCCGTATGGTCGGCGTCCTCACCGCCAAACACTATCTCGCGGTCGTGCAGCGATTCTACAACCGTGCACGCACGAGTAACGGTTACCAGCTTGCGATCGACCACCCCCGGACAAATTGTCCAGGGGTCCCTGCCACGGCGATCCGGGGGGACAGGACGGCGTCGTCCGGGGGGAGTGGACATGGGTGTCCGGGGGCCCCGGACAACGCTGTCCGGGTAACCACCACTTACCCGGTATTTAACCCAATACCACTACTACAACGCGGTGGCGACGCGGATCGGGCTGACCTTCGTTCGCGTAGTCGTGGTAGTGATCTTTGCTTTCCCAAAGCGCTGTCAACCGCTCAGCGACAAATCCTCGCGCAGCATCTGAGCGGATTGAGCATCGAGAGCGCGCAGCAGGTCTTGGACGAGCTTGCAGGACGCATGGATGCAACAGGTGTACGCAACCCCGTTGGGTACTGCGCGAGGCTGGTTGAGCGGTATAAGCGCGGCGAGTTTCAACTTGAAGTTGGTATCGCGGTGGCGATTAAACGACAAGCCGAGCAGCGCGACGAACGCACGCTATCGGAGCGTCCGACGACGACTGACCTGTCGGCCAATGTTGCGCTCGATCGCTTACCAGAATCTATTCGATTGTCATTGCAGCGAATGCGCCCGAATCAATCCGATGAGCAAGACGATGAAGCTCCCAAGACATGCCAGTGATGTGTTGTTTGCTCCCAATAACGACGCTAGGCGGTGCATTCGCCAACGCACTTTCTTGCGAGATCTCGAGTGTTTGGGGCGCGCCCGGTTGTGCGAGTCAGCGGCCGCTGGCCCCGCGGCCGACGTATCGCGGGATGGGAGTTGCTGCGGAGGCGATCGGAGGACGCGATGGAAGGGAGCGACGCCAGGATCTGCGGAAACGTGCAGGGCAAGATTGAAGGCCGCGGCACGCCGCGGCGGGGAAGGGCTGGTCTGCACGTGGGTTGGGAAGGCACTCAATGGAACACGCTGCGTGCCGCACGCCAGGCGATTGACGCGTCAATGATGGCATTGCGTCGTGCCGTCGGCGCCGGAGTGCGATGGACCACGACAAGGAGGCCATCGTGAGTGGCGACCCCGGAGAGTCGGTTCCGTGTTCGTGCGCGGCCGCCAAAGGCCACAGCAGGTCGCGGCGAGCGCTTCGTAACGCTCGTCCTGCGCGCATCCGGGAGCAGCGATGCGGCACGATCGAGCCGCCCGACGCAACCCAGTCTCGCAAGACTCGGTCGCGGGCAGGTCGTGGCCCGGATGGCCAGCGACAGGCTCGGCGCCAACGCCAGACGGGTGATCGTGAAGGCGCGCTACGTCGTCCTGAAGCAGGCCGGCGCGCGTTCGGCGGCCACGCATTTGCGCTACATCGAGCGCGACGGCGTGGACCGCGATGGGCGCAAGGGACAGGCCTACGATGCCTTGACCGACGAGGGAGATGTTGCCGCCTTCGAGGAGCGGGGCAGGGAAGTCCGACACCAGTTTCGCTTCATCGTAGCCCCCGAGGATGCCGTGGCGATCGGGGACCTTAAAACCTTTGCCCGCCACGTCATGGGACGCGTGGAAGCGGACCTCGGCACCTCCGTCGAGCGGGTGGCCGTCGACCACTGGGATACCGACAATCCGCATCTCCACGTGGTGGTCCGCGGCAAAGACGCGAGCGGCCGGGACTTGATCATCGCTCGACGCCACGTCGCACACGGGATGCGCCAGCGTGCGTGCGAACTTGCGACCCAGTGGCTGGGGCCACGCACCCGTCAAGAGATGCAAGCGAGCCTGGCTCGGGAAGTTGATCAAGGACGTCTGACTGCGCTGGATCGCACCCCGCGATTGCGGGCGCGGGATGGAGTCGTGCAGCTCGTATCGGCGGCGAACCACGAGACGCCAGGACGCCGCGTGCTACTGGTCGGGCGGCTTCAGCGCTTGGCGTCGATGGGGGTTGCGCAGCCTCTCGGCGTGAACCGGTGGTCAATTCGTCCGGATATGGAGCAGACGCTGCAGGCCATTGGCGAGCGCAACGACATCATTCGCACCATTTAGCGGGCGATGGGCAGCACCCCTCGTGAGCTGTCGGTGGCACCGCCTGATAGAGGAAGCCCGCCTGTTATCGGGCGGATTGCCGGCAAGGGACTATCGTATGAACTCACAGACCATGGCTATCTGGTGGTGGATGGCGTCGACGGCCGGGCACACTACGTGACCGCGCAGCCTATGGGCAACAGCCGAGCCAATTATTTCGCCGACGCCGTGCGCCATGGTTCCGGGCATCCTGCGGGCATTGGGTAGCTAACCGATGCGTGACCAAGGGGTTGATTTCGGATATCGCTTCCATCATAATGGAAACATGGAAACGAAGTCCGCACTGTCCGCGCTGACCGGCCTGGCGCAAGAAACCCGTCTCGCCCTGTTTCGGCTCCTTGTTGCACAAGGGCCAGAAGGTCTCGCCGCAGGCGCGATTGCCGAAAAACTCGGACTCGCCAACGCAACGCTGTCATTTCATCTCAAGGAAATGGCCCATGCCGATTTGATAAAGGCGCGTCAGGTCAGCCGTTTCATTTACTACAGCGCCAACTACACGACGATGAACGAACTGGTCACGTACCTCACCGAGAACTGTTGCCGAGGTGTGAGCTGCGATATCGCCTGTGTTCCCAAACTCCGAACGAAAAGGAAGGCATCATGAAACGATTCCATGTACACGTCGCCGTTGCCAACTTGCATGACAGCGTCGCGTTCTACTCGAAGATGTTCGCCGCTGAGCCCACGGTCCTGAAACCCGACTATGCAAAGTGGATGGTGGAAGACCCACGCATCAACTTTGCCATCTCGACGCGTGGCTCCGCGCCCGGCGTCAATCATCTGGGCTTCCAGGTCGACAGCGAGGACGAGCTGACGGGCATGCGCGACCGGCTGGTCGCGGCCGACGCCGGACTGGTCGAGGAAATCGGCGCCCACTGCTGCTATGCCGAATCCGACAAGTACTGGGTGACGGACCCGCAAGGCATCGCCTGGGAAACGTATCACAGCCTCGGGTCCATTCCGATGTTCGGAGCCGATTCCAAAGCCAGTGAGACAAACGCGGCCGCCGCCTGTTGTGCACCGCCCGTGGCAAAGGTTGCCGCCACGATTCCGGTGAAAGCGCGAAGCGGCTGCTGCTCATGAGCGGCCGACATTTCAACGTGCTCTTCCTGTGCACCGGAAACTCTGCACGCAGCATCATCGCCGAGAGCATTTTGAATTCAGTTGGCAATGACCGTTTCACCGCCTTCAGTGCGGGCAGCCATTCTGGTGGAACGGTCAATCCGCTGGTGCTGGATTTCCTCAAGGTCAACGGCGTGCCCGTCGAAGGCGCCCGCAGCAAATCCTGGGATGAGTTCGCGACGCCAAGTGCGCCGCGAATGGACATCGTGATTACCGTGTGCGACCAGGCCGCGACAGAGCCCTGTCCTGTATGGCCTGGGCACCCGGCCCAAGCCCATTGGGGCGCCCCGGACCCTGCGGCTTACATGGACAATCCGGATAAGGCCAAGCAGGTTACCCGCGACGTCTTTCACATGATGCAGCGAAGGATTTCATTACTCACGAGCCTTCCCATGGACAAGCTCGATCGCTTGGCGTTGCAAAGTGCGACACAAGCGATTGCCAGCACGGCGTAGCGTATTCCGAGCATTCGTTCCTCTGCATCACCACCTAGAAATTCCGATGACCTCAATCGTTGCTACTGTGCCCCCCCGCCCGAATGGGTGGATTCGAACGTAATCTGACCTGGTGGGTATTCGGCTGCATTGCCGTGGGCATCGTGCTCGGTCAACGGTTCCCAAGCGTCTTCCAGGCCGTCGGCGCGATGAAGGTCGCCGAAGTCAACCTTCCGGTGGCGGTGCTGATTTGGCTGATGGTCGTTCCCATGCTGCTCAAAGTCGATTTCCACGCGCTGCACGAAGTGCGTCAACACGCACGTGGCATCTGGGTGACGCTGTTCGTCAACTGGGCGGTCAAGCCGTTCTCGATGGCCCTTCTCGGTTGGGTTTTCATACGTCACCTGTTCGCCGCATGGCTCCCCGCGGAACAGATTGACAGCTATATCGCCGGCCTGATTATCCTGGCGGCCGCGCCCTGTACCGCCATGGTGTTCGTGTGGAGCAACCTGTCCGACGGCGACGCGAATTTCACGTTGAGCCAGGTTGCGCTCAACGACACCATCATGCTGTTCGCGTTCGCCCCTATTGTCGCGCTGTTACTCGGTCTGTCCAGTATCACCGTGCCGTGGGAAACGCTGACGCTGTCGGTCGTCCTCTATCTCCTGGTTCCGGTGCTCGTGGCGCAGGTTTGGCGCAAGCGCCTGATAGGCGCACGTGGAACCGCTGCGCTTGCCGCACTTCTGACCCGCTTGCACCCGGTTGCATTGGTGGCCCTGCTCGTCACGCTCGTGCTGCTGTTCGGCTTTCAGGGCCAACAGATCATCGAACAGCCGGTCGTCATCGCCATACTGGCAGTGCCCATCCTCATTCAGGTCTATTTGAACTCGGGCCTCGCTTACTGGCTCAACAAGAAGCTGGGCGTGGCCCACAATGTCGCCTGCCCCTCGGCGCTCATCGGTGCGTCGAACTTCTTTGAACTCGCCGTCGCCGTGGCCATCAGTCTCTTCGGATTTCAGTCCGGCGCCGCGCTCGCCACCGTAGTAGGCGTGCTGATAGAAGTGCCGGTGATGCTGTCCGTTGTGAAGCTCGTGCGACGCAGCAAGAACTGGTACGAAGGCGCCGCATCGAGCGGCGACAAATAATGGACGGCGCTGTGCAGCCGGGCAAGGATCCGTGGAGCTCGGTCCTTGCCCTCGGAATTACGCAAATAACCGCGTGGGGCTCCATCTACTATTTATTCGCGTTGGTAATGCAACCGTTGCAAGCATCACTCGGAGCGACCAACAACGCGGTCGTGGGTGCCTTCTCACTGGCGCTTCTTGTCTCGGGCATGCTGGCGCCGCTAGTCGGCGGAGTGATTGACCGTCATGGCGGACGCGCGATCATGGCAGCAGGCTCCGTGTTGGGCGGCGTCGCGCTCTGCGCGTTGGCACACGTTACCAGCCTGGTCGAGCTCTACGTCGTCTGGGCGTTGCTCGGCATCTCCATGGCGGCGACGCTGTATGAGCCGGCGTTTGCGGTATTGACCCAGGCATTCAAAGCCAATTTCCGTAAGGCAATTACCGCGCTCAGCCTCTTCGGCGGCTTTGCCAGCACTGTGTTCTGGCCCATCACGGCATTGCTGATCGAGCGCTACGGCTGGCGCAATGCCGTGACGATACTCGGCCTGTCGAATCTCCTGATTTGCGTTCCTCTCCATTTATTCGCCCTCCCGCGTCGTCGTCCCGCGCCCGCGCGCCCGCACCACGCAGGCGTCGCCTCGAACAATCTTCGAGCGGCACTGAATGACCGGACCTTCTATCTGCTATGCGCTGCTTTCACCGCCAACGCACTGGTATTTTCAGCGATGTCCGTGCATATGATTGCGATGCTCAACGCGAAGGGGCTCACGTCGGTCCAGGCAGCCTTCATTGGCGCCATGGTGGGGCCCATGCAAGTCGCCGGGCGGGTCGTCGAGATGCTTTTCGGCCGTCTCGTGTCGCCGTCCAAAGTCGGATTCATCGCGATGGGACTGTTGCCGGTATCGCTGGCCTTGTTTCTAGTGGCCGATGGTACGGTCGCCACGCTCGCGCTCTTCGCGCTCCTGTACGGAACCGGCAATGGCGTAATGACCATTGTGCGTGGAACGATTCCTGCGGAGCTCTACGGACGCTTGCATTACGGCGCAATCAACGGCGCCATGGCGTCGCCGGTGCTCGTATCGAAAGCGGTGGGGCCCCTCGCCGCGTCGTTACTGTTAGCCGCGGTCGGCGGATATGGCGGCGTCATCGCGACGCTCGCCGTCACTGCCGCATCATCGGTGTTATTCTTTTTTCTCGCGACGCGCACTCGAATGAATGCCCGTTACTCTCCTGGCAGCTGAGGCCGGGGGCAAAACGCGACGACAAGACAGAAAGCGCTGGCATGCTGGTCGGCGTTTCTGTTGTCTGCAAATGGAGTTAATGCGGCACCGCGCGATCTCGACGCGTGCCGCACTTTTGCGGATTACCGGCCCAGCGCTCGCGATTCAAGGTGCTCGAGCTGTACATGACTCACGTCCCGCCGGGAAAGCGGGCGAGATCGTACGGACGTTCAACCAGCCCGGCGACTTCGATTTCGCATGTCTGATCGCCGGCCACTATCATTCCGGGATGGTGGACAAGGTCAAGGTCGCGGCGCGATAGCCAAAGCATGACGTTGGACGGACCTCCCGTGCGTCGATGCGTACCGGAATAGTCCTATGCAAAAATCAGGAGTCAACATGAAACAACTTCTCGTGGCAACGCTCCTCCCGCTCGGGCTTGCAGCGGGCATCGCCGCGGCAGCCGATCCGGTGACTGTCGATTCTGATCATCAACGCGCGTTACTCGTCGCCCAAGCGGACCTGACGATGACTCATGGGGAAATTCGCGAGATTGACAAGGACACCAGGAAGATCACCATCAAGCATGGCGAGAGCAAGAACCTCTCGATGCCGGGCGTGACAATGGTTTCCCAGGTGAAAGACGCGGCGCTGCTCGAACAGGTGGAGCAAGGCGAGAAGGTGCGCTTTCACGTGGAGCAGGTGAACGGCGCATTGGTCGTTACGCGAATAGAAGCGGCGAAGTGAGGCTCACGACGCTGCGATGTTCGTGCGATATCGGCGCCCGTCCGATGTGTTTGGGTGAGCGCGGCAGTGGCCGAGCGTATACGCTGATTCGGGAACGTGCAGACGCTATTCGAACATGGATAGCCCCAACGGGGTACTTTGGAAGATGGCTCAAGAACCGTAAGTTTTGTGATTGCCGCCGTACCTGACAAGAACGGCGGAACGGTTGTGGCTTCCTCAAATCCACGGAGAATGAACATGAGAGACTTTCGTTTCCAACGTGTCGTCACATTGATTGGCGCGATTGCGCTATTCACGGTTGCATTCGCCGCTAATGCACAGGCTCCAGCGCCCGCGAACCCTGACCAGATGAACATGGCGAAATCTGCCGACACGGAATCAAGCCCGGCGACCCAAGCCTTCAAAACCGGCAGCGCACAGATGATGAAGGACATGAACGCGCCCTACTCGGGAGATGCGGACAAGGACTTTGTCTCGCACATGATTGCGCACCACCAGGGCGCCGTCAGCATGGCTGAAGTCGAATTGAAATACGGCAAGGACCCGGCGATGCGAAAGCTGGCGCGCGGGATTATCAAGGCGCAGGACAAGGAAATTGCCTACATGAAGAAGTGGCAGGACAAGCATGCAGGAAAGTGACGTGGCGAACCGGATGGGGCATGCGTTTCGCGCGAGGCAATGCGCAGGCGATTGACCCCTACATGACGCAATGCCGAGGGAGTCTTTCACGTGAATCATGACCACGCATCCCATTCCGCCGACGCGGGTCACCCGCCGCCGGTCTCCAGGTCTTCACAAGCTGCTTCTGGCGGCGCGTCCGCGACGGGCAACGATGTCGAATACACCTGCCCGATGCACCCGCAAATCCGCCAGATGGGACCCGGCCACTGTCCGATCTGCGGCATGGCGCTCGAGCCGGTGCTCGCAACCGCCGAGACCGGCCCGAGCCCGGAGCTCGCGGACTTCACGCGCCGATTCTGGATCGGGTTGGTACTGACGCTGCCGGTACTGGTACTGGAAATGGGCGCGCACGTATTCGACGTGCATCGATACATCGGACAGCAGGTCTCGAACTGGGTGCAATTGTTGCTGGCAACCCCGGTGGTCCTCTGGGCAGGCTGGCCGTTCTTCGAACGGGCGTGGCTGTCGTTGCTCAACCGCAGCCTCAACATGTTCACGCTGATCGCACTGGGAACCGGGGTCGCCTGGATCTACAGCATCGTCGGCACGCTGGCGCCGGGGCTCTTTCCGGCCGCGTTTCGCCACCCGGATGACTCGGTCGCCGTGTACTTCGAAGCAGCGGCGGTCATCACCGTGCTTGTGCTGGTTGGACAGTTGCTCGAATTGCGCGCACGTGAACGCACGTCCGGCGCCATCCGCGCCCTGCTCGATCTCGCGCCCAAGACTGCGTTACGTGTCACCGCCGATGGCAGCGACGAGACAGTACCGCTGGAAGAGGTGGTGGTCGGCAATCAGTTGCGCGTGCGACCTGGCGAGAAAGTACCGGTCGACGGTGTCGTCGATACCGGCAAGGGAACCGTCGACGAATCGATGGTCACCGGCGAGTCCATGCCCGTGTTTAAGGAGCCGGGCGCGAAAGTCGTAGCCGGCACGTTGAACCAGACGGGCAGCTTCGTGATGCGCGCCGAGAACGTGGGTGCCGACACGCTGCTCGCGCAAATCGTCCACATGGTGGCCGCGGCACAGCGCAGCCGTGCCCCCATCCAACGGATGGCGGACAAGGTGGCCGCCTGGTTCGTGCCCGTTGTCATCGGCATCGCACTCGTCGCGTTCGTTGCATGGCTCGTCTGGGGTCCTTCGCCTGCATTCGGCTATGCGCTGATCGTGGCGGTGACGGTACTCATCATCGCCTGCCCCTGCGCGCTCGGGCTCGCGACACCTATGTCCATCATGGTGGGCGTGGGCCGCGCGGCGCAAAGCGGCGTGCTCATCCGTGATGCCGAAGCGCTCGAGCTGATGGAAAAGATCGATACGCTCGTCGTGGACAAGACCGGCACGCTCACCGAAGGGCGGCCCAAGGTCGTGCAAATCGAGCCCGTGCAGGGGTTCGATGCCAACGCGGTGCTGCAGGTGCTGGCGAGCGTCGAACGCGCCAGTGAACATCCGCTGGCGGCGGCCATCGTCGCTGCAGCAGCCGAGCGCGGGTTGGCATTGTCCGAAGTCACCGACTTCGATTCGCCGGTCGGCAAAGGGGTTGTCGGCATCGTGAACGGCAGGAAAGTCGTGTGCGGAAATGCGCGATTCCTGTCGGAAAACGGCATCGACGCCAGCAGCATGGCGGCGTCCGCGGACGCGCTGCGCGCGAAGGCCGCCACCGTCATCTTCGTCGGCGTGGATTCGCGGCTCGCTGGCTTCGTCGGCATCGCCGATCCCATCAAGTCGACGGCGCGAGAGGCCGTGCGCACGCTGCGTGCCGAGGGGATCCGGGTCGTCATGCTGACCGGCGACATGAAGGCGACGGCCGATGCGGTCGGACGCGAGCTCGGCATCGACGAAGTCGTCGCCGAGGTGCTCCCGCAAGACAAGAGCGCGGCGGTGCAGCGGTTCAAGACCGAAGGCCGTGTCGTGGCGATGGCGGGAGACGGCGTGAACGATGCCCCCGCATTGGCCGCGGCGCATATCGGCATCGCCATGGGCACCGGCAGCGACGTCGCCATGGAAAGCGCCGGGATAACGCTGCTGAAAGGCGATCTGCTCGGCATCGTTCGCGCACGCTGCATGTCGCGGGCGACGATGCGCAACATTCGCCAGAACCTGTTCTTCGCGTTTTTCTACAATGTCGTCGGTATTCCCATCGCCGCGGGCGTGCTGTACCCGTTCTTC
>Ga0209483_1002125_pt1 | contig 14164 bp, 11 predicted proteins | sample NGEPerA_FD_184508 | JGI IMG/M metagenome (GOLD analysis project Ga0209483, IMG submission 184508) | Arctic peat soil microbial communities from the Barrow Environmental Observatory site, Barrow, Alaska, USA - NGEE PermafrostL2-A... | ecosystem: Environmental > Terrestrial > Soil > Wetlands >... | reverse complement strand
AAACGAATCCATGGCGCTGTCCTTTCGGTGAGTGGTTTTTTATCCAAACTCACTTTATCGAAAAGGCCAGCGCCTTTGTATTCCTACATTTGGTTGTGGCCGAAGCGCAGCGAGGCCACGCTGAGTGCCTTCGTGACTTCGTGGTGAATAATCCGGGTTAGGCGCAAGCGGCCTATCTTCACTGCACCGCGACTTCCTCATTGAGCACCCGCGTTCCGCGAAGCTCGCGCAGGCCCACGCGGATCATCGCCTGCTTTCCGGGGCGCGCGTCTTTGAACCGGTAACGCTTCATCACCGTCCGTCCCGCTCCCAGTTGCGTGACCAGGCGTTCCTGGCGGGGCGAGCCGGGGAAGATGGCAAAGCCGGTGTAGTCGATGGGCTTTTCGCCGTAGTTGCTGACGGTCTGCTGCACGAGGATGTCGTTGCCGTCGCGCAGCGCGATGGCCTGCATCCCCACGTCCGACAGACCCAGGTTCAGCGTCAACGGAACCGTGAAATTCGCGTCGGCTTCACCTTCCAGGGCAAACTCGCAATTGATCGGCTTGGGGCCCGCGAAGCTGTTGTAGGGGAAGGAAATCTGCACTTCGCGATCCAGGGATTCGCCGGCGTTGAGCGAGAAATTGATCGTCGGCGGATTGAATGTCCACCCCGGCGGGGCGCGAAGCTTGAGCGTGCCGGCGACCAGCGTGGGATACGGGTTGTAAAAATGGATTCGGCGGTTGTGGGCCTGGAAGCTGGATTCCAGCAGCGGGCGGTCGAAAGCCAGGCTGGCGCGAAGCTGTGCCTGCGGGCCGTCGATGTCCAGAAGGAACGTGGGCATCGGGCCGACCGTAAGCTGCACTTTGCCAATCGCCTTTTCGCCGCGCGCTCGCAGGAGCGGCGTGACATTTCCCCAAAGATCGACGCAGACGGGCCGGGGACCGAGATTGACCGGCAGCGTTTTTAACGCCGCGTCACCGGTCTGGCTCCAGAGCGCGAGCAGGCCCTGGCCATTACGATCGAACAGAAACGCTTCGACGCCGTCGGCGATGGGCACCTTCCCCTTATAGGTGGTTCCGCCGAGCGTGGCGGTGAGCGTGCGCTCGATCATCAGCAACTCAGTGGGCTGCCGGGCGGCTTCATCCTCTTCGCCCACGGACACAAATGGCAGCGGGAAGTCGATCCGCGTCGCGCCCGCGCTCATGGAGTAAACGACGCGTTGGGCCAAATCCCTGATCTGTGCCGTCCGCCCGTATTTGGCGCGGTCCAGCGGGGCGAACTGGATCGACAGATTGTGGCCGGCATGGCCGCGGAGGTCCTGCATGTACAAAGGCAACTGATTGGGCAGCACCGAAGCCGGCACCGACAGCGCCACGGTCGCGGGCAACTCCCCTTCCAGATCGTACCACGCCGGCCAGGGCATCGCCAGATCCGGCTGATTCATCAGCGCCTGAAACTGCGCGTAAACCAATCCGTACACCTTGCGCATGCGCGGATCGGTGGCGAATGCGTCCGAGCCGTCGGCGCCAAGCTGCCAGCGGTCCAGATGGCTGGCCTGCCGGGAGATCAGCGTGGCAAGCTGCGGCTGCCAGTCGGCTGGACTGGCCGTGAGAAGCTGGGGCCATGATCCGCCCCCGCCGATTTTTCGCGAAATGGCCGGCGGAAGATCCAGCAGGCACGCGGTGGGCGCGATGTCCAGGTCGGCCAGTTTCCCGATCAACTGATCAAACGCGCGGCTGTCCATTTGCGCGATATCAGACGTCTTGGTCCAAAGCGCCAGTTTCACGCGGCCCGCGGATAACAACTGCAAGACCTGCGGAAGCTCGCTCCAGCCGTCGAACGGCAGCGCGGTGGCGTCCACCCCGAAGCGCGGGTCGGGCTTTGAAGCCGGCGCGTTGTCGGGCAGGCGAATGAAGTTCAGCACATGCGTCCCCAACGACTGCTTCTGGCTGCTCATCGCCAGCGACGCCTGATACCAGCCCGGCTGGAGGTTCGGCAACGTCAGCCCCAGCTTTTTGTGGCCACGCTTTTGGGGCTGGGCCGATGCGGGATCCAGGCCGCCGCTGTGCTGATACACTTCGCGGCCATTGGCGTCCTTCACCACCAGTTGCGTGGACAAATCATCGACAAACGGATCGTCCACGACCACGCTCAATCGAAGCGGATCGTCGCGGTGGAAGACATTGCCGACGCGGTCGGTGCTGATGGCCACGCCCGGGACCTGCGAGATGGTGATGTCGTCGAACCACGCGCTTCCATGAATATCCTGCGGAAAGATGGCGCGCTTGCCAAGGGCGGTCGTGGTGTATTGTGCCGGCTGAAGCAACTCCAACTCCAGCACAAGCCATTGCGCGTTGACATCATCGGTCGATGCCTCAAGCCGCAGTTGTTTCCAGGCGTCGCCTTCCACGCGGGCGGCGTAAAGATCGGAATGACATACGGTTTTGGGCAGGAGCTTGCCGTCGATGTCGGTGAAGTACGCGCTGATGCGCGCCCGGGCGTTGGCCAGAACCGTAGTCTGGACAAATCCATCAATGTGATATCGCGAGCCCGGCTGGGCCGCGATCTTGCCGGAGGGATACCGATAGACCAGGCTTCCGCCGTTCAGGTCGAAGCGAAAGCTATATTTGCCGCCGTGGGCGCGATCCTCCGCGAGCTTGCCATTCACATAATGCGGCAAGCCGGGCCCCTCCACCTTCACCCAGTTCATCGGCAGGTCTTCATTGTTCCCCAGCCGGCGCTCCTCGAAATCAAACGTCCGCAACACGCGCGTCACGCCAGGCGGCGCCGCCCGTAATCCCGAGGCGCAGAACGTGAGCAGTAGAATGAAAGCGATGCGTGCCATGGTCCGATAACATATCGGCACGATGGGGCAGGCGGCTTGAATCCATCGGGGGCCTATTTTAGGAGCAGAGTGGCCATTTTTTGTGGCATGGGCAGCCTGCCCATGGGTGCGGTATTCCGCGCCGATCTACAAGATGTCGATTTTTGCTTGCTGCGTACAGCAAGCCACGGGCGGGCCGCCCGTGCCACAAACTTCCTCAAAGGGTGTGGCTTGAAGATGAGCAGCCAAGTATCGGAATCGATTCGCATCTCACGATTGTCGGGTCGGATCGGCAGCATTCAGCAGTTGTTCGACCCATAGCCCATAATGCTCTCTCATCGGCAGGTCCATCTCACGATGAAGCCGGCGGCGCTTGGCGACCGCGCTTCCGCCGGTGAGTGGGTTAATGCCCGTGTGTTCGCAGGTTTCCCAATAAATGCCAATGCCTCGTTTTTGCCAGAGCGGCAAGTCGAAAAAATTGGTGCCATTCTCGAAAAGCAATTCGTTCTTCGCCGAAGTCGTCATGCCGACCAGACGTCCCGTGGCCGCGTTCAGGTCCAGGCCCTTCTTGCGGAGCATCCAATAGCAGTGGGCGTTTAACGCATTTCGATGGGCATCCTCGCTGCGCCATCGGAAATAATCGACCACCAGCTTCGGGTTGGGCAATTCGCAAATCCGGCAATCAAAGCAGGCATGCGCGCCCAGCAGCAGCGCAAACCGCGCGCTCGCCTCGCCCGCCAAAACCGAGTTGTATTTGCGCGTCTTGCGACGGAACGTGCTTTCTTCGCGCGCAAACAGCAGCGAGATTTCGTCGCTTTGCGTGTAGCCGTAAATCACCTGAAAGCCGCAATCCATCAGGTGCTCGGTGGTTGCCGCCATGAGATCGCGGAAGCGGACGTCGAAGGGGGCTTCGAATGCGTGGGTGTCCTTGGTCAAGCGCGAAAAACTTCGTCCGTCGATCCGCGCGACCATGAATACGCCCGGCAGCACACAATGATCGCTGGCGGTCTCGAACACCCGCATTTTCTTGTCGAGATCGTCAAACTTCATGGGAGCACCCGGGCCGAAAGCGCAGAAACCGGCGCGCCACTCTCCTTTTCAGGCACGTCTTCTCGCCAGGCATTGACCACAAACGTCGAACCTTCGCAGCGTACATACCACAGTTCATCAAACCCTTCGCGCATGGACGGGATTTGCATGCGGGTGTAGGTGCCGAGCAATGCCGCGCGCGGGACGCACGATTTGCCGGCGCGCGCTTCGTTGCGCGAAAGCGCGTCGGCAGGCTTGCATGAAAAATAATAGCCGATCACCCGGAATCCGGCGGCTTTTGCCGGGACGATATACTTGCCGCGCTCTTCGGCAGTGGGATTGGTGTTGTCAACGACAAAGGGTTGCTTGCCCTCGATACACGCGCGCAGCAACAAGTCCTCTCGGTAGCGCGTCCGAAGCATGTCCATGTTAATGCGGATGTGCGTGTCGAAGAACCGCTCGCGAAAGAACGTGCTTTTGCCGGCGCCTTGGATGCCGCAAAAAATGATCGCGTTCATGGGTTGCCCAGGTTGGGCGTGAGAGACGAATGCCTCTCGCGAACGCGGGATCGCTGCGCGTCGTCCACAAGAATCTCCTGTTCGAGCGGGAACCATTCCGCGGCCAGAACACGGTCTCGCTCCGCGCGGACAATAGCACCCTCGCGCAGTCGCTGTTTGAATAATTCGCGTTCCCCAGGATTCGCGTTTTCTTGAATCAAGTTGGTTCCGTCACCAGTGGGGTGTCAGCACGCGCGCGAATAGCTCCGAAGGCTCCCGCCGACACCGCTCGCTAAGAATTCCTTCTCAAGCCAGCCCGCCCAGCACCCCATTGCTATCCCCGAAGCGTTCGGCTTTCACGCCCATGGCGTCGAGCATGGAAACGTAGAGATTGCATAACGGCGTTCCGCTGTCGCATTGAATATGGCGGCCGGGCTTGATCGCGCCGCCGCCTTTGCCGGCCAGGACGATGGGCAGGTGGTCGTGGTCGTGGCGGTCGCCGTCGCGGATGCCGCTGCCCATCATCACCATGCAGTTGTCGAGCAACGAGCCATGCCCTTCGGGGGTGTTCTTGAGCTTCTCCAGGAAGCGGGCGAAGTGCAGGACGTGGAAGTGGTCGATCTTCTTGAGCGCCTCCAGCTTCTTCTCATCGCGGCCATGATGCGAAAGGCTGTGATGGCCTTCGGGGATGTCCAATTCGGGGAAGGTGCGGTCGCTTCCGTCGCGGGCGATCATGTAGGTGCCGACGCGGGTCACGTCCATGCGGAACGACAGCGCCAGCAGATCATACATCAAGTCCATGTGCTCGGAGAGTTTTTCGGGGATGCCTTCGGGGCGCGGCATGTCCGGCTTCTTCATCACCAGGTTCTGCGAGCGGGCGGTTTCCACCCGCTTTTCAATTTCGCGGATGCTGCTGGTGAACTGATCGAGTTTTTGCTGATCGGATTTGCCCAGCCGCGCGTTGAGCCGGCGGGAATCGTCCAGCACGTAATCCAGAACACTCTTGCGCTCCTTGAGATGCCGAAGCGTCACCTCCGGCGACGCGCCGTCCGCGGAGCCGAACAAGCGGTCGAAGACCGCGCCGGGATCCACCTCATTGGGCATCGGCGTGGCATCGCCCGACCAGGCGAGGTTGGTGACATACGCGCAGCTATACCCGGAGTCGCAGTTGCCGATGGTGTGGCCTTTATCCAGGCCCAATTGAATCGAGGGGAAGCGGGTGCGGTCGCCCATGTGCTGGGCGGCGTATTGATCGACGGAGACGCCAAGATGGATGTCCTTGCCGGCGGTTTTGTAGGGATGATCGCCGGTGAGGAAGGCGGCGGCGGCGCGGGCATGGTCGCCGGGCCCGTCGCCGTGGGCGCGGGCGGCATCCAGCGTCAGGCCGGTCAGCAGGTTGATGTCGTTCTTGACGGCTTTCAGGGGTTCGAGCGTCGGCGTCAGTTCCAGCGCGCCGCCGGCGTCGGCCTTGGGGAACCAGTTGGTGACGTTGACCCCATTGGGAAGAAAGACAAACGCCATCCGTGTCGGGATCGCCCCGCGAATGCCCGCGCTCGCGGCGGCGCCCGGAAGGACGGTCGCGGCCTCGGCCAACCCGCCGGGCAGCATGGCGTCCAGCAATGGCAACGCCATCGTCGCCCCTACGCCGCGTAACATCGTTCGACGCGAAATCTGCCATTTGCTTATCATTGAATACCTCTACTCTTTATACCATGCCGGCGGGTTTTGTTACCGGCTTGATTTTTTTAACTGCCTGGACGTATTATACAAGCAGCCGGTGAAGGACTCCCGAAACCGGCGAAAAAGTTCCCGGCAAGGCGTTGCCGGGAGAAAGCGCCCGGCGGCGGGCAGTAGAGGGATTTACTAAGGCCGGTGGCCCCAGCGGCGATGCGAGTCGCCCTCCAAACCGCGTCCGACAGTCGCCCTCGAATCATCCCCGCGACGGCTTGGCATGGCCCGAGCCTTTCGCCCCGTTCAAAGAGGCAAATCGCTCGCCGAAATGGAGGTGATCCGTGACCAATTCTGACTGTACGTGTGGGCTGCTGTAGGCAGCGACCGCAGGTGCGACTCCCGCGGTACACGCGGCTGCCTTGGCAGTTCGGTGGAAGCGGCTTTGAGCCGACTTTCCACCACAGCAGTACGCACAACTGAGAAGCCCGGAGCCTCACGCATAAGGCTTCGGGCTTTCTTTTTGCGCCGCCAGGGGAGGTGTGATCTATTTTTTAGCGACTGGAACGACATCATCAGCCGAATCACCGCGGAGAATAACGATTGACGCAGCCGTGAGACACAAAGCAAGCGCGATGTAAATCAGTATTGCATTGCGATTCATTGGGCTCATCCTATGTCGTCAAATTACGTCGATATTGTGGCTATCGCATAAACGCATCGCGTTCCGATGATGGACGCAAACCATGCGCTTCATTGACCGTCGAGTATAACATCAATACGATTATGTCATGGACTACGGCGACTTAATCACGATTGAGCCTGACAAGCGCAGCGGTCAGGCGTGCATTCGAGGGCTGCGAATGACCGTGGGGGACGTGCTGGAATATCTCGCCTCCGGGATGTCAGTCAACGAGATTCTTTCGGATTTTCCCGATCTCACCGCCGAGGACATTAAAGCATGTCTGGCCTTTGCGGCTGATCGCTCCGCATCCTTTCCCGCACTCGCATGAGTCGTTCACTTCAAATGCATTTGTGTCTACCTCGCGCCTGGGCGGAGCCCCCTCGCTGCGAGGCAGAAAGACGGTGACGAGGACGCCGCTTGGAGCGCACCGAAAGTGTCGATGATCGATCGCCGACGAAGAGATCAAATGGCCGAAGCATTACGGCACTTCGCCAGCGGGAGAACAGCCAACTTCGACTTTGAGGATGAGCTTCTCGCTATTCTTGCAGCGCGGATCGTGGATTGGAAGGACGACGACGCCGCGCTGTGGGCGATCCAATCCAAATCGTGGTTTCTGTACGACGACATTCGCCGGCATCGTCTTGACGGGAAGCGAAGGCTGAATCGCGGAGGACGGCGCGAGATCGCCCGCTGGATCGTTTTTCTGCACGCCGGCCATGAGTACGAGTGGCCCGTGCGCAATTTCATCAGCTTTCGGTCCTGCCTGCTGCGCGTACTGACGCTGGGTCTTGCTGAATCGATCATCCGGCCATATCTCAGGATCCGTGACAAGGCGATGGGCGAATGGAAAGTGTGGCCGTTCATTCGTAAGGAGGACCTTGAAGCGGAATTGAGACGGCCTCGCCTGTTGGCGGGGCCTCGTCCTTCATGATCGGCATCGCCGAAATGCTCGACGAACGCAGCCGCCGCGGTACTATGGCGGCAATGGGACGCCGCTTTTTTACAATCTTTGCCGCGATCTCGCTGGTCCTTGCGGTGGCGTCTATTGTCTTCTGGGCCAAGAGCATTGGCCAGATGGGTGCCGTTGAGTGGAACGGCCAAGCGAACAACTTTGAGCTATATCATGCCGACGGGGCATTGAGCGTATTATATGCAAGAGATGGCTCAAAGAGATCCCCTACAGGCGTCGCCAGAACTCTGGGATGGTTCAGGTGGGGACGTTCAATGCCTCACGGATTAGGTCGCGCGCACCTCCGAACCCCCAGCCCAAACCGGTGGGGCTTCGCCTTGCACATCGGACACACGAGGGCGGTGAGCGGGGGCGGCTGGCGGTTCGGCGGCCGCGATCTGTGGATCGTCTGGACCCCATACTGGTTCCTGGTCCTAATCTTTTGCGCGCTTCCGGCGGTGTGGGTGTTCGGCTTTGCGAGACGCCATCGGCATCGCGCGGGCTTCTGCCGATCCTGCGGGTACGATCTTCGCGCCTCGCCGGATCGGTGTCCTGAGTGCGGCGCCCCTGTCTCTATTCGCAAGGGAGACCGATAGGCACAATCGCCGGCAGTGCGCCGTCTCAATTCGCGCCGCCATCGCCCCGCCTCATCTTACCTCCCAGCATGATCCGCCCCGCCAGATTTACATGTCGGTCGGTTGGATGGATGAGACCAACTTGCCGCATTCAGGGCAACGGTCTGGCGTGGCGCGCAAATCATACCCACAGCGCATACACAACCCAGCCGCCGGCGCTCGGCGGCGCAGCAGCCAGCCGATCCATCGGCGCAGCGAGATAGCGGGGAAGATCAGCGTGAGGGCAAACGCCGCCCAAAAGGGGATGCTGACGTACACGCGCCGCCGCGGCTGCCCTCCGCTTAGCACGCCGATGATGAACCCGTGCCCCGCCATGATCCCCCGCCAGCGCCCCTGCGCCGGTCGATGCCAGAAGCGCAATCGGTTCCCTTCTGGATTGCTGCGTCGGTCGCTGGCGACAGTGTCGACATCAAGGGACGCTTTCATCTCTCGCAGGTGCGCGACCAACAAGATGCCGCGATCCCAGAAGATTCCGGCCGATGAAGTATCCCGCGTGTACCAGGTGTTGGACTCACCGGCAGGGCGCGATGACCAATGCGTTCGATAAAAAAAGAGCCCGTCCTCCATCCGGTAGCTGCGCACCCACAGCACGGACAGCGCGACGCACAGCAAGAGCGAAACCGCCGAAATAAAGGGGAGCGAACGGCGGAACATCAGAGCATCATACCGCTAATCCCCCAGTAGAATGCGCCCATCCGGCTATCGCGGAGGAATGTCTGTGCCCTCTTATCCGCCAACAGCGAAAAATCCGACGGCCCCGCCGGGGGCGAATGCGCCCGACGTATCCGCGATCTGATTGCCGCGCTGGGCGATGACGTATGTTCCGTCATCGGCGCGGACGAAGTGCCCCAGGGTGGGCGCAACTTTCCAAGTCGCCAGCCAAGCCGTGCCGTGGTGGAGGGATTTGAGCTTCACCAAAACTGGTGAGGCGCTGAATCCATTGGGGCCGGTGATCAGCAGGCTGCTGCTGTTAAGCGTACTGGGGTTGAGAGTGCCGGAATAAATCTGCTGGAAGGTGAAAGGATGGCCGAAGTGAATGTAGCCGCCTGTGAGGCCGGCTGCGACAACCATCGAACTGACGGGGCCTGGGCCGGCCAAGCCGCCAAGGGCCAGGGCATCTGCCGGTGCAAATGCGCCGGCGGGAACGGCGGCGGTATAAACGTCCAGACTCTTTAGCGCGCCATCGGGGTTGTCCTGGGTGGAGTTGGAGTTGTCGGCCCAGACGGGGTGCATCACGCCGTTGGTGAAGACCATGCCTTCGTAATCGCCCAGGGCGATCGCATTGCTCTGGTCGGGGGCGGCGTTGTCGGCCGAGACGGCATTGGAGACGCCTTCGCTGACACGCACATTGGGCGAAATCTGCAAGCCGTTGGCAACGGGCGTGACGAGGGCGGCATAGACGGCAACGTCGGTGTTGAGGATGCCGTCGGTGTCGTTGGCGCCGCCGGCGCCATGATCATCGCGGGCGTCGTACCAGCTTACGCCCACCAGCCCCGTGGTTTGATCGAGCGAGACGCGGGGAAAGAACTGGGAGTTGATGCCGGTGTCGTCGTTTACGCGGGCCGGGGCGCTCCAGGTGAGGCCGGCGTTATCGCTGTAGCGAAGGAAGATATCGGTGTTGCCGCTGTGGCCGGGGATTTCGTCGGTGTAGACCAGATAGGCGCGATTGTTGAATGTTCCACCGCTGCGGTCCCAGGCCAATCCCATTTCCGCGTCGGCTCCGCGCGTATCCTGGGCCGGGAAATAGTCGAAATTCCCAACGCGCGAACTGGTGGCAAGCACCGGCTTGCGGCTGAAGCCGGCGGGGCCAAGGCCATCGGGGTCGGTGCTGACGAAGATGCCGGACTTGGCAGTGTCGCCCCCGTGCTGCCAGGTGACCATCACCTGCCCCCCCGGCCCGACCGAGATGTCGGCATAGTGGCCGGCGTTGGAATTAGGGATTTTTTCCAGCGAGAAAGTTGAGACCGTACCGGCAGCGCTGACCGAAGCGCCGGCAGCCCAGACGGCGCCATTGCGCTGGAACGAAAGCCATACCGAGCCGGGGCCGGTGGTGACGGTCGGCTGATCGACATCGCCGGCGAACTGCTGAAGCGTCGAGAACGTGTGCCCGCCATCGGTGCTTAGCGCCACGACCACGACATTGTCGTTGGTATCGAGGTAGGTGAGAAAAAGATTGCCGTGGCTGTCAAACGCGGCGCTGGGATCGCAACAGGCGGCGGGCAGGCCGTCTGTCGAAGTTGTGGCGCCGGTCGAACCGGAAGTAGTGCCGGCCCGGTCGCCGCCTCCGGGTCCGGAGATCGCGCCGGCGGCGATCACCCCGCCGCTCCACGTGGCGCCGCCGTTGGAACTGCTGGCGGCGTAAAGCCCGGTGTTGTCCGTGTTCGACACCGCGAATTCCCGCGACGGATTGCTCGGATCCACCGCGATCGCCGTCTCCGGCTGGTTCCCCTTGAACTTGCTGATGTTCACGTTGGGAAAAGCCGACACGCTGAGCAGCGTCCGGCTTTCGAGTATTTCAATGGCACTTTCGCAAGCGGCGCGCTCTATGCCATCGCGACGCGCGCCCCGGAAACGCTCCGATATTTTGGAATTGCGGCGATTTGAAAATCGAAGGCGACGGAGTGACGCAAACATTTACATCCTTGTTGAGTCTGGGAAGCCCGCCCACAGCATACGCACCGACGCGCGCATGCCAAGCGATGCCGCTGGAATATAGTTCGTCTGGAGGCGGTTTTTATTCCCTTCCCTTTAATCCCTGGATTGGGTCTCCGCGTCTCTGCGCCTCTGCGGTAAATTCTTTTGTGTTCGACGGTGCCGGCTCAGTTATGCCCACCCCATCGCCCGTTCCACGGCCTTGCCCCATCCTTCCAGCAATTTCCCGCGATCCGCGCTGGCCATGTCCGGCGTCCAGGTTTTATCTTCGCGCCAACAAGCGCGCAGGTGCTCGAAATCTTTCCAGTATCCGATCGCCAGCCCGGCGGCGTAGGCGGCGCCCTGAGCGGTGGTCTCGGTGACTTTGGGCCGCACGACCGGCACGTTCAACACATCGGCCTGGAACTGCATGAGCAAATCGTTGGCCGCCATTCCGCCATCCACGCGCAGGCTCGACAGGCTTACGCCTGAGTCTTTGCGCATGGCATCGAGCACATCATGGGTTTGGTAAGCCGTCGCTTCGAGGACGGCACGGGCGAGATGGCCTTTGTTGGCGAAGGCGGTAAGGCCGGCAATGATGCCGCGCGCATCGCCGCGCCAATAGGGGGCGAAAAGGCCCGAGAACGCCGGCACGAAAAAGACGCCGCCGTTGTCGGGCACGCCGCGGGCGAGCGATTCGATCTCGGCAGATGTTCGGATGAGACCAAGCCCATCCCGCATCCACTGCACGAGCGAGCCCGCGACGGCGATCGATCCCTCCAGCGCGTAGACCGCCGGCTCATCGTTGGCCTTGTAGGCGACGGTCGTGAGCAGGCCGCTCTTGGAGGCAACGGGTTTGGAGCCGGTGTTGAGGAGCATGAAACAGCCGGTGCCATAGGTGTTTTTGGATTCGCCGGGATTGAAACAGGTCTGGCCGACCAGGGCCGCCTGCTGATCGCCCAGGCAGCCGCAGACGGGAACTTCGGCGGCGAAAGGACCGTCGCGCCGGGTGACGCCGTAGCCGTTGCGGTCGATGGACGAAACGATGCGCGGCAGCACTTCGCGGGGAATGTCGAAGGCCGACAGAAGATCATTCGACCAATCGAGCGTGCGCAAATCCATGAGCATGGTTCGGCTGGCGTTGGTCACATCCGTGACATGAGCGCCGCCATCGGGGCCGCCGGTGAGGTTCCAGATGAGCCAGGAATCGATGGTGCCGAACAGCGCGTTGCCAGATCGGGCACGGGCGCGCAGGCCCGGCACGTTGTCGAGCAGCCAGCGGAGTTTGGGAGCCGAGAAGTAAGTCGCCAGCGGCAAGCCGGTCGCGGCGCGAAAGCGATCCTGCCCGCCATCGGCGGCAAAGCGGTCGCATAAATCCTGCGTGCGCGTATCCGACCAGACAATGGCGTTGTACAGCGGCTGACCCATCGCGCGATCCCAAACCAGCGTCGTTTCGCGCTGATTGGCGATGCCAATTGCCGATACGTCGCTTCCCGTCGCGTTGGCGCCGGCAAGCGCCTGGGCCACGACTTGCTTCGTGTGCCGCCAGATTTCCATCGGATCATGTTCGAGCCAGCCGGGCCGGGGATAATGCTGAACATGCTCCTTCTGCGCGGCGGCGACCGGGCCGTCGGCGTTGAAGAGAATGCACCGCGTGCTGGTCGTGCCTTGATCGATCGCGGCGATAAATTTTGGCATGTGTTACCGATTTTTCCTACTTCCCAGCCATCGGCACGGGCGGGACGCCCGTGTCACGTTGTGAAATCACCAACGGTATCTATTCTACCTCCGTGGCAATCCCGCCGCCACGCACTCGAACGCCAGTTGAATCGCACTGACGGCAGTCCTAGCGTGGGGGTGCGAGGTGGCACGGATGAGTCGATTGACGCAAACCAGCGGCACCGGTGATGGGAACGGGGAGAACGCCGCGCCCCAGCAGGCGCCGGCCACCGGAGCGCCGGGGCCCGCGCCCCAACCACTGGCGTTGCCCGCGCCTCCAGACGCCCGGCATGCGGACAGCGCTGGCGAGCCGCGCGGCCGCGATCAGAGCCACGATGAGCCGCCGCCCAAACCGCCGCTATACAAGCGGCCCTGGTTCTGGATTGTGATCGGGGTAGTGCCCATTCGTGGCAACCCCCACTCGCGGGCTCGTGGCAGACAGAAATGTCTGCCTCACGATTTTGAGTAACCAACCCCTCCCGGAACATCGCCCACGCCGATTGCTGACTCGGCGTCCCATAAAACTTGCGGGAAACCGGTCTAAATCGTACAAGTACATGCTATGCGCCGAATTTATCTCCGCGACTATGGCCCGGGTGACCTGGTCGAGGACGTTTTTGTCCTGACCGGTAAGCAGCTTTCCGCCACCAACGGCGGCAAGCAATTCATCAAGGCATTCATTTCCGACCGCACGATGCAAGTCACGGCCCGGATGTGGAACGCCACCCGGCAGCTCTTTGATGCCTTGCCCGATGGCGGGTTCGCCCGCGTGCGGGGGCATGTGGAGAATTATCAGGGGAACCTGCAATTCATCATCGAACAAACCTGGCCGGCCAAGGAGGGATCGTTTGACATCGCCGATCTTCTGCCGCACACCAACAAGGACATTCCCACGATGTGCCGGCGGCTGTCAGAACTGATGGGCAGCGTGCAGAACCGGCATTTGTCGGCGCTGGTGCAGGCGTATCTGGACGATGAAAAGCTGATGACCGATTTTTGCCGCGCCCCGGCAGCCATGAGCTTTCACCACGCGTTTCTGGGCGGATTGCTTGAGCATACGCTCAATGCGATCGAGGTTGCCGACGCCATTGCGAGATTCTACCCGGGCCTCAACCGCGATTTGGTTGTCACCGGCATCTTCCTTCACGACATCGCCAAGACCTGGGAGCTGAGCTACGCCTGCGCATTCGGCTATACCGATGGCGGGCAGCTTGTCGGGCATATCGTCAAATCCGCGATCTGGGTCGAGCATAAGGCGAAGGAAGCCGAGGCGGTGTTGGGGGAGAAGATTCCCCAGCCGCTGATCGACGTGCTCCAGCACATCATCCTCAGCCATCACGGCGTCCCGGAATTTGGAGCGGCCAAGGTGCCGGCCACGCCCGAAGCGCTGGCGGTGCATGCCATCGAGAACATGGACGCCAAGCTGATGACCGCCCTTCACGCCACGCGCGGCGACGGGATCAGCGGCGAAGGCAACTGGACCGAATATCTCAAGTCCTTCAACGGCCGGCTGTATCGCCCGGACGTGGCCCTGGCCGACGCCGGAGA
>Ga0209483_1002123_pt1 | contig 14168 bp, 7 predicted proteins | sample NGEPerA_FD_184508 | JGI IMG/M metagenome (GOLD analysis project Ga0209483, IMG submission 184508) | Arctic peat soil microbial communities from the Barrow Environmental Observatory site, Barrow, Alaska, USA - NGEE PermafrostL2-A... | ecosystem: Environmental > Terrestrial > Soil > Wetlands > Peat... | reverse complement strand
CAACACGCCGATGATTGAGAAACCATAGACCGTCGCCCAGCTTCCTGGCGGCTTCATGCCGCCATATTGATCGCTTGTCAGGTGCACATCCCCGAAGGGTATGAGGTCGAATGTTTCAAAGAGACTGCCGCGGGGTTGCTCCCCATTCAACATTTGCGGCGTGATGTCTTTATCGAGGATCGGCCCGAGTTTGGCCAAAACCGCACCCGGGTCCGTGCCAGGCGCCAAAGCGAGGTAATCATAGCCTCCGTTCGTGCTTGTCCATGATTGCTCCTTCTCCGCTTGCGACATCTCATCGGCTTGCGACGTGTTCGGCATGAGGAGATCGGCGACAAGCTGAGTGTTATGCGGCAAGTCTTTAAGAACGCCGGTGACGGTCAGCGAATGAACGGCATTAACGCCGGGATTATTCCAATTGGGTGCTTCCACGGTGACGGTTTTCCCCACCGGATCGGTATCGCCGAAATATTTCCTCGCCATGGTTTGGGAGATGATGACGGATTCTGGTTGGGCAAGAGCGCTGGCCGCATCGCCCTCCGCCAAGGGCAGCTTGATGATACGAAAGAGATTCGGATCAACCGCCATGATGGTTTCCACGAACTGACGATCGCCTACCGTCACGGTCATGGTCTCTTTCATCATGTGGGTCGTCGCCTTGACTTCGGGGATTTGCTCTTGCATTGCTCGCAATAGGGGAAACGGCGCTTGGGCAAGCCGCCATGGCGCACGGCCCGGGACATGCCATGTCAGTTCAGCACGATAAAGGTTCGCGCTGTCGGGTATCCACTTGTCATAGGAAAGCTCATCGCGCACGAACAAAAGGATGAAGATCGCGCAGGCGAGCCCCAACGTTAGGCCTGCGATGTTGATGAAGCTGTAAAGCTTGTGGCGGGTGAAGTTGCGCAGCGCCGTGATCAAATAATTGTAGAGCATGGTGTCTCCTACTCGTATCTCAACGCGTGGATGGGTTTGGCACGCGCTACATGCGCGGCATGCACGATCACCGTGGCCCAGGCGATCACGAGCGCGACCAAACCCGCCCCTACAAAATAAAGCGGGCTGAGGCTGATGCGATATGCATAGCCCTCCAGCCAATTACGCAGATAATAATAGGCCACTGGCCACGCAATGAGATTGGCCACGAGCACGGGAATGGAAAATTGCCAGAGCAACATCAGCACGATGTCCTTGGTCCGTGCGCCAAAGGTCTTACGCAGGCCGATCTCCTTGGTACGCCGTTCGGTCGTGAAAGCGGCGAGACCAAACAACCCCATCGCGGCGATGAAGATGGCGATACCCACAAAAAGACCAAAAATGGTCCCCTGCTGTTCATCCGCCAGGAATTGCCTCTCGAAGTCCGCATCTAGGAAGTAACGGCTGATGGCAAGCGATGGCGCAAACCTATGCCAGGTTCGATCGATGGCAGAAAGCGCCTGCGTAACACCGCCTGCCGGCACTCGAACCGAGATCATGTCCATATCATCTGGAGAATAATGATAGTAGGTGGGAACGACTTGCCTCCGATCACCTTCGAACATGAAGTCAGAGGTCACACCCACAATGGTGACGCGGACTCTTTTGACTTTTCCGGGGGGGAAATCTAGAAAAAAGGTCTTGCCTAGGGCGCTTTGCGGCGAATAACCGAAGTGTTCAGCAGCGGCGCGATTGATGAGAACATCGGCGCTCTCGGAATCTGCGCGCCAGATGTCTTCGCTATGCGAATCTGAAAGAGCTCGGCCGCTTAGCAGGCGGATATCATAGAGAGAGAAAAAATTTGGCCCCGTATTCACCCGAAGAATCGTGCTGGTTCCTGGCACGCCCGGTGTTTCGATAACCCGACTACTGCTCGAGCCGGAAAACGGCACGTCTCCAGAAGGGGCCGCACCCTTGAGCGCGGGATCGGCATCGATGGCATGGACCATGCTTTGCAGTGTGGCCGGCGCGAGACTACGCGCGTTGATCACCACGACACCGTCCTTGTTAAGTCCGAGATCGACCGTGCGGGCGAAGGTGATCTGTGCGAACACTACCAAAGCTGCGATACCGAGCCCGATGGAGACGGCGAACTGAAGCACCACAAGAAGGTTGCGCAACACGCCGGAGCCCGATTGCCCAGCTCGATTGGTCCGAAGCGTCGCAGCCGGACGGAAGCGGGAAAGTATCAGCGCCGGATAGAATCCGCCTAGCACGCCAACTAGGATGGCCATGCCAAGGAATGCAAGAAGTAGCGGCCAGTCATTCAAATAGTGAAGCCGGACTGGCTTGCCCAGCATCCGGTCATAGAAGGGCAGCAACATCTCCACCAGCGCCAGCGCCAGTAAGAGGGACACCAGCGCCATTAGGACCGATTCTCCGAGAAACTGGACAATCACCTGGCCACGGCGGGCTCCCATCACCTTTCGCAGTGATATTTCTCGCGCTCGCATGGCCGCTCTAGCGGTAGCCAAGTTGGTGAAATTAAAACCGGCAATGAAAAGGATGAGCAAACCGATGGCGGTAAAGCCGTAGACGGTCGCCCAGCTCCCGGCTGGCGTCATGCTACCGTACTTATCGGAAGAGAGATGTGCATCGCGAAACGGGGTCAGTCGAAGCTGCTCGATCTCACTTCCCCGTAAGGAAAGACCGACACTCTTTCTGGGATCAAAGTTTCTGTCGATCAGCGCCGGAAGCTTGGCCATCACCGAGTGCGCATCGGCCCCGGGCTGAAGCGCCACATAGCCGTAGCCGCTCATGGAGAACCAGTCTGCCTTTCTTCCCGGTGACATGGGATCGGCGATGGAGATGTTGGGGATGAAGACTTCTCCCGACAATTGAGTGTTATGGGGCAGATCGCGCATCACTCCGGTCACCATCACTGAAGACTGGCGACTGATGCAGCCGGAAATCTCCGGCCCATATTCGCAAAGTCCGCCCACTTTGAGCATCTGTCCGATCGGGGGCTTGGAGCCGAAATATTTGCGAGCTGCGCTTTCGGTGATCACCGCGGATTCGGGCTGCGCCAAGAGGGTGGAACGATTTCCTGCAATCAGCGGAAGGCGGATGATCTGGAAGAAATTGGTGCTCACGACGTCTACGTGGTCGAAGAATTGACGGTCTCCCGTGGCCACCGTCATCTGATGAGGCTCAAGATTGACCGCGGCCTTGACTTCCGGAATCTCGGCCAGCATCGCATCCGGTATTGGAAAAGGAGTACTCGACGCGGGAAGTGGCGGCCGGCCTGGGATTAGGAAGGCCGCTTCGACACGGTAGAGGTTTTCGGTCTCTGGAATCCATTTATCGTAGGAGAACTCATCCCGCACGAACAGGACAATGAAGATTGCGCAGCACAGACCCACCGCGAGTCCCGCGAGATTAATGAAGCTATAGAGCCTGTGATGGGTGAAGTTCCTCAACGCGGTGGTCAGGTAGTAGTGGAACATGGCGCCTCCTACTCGTATCGCAGCGCGTGGATGGGATTGGCGCGGGCCACATGGGCGGCATGGACGATCACGGTGGCCCAGGCGATCACAAGCGCCACCACGCCCGCGCCGACGAAATAAAGGGGGCTAAGACTGATGCGGTAGGCATAGCCCTCCAACCAATTGTGCAAGTAAAAGTACGCCACTGGCCAGGCGATCAGGTTGGCCACCAATACTGGGATCGAGAACTGCCAGAGCAAGACCAACAGTACGTCCTTGGTTCTCGCACCAAAGGTTTTACGGATGCCAATTTCTTTGGTGCGGCGTTCAGTCGAGAAGGCGGCTAACCCGAACAGCCCCAAACAAGCAATGAAGATGGCGATGCCCACAAATAGGTTGAAGATAGCGCTCTGCTGCTCGTCGGCTTGGAATTCTCTCTCGAAATCGGAATCCAAGAAGTAGCGTCGGATTGCGATACTTGGCAGGAAGGCACGCCAAGTGCGGTCGATGGCGCTCAGGGCTTCCGAAGTGCTTCGTGCTGGAACCTTCACTGAAACATAGCCCATGTTCTCCGGATCGTAAGTGTAGACGGTGGGTTCGATCTGCAGGCGGTCGCCTTCGAATTTGAAATCGCGCGTCACGCCAACAATCGTAGCGCGTTCCTTTCGTGCGGTTTGCATGCTGCCCCGATCAAAATAGAAGCGCTTCCCCAACGCGCTAAAGGGCGTGTAGCCAAATCGCCGGGCGGCGGCTTCGTTAATGACAACGCTGTATGCCTTGCTGCCCGGCCTTCTCATGTCCTCGCCATGAGCGTCGGAAAGAGAACGGCCACTCAATAATCGGATATGATAAAGGGAGAAAAAATTAGGATCTGTAGAAACCCCTCGGAGCACCGTGGTGCCGGACTGGCCGGGGATTTCGATTGTGCTGTTGTTGACATTGCCTGAAAAGGGAACATCTCCCGACTCGGCCGCACCCTGGAGCGCGGAGTTTGCGTTCAAAGCATGCGTGAAGCTCTGCCGACTGCCAGGGGTCATGCCATTCAGATTGACCACCACAATCCCATTCTTGCTCAACCCTAGATCAATGGATCGCGCATATGAAATTTGTGCGAGCACCACGGTAGCTGCTATTCCTAGGCCGATAGAGACGGCGAATTGCATGATGACCAGGGCGGTGCGCACTAGACCAGAACCGGCGTGCCAGCTTGTCTTCGCGCGCAGAATGATGGCGGGCCGAAACCCAGACAGCACCAGTGCTGGGTAAAGCCCTGCGATCAGTCCAACCAGGATGGCCAGACCAAGGAACGACAGAAGCAGAGACCAATCCGCAAGGTAATCAATGGTGATGGACTTGCCCGACACCCGGTCAAAAATAGGAAGCAAGACCTCGCACAAGGAAAGCGCCAACAGGAAGGCAAACAGTACGGTAAGGACCGACTCACCGAGGAATTGAACCATCACCTGTGAGCGCAGCGCTCCCATCACTTTGCGCAAACTTATTTCTCGTGCCCGCATCATCGCACGTGCTGTGGCAAGATTAGTGAAGTTGAAGCAAGCAACCAGCACGATCAGGATGGCAATGACCACGAAGCCATAGACGGTTGCCCAATCGCCCGCCGGCGTCATGCTTGGGCCGATGCGATCGGTGGAAAGGTGGTCATCACGGAAGGGAGTAAGCCTGTAATGAGAAAACAGGCTTCCTCGCATAGGCACGCCCTGAGTCTTTCGGGGGTCGTAGCTGCGGTCGATCACGGCGTTGAGTTTGATCAATACCTGTCGGGGATCAGCATTTGGCTGGAGCTGGACATAGCCGAAGCCAGTATTGGAGTTCCAACGTGCCTTTGCCTGAGCAGTCATGGGATCGGCCGCAGACGTGTTTGGAATGAACACATCGCCAGCTAGCTGCGTGTTGCGAGGAAGATCGCGCATGATACCGGTCACGATCACTGAGGCTTCGCGAATCCGGCATCCGGGTGCATCATCCCAATCACACCCGCCGACAACGTGGAGTATCTTTCCCATTGCGCGGCCCGACCCGAAATATTTGCGCGCACCGCTTTCCGAGAGGACGGCAGATTCTGCATTGGCCAAAACTGTCGAGGCATCTCCGGCAAGCAGGGGAAGGCGGATAATCTGAAAAAAGTTCGGGCTAACGACGTTTACTTGGTCCGGGAATTGGCGATCTCCAACGGACACCGTCATGTCACGGCGTTCCAGATGGACCGCTGCTTTGACCTCGGGAATTTGGGCTCGCATTACGTCTGGCACAGGGAATTGCGTTTCAATAGTGATCTGCGGGGGCTGCCCTGGAATGTGCCAGGTCACTTCGGTGCGATAGAGATTCTCGCTTCCCGGAATCCATTTGTCGTAGGAAAGCTCGTCACGCACGAAGAGCATGATGAAAATCGCGCAGGTGAGCCCGACCGTCAGCCCAGCGATGTTGATGAAGCTGTAAAGCTTGTGGCGGGTGAAATTACGAAGGGCGGTGATGAGATAATTTTGGAACATGCGCTCTCCTCACTCGGACCGAAGCGCATGGATCGGATTGGCGCGCGCGACGTGCGCAGCATGCACGATCACGGTAGCCCAAGCGATCACCAGCGCGGCGAGCCCTGCCCCCACGAAATAAAGCGGGCTCAGACTGATGCGATAAGCGTAACCTTCCAGCCAACCGTGCAGATAGTAATATGCCACGGGCCAGGCGATCAGGTTGGCTATCAGCACCGGAATCGAGAATTGCCAAAGCAGCAGGAGAATAATGTCCTTGGTGCGGGCACCGAATGTTTTACGCAGACCCATCTCCTTGGTGCGCCGCTCGGTGGAAAACGCTGCTAACCCGAACAGGCCAAGACACGCGATGAAGATGGCAATGCCTACGAACAAGGTAAAAATCATCTCCTGCTGCTGCTCAGCCATAAAGTCATTCTCGAAATCGCTGTCGAGGAAGTGACGCCGGATGGCCACCGAGGGGGCGAACGCGTGCCAGGTGCGGTCTATGAAGGCCAGCGTCTCCGGCAAATCGGCTGCGCGCGTCTTAACCGAGAAAAAGTCCCCATTTGTCGGACGGTACAAATAAATCGCGGGCTTAGCCGGTAATTTGGCGCCGTCAATCTTGAAGTCACCCACCACGCCTACGATGGTGAGGGTGGCTCGCCCCCGAGGATGGTCCGGGTCTGGCAGCATGGCGAAGTTTTTTCCCACCGCACTCTCGGCCGAAAAGCCGAAATGCCGGGCCGCCGCCTCATTGATAAGCACATTGAACGGCCGGCCATCGAAGTTGCTAACATCGTTCCCCCGCGACCGGGACAAGTCGCGCCCGCTTAACAAACGGATGTCGTAGACCTTGATGAAATCCGGACTGATCGCAATCCTGCGGACCAGCTGGGTGGCGGGCGCGCCCGGCATCCGGACCAGCGCGTTCGCGACATTGCCTCCAAACGGCACATCGTCCGACGATGCCGCGCCTTCGATATCGGGATTGGCCGTCAGCGCCCGGACGAAGCTCTCCTGCGCGCTTTGTGGAAGGCCATGAGTGCTGATGATCAACACATCGTCTTTGTCGAAACCGAGGTCTACGCTCCGGGCATAGGAAATCTGCTCGAACACAACCAGGGCGGCAATTCCCAGCCCGATCGAGACTGCGAACTGCATCACCACTAGCACGGTACGTGCCCGGCCCGAACCGGACACTCGGCTAGTGTTGGCGCGCAGCGCCGACGCGGGCCGGAAGCCGGAAAGCACCATAGCCGGATAAACGCCGGCCGCCAGTCCGGCGACGATCGCCAGCGCGACCAGTCCCAGAAGCAGCGGCCACTTCGACGCGTAGTTCAGCGTTATGGGCTTGCCTGACAAGTGGTCGAAGGCGGGAAGCAGGATCTCGGTCAGGGCCAGAGCGAGCACTAGGGCAAGCAAGGCCGTCAACACCGACTCGCCCAAGAATTGCATCACTAGCTGAGCGCGCCGCGCGCCCATCACCTTACGCAGCGAGATCTCTTGCGCCCTCACCATTGCGCGGGCGGTGGCGAGATTGGTGAAATTGAAGCAGGCCACCAAAAGGATCAAAACGCCGATCGCGGCGAAGCCATAGACCACGGTCCAACTCCCCGGTGGCGTTAGACTGCCATACTGGTCACTGGTGAGATGATCGTCACGGAATGGCGTGAGATTGGGCACCATAATCTGGCTGCCACTCAAGTGGATATTGGCGAGCTTCATCGGATCTACATTGCGATCAATGATCGCCTTCAGCTTCCGCACCACGAGATCGGGCTCGGCGCCTGGCGCAAGTTGGACATAGCCCCAGCCGGAACTGTCCAGCCATTGCCGCTTGCGCTCCTGCGATAGGGGGTCGGTGACGGAGGTGTCGGGAAGGAACACGTCGCCGGTAAGCTGGGAATTATGTGGTATATTGCGCGCAATGCCGGTGATCAGAAGCGTGTGCGGTTGAAGATTGGATTCGCCTCCACTTACTATGATGCTCTTGCCGACGGCGGGCTCGCGGCCGAACAGTTTGATGGCTTCCGCCTCCGAGAGCACCACGCTTTCGGGCTGGGCAAACACGGTGGCCGGATTGCCCGCCGCGAGAGGGAGCCGAATCACCTGGAAGAAATTCGGATCCACCACGTCGATCTGCTCGTCGAATTGTCGGTCGCCCGCAGTCATCGTCATGTGCTGGGGTTCGAGATGAGCGATAGCCCTAACTTCTGGAATGGATGCCAGCATCGCGCCGGGCACCGGGAACGGCGAATACGAGACCTGGTTAGGGCTCTGGCCAGGCGCATGAAAGGTAAAACCGACGCGGTAGAGATTCTGGATCCTCGGTATCCACTTGTCGTAAGAAAGCTGGTCGCTGACGAACAGGATAATGAAAATCGCGCAAGTTAGCCCGATCGTTAACCCCGCGATATTGATGAAGCTGTAAAGCTTGTGGCGGGTGAAATTGCGGAGTGCTGTGATCAGGTAATTGTGGAACATAGGCCTTCCCTTCCAGCACCAGTCTGTTTCAACGAATTGCGGGATTTCATGATTAGAAATTCCCCCCGCCAACTACGGTTTCCGCGACCTGGGTCCGCTCCGTTGGCGCTTCCTGCCAGCCACCGCCCAGCGCTTCGTAGAGATGCACGGTGGATTGGCGATTGAGCAGTACGGTCTGGACCAGCTGGTCTTCGGCCGAGAACAAGGTCTGCTGAGCTTGCAGCACATTGAAAAGGTCCGCCGCGCCCTGGCGATATTGCAGGCTGGAGATGGCGAACGCGTCCTTGGCGGCATCGACTTCGCGGGCAAGATGGCCGGCTGCCTGGCTGCTATTGGCAACCTGGACCATCGCGGTCTCGACATCGGCATAGGCATTGAGAGCGGCGCTTTGATAGCCGGCGATGGAGGCTTCCTGCACGCCTTTCGCCAGATCCTTCTGCCCGATCAGCTTGCCGCCGTCGAAGATGGTCTGCATCAGGCTGATGCCATAGGAATAGCCGAAATTCGGTCCCCCCAGGAGCGTGCCGATCACAGCCGAGACGAAGCCACCCGATCCGGTGAGCGAGAATTGCGGAAAGAACGCGGCCCGCGCCGCATCCAGATTGGCATGGGCGCTGGCCAGATTGGCTTCGGCCTCGGCGACATCAGGCCGGCGCAGAAGAAGTTCGGACGGAAGGCCGGCGCCCACCTGAGGCGCGGCGATGCCATCCAGATTCTGTCCGGCCACGTCGAAACCCTCAGGCGGCCTGCCCAACAGCACGGCCAGGGAATAAAGCGATTGCTTCTCCGCCGTCTCCAGCGCGGGCAATTGCGCCTGCACCGCTTCGTGCTGGGCGGTTTCCTGGGCCAGTTCGAGATGAGAGGTCGAACCTGCTTTCACCCGCTGGTTGATCACGGCCAGGATGCCGTCGATAGCGGCGATATTGTCGTGAGCGATGGCGATGCGGCGGCGAAGCGCCAATATGTTCAGATATTGATCCGCCACATTGGCGGTGATGGTGAGCGCGACCACCTCTTGGGCGAAGCGGGCGGATTTGAGCTCCTCGTTGGCGGCCTTGAGATTGTCCTGCGCCAATCCCCAGAAATCGAGTTCGTAGCTGGCGTTGAAGGTGAGCTCGAACGCCTTTCCCGAGCCGAAATTGTTACAGCTCTGGCCATTGCAGCCTTCATTGAGATGGCCGGCGCTGGCGCCGAATTGCGGAAACAGCGCCCCGCGCTGGATCGTCGCTTGCGCCTCGGCCTGCATCACCCGCGCCGCGGCCGCCGCCAGGTCGCGATTGCCGGTTTGGGCCTGGGCGACAAGGGCGGTGAGTTCAGCATCACTGAAGCCTTTCCACCATTCGGCGTCCGGCCATACCGACGCATCCGCCTGAATGGGGCCTACAAACGCCTTGGGCTGCATCGCCAGCGGCAAGGATTGGGGCACCGGCGTGGCGCAGCCCGCCAGGAGCAAGGCGCCCGCTAATATCGAAAGACAGTGTCCCCGCATCGCGAAATACCTAAAAGATCATGCGCAAAAAATGACCATCCGGAGCGCCTCGACGGTTGGAAATCGAGTGCCCCGGATGGCCCATAAACCCGAGGCCATGACAGTGAGCGCTGGTCAGGCCATCGGTCATCTCTTTACAGAACCTGCCGGATGCTTTCGGTGACGATCGCGCCGTCCAGAAGATTGACGATGCGATGGGCATATTCGGCGTGGGAGTGCGAGTGCGTCACCATCACGATGGTGGTGCCCTCTTCGTTCAGTTGCGTGAGAAGCTGCATCACCTCTTCACCATTGGCGGTGTCGAGATTGCCGGTGGGCTCGTCGGCCAGGATCAGCTTGGGCCGCTTGACCACGGCGCGGGCGATGGCGACGCGCTGCTGCTGGCCGCCTGAAAGCTGCGACGGCATGTGGCGGGCGCGGTGCGAAATCTTCATCCGCTCCAGCGCCTCGGCCACACGCCGCTTGCGGTCCGACGCACTCACATCCTTGTGATAGAGCAGCGCCAACTCCACATTCTCCGATACATTCAACTCGTCAATCAAATTGAAGCTCTGGAAAACAAAACCGATCGCTTGTTTCCGCAACTCGGAGAGCTGGCCCTCGGAATAGCCGGCGATGTTCTCATTGCCGAACCAATATTCGCCGCCGCTCGGGGAATCCAGCATCCCCACGATGTTGAGAAGCGTTGACTTGCCGCAGCCCGACGGCCCCATCACCGCAAGGAATTCGCCGTCATGCACGTCCAGACTCATCTCGCGGATCGCCAGGGTCTCGACCTCATCGGTGCGATAGCTCTTTTCCAGATGATTGAGTCTGATCATATGCACCCCTTGGTTTATCAGCCGCCCGAACTCGGCTTCTCGAATTCGACCCGGTCCATTTTCTGATAGGCCTCATAACCCGAGACGATCACTTTCTCGCCCGGTGAAAGCCCATCCACCACTTCCACGAATTGCGGATTCTTCCGGCCCAGCCGCACATTGCGCTTCATCGCCGATTGGCCGCCCGGCGCCACCACGAATACCCAGTTGCCGCCGGTGTCCTGGTAGAAAGGTCCGTTGGGCAGCATCACGGCTTCGCTGGCGCCGCCCAGTTCGACGCGCAGATCGACCGCCTGGCCGACATGGATGCCGGTGGGCGCCTTGCCGTCGAAAAGGAAATCCACCTTGAAGGTGCCGTTGGTCACCTGCGGATAGACTTTCGTCACGTGCGCCCTGAAATTCTCGCCGTCCACGCTGAACAGGGTCTCCTGTCCCGGATTGACCCGGCCCAGATAGAATTCGTCCACATCGGCCATCAGCTTGAAGCGGTCGGCGGAATTCACCTGGCCCAGCACCGCCCCCGCCGCCTTGTTCTGGCCCACTTCCGCGTCCAGCGCCGAGAGCTGGCCGTCCATCGGCGCGCGGATGGTGAGCGCTTCGACCTGGGCATTGGCCACCGCGCCCCCATTGGCATTGGCGGTGGCGGCCGAGCCTTGCGACAACTGCGAGGCGCGCACATTCTGCTCGACCTGGCCCGAGGCAATGGTAGCGGCGCGCAGCTTCACATTATAGTCGTAATCGTCCTGTTCCTGCTTATAGACGCTGGGGGCGATGGCGTTGCCGTCCAGCAGGATCTTGTCGCGAATCAGATTGTTCTTGAGCAGGCTGATCTCGTGATCGATGTTCAATATGTCTTGCTGGTATTTGAAGCGGGTCTGTTCGAAGGTGAGTTGCTGGGCCGCCACTTCTAGCTGCAGCGCCGGATTGGATAGGACGATCAGGGGCTCGTTCTTCTTCACCGTCGCGCCGTCCTCGACCAGCACCTGTTTCACGGTGCCGCCCTGGGCGGTGGTGAGATAATCGATGATTAGGGGCGCCACGCTGCCGCGCACGGCGATGAAATCCTCGAACGGACCCTTCGTCACCGTGCCGATGGTGAGCTGGTCAACCGGCACGCGATAGACGCTGCCCCCCGGGCCGGACAGCGCCCACACTGCAGCACCTATGATCACGATGCCCACGCCCGCGGGAAGCACCAGGCGTTTCCACAAAGGTTTTTTCGCAACCGCCCTGTCCATACCGCTCAGACTCGTCACGTTGTTCACATGAGGGCGCGGCTCTTCGCCCTTTGCCCAACCGGTGAGGCGGCTTTTCCAGTCTGGTTTCTTGCGGATCACGTCCATGTCTTCATCTTAGCAAGGGTCGTGCCAAACTTTTTCCTATTACAATTCAAGTGTTTATGTGCATGCGCTCGAAATATTATGTCCGATCGCGTACAGTCCTGTCCGGACACTGTCCGAAGGCGAACACATGAACACCCCAATATCAACTGACCGCATCCTCGTTGTGGATGACAATGAAGATGTGCTGCGGGCCGCTCGCCTACTTCTGAAGCAGCACTTTTCCTCGGTCGAGACACTGAACGATCCGGCACAACTATCCGCGCTGGTCACCGCACGCGCGTTCGACGTACTGCTCTTGGACATGAATTTCACGCCGGGGGCCGACGATGGTGCCGAAGGTCTTCGTGCCCTCTCCGACGTACTCAAGATCGACAAACAGGCGGTCGTGATCCCCGTCACCGCGCATAGCGACGTGGAGCTAGCGGTTGAGGCAATGAAGCGCGGCGCGACCGATTTCGTCACCAAGCCGTGGGAGAATGAGCGCTTGCTCGCAACCTTGCGCTCAGCGCTCAACCTGCGCCACTCGCGGCTGGAAGCGGCCGAACTGCGCGAGGTCAATCGTGGGCTCGCCGCCGCCACCCATATGGGGCCGGAGATCATCGGCACCTCACCCTCAATGCTCAAAGTGTTCAGTGCGATCGCCCGCGCCGCGCCTACCGATGCCAATGTGCTGATTCTGGGCGAGAATGGCACGGGTAAGGAGTTGGTGGCGCGTGAGATTCATCGCCTGTCACGGCGTGCCAGCGAAGTCTTCATGCGGGTGGATCTGGGCGCCTTGTCGCCCAATCTGTTCGAAAGCGAGTTGTTCGGCCACCGCAAGGGAGCATTCACCGACGCCAAACAGGACCGGGTGGGCTATCTCCGCGCCGCGAAGGGCGGCACCTTGTTCCTGGATGAGATCGGCAATGTGCCGCTGCATCTTCAGGCCAAGCTTTTGACCGCGTTGGAACGGCACGAAGTGGTCCCGGTCGGCGCTGAGAACGCAGAACCCATCAATGTGCGCCTGGTCTGCGCCACCAACATGAAGCCGGAACTCCTCAACGATGAAAACCTGTTCCGGCCCGACTTGCTCTATCGCATCAACACGGTGGAGATCAGGCTGCCGCCCCTGCGCGAGCGGCCCCAGGACGTGCCACCGCTGTTGGAACATTATGCCGGCATCTATTCCCAGAAATACAACCTGCCGGCAAAACGCTTCAGCGCCAGCCTGATGGACAGGCTTTCCGCCTATGCGTGGCCGGGCAACGTGCGAGCACTGCGCCATGCGGTCGAGCGCGCCGTGATCCTGTCCGAAGGAACTATGCTGGGTGAAGCCGATTTTTCCTTCGCCGATAACGGAGAAAACGCCGAGGCCACTGCACCCGAGGCCTCCCGCCTCGACCAAGTGGAAAAAGAAGCCATTGGGCGCGCACTCGAGCGCCACAACAATAATGTAAGCCGGGCAGCCCAAGCCTTGGGCCTCACCCGAGCCTCGCTCTACCGTCGGATGGAGAAATATGGCCTCTAACCGATACTATACCGGCATCGCGCTACGCGTCGCGCTGCTGGTTTCCACCATCATCTTGTTGGCCTGGACCGTTGCTCACACCGATTGGTATGTGAGCATGGGCCTGTTGTTGATCGCGGCGGTGGTCGAAAGCTCGCTGCTGATGCATTTCACCACCAAATGGTCGCGCGAGGTGACGCGCTTCCTGGAGGCAGTTTCATTCGAGGACACCACCGCGCGTTTTTCGGGCCTGATGGGCGAGCGGGTATTCCGCGATCTTGGCGCGGCGATGGGCAAGGTGATGGAGCGGCTCTCCCATGGCCGCGCCGAACGCGAGGAACAATCGCAATATCTGCAGGCGCTGATCAGTCATGTGCCGGTGGCGCTGTTGGCGGTGGAGGATACTGGTGGGAAGGGTTCGGGCACGGTGCAGCTTTTGAATTTCGCCGCTCGCCGCCTGTTCGAAGGCCCGTGCGCCAACGTGAATGACTTTTCCCGTTATGGCGAGGGCTTCGCGGCGGGCATCGAAAATTTGCGCCCCGGCGATGGCGCCATCCTGCGCATGGAACGCAGGACCGGCGCGCTTCAGCTGAAAGCCGCCGCCACCGACCTTACGCTCAGCGGCACGCGCCGCCGCCTGCTCTCCCTGCAGAAT
>Ga0209483_1002122_pt1 | contig 14176 bp, 6 predicted proteins | sample NGEPerA_FD_184508 | JGI IMG/M metagenome (GOLD analysis project Ga0209483, IMG submission 184508) | Arctic peat soil microbial communities from the Barrow Environmental Observatory site, Barrow, Alaska, USA - NGEE PermafrostL2-A... | ecosystem: Environmental > Terrestrial > Soil > Wetlands > Peat... | reverse complement strand
TCCACGGGGTGGGGATCTCGGTGGTAAACGCACTGTCCACCAGGCTCCTGCTGGAGATCGACCGCGACGGGGACCACCACGTCCTCGAGTTCAAGGACGGCGGCAAGCCGGTCGGCAAGCTCGAGGTGGTCGGAACGGCCCCGAAGGGGAGAACCGGTACGACAGTGACGTTCTGGCCGGACGCCTCCATCTTCGAAGAGACCGAGTTCCGGGCCCAGACCGTGTTGGAGCGCCTGCAGGTGATGGCGTTCCTCAACAAGGGTCTCGAGATCCGTTTCGTGGACGAGCGACCCGACGGAAAAGCCTCCCAGGTGTTCCAGTACAAGGACGGCATCGTCGACTACGTCAAGCACCTCAACGCCTCGAAGGAGGCGCTCTTCCGCAAGGTCTGCTCGTTCGAGCAGAAGGAGGAGACGATGGAGGTGGAGATCGCCCTCCAGTGGAACGCCGGTTTCTACGAGAGCATCCACTCCTTCGCCAACGGCATCTCCACCATCGACGGCGGGATGCACGAGGAGGGGTTCAAGAAGTCCCTCACCAACGTGGCCAACAAGTACGCGCGGGCCAAGGGCACGCTCAAGGAGAAGGACGACAACCTCCTCGGTGAGGACATCCGCGAAGGCATCACGGCCATCGTCTCGGTGCGCCTCCAGGAACCCCAGTTCGAGGGGCAGACGAAGGGCAAGCTCGGAAACGTGCCGGTCCGGTCACTCGTCGAACGGGCCACCAACGAGAAGCTGGCCGATTGGTTCGAGGAGAATCCCCGCGAGGCCAACCAGATCATCCAGAAGGGGATGTTGGCCGCCCGGGCCAGGGTCGCCGCCCGGTCCGCCCGCGACCTCACCCGACGGAAGTCGGCGCTGGACGGCGCTGGACTGCCCGGCAAGCTCGTCGACTGCTCGTCGAAGGACCCCCGGCAGAGCGAACTCTTCATCGTGGAGGGCAACTCGGCCGGCGGCTCGGCCAAGGACGCCCGGAATCCCAAGACGCAGGCGATCCTGCCCATCCGCGGCAAGATCTTGAACGTCGAGCGGGCCCGCATCGACAAGATGCTGAAGAACACCGAGATCCAAGCCCTCATCTCGGCCATCGGCGCCGGATTGGCCGAGGACTTCGACGTCACCAAGATCCGGTACCACAAGGTGATCATCCTGGCCGACGCAGATGTCGACGGATCCCACATCCGGACCCTCCTGCTCACGTTCTTCTTCCGCCAGATGAAGCCCCTCGTGGAAGGCGGCTTCGTCTATGTGGCGCAGCCCCCACTGTTCTCGACCCTGGTGGGCAAAGAGAAGATCTACCTGAAGGACGACCACGCCAAGACGGCGTTCCTCGAGGAGCACCCGAACCACAAGGCCGACTTCCAGCGGCTGAAGGGTCTGGGGGAGATGGACTTCGGCGAGCTCAAGGACACCACCATGGACCCGGGCCAGCGGTCGCTCCTCCAGGTGGCGGTCGAGCAAGCCACGATCGCCGACGAAGTGTGCTCCGTGTTGATGGGCGAGGACGTCGAACTCCGGCGCAATTTCATCCAGACGAATGCCAAGGACGTGCGCTTCCTCGACATCTGAGGACGCAGACGGACGTCGGGGTTTCGCGACCGGACAGTTCGCGGTGGTGACGACAGCAGTGCAGACGACAGCAACGCAGATGGGGACAGTGGATGCCAGGACGTGACAATGAGGGACGGAGCGGGTCCGACACGACTGACGACGTCGTCACCGGATTCATCGAACCCATCGAGATCCAGGAGGAGATGGAGCGCTCCTTCCTCGAGTACTCGATGTCGGTCATCGTCTCGCGGGCGCTTCCCGACGTGCGGGACGGCCTGAAGCCCGTCCATCGGCGGATCCTGTACTCCATGTACGACCAGCGCCTGCTGCCCGACCGCCCCCACACCAAGTGCGCCAAGGTCGTCGGCGACGTCATGGGGTCGTACCACCCCCATGGCGACTCGGCCATCTACGAGGCCCTGGCCCGCATGGTCCAGGACTTCTCGATGCGTCACCCGCTGATCGACGGGCACGGCAACTTCGGCGGCACGGGACCCGACGAGGGACCGGCCGCCATGCGCTACACCGAGTGCCGACTGGGCTCCCTCGCCCTGGAGCTGATGAGCGGCATCGACCAGGAGACGGTCGACTTCGTCGCCAACTACGACGCCACCTCGGAAGAGCCGTCGGTCCTGCCGGCACGGTTCCCGAACATGCTGGTGAACGGTTCGCAGGGGATTGCCGTGGGGATGGCGACCAACATCCCGCCCCACAACCTGGGCGAGGTCATCGACGCCACCACCCATCTGCTCGAGCATCCCGAGGCCACGCCGGACGACCTGATGGCGTTCATCAAGGGCCCGGACTTCCCGACCGGGGCGTTGATCCTCGGTCGCCAGGGCATCCTGGACGCCCTGCGCACCGGCCGGGGCTCCATCAAGCTTCGGGCTGTCGCCGAGATCGAGGAGGGCCGCGACGGGGCCACCCGCATCGTGGTCACCCAGATGCCGTACCAGACGTCGATCGCCTCGGTGTCGAAGCGCATCGAGGACCTCGTCCGGGCGGGCGATCTCGACGGCATCGCGGAAGCCCAGGACGACTCGTCGGGTGGCAAGACGCGGCTGGTGATCCGGCTGAAGCGGGACGCCAACGCCAACGTGGTCCTCAACAATCTGTTCAAGCAGACCCCGATGCAGACCACCTTCAGCGTGAACGCCGTGGCCCTGGTCGACGGGGTGCCGCGTACGTTGAACGTGGCCCAGATGCTCACCCACTACGTGGCCCACCAGGTCGAGGTGGTCACACGGCGTTCCGAGTTCCTGTTGGCCAAGGCCAAGGCCCGGGCCCACGTGGTCGAGGGACTGCTCAAGGCCATCGACATGCTCGACCAGGTCATCGCCGCCATCCGTGGCTCGGACGACCGTCCCGCCGCCCTCGAGGCGCTCTGCGCCACGCCCTTCGACTTCTCGGAGGAGCAGGCCAACCACATCCTCGACATGACCCTGGCCCGCCTCACCCGCCTGGGCCGGACGAATCTCGAGGAGGAACTGGCCAAGCTCCTGGAGGAGATCGCGGAGCTCGAGTCCATCCTGAACGATCCGGCCAAGTTGCGCACCGTCATCGCCGGCGAGCTGGGGGAGATCCGCGAGAAGTTCGCCAACGAGCGCCGGACGGTCATCACCCACGACCCGGGGGACATGAACGTCGAGGACCTGGTCGAGGACGAGGAACTCGTGGTCACCATGAGCCGCGCCGGCTATGTGAAGGCCGTGTCGGCCGACGCGTTCCGTACGCAGGCCCGCGGCGGTCGCGGCGTGCAGGGGGCGAAGCTCAAGGAAGAGGACCTGATCGACGACGTGGTGCACACGTCGGCCCACGCCCACCTCCTCCTGTTCTCCAACCGGGGCCGGGTCTTCCGGCTGCGTGCCCTCGAGATCCCGATGAAGGAGCGCACGGCGCGGGGGACGGCCATCGTGAACCTGCTGCCGCTCTCCCCGAGCGAGAAGATCCAGGCCATCGTCGGCACACGCGACTTCCCGACGGACAGCTTCCTGGTCTTCGCCACCAAGCAGGGCCAGATCAAGAAGACGGCATTCAGCGAGTACGACAAGTCACGTCGCGAAGGCTTCATCGCCATCAATCTCCGCGCCGGCGACGAGCTGGTCCGGGTAGTCGAGACCCACGGTGACGACGACGTGTTCATCGTCACCTCGTCCGGGATGACCATCCGATTCTCGGAGCAGGACGTCCGGGCCATGGGCCGTGATGCCGCCGGGGTGCGAGGCGTCCGCCTCAAGCCGGAGGACGAAGTCGTGTCCTGCGATATCGCCCGCGACGAGGCCGACATCCTGATCGTGACCGATGCCGGGTACGGCAAGCGGACCAAGGTGGACAAGTTCAACCGCCAGGCCCGAGGTGGTCAAGGGGTCCGGGGCATCAAGCTCACGGCCAAGCGTGGCCGGGTGGTCGCTGCGTTCATGGCCGGGCTCGATGACGAGCTCCTGCTCATCTCCACCTCGGGCGTGGTGATCCGGACAGCCGTCCGGGAGATCGCCAGCCAAGGTCGCGACGCCACCGGCGTCCGGGTGATGAACCTGGGTGAGGGCGACGCGGTGGCCGCCGTGGCACCGGTGGCCGGCGAGACATCCTCCGACTCCTGACGCCACCAATGGCGCTTCGCCACCGCCTCGGACGAGCCTTCGACTTCGGCTCCCGGGTCGGCGTGGTGTAGCGTGAGCAACCGGTTTGCGGGGCTATAGCTCAGTTGGTTAGAGCGCAGCACTGATAATGCTGAGGTCACAAGTTCGATTCTTGTTAGCCCCACCAGGTCAGAGGCACTTTTTGGGATCATCGAAAGTGCCAATGTCCTATAAATGTCCTAATATGGTCCCTGAGCCGGTAGCGCGCGGTAGCGCGGGGTCATGGCAAGGACCAGCAGTAGGAATCGACCCGGGACGATGCGCGAGCGCTCGCCCGGCCACTGGCAATTGCGCGCCTTTGCCGGCTTCGACCCCGTGACCGGCAACCCACGCCAGGCGACCCGCACCTTCAGGGGCAGCGAGCGAGCCGCATCCAAGGCCCTCAGTGCCCTCGTGGCCGAGGTTGAGGCCGGGACGTTCAAGCGAACGACCGCGACGGTGGGGCATTTGCTCGACAGGTGGCTGGAATTCGCCTCGCAGCGGCAGCGCCCGCGGACCGTGTACGAGAACCGCTCGAAGATCAACAGCCGAATTCGGCCCGTGCTGGGTGACCTGAGACTCGACAAGCTGGAGCCCGACACCCTCGACGGGGCATACCGGATGTGGCTCGAGCAAGGGCTGTCGCCGTCGACCGTGCACCAATTCCACGCCATCATCTCCGCGGCGTGCCGCCAGGCGGTGAAGTGGGGATGGATCGACAGGGCCCCAACCGATCGATCCACACCACCGCAGCCCGTCCGCAAGGAGATGCTGGTGCCGTCTCCGAAGCAGCTCTCTGACATGGTGAAGACAGCCGACGACGTGGATCCGGTGCTGGGCACCGCCGTGGCCCTGGCGGCGCTGACCGGGGCCCGAAGGGGTGAACTGGTCGCGCTTCGTTGGTCGGATGTCGATCTCGTCGTTGGTCGGGTAACGATCGCCCGGTCGCTCACCGTGGCACGGGGCGAGCAGCACACGGGGCCGACGAAGACGCACGCCAGCCGTGAACTGGCCCTCGATCCGATCGGTGTCGAAGTGCTGAAGCGGAGGTGGGCCTACATGGTCCAGCTGTCAGAGCGTGCCGGTTCGCAGCTCGTGGACGACCCCCACGTGCTGTCGTACAACGCCAACGGAGGTTTGCCGGCCAACCCGGACACACTCACCCACGGGTTCGGGAGACTGTGCCGGTCGATGGAGCAGCCAGCCCTGGACAAGCTTCGGCTGGTGCAGCCGAAGGCCACTCGTGCCCAATTGCCTGCGGGGGAGCGCTGGGACTTCCGGTTCCACGACTTGCGCCACTTCTCTGTTACGACGCTCATTGCTGCCGGGGTGGATATCCGCACGGTTGCCGAGTGGCACGGACACGCCAAGGCGACGATGACGCTCGATCGGTACGCCCGTGCTCTGCCGGAGCGAGATCGAGAGGCGGCGGGCTAGCTGGGTGCGGCTCTGACGCTCAGTTCATAGAGGTCCCGTGTTACCCATACGACGCGCTGCAGCAATGTGGCCGACGCTGGACTCGTACGCCCTGCAGTTCAGTCGTCCGGATCATCTCCGAGCGAGTCCCAATAGTTGTCGTCTTCGAGGAGGTCGATGATCTCGCTGTGGTCGGCAACCCGAATCGCGAAGAAGCCCAACACGGGGAAGAACGTACTGACCGTCATGTAGTAGCGGACCGGGGAGCCCTCGACTTCCATCAGCGCCTGGTCGAAGTAGCGGCTGAAGTACTCCCGTGCGGCAGTGAGCGGTCCACGTTCAAAGTGGGCCAAACTGGGCTCGCCTTCAATGGAACCCTCTACCGCCCAGCGGTTTCGAGCCTTGGCCATCAGGTCAGCGCCTACCTCGACTCGATTCGGTCGGGACACGGCTGCGGTGCCCGGTCTAGCGAGCGTCAGGCAGGCTGGCGGCCAACTCTCGCGCCCGGCGGCGAGCAGCGTCGCTCATGGCTGCTCGCCGTGGCAGGTACGCGGTCGACAGGAATATGTCCTCGCCCTCCTCGACCATTATCCAACCCAGCTCCTGGTGCGACATCTCGGACACCTGGCTTGCCGTCTTGCCCCAGAGCGCGGTGATGACTTGATCGACGGTGCTCAGCTCCTGCTGGCTGAGGGCGTCGACCCGCGGCCCTCGCAGAGCGACGAGTCGATGCAGCGGCTTGCCGAAGTATTGTTCGACCTGGAGCCTGGCAGCCCCGTCTGCGATCAACCGCTCTCGAACCGGAATGAGCTGCCGGGGAGCCGGCCCTTGGGGGAGCTTCTGGTATGAGACACCGGTGATGGGCACGCCGTGAGCTCGGATATGGGAGAACTCGGCGTAGAAGAGGACCTTGTTGACCTTTGTTGCCCCACCGGTGGGATCGTCCAGAAGCTGTCCCGCCGCGTACAAGATCAGCTCACCGAGCTTGTCTTCGTCCAGCTTGTCCCACAGCTCCGTCATTGTGCTCCATCCTCGCACGGGCGCGAGGGGCGGACCATGATCGAACATATGTTCGATACTAGGGCAAGTTGCCCCAGTCCAGCAACCTGGCATCGTCCCGCACCGACTCCAGCGGGTGGCTGGTTTCGGTGCCCGCCACCCGAACAGGAGTCCTCCCGGACATACCGGCAGTGAGCGTCCGGCGTGGATGGGCGAGTCCGTGACGCAGGTAGTGGAGATGCCGATAGCGTCATGGCGTGTCGGCCTCACCGTGGAGGTATCTCTCCAAGCGCGGCACTGACACCCTCCACCGGGCTCCGATCTGGAGTGCGGGCGGGAAGCGGCCCGTACGACAAAGGCGGTAGAGGGTGTCGGCGTGCAGTCCAACACGGCGAGCGGCTTCAGGGATGGAGATCAGGTCTGCCATGGCCGCCTGGTCCTGATGGCTGAATGAGATGGCCACTACAACACGCTGACCGGTGCCACGACGAGGGCGCCGAGGTAGAAGGACTGCCGGTGGCCAATGTGTAAGACCCGTCGTGGGAAGTCGCTCGACGCGCTATGGGATCTGTTCACCGGTGACCAATCGACGTAGGGCTTCGAGTTCCTTCCGGAGCCGCCGGACCTCGCTGTGGCTCGGACGACCGGTGGGCTCGGCATGGCGCTCCTCAAAGCGGGCGAAACATTGGGCACAGTTGCGCTCATCGCGAGAACGGGAACGAGTGACATCACGCGTTGTCCCCGCCATGGGATTGACCCCGCCGGACGGTGACTGCGCCATGGGCAGCTGGACCGAGGAGGACGACCGGATCGCCGGTCCTCGCCAGCTCCTCACCTCCCGAGCGGCCCGGTGGGCGACGCGCCAGGTCGGCAAGCACGCCCGGAGTGTGAATGAGCTGGCCGGCGAGTTCGGGTGTGACTGGCACACCGTGAACGACACCGTTGTCTCCTACGGCGAAGCACTCCTCGAGGCGGACGACGAGTGCGTCGGCGAGGTCACCGCCCTCGGCCTCGACGAGGTGCTCATGGTCCGGATCGGCCCCTATCACCGTCAACACTTCTCGACCCAGCTGGTCGACGTCCGGGCCGGACAGCTCCTCGACGTCGTCCCCGGTCGCAGCAGTGCCGAGCCCATGGGCTGGCTGGACGAACAAGGACGAGCCTTCCGGGACCGCATCGAGTTCGGCACCCTCGATCTCTCCGGCCCCTATCGCCACGTGTTCGAGGTCATGGTGCCTGGCGCCACCTTGGTCGCCGATCCCTTCCACGTGTGCAAGCTCGCCGACACCAAGCTCGATGAATGCCGTCGGCGGGTTCAGAACGAGACCCTCGGTCATCGTGGCCGGAAGTCCGATCCCCTCTACCGGTGCCGACGTCTCCTCACGAAGGCCAAGGAGCGGCTCGACGAGAAGGGACACGAGAAGCTGAAGGGCCTGCTCCGGGCTGGCGACCCGAACGGTGACGTGGCGACCTGCTGGGAGGCGAAGGAAGCAGTCCGGGAGCTCTACACCCACGCCGATGCCGAGATCGCTCTCGAGTGGGTGACCCAGCTCGGACACGACCTCCAGGACGAGGACTCCCCGATCGAGGCCCGATCGCTCGGGCTCACACTGCTGCGCTGGCGGCACCAGATCGCCGCTTGGCACCTCGCCCACGTGAGCAACGGGCCGACCGAGGCGGTCAACAACTTGATCAAGCGGGTGAAGCGTGCAGCCTTCGGGTTCACCAGCTTCCGGAACTACCGGATCCGCTCACTGCTCTACGCCGGCAAGCCCAACTGGGATCTGCTGGCCACGGTCACTCCCCGCTGATTTCCGAGGAGCCGGGATTCCGTGCTCAGCGGCACAATTGCGGAATGACATGAGCACGATGGGTCCGGCCACCCGGTCGTGGACGGCGACTCGCAACGCCTTACGGGAATGGCCGTCGAGCCAGGTCAGGATCTCGGTGTCTGCCCCGGGCTCCTCCTGCGTCGTGGTCAGGCGGAAGTGGGTGAAGTCGGACTTCCAGCACCCGTTGGGCTGGTCGGCGCAGAAGCGGACGTAGGTCGACTTCGGCCGTTTCTCGGCAGCAGGTGCGACCAGCCCGGCCCGGACCAGGTGTCTTGCGACCGTCGACCGGGACACCGCGATCCCGTGATGGTGCACCAGCGGCCGGCGGATGGTGTCGGGCTCCGCGTCGGGCCCCGCGTCGTGCCCGTCAGCCGTGAGCTCGTGGCGAAGGGTTACTCCCCCAACTGTTAGCGTCTCCAATGTACATTCGTCCGGGGGCGCAAGGAGGCGAGGCGTGAACGGCCAATCAGCCCAACGGTGGAGGGGCGGACGGCGATTTCTTCCCATTGTGCTCATCGTGGCGGCTACCACGGCTGCAGCCATCGTGGTTCCGGTCCAGCCGGCGCTTGCCGCCGGTCTCAGCCCGATCCCCGTGACCCCACTCTCCGGCTACAACTCCACACTGCTGCGAGCTCCGTATGTCACCGATCTCACCCAGACCTCGGCCGACGTCAACTGGGCTACCTCGGTGTCCAATGTGACTTCCCCCGGTGCTCTGCAGTGGGGTCCGCTCGGCAGTTGTACGGCCCACACCACAGCGGTGCCGGCCAAACTTCCGAACTCGTATCCGGCAGCGGCCACCCCGACCAGCATCACCGGATCGGCCTACACGGTGGTCTCGGGCTCGAGCGAGTACCAGTCCACTGTGGTGATTACCGGCCTCTCACCAAGCACCACGTATTGCTACCGACCTCTCGGTCCCGGCTCGGTCGACCTGTTGGGCTCCAACCCGACCCAGTCGTTCACCACGCTGGACCCGGCCGGGACCTCCGCGCCGTTGACCTTCGACGTCGTCGGAGACCTCGGAGAGACCCAGTACTCGTCCGGCACCGCCTTCCCCAAAAATCTCAACACGGACCAGGCGGCAATCGACTCGCTCATCGGGCAGTCGGCCAGCACCGCCGGGGCCAAGTTCGTCGTCACCGCCGGCGATGTGGCCTACAGCGGGGGCACGCAGGCCAACTACGGTGACCTCCAGAACACCGGCTCGGACATCAGCAACATCTTCGGCCCCTCCTACTGGCCGCAGACCGGCGGCCTGCCGGTCTATGCCGGAGAGGGCAACCACGGACAGAACACCGTCGGCCTCCACAACTGGCCGGAAGGCAACATCGCCCAGTCCTCGAGCGGGGTCTATGCCTACGACTCGTACCCAGCCTTCCCCGCCGACGGCACCGCGCCAGCCAGCTACCCCGATGCGTGGTACGCCGTTTCCGACGGCAACGCCCGGATCTACGTCATCGACGCTGCGTGGGCTGACGGAAACGTGGGCACCAGCAACATGTACCAGGTCGACCACGACGCCCACTGGACAACGGGTTCGCCGGAGTACCAGTGGCTGTCCGCCGACCTGGCCGGCCACCCGAACGCCATCAAGATGGCCGTGTTCCACTACCCGCTCCGCTCGGACAACTCCACCCAGAGCAGCGACACGAGCCTGCAGAACACCGCCTCCAATCCCAACAGCCTCGAGGCACTGCTCGCGGCCAACGGAGTGCAGCTCGCCTTCAACGGACACGCCCACACCTACCAGCGCATCGCCCCGGCCAACTATCAACAGAACGGCCAGATCGTCAACTATGTGACGGGTGGTGGCGGAGCCATTCTCGAGCCGGTCTCGGGCGGCAGTGCCTGCTCCGGCTTCACCAGTACCGGCTCCATCTACGCCATCGGCTGGAGCCCGACCAGCAACACCGGCAGCGCCTGCGGAACCGGCGTTCCCACCCCGCAGTCCGCGGCCCAGGCCTTCAACTACCTCCAGGTCTCGGTCAACGGCAATCAGGTGACTGTGACACCGGTCAACGCCACCGGTCAGGTCTTCGACCAGCAGACCTACACCTACTCGGGCGCCACGTCGACACCGGCGACGGTGATCGACACCTCGCCGCCGGCACTGACGAGCTCCACCTCGGCGTCGCTCACCTTCCACGCGAGCGGCGGTGTCTCCTCCTTCACCTGCAATTTGGACAGCGGCCCGACCTCCGGGTGCACGAGCCCGGTCTCGTACTACGGACTAGCCACCGGTAGCCACACCGTGACCGTGACCGGTGGCGGGGCCACGGCGGCCACCGCCACCTGGACCGTGGACAGGTCGCCGCCCAGCGTGCCCACCGGTCTGTCAGCTACGGCCATCTCCTCGTCGCAGGTCAATCTGTCCTGGACCGGATCCAGCGACAACACCGGCGTCACAGGGTACGACATCTATCGCAATGGAACCCTGCTTGCCACCACCTCCGGCACGGGGACGACGTACTCGGACACGTCGGCGACGGCATCCAAGCTGTACTCGTACACCATCGACGCGCGCGACGGCGCCGGCAATGTCTCGAGCCAGAGTTCGCCTCCGGTCACAGTGATCACACCCGGTGGTCCGTCAGGGCCGGCCCTTGTGCAGGTGGCCGGCTCCTCGACCGCCACGGTCACCCTCCCTGCGGCCAGTGCCCCCGGTGACTTGCTCGTGTTGTCGGCCAGCGTCTTCACCGGAGCCAGTAGGCCCATCACCGCCGTGTCCGACGGCAGGAATTCGTGGACCAAGGTCATGTCCAAGTTCGTCTCGGGCCAGAACTCGGATGGTGAACTCTGGTACGCGCCTGATGCCGCCTCGGTCCAGAGTGTCACGGTCACCACCGGGGCCACCACGGTGGCACTCCAACTCCAGGAGTTCAGTGGCGTGGCCACCACCAGCCCGTTCCTCGACGCCTCTGCGGGTTCGGCGGCGACCAGTAGTTCGGCCTCCTCCGGACCGGTCACTCCGGCCACGGCCGGCGAGCTGGCCGTGGGCTTCGTCGCCGGCCACAGTTCGAACCAAGGCACGACGGTGACGTCGCCCGGATTCACGAACGAACCCTCTGTCACGACCTCGAGTCCGAGCAAGGTGTCGGTGGTCTCCGGTTATCAGGCTCTCTCGTCGGCCGGGGCCCAGAGCTACGCCGGGACCTTCACTACCGGCATGTACTGGGCGGCGGGCATCGCCCTGTTCAAGGCGGGGACCGCGCCGCCTCCGCCCGGTGACTTCTCGATCTCCACCTCGCCGTCGTCAGGGACGGCGGTCATCGGTTCGCCGGCCACGGCCGATATCACCACGTCGACCATCGCCGGCGGCCCGCAGGCGGTGGGGCTCACGGCCACCGGACTGCCCAGCGGGGCGACGGCCCAGTTCGCGCCGGCCACGATCACATCGGACGGGTCGTCCACGATGACCATCGCCACGACCTCGGCCACGCCGGCCGGCACGTACCCGATCACGGTGACGGGCACCGGAACAGCCACCTCGCACACGGCCACCTTCGACCTGACCGTTGAGACACCGGCCACCATCTCTTCGACCAACACCACCACCTTCACCGAAGGCACGGCCGGATCCTTCACCGTCACCACCAACGGGGTTCCGACGCCGTCGCTGTCGATCGGCAGTTCGCCGCTGCCCGGTGGGGTGACCTTCACCGACAACGGCGACGGGACAGCCACGCTGGCCGGCACGCCGGTGGCCGTCTCGAACGGCTCCTATCCGTTGACCATCAGTGCATCGGGAGCGGGCCCTCCGGGCACGCAGAGCTTCACCCTGGTCGTCGACGCGCTCCCGAGCGATTTCTCGATCGGGGTCCCGGCGTCGGCCTCGGCTCTGGCCGGGTCGCCCACCAGCATCACCGTGACGACCACCGACACGCTGGGTGCATCGCAGACGGTGGGCCTCAGTGCCACGGGGCTGCCCTCCGGAGCCACCTCGTCGTTCACGCCCCAGTCGCTGAACTCGGGCGCGTCCTCTAACCTCGTGATCACTCCGGCCGCCGGAACGACGCCAGGCTCGTACACGATCTCGGTGACCGGGACCGGGGCGACCAACACCCACACCGTGACCTTCCAACTCGTGATCAACAGACCGCCGACCATCACCTCGGCGAATACCACCACGTTCACCGTCGGAGTCCCGGGCACGTTCACCGTCTCGGCCACCGGGAGCACCCCCATCGGGCTGTCCATCGGCACCTCGACCCTTCCCGGTGGGGTGACGTTCACCGACAACGGAGACGGGACGGCCACGCTGGCCGGCACGCCGGCGGCCGTCTCGAACGGCTCCTACCCCCTCACGATCACGGCCACCAACGGATACGGCACCCCGGCCAGCCAGAGCTTCATGCTCTCGGTGGCCGCCGCCCCGCCGCAGCCCGATTTCACCATCGCCGCTTCGCCCCCGTCGGCCACGGTGGCGGCGGGTAGCACGGCCACCACCAGCATCACGACCACGGCGGTCAACGGTCCCCAGTCGGTGGGCCTGTCGGCTACCGGACTGCCGACCGGGGCCTCGGTGTCGTTCACTCCCTCGTCGGTAACCTCGGGTGGGAACTCGGTCATGCAGGTCATCACCTCTGCATCGGTCACCGGGACCTTCGTCATCACGGTGACCGGTATCGGCAACGGCAGCGGCACGCCCTCCCACTCGACGACCCTCAGCCTCACCATCACCTCGATGGCGGCCGCCCCCCACCTGGTGCAGACGGCGAGCGGCACCGAGACGGCATCGGCCACCTCCCTGTCCGGGTCCTTCCCCGTGCCGACCGTCGGTGGGGACCTGCTGGTGCTCTCGGCCAGTGAATACAACGGGGCCACCAACCACATCACTTCAGTGACCGACACGGCGGGCAACAACTGGAAGTTGATCGGCTCGTACAACACGGCGGCACACAACTCGAACGGTGAGATGTGGTACGCCGCCAACGCGTCGCCCACGGTGGCCGTGACGGTCCACAACTCCTCGGCGGCGTTCGTGAGCTTCGAAGTCCAGGAGTTCGCCGGAATGGCCACCACCGGTCCCCTGGTCGTGTCATCCGGCATGTCCAACACCGGCACGGCGGCCAACTCTGGGACGGTGACCTCGACGGCGGCCAATGAGTTGGCCGTGGGCCTCGTCGCCGGTCACGCCAATGCCGAACCCATCGCAGTGACGTCGCCCGGCTACACCAACCAGGCCCAGCACACGACCACCGGCAGCATCGCCACAATTGTCACGGGCTACCAGGTCCTGGGCTCTCCCGGGCCGCAGAATTACTCCGGCTCGTTCGGGACGGCGATGTACTGGGCGGCAGGCATCGCCATCTTCGGAGCAGGAGTCTGAACTCGGGGCGCCGCTCTGACCGGCCAGCCAGTGCCGACAGTCGGCGCACACCATCTGCGCCCCTGTGCATTCAGGGAAGCTTCAAGGAGCTTGGCGAGCGAGAAGTCGGCGTGCGGAGGGCCCTCGATCTCCGGGCAGTTCGCACCCGGATCATTGATGAGGCCCGTAGACGACCGGCGATCCGAGCGTTCGTCAGCTGGATGCCGACGTCCGTTGAGGCGACCGTGGACCGGCTGTTGCCAACCTGCGATACCGGCAGGGGATCGTCGGTGCTGAGCGAAGCGAGATCGTATCGATCAGTTCAGGTTGCGCGATCCAGCGTCAAGAGGCGGGCCTGAACAGGGTCACACCGGCCGCCCAGTACATGGCAGTCGGGAAGGATCCCGCAAAGGCGGTCGAGACCGGCGAGCCGAGGACCTGGTATCC
>Ga0209483_1002121_pt1 | contig 14176 bp, 18 predicted proteins | sample NGEPerA_FD_184508 | JGI IMG/M metagenome (GOLD analysis project Ga0209483, IMG submission 184508) | Arctic peat soil microbial communities from the Barrow Environmental Observatory site, Barrow, Alaska, USA - NGEE PermafrostL2-A... | ecosystem: Environmental > Terrestrial > Soil > Wetlands >... | reverse complement strand
GCCGCTGCTCAGCGTTTGCGGCATTCCCTGCCACACATAGACAAGCGCCATGACGAAGCACAACGGGAAGAACACCCGGTAGATGACGCGCGTGAAATCGACCCAGTAATTACCGATGTCAGAAGAATTTTTCCGGCTAAGCCCGCGGATGAAGCCTCCCGCAGCCGCGACACCTGTCGCCGCGCTCACCATCATCAGGAATGTGATGACTGCCATTTGTGAGAAATTGGAAAGACTGGTCTCGCCTGAATAGGATTGCCAGTTGGTGTTGGTAATGAAGGAGGCAGCCGTGTTGAACGCTAGATCCGGTCCCTGCGCCGCGCGCTGCAAAGAATCGAACGGCAGGTAATCTTGAATTCTCAGAAGAAAATATCCAAGGATCATCATGGCCGCATTGCTGAGAAGCAGGACCATGCCGTAACGCTTCCAAGACATCACCTCAGCGGGATCGATTCCCAACAGGCTGTAAGTCCACCGCTCCGGCGCTCCATGAGATGGCGACACGAACACGCGTGTCAGCCATTTGCCCAGAACCGCCACGAGCCCGGTCATAACGCCGAGCACGACAACGAATTGCAAAAGATCGTCAAACATCTCAGCTCCTCACACCCTGTCGAGGGCAACGATGAACGTCGCCGTAAATACGAAGAAGCCGAGCGTCGCCGCCATGAATATCAAGTCGTTCATAAGTTCACCAAAATTCGAGAGGATTAGACCTGCTCAGCTGCTAGTCTTAGAACCGCTCGGGCTTGATCAGCGCGTAGAAGAGATATGCGAACAGACCCATCGCAAGGAGACCAACTAGCAAGGTCATCGCGTTAGCGCCCATGGTTGAACCCATGAAGCTTTGCAGGGTTGTGTTTCGTGGAATTGGTTTCCGCACTAGCTATGACGAAGCTAGGAAAAATAGGTGCAGTCATCGCCGACTCCTTCAGTTGGATCGGCAAACGATATGAAAGCCCATATCAAGGCGGCGCATAGATTCGTGGTCCGCACATAAAGACTGCATAAAGATCAGGGCGCTTCCGCATTGGAACTGCTCAACAACGCTTCACTGTGACGGCCCCTGTTCGCAATGCGATTCCCTGCCCTCGCGCGATTTCTTTCAGCCCCTCCATCCATCATGCTCCATTGCTTTAAATCCCTGCACCAACGCGCGGAACGGAAGAAACATCTGACTATAAGAGCGGTACGTGTTCTATCTAGAATTCCAACAACATCGCGATTACAATCGCGCGAGGAAATCCCGCTTCCTACGCCGATCAATTTATCTCGAGCGAGTTCTAACCATGAGCAACAACGCTTTTCTCAAACGGCGCGACGGCAACCCAGTAACTTTCTGCGAGAATGTCGGCGTGGATCGCGTCAAAGTTAGTGTCGATGGTCGCCACCTAATTATCTCGTTGGCTGAATGGGATCGGCTTCCTCCCTTTAACGAGCAGGTGTTGGCCCACCATCGAACGTCTGTCGAAGACATTTAGGGAAACGTCTTCTTGTCGATACGCCTGATCGATGCAACGATGGACATTTCATCTAGAGAACCAATTGATGGCAAAACACCATTAAATCCCTTTCGGATTACGACGTGAGCACTCACTGTGAGTACCTAAAACTCAAACCCGAACGTATTGGTGATGAAGTCCGCCCAGGATGGCGTGTGAAGTTATGACGCCGGATCGCTGAACCGGGCGAGAGACAGGCGTATCTTTGTTCAATGACCGATGCGTTCTGACGCCGTTGTTATAATCGGCGTAAGATTTCAGAATCCGGAGCAGATGTTCCTCGCCCAAGACAACGATTTGTACAATAGATTTAGCGCGTCGACAGGCGCCGGAAGCCGTTCGAGTTGATGTCAAATCACTTACCGCTCTTTTCAATCATTTTCGCGACGACGGCACCGCTTACGACGGCAGGCAGCCGCCCCAAGGGCGCCACGCCGGATTTGCAGACGTGACAACCCCAAATCCTAATACAAGATATAGCCGAGTGCAGCAGCAGCTGAAGCGGCTGCACAAGCAGCGAGAATAAAAGTAGTAACCCTGGCTATCCTGTCTTCCATACCACAAAAATGCCCCTACGGCACGCCGGTTCAACTCACTATCGACTGGAGCAATCAGACTAACCTACTACCCAACCATCACATGGGCTTGTCATCATCGCCCCCGGGCCCAATCCATCTCGTCCGGTTGAATGAACCGGACCGCCATAAACTTGACCCGGTGGTCTGATTACTAAGAAGGGGCGTCACGGTTGACAGGATCAGCCAACGTCCCAGCCTTGCACGATGTCGGCGTCTCATTCCTGCGCTGGGGTCGATCTCGAGAATCCACGGTGACGAACTCGGCTATTTGGACTCGACGCCCCGCTACGTCGGCACGATGACACAGGCCATAGGCGCTGCGGGCTGCCGGCTGCGCGCCACGAGCAGCAGGTGGGCGGCGCGATCTATGAAGTCCGGGCGCGTGGCATACGCTTCTTCGAGCCGCACGAGTTCATCGGCAAGCGAACTATCGCTTGGCGAAGATACAGGGTTCCACCGGGGGTCTGGCATGAATCGACTATGAAACAGGTCGAGACCTCGCAAATCTTCGATGTCAAAACAGTCAGCGAAATAGCTCCGCAGCTCGACCGCAGTAAACAGGTGAAAGCTGAATGCGATACGTCGGCCGTCGCTGAGGTCGATTTCGCAGCGGTTCAGGGCGTGATCTTGTTTCAATCGCCGGACCTTCTCAAACGAGTCTACAAATGCCGTTGGAGTGCTGCCAATCGGACGCACCGTCGTTATGAAATGTCCGGACGTAACGCGTGCGATTTCAGTAGAGATATCTGTTAGGCTTGCAACAGGTAGATGACTGAGAACGCTGTAGAGGCAAAGAGCCATATCCACCGAAGCATCGGCTTCCGGCAACCGGCCCGTAAGGTCGGCGACGTCAAATGTGAGATTCACCCCGGGAAGACTGGAAAGATCCCGGGCCGCCAACCGTGCCCGTTGAATCTGCGCCTGTGCGATGTCAAATCCACGCGCAGTAATGCTGCTGAATCCGAGCGCGCGTGCGCGTATGACCAGCCTGCGTAGCCAGGTACCAGGCCCGCAACCCGCATCTAGAAAGCTTACCGCGCTTGCACCGGAAGCCCGCAGATCAGCCAATTTTGTCTCCATTACAGCCCAGACACACCGATCCGCGTACGCATGCATTCCGTCAAAGGCAAACGGCTGCGTCGGGTCGCCATCGGCATAGGCGACATAATCGTCACCAGCTTGGTTGTAGATATCAGCGACGCTCTCATCTGGCCGCTCATCAAGCGCCAGCACAGAATGCCCAACCTTGGGTGAGCGAGCCGAATTGGAGGCCCATGTTTGTGAAGAGCTCCGATTGTGGTCTACCATGTGAAGTGATCTCCATATCACATTTCCGGATGATCGAAGTTGTTCTGCCTAAACACTCGTCGCTAGACGTTGCTCTTGCTTGCGCGACTTGGCGCACGACCGGGAGATCATCATACTTCAACGACAGTTGATAACGGCCGCGGAGCAGCTTTTGAATGAACCGGCTCGAACATGATGACGTTGCCGCCGCCCAAGTTGTGGTCGCATCACCAACGGCTGCGTTCTTGATCGAGCATAGGTCAGGGCTTCCCGGTGCGTGGTAGCAACCAGCCTAATATCACCCGATGCGGGGCACGACGGCTACGGGGAAGCTCATGGCGCTGCATCGCCTTTTTGACAAAGCTGGTGGTCTGTTCCTCAGTCTGTCGCTTGTCGCGTGAAAGCCCCATCCACTCCCGAATGACGGCCCTACGCGTCTCTTGTTTGTTCATTTCGTCGCTCCTTATTGTTGTAAATTCCCACAGCGCAGCAGTGCGGCTGAAGAAACCGGGAAATCATATCCAGCTTGGGAAGAGGCAGCTGTTCGGTGTTTCAAAGAGAACGACACGCTGCCTCGCAAAACTCCATTTTCAGTTGGTACAAAAGGCATCTGAACGAAGGCCGTGGTTCAGATCATTGCTTCTGGTGCTACATCGTCCGGGTCCGCGCATATAGTGATCTTCGGGCCGATATTTTCTCACGTGACCGTCCAAACTCGAACGCCAGAGTTTCAACATGGCGGTACTTGACGGCTTTGAAAGCCGGTCGATGATCAGAAGATGAGCGTTAGGGCATAGGAAATCGAGCCAGATCGGTGTGGCCATTCATAAGCGCGGCATAAAGGCCGGGCCTTGGATGATCGGTCGGCGGCCGACTTTGAACAGCCTCTAGCAATTTTGACGAAAAGGGAACTTCGAGAACGCGCGCGTGCTCTCCGAGGACTACGACACCACCGGCCGGATCCTCAAGGTGCGCGGCCTGCCCGACCCGATCGCGCGCCTGCGAAGAACCCTCGCCGCTTCGTGAGCTGCCACCCCGTGGGGGACCCACACCGCTCCAAAATGCGCCGCTCACTAGAATAGGAGAAGCGCTGTGATAGACATTGGAGCTGCATTTGGGCACCCTTCGGTGACTTGATGATGGCGCGCTCCAACGACATCCACGAAATGCCATCCTCTCGACGCTGCGGTCCCATCAGGCGCTGGGCATGCTGTGCGCACAGGGCGTGATGATGGAGGTTGGCAATCCATTGACGGCCGGAAACCGTCATATTTAGATATTTTGTGTCCTCGTCGAGCTGCATTGAGACACTATTCCAATCATGCTTATCCGGTTAACGCACACAAACTCTGAGGTATACTAGTCGAGCGACTCTAACGCTTGTTTCCCACGTTTGACAGCGGCGAGGACGCGCTTTGGATCGGCGGTCCAAACGAAGGGTTTGGGATCGGCGTTTGTCTCGGCAACGAAGCGGTTGATGGCGACTTGCAAGTCAACGACGGATCGGAACACGCCCCGCTTGAGACGACGGCGGGTGAGCTTGGCGAAGAAGCCTTCGACCGCATTGAGCCAGGATGCAGAGGTCGGAGTGAAGTGGAACGTCCAGCGGGGATGCCGGGCCAGCCATTGGCTTACCTTTGGATGCTTGTGGGTCGCATAGTTGTCGACGATGGCGTGGATTACTTTCCCGGCCGGGACCTGCTCCTCGATCGTGTTGAGGAAGCGAATGAACTCCTGGTGGCGATGGCGCTGCATATTGCGGCCGATGACGGTGCCGTCGAGGATGTTAAGGGCAGCGAACAGCGTGGTGGTGCCGTGACGTTTATAGTCGTGGGTCATCGTGCCAGCACGGCCCTGCTTCATCGGCAACCCTGGCTGGGTGCGGTCGAGCGCCTGGATCTGGCTCTTTTCGTCGACCGAAAGGACGACCGCATGGGCGGGAGGATCAACATAGAGGCCGACGACGTCTTTGAGTTTCTCGGCGAACTTCGGGTCGTTCGACAGCTTGAACGTGCGGATACGATGCGGCGCGAGTTGGTGCGCTTCAAGAATACGTTGCACCGAACGTAGGCTCACTCCTGCGGCTTTCGCCAGCATCCGGCCGGTCCAGTGGGTTGTTTCTCCCGGCGGCGGCCTGAGCGCCAGGTCGATCACTCTCTGCACGGTGCCGGTCGGCAGCGGTTGTTTGCCCGTCTTGCGCGTCTTGTCGCGCGTAAGCCCCTCGATGCCTTCCTCCATGAACCGGGCCTACCATCTCCAAACCACAGGCTTGGATTTGCCCGAGCGGCGCATGATCTCGGATGTGCCACAGCCGTCGGCAGTGGCAAGAATGATGTTGGCCCGCCACACATGCTTTTGAGGCGCGCTACGATCCGAAACGATCGCCTCAAGCCGATGGCGGTCCGCCCGGGTGACCTTTACGACAATTCCTGCTCTCATGCCGAGAGATTGAACTGCTTCGGCCGATTTGGGAATCGTCGGAATGAATCAGACCACTAGCTGTTGAGGGCACGATCATGAATTGTCCAAAGTGCGATGCTGACGTAAGCGAAACTTACGAACCCGATGATCCATCAGTCGGAATTTGCGGTGGCTGGTTCTGCGATGCGTGCGATCTAGGGATCGGCGAGCATGAATATCCCCACGAACCGCTAGAGGGTGACGTAGAAATTCCATCCGCGCCAAGGCGACCGGACGGAAATATCGGAACGCCGCTCGCACAATTATCAGGACAGCCGGGGCCAAAGGATGACATCGGCCATCCCCGATCATGCTCATTGTGCTGAATTTTGCAGGATTGCGCGATCGTGGGGGTTCGAATGATCCCCCGTCGCATAGCCGGTGCCTCCCGTTGGCTTGGCGCCCCCGCCGGTTGGCGTCCCGACAAGGATGGTGACTGCGGCCATCTAGCAATCCGCACGGCTGGTGACCCGCGCCATGGCAACGGGTGATGCGAGAGTGCGTGGGAGCCGACGCCAAAGGAGCTTGAGCAGCTCAACGCTGGTGGCTCTTTGATCCTTCGCGTCGTCTCGTGGCAGCCGCCGGTCGCGATGTACGTCGAAAAAGCAGAACATGCCTATGAGCCCGTTGAGATCATATGCGTATCGCCGACCGCATTAAAGGTGTGCCCGATGTGCGAGGAAGCGATTGGTCCGCTCACGCTCGGATTTTGTCAGAACAAGGGATGCCCAGTGCGGGTTAAGCGGTGATGCATACAGACACAGCATCTAGGGCCGCGTGTCTAAACCGGATAAGCATAAAAGCAATGACCCAAGATCAAATCATTTTGTTGCTGGACCTGAAGGCGAGCAAGGAGCGCGGCGCGGCCAGCATGTCCTGCAACCAACGGCTTTTGGTGGCGGGTGAGCTAGTGACGCTTGGCCTGATCGAGCACTATGGCGTAGGCTTCAGGATCAGTGGTGCGGGGCTGAAGGCTTTACAGAAGACTAGAGCGGTTTCCACTTGATGTGGGCCATTACCGGTATCCGGCGTGTCGAAAGTAGTTCGCGCACTGCTCAGGTGCAAATGTTTTGATGAGCTTGCCGATCAGCCTCATTAGCGTTGTCACGGTGCGAGCAGCGCCCTTGCGCAGCGCCGTTTTCAGCTTCGAGAATGCCATTTCGATCGGATTGAAGTCCGGCGAGTAGGCCGGCAGATAACGAACTTTTGCGCCGACCGCTTCGAGCGCCTGGCGAACGCCGTCGATCTTGTGGGTGCGCAGGTTATCCATGAAGACGATATCGCCTTTGCACAGCGTCGGCACGAGCATCTGCTCAACATAAGCGAGGAACGATGGCCCATCCATCGCGCCGTCAATGACATAAGGCGCGGTCAGGCCATTGATGCGTAGCGCGGCAATCAGCGTCAGCGTCTTCCAGTGGCCGTGCGGCACGCTGGCAACGAGACGCTCGCCACGCGGTGAACGGCCGCGATGCCGGACCATCTTGGTCGTAACCGCCGTCTCGTCGATGAATACAAGGCGCGACCCGACGAGCCTGGATTGCTCGACCTTCAGCTCGGCACGCGCCGCAGCGACATCAGGACGATCCTGTTCAGCGGCGTGCAAAGTTTTTTTTGAACGTGATGTCGTGGCGTTCGTAAAAGCGCCAGACCGAGGTCGTACCGGTTTTCAGCCGCTTCTCGGACTTGAGCCGCGCCCGAATCTCGTCGAGCGTCAAATCCGGCTCGGCTGCGACCAGATCAAGCAACCATTGGCGATGCGCCTCGAGCGGAGAGCGACTGTGGCCTGTGCCGGGGAGTGCCGCTACACTGCCCGTTGACGTCCAGCGTTCGATCCAGCGAATTGCGGTCGAGGCACCGAGACCGAGCACTCGCGCCGCTTCCCGTCTGCTCTCGCCGTCTTCGACAAGCGCGACCGCCCGCGCCCTGAGGTCGTTCGAATATCCCTTTGCCATCGTGCGACCTCACCGTTGCTGTCAAAGCAACTCGAATCTGATTTGCGCGGCTCTGGGAACCCCCTTATTGTTCCGACTCACATCAAACGAAAACCGCTCTAGCATTCCTGGATGTGATGTTCGGCGACAGGCCTGCGCTTTCACCGGCCGAAATATTCTACCAGCGAATGCTAGCTGGCGATCCCACGGAAGCGACCGAAAAGGCGGAGGAGTTTCTCAAAGAGCGCTCGCTTTCCTCTTATTATGATGAGGTGGCCATTAAGGGGCTACAGCTCGCGCAGTCGGACCTTGAACGCGATGTGCTCGATCAATCCCGCCTCAGCAGGGTGCGCGATACCGTTATCGAATTCGTCGATGACCTTTCTGACCAGCTCGATCAGGAGCCGACGGGAGAGCGAGCGACCGCCGACGCGGAAGCTGTTGCCGCGGTAGAGGCCGCCGCGGCCGAACCAGTACACGCCGATTTGCCGATCCTGCAACCGGACGAACTTCCCATTGAATGGAAAGGCGACAACCCCGTGCTGTGTATTGCCGGCCGAACAGCACTGGACGAAGCCGCCGGGATCATGTTCGCCCAACTCTGCAACGTCCACGGACTGCGGACGCGCGTGGAAGGGCCGGAAGCGTTGTCGACCAACAACGTATTTCGATTGGAGAGCCAAGGTGTCGCCCTAGTCTGTCTCTCATACCTGAACGCGTCAAATCCAGCGCAAATCCGCTATGCGGTCCGGCGCCTTCGCCGAAAGTTGCCGCGAGCGCGTATCATGGTTGGGCTCTGGAGTGGCGTAGACGGCCTGGAGAGAGCCGTGCGGGAAAGTTCGAAAGCGGACCTGTTTGCTTCTACGTTACGAGAGGCAACTCGGGTTTGCATCGAATCGGCCAAAGGTAGGGAAGTGCTCGAGATAAGCTCCAGCGCCACCTGTTCATCGCCGATGCCAGCGCGGACTCAATGAAAGGATAGCTTGGCTCGGTGCGCATGTGGCGGGCTACTTGGGTCTGGGTCAGTCCCGGACGACCAGCGTCCCCGGCACTGCTGCACCAACTTCAATGATATACTGATCGGCGTTGTTGCATTCCGAGCAGTCAAAGGTGCGCAGCTCAAAGCCGTTCCTGGCAGGCTCGATGCGGACCAACATCATTTCGGCTCCGCACTTTGTGCAGGCTTCCACGTCCGGGAACAGTGTTGGATTCCGGTGGGCCTTTGCCATGGAAATTCCCTTTGGATCAGGCGGGAGCGCGAATACCCAGTCACCGGCCGTTGCTTATTCGGGTGATCGACACGTTAGACGTGCCTTATGTCGGGATGTCGACATAAATCAGTGGTTCCATTGTTAATTCTGGCGCGCACACGGCGCGTCGAACACGCTGTTCGCGGCGCCCGCAGTTGTTTGGCAAATCCTTGCAATTATTCCGCAGCTGCGAGCTTCGCTCGACCCCGTCCTACTTCGCTTATCGCTGCCATAACGTGATCCGTGGCGGTCTGCTGGATCATGTGGCCGTTCCCGGCAAGCCGATGAAACTTGCTTTGGGCAATTTCGGAATGCAGCCGGGCCGACTGCGTGTCGATGCCGATCAACCGGTCTTGTTCGCCTGCGATGATGACGATCGGCATCTTCAGGTCCGCGTATCGATTGCGCAGGTTGAAGGCGTCGGGAATCATCAACGCCGATTCCGCGGCCGAAGCCCGGATTTGGGAAGGCCGCAGAGCCATTTCCTTCGGGAAGGCTCCGAACTTTTTCGGCACGGATCGAGGACTAAATATTTTTGCCATCATCAGCGGCCATATCGCACGGCTAAACAGCGGCGATACAGTGTGGCTGAGGATATCGCCGATGAGCGGCAAAGCCGGCGTGCCCATCGCGAGGACGTCGGGTCTTGCCGTCGGATAATAATACCCTGAGGCGAGAACCAGGCCACGAATCCGATCGGGATACCTCAGGGTCAGCGCCACGGCCACCGAAGCGCCCCACGAGTGCCCGAGCACGATCGCCTGTGAAACCCCAAGCCGCGCAAGGGCGTGTTTGATCAGTTCGGCTTGAGCATCCGGCGTCCAAACGGCATTACGCGGCCGTTCGCTGTGGCCAAAACCGGGACGATCGAAAACGATGACCCTGTGATTTCGGCAGCGATGTCAATCAGACCGCTGGATACGAAATCCCGGATCATGCTGCCGTTGCCATGCAGGAGAACCAGCGGCTCGCCCGCGCCACGTTCGACATAATGAAGCCGAACGCCGTTGACATCGATAAATCGGCCCGTAGTGGATTATTTTGTTCCGCTTTCTTCGCCAGATAACGATTGAGAAGCGCAATTGCCGCCAAAGCTCCGATCACAATCGCTGTGGCTGCCGCATAGGAAGGCGCTTTTATGTCGCGGCGTTGACCGGGAACAGATCGGCGAAGACGTCTGATGGAACGCGCTGCGGTCATGGATACCTCGGATGGCGGCTTGCACGAAATCCGGACGATCCAGGAAAATGTTGCAGCATAGCACCAGCGGCAGCGGGTTCGTTCCTCGGCGTCTTGTTGAAACGGCGAGATCGCGAAACTTCTCCTAGCCCCGCTAGCTAGCCTTGGAAGCTAAAACAACCTCCCATCAAACAGGAACGTTCAGATCACGGTCAAGTTGGGCCACATCACTCCCGATCATAACGAGGCGTTCCCATGTACCATCACGGCAAAAAACTAATGTTCACCGTGCGCGTCGACGAGCCGGATCCTCGCTTCGGCAATATGCTGCTGGAACAATTCGGCGGCGCCAATGGCGAACTCGCCGCAGCGATGCAATATTCGATTCAGGGGCTCAATTGCGAAGATCCGGACCGCAAGGATCTTTTGATGGACATCGGCACGGAAGAGCTCAGCCATCTCGAGGTCGTTGGATGTCTGGCGCGCCTTCATTTGAAGCCGTTGAAGTTCGATCGCGAGGCAGCAGAAGCTGATCCGTTGATCGCAATCGCGGGAGGTGGCGGCGTCAATCTGTCCAACTCGCAGGGAAATGCCTGGACCGCCGATTATCTAAAGATTACCGGCGAACTCGACGTCGATCTCCGCAGCAACATCGCAGCCGAAGCCCGCGCCAAGATCGTCTATGAGCGGCTGATTAATTTCTGCGACGACGCTGGAACCAAGGATGCCCTCCAGTTCCTGATGACGCGCGAAATTACCCACATGAAGGCGTTCGCTCTTGCGCTCGAAAGCATGGGCAAGCCGGCCTTCAGTATTGGCCGCATCGCGCCTACGCCTGGTCTCGTAAGCCAGTTCTTCAATGATTCCACCGGTACAGGCGACCACGGCGAAATCGATACGCGCGGTCCCTGGAACCAGGGTGACGATTGGGTTTTCACCGCGTCGCCGGCGCTTCAAAATGCCGATTCCAGGGGAGCACCTTCCATCGTAACCGAGAGTTCGCCGCCGGACGCCCCGATCGGCTTCGACGAACTGCTCGTCGATCAGTTGCGCGACATCCTGCATGCTGAAAAGCAGCTGACGAAGGCTCTGCCCAAAATGGCGGAAGCCGCGCGTTACGACCAGTTGCGGGAACTATTCGAGATCCATCTGGCAGAGACCAAATCCCAAGTCGTACGCCTCAACGAATGCTTTGAGCTGCTTGGCAAGACACCTCGCGCCAAGGTCTGCAAGGGCATGCAGGGCATCGTTGAGGAAGGCGAGGAAGTCGTGGCGGCATACGCCAAAAAGGACGATGCGGCCTCGGACCTTGCATTGATCGGCGCCGCACAGCAGGTGGAACACTACGAAATCTCGGGTTACACCACTGCCCGCAATCTTGCGCAGCAGTTGCGTCACACCGCGATCGTAGCGTTACTCTCGAAGTCTTTGGCGGAAGAGGAAAATGCCGACCAATTGCTCAATCAGGTGGCGCGATCGCTGATGTCGGTCGCGAAAATGCCTGAAGCCATCGAACAGGCCGGGCTTTCGAGACTGAGCCCACCGCTGAGTAGTTTGCCTCCTGTCGAACCTTAAAAGCGGCCCCTTAACAGGGCCGCTTAACGTTTCGGACCTCTTATATTGCCGTCCTCTGCGATAGCATTCGCAAGATAGGCACTAAGCCACCGCGATCGACGATCTTGATGACACTTCGCGTATGGGTGAAAGCGCCGGTCTTTTAAATATGGCTCGCAGTATCTCGATGCGAGAGGTGCAATATGCTGCAAGGCGGCGCTGACGCGGGCCTGTGACAGCGATAGCGTCGCTGCACAAAAAGCGAGTCTGGGTAATAACTTCATCATCGTCCGGTCGATGGATCAGTCGCTTCCGATCTGCGCAACAATGGTTTCATGCGAGCCGCAGGCGGCGCAGTAGTAAATGCGCAGGTCGTGACCGGGCGCCTCGGGTTCAATACGCGTCAGTATCAATGGCTTTCCGCAAGCCGAACAGGGCGGCCGAAGATTGTCGACCAACTTGTATTTTGGCGGCTTGGGAAGCTCAACCATAACGTTCATTCAACGCCTACTGGCAGGGAAGGCGAGTTAGCAAAAAGGATAGTACGCCCGGTCGGCAGGGTTGCTGATGGAGGCACGTTAGGGCTCGCGACCAATTCCGCGCGTCCGCCGTGAGGATTGAGGGCTAGCGTTGCCGTCGGCGCATCCGCGGTATCGGGGGCGATCGGGAAGCACTAGCCGTTGGGTGTCGGATTGGATTATCCTAAGTTCTGGTAAGGGCCGTCCCGCCTACGCAGCCAGCGCCAAACGCTGGCGATAATCGATAGTAAAACGCGCAGCAAAACGACGACTAAGGTGATTTGCAGCCAAATGAAGCCGCCGATCTCCCGGAAGACGAACTCGATTCTAGGGCCCCATGGAGACGGAATAGTGTTTCCTATCGTCTCCATGCCATGTTGAACGGCGCGCTGAAGGGCTGTCAGTAGTTCCGGCCTCTCATAGAAGGCCGCGGCAATCATCAGCCAAGCCAGGACGACCGTGATCACGCGAAACGAATGGACCTTGGCATGGTGCCTCAAACCCGCGAAGCGGCGGCCCCGATTGGTTTCTCTCTCTTCACTCTCAGCCATCAATTGGCAACGCACTGGAAGCCCTAATGGTCCCGCGTTTGTGTTGCCCGTCCGGCAGAAAGGAGTGAACTTCAGTCCGTTAATGGTCGAAGCCATCCAAGGTCTGAGGCTCCCTAACGGGACACCGGTTTCGTTCTGATCTAAAGCGTTCGGACCGGTCGTAAACTTCTCCGGATCCGCATCAACTCGCCGAGCGGCCGATGATCTTCGATCCCATGCCAAGGACTAAACGACATCCCGTCGTCCACAGCCTCAGACCTCGAAGCATAGCCGGCTGCGACCATCAACCGCGCGACCGGGATAAACGGGCTTTGGCCTCGTCCCACCGCTGGGTCGGATCCTCGATCGGCATCGTCCCGAGGTCGCTACACAGTTGCACCCGGAATTCCCACACGCTGGCATTCGACCGGAAGTGGTCGACGACCAATTCTCTGTCGACGGTCCGCAGGACCGCCGAAACTCCCTTTTTCACTTCCGGAATCCGATCGGTTGTTGGCGCCAGCAGCTTCATGCTCTTATGAAAGGCCCTGGCATTGGGTGCGTTGAAGGTCGGGGCCCGTTCACCATCACGAAATCCTGGTTAGAACCCTGCTCCGAACCTTCGAGGCGCTTTCCCTCGACGCCGATGATCTTAATAGCCAACCACGAGGGGTCGAAATTGAATCGTCAAGCAAGTCACCCGGTATGGTAAAGGTTCTTGTTTCGGCATCGAACACGGCCCCCCCCTCTCTCTTTGGAAAGCTAGATCGTAGCCCTTCGCCAAGGTTCCGAAAATACACCCAGGCCAATTAAAACCGAAAAATCGATTGTGCGTCGCACGACAACGCCATGACGGTAACGCCTTACTAAGTTTGAGGCGGGCTCGGCAATGGCAGTCCGTACTTTGCGGCCCGCTCGGTGGCAAGTTTTCTGTACGTGCTCGCCTGCTTTGCGAACTGGGCCTTCAGAATTGGATCGGTTTCTTTCGCCGCCAATCGTTCGAATTCCAGCGCATGCTCCAAATATTCAGTGAGCATTTTCATGCCGATCAAGGCCGCAAAAACAATGTCGCAACCCAAACGATGACGACGCTTCCGGGAAGTTAGGCGCAACCCCGTCCCGGGCAGTCTTGGGGGACAGATTTGAACGAGGTTGCGCCCCTCTTGGAGGAACGTTTTAACGCTACAAAACCTAAAACAACTTTTGCATTCTACTTTGGGCTAGAATGCCTTCACGTCTTCGCGAGCGACGCAAACCGTTGAAAACCAGACGAGCACGTCGATCCTGCTCGCAGCACGCACCGCGGGGAAAGCCAATCTGGCACAAGATCGAAAGCGCGACGCCCCCCAGATCGTCAACCGGGCGCGGGGCGCTCATCTCGAAC
>Ga0209483_1002120_pt1 | contig 14180 bp, 14 predicted proteins | sample NGEPerA_FD_184508 | JGI IMG/M metagenome (GOLD analysis project Ga0209483, IMG submission 184508) | Arctic peat soil microbial communities from the Barrow Environmental Observatory site, Barrow, Alaska, USA - NGEE PermafrostL2-A... | ecosystem: Environmental > Terrestrial > Soil > Wetlands >... | reverse complement strand
GTCAGTGCCAGCTCGGCCGCAGCCAGTACAGGGCGCCCGACCGGAGCCTTGTCTCCATCCGGTGCTGCGCGCGTTGCACGTGCAATGTCGCTGAGGTTCACCCCGCCGAAGATCTTACTGGCCATGTTTACTCCTGGGAACGCACTACTTGATTGGCTTAATAGTTATACTATTCAATAGGTTATGAAAGTTTCGTGACGAAACTGCGTGTGCCCTGCCCCTCACGTGATGCCCCGTTGACTCAGCGCGGTCGCCTTCGACGGCCATTCGCGCAGGATGCCGAGCTCGATCTCCCCAAAGACGTTATCCATCATTTGCAGCACCTGCCGATCCGGTTTAATTTGTTCATAGGGCGTAATAAATTGGGCGGCAGAATTGATAACCGCGCTGGAATGAAAGAACACGCGCTGAAATACCGAGTCGCCAAAACAGGCCCGCATGACTTCGAAAAACTGCTTTTGGCTTTCATAGCGTCGATCGAACAGCGTAGTAAGCACCGAAATCCAACGGTAGGTTTTGTCCGGGTCCAGCTGTCCAATGTAGTTGTGCACCATGCGGAAGAACTGCACGGTGCTCGAGAAATCAAACATGCGCGCGGCGGAGGGCACCAGCAATGCATCGGCGGCTACCAGTACATTCACCGAGATCATCCCCAGGGCCGGCGGGCTATCGATCAGGATCACGTCGTATGCGTCCGCGACCGTATGTATGCCGTACTTGAGTTCGCTGAAGAAGGCGATGCGCTGGGCAGGCGTGGGCTGGCCAGCCACGCGCATGACGATCGCGATCTCGGCCTCGTAAAGCGCCAGGCAGGCGGGAATCAGGTCGATGCCCGGAAAATAGGTGGGACGCACGGCGTATGCCAATGACTTTTGATCGCTGGCCAGGTACGGCAGCACCGTGTCTTCCTGGGCGATGTCTGCGTCCGGTACGTACCCGAACATCGACGTGGTGGTGGCCTGACTATCGGTGTCGATGATCAGGATGCGGTAACCCTTGAGCGCGAGATAATGACCCAGGTTTACGCAGGTGGTGGACTTGCCGACGCCGCCTTTGAAGTTCTGGCACGCCACAATCAATGGCGCATCGGTGGCCGGGTCGCGCCAGGGCAGGGTGCCAAAGTGCGCACGGAACGCCTGGATCTGCGCCAGCGTGTAGCCCATGCGCCGGTTGTTGCCTGGATTACGAGGCGCATCGCCGAGGCCGATGTCCTGCTCGGCGCGGGCCAGAGTGGTGCGGTCCCGTCCCACCATCTGCGCGCCCTCGCTCGGGCTGAACAGGCGCTGCAGCGTCTTGCGCTGGTGAGGTTCGGCACCGAGGGCATGCATGCGGTCAAGAAAGGTCTCGCTGCTCGCGATAATATCGCCTAGCTTGTCAATCGCTCGCACCGCTGGCACACTCATCTCCTAAGGAAGGACGTCATCCACGGATTTCGGGTCAAAACTAACAGAAATCCGTGCATGAAGCCAGGCATCGCGTGACGGAGGAACTGACGCAGCATGGCTGAAGTCACAGATGGCGCGCCCTACAGCAGGCAGATCGAGAAGGCCTGCCAGCTCTACATGGATCTCGGCTACTCGACCGGGCAGATCGCCGCGCAATTGATACGCACGGGCTACTCCCCGGATCTGGTGCGCTTACGATTCCCCGAACTGCCTGCCGCTGCCTTTCCGGATCCACCGGTCTCGCGCGCACGCGATCGCGCGCTGCGGGCAGCGACCCAAACCTCGGCGCCGGTGGCCGCCATCCTCACACGACTGGCCGTACCGCCGCAGCCCCGCACCGAGCTGCAGGCCATGGCACCGACGGCCCTGGCGCAGGGCATCTCCTTCCAGTACGTGCCCTTGATCCAGTGTTCGTTTCCGCACGCCGACCCGGGTGAGGAGGCCACCTTCACGCGTCACAACGGCTGGCTCGAACTGACATTGTCGGCCACGCGACGCGACATGGGATTGCCCTATGGCGTGCCGGCGCGGCTGTTGACGATCTACTGCGCCTCCGAGGCGATCCGCACGCGCTCGCCCGAGATCTATCTCGGCCGCACGGTGCACGAGTTTCTGCGTTGCCTGGATATTCCCATCACCCGCGGCGAGCGCGGTTCCTTGCGCGTCTATGCCAACCAGCTGCTGCGGCTCATCCATTGCGCCGTGTCCATCGATGAGAACATCCGCGATGCCGGCGGCCGCACCGGACTGCACATCCGCCAGGCGCTGTTTGCGGAAGAAGCCAGGCTTTGGTGGGATGAGGCCGAGGTCGTAGGGCAGGGCAGCTCACTGGTACTGTCCTCGGTGCTGTTCCAGTCCATCCTTGAACGCTCGGCGCCATTGTCTACCGCCGCGATCCGGCAGTTGCGCAAGAGCCCCATGGATCTCGACGTCTATGCGTGGCTGGTGCATCGGCTGTTTCACTTGAGCCGTCCCAACACCGTGACCTGGGCGCAGCTCTCCGGCCAGTTCGGCCACGGCTATTCGCAGCCACGCAAGTTTCGGCACTTCTTCCTCGACTCCCTCAAGCGTGTACTCGCTGTTTATCCCGAGGCGCACGTCAGGCCGGCAGAAGTCGGGCTCATCCTCAGTCCTTCGCGACCGCACGTGCCGCGCGCCGCCGCCGCGCTGAAAGCAACGTGACAACTCTGCCGCTGATTCGCGGCGTGTTGTCGCGCATTGCGTGTAAATCGCTGCAAAAATAGGCCTTTATGCAGCACGCCTGGGAGGACGTTGCAACTCTGCCGATTCCACGCTAAGTGATTGTTATCAAAGGCTCAGCTCCAGACCCCGCCGCTGCTGCCGCGGCATCTCTGCCGTGCAGGCGTGGCATCCCTCGCACGCGCACGTCGCATCTCTGCCGCCCAGGCGTCGCATCACTTCGCGAGAGCGCCGCTTTCATCAGCAAATTCAATGATATACGGATAGTCCCTCTAGATCCTGTAGTTCCCTATAAAAATCCCGCAGAGCATTTATATAAAAGGGCCGGGAATCCAGTCGCCCACCCGAGCGCTTGCAGCGAGCATATGCGAGGCTCGAAGATGAGAGCCTGCTGGTAAGCTTTCCGCCAAAGAGGATGCAATGACTCCGGTAACCATATGACGTGCATACATCTGACCCACGGCGAAAATCCCGCGCCTGGCGATATCATCGTGTTCGACTCCCCGAGCGATGGCACCTCACTGGTCAAACGGCTGATCGCGATTCCCGGAGACACGGCGGCCGGCAACCGCGCCGAACTGAGCACGCTGCTCAATGCCACGCGTTCGCATGATCCTTCGGTGTTACGCGAATCGGGCGCGCTGCCTGCGCACGACATTCTACTGCTGCCCACCCGCCGGCACTCGGATCTGGTCGGGCCAGTGACCGTGCCGGCGGGGATGTATTTCGTGCTCGGCGACAATCGCGATAACAGCTCCGATTCACGTTACATCGGATTCGTACCGCGGCGGAATATCGTCGGCCGCGCCACCCGTGTTGTGGTGTCGCTCAATCCCGATCGCTACTATCTGCCGCGCACGCAGCGCGCTTTCCAATCGCTGTACCAATAGTGGCTTGGGAGCGAACCCATGAACGACAAACCACCGCTGCCTCCCTTTACCGCCGAGAGCGCGGCGCACAAGGTGCGCGCAGCCGAGGATGCCTGGAACACGCGCGATCCCGATCGCGTCGTGCTCGTGTACACCGACGATACCCGTTGGCGCAATCGCGCCGAGTTTCCAGTAGGGCGCGAGCAGGTGCGAGAGTTCCTGCAGCGCAAGTGGGCCAGGGAACTCGATTACCGGTTGATCAAGGAACTGTGGGCCTGTGCCGGCAATCGCATCGCGGTTCGCTTCGCCTACGAATGGCACGACGACTCCGGCCATTGGTATCGCAGCTACGGGAACGAGAACTGGGAGTTCAATCCCTACGGCTACATGAGCCGGCGCCATGCCAGCATCAACGATATGCCGATCAGCGCCGCTGAGCGAAAATTTCATTGGCCGTTGGGGCGGCGCCCGGATGAGCATCCGGGGCTCAGTGAGCTGGGGCTGTGACGCCTGGCTTTATTTTTTCGCCAGGTACTGCCGCCACGGAATCCAGTAATACCGGGACCACCCTTCCGAAACCCCGGTGTAATCACAGTCGGCAACGTTGACGTGGGTGAGCTCGATTATGCCGCCGCCTTTGGCCGGCCAGAACGACAGCACCAGGGTCGAGTCCAGGTCGCGGCGGGGAAATTTGACCGATCGCCATGACTGCACGATCAGGCGGTTGGGAATTACCTGCAGGATGGTGCCGGTCAACGCGCCGCCGAAGGCCTCAAACGCTGCCCCCGCGCGCGCCGCGATCTTGACCGGTGCGCCGGTGAAGGCCGCGTGCTGCTTCGGATCCAGGTACATACGGTACAGGCGCGCGGCAGAGCAGGGCAGGTGCACGGCCATGGTAATGGTACGGGGCATCAACGCACTCCTGATAAGTCCAGTTGTTCCAGGCGACTCATGATCAGGCGCCGTTCAGGCTCCAGTTTCGTCAACGCCAGCGCCGCGAGGTAGTGCTCGCGAGCCTGTTCGCGCCGTCCCAGGCGAAGCAGCAGTTCGGCATGCACGACTGCCAGAAGATGATAACCCTCGAGTTCTCCGCGAGCGAGCAGCGCCTCGACCAATTGCAGCGCACGTGCCGGGCCATCGACCATGGAAATCGCCGCGGCGTGATTGAGCTCGATCACCGGCGATGGCTGGATGCGCATCAACACCGCGTACAGCGCCGCAATTTGCGGCCAGTCGGTGTCCTGGTAGCGCGCAGCCTGCGCGTGCAACGCCGCAATCGCGGCTTGCACGGCGTAGCCGCTGGGCCGGCCCGGCAAGCGCAGGGCGCGCTCCACGAGCGCTAGTCCCTCGGCGATCAGGGCCTGATTCCAAAGCCCGCGATCCTGGTGCTCGAGCAGAATGATGTCGCCGTCGGCCGTAGCGCGCGCCGGGTTTCGCGCCCGGTGCAATAGCATCAGCGCCAGCAGTCCCTGCACCGCGGCTCGTCCGGGCAGCAGCGAATCAACCACGCGAGCGAGCCGCACGGCTTCGTCGGCGAGTTCCGCGTGCATCAGGGATTCTCCTGACGAGCCCGCGTAACCTTCGGTGAAAACCAGATAAATGACTGCCAGCACGCCGTCGAGCCGCTGATCGAGCATCGCCAGCGCCGGGGTCTCATAGGGAATGCGCGCGATGCGGATTTTGCGCTGTGTCCGGACCAGCCGCTGCGCCATGCTCTCAGGGCTGATCAAGAACGCCCGTGCCACCGCCTGCGTCGACAGGCCGCAAACTGCGCGCAATGTCAGGGCGACTTGCGACTCCAGGCTCAGCGCCGGATGGCAGCAGGTGAAGATCAGCCGCAGCAGGTCATCGCCGATCTCATCCTCAGACTCAGTGCTCTCAGCCCGCTGTGTCAGTTCGCTCTCGGCATCGCCTTCGAGATCGCGCAATGTTCGCCGCTGCAGGACCAGCCGGCGCAGCCGATCGATGCCCTTGCGTCGCCCGACGTGGATGAGCCACGCGCGGGGATTGGCCGGTGTGCCGCTCTGCGGCCACTGTTCAAGTGCGGCCGCGAAGGCCTCCTGCAGGGATTCCTCGGCGAGCTCGAAGTCGCCGACGAGGCGGATCAGGGTGCCGAGGACCCGACCCGCCTCGCGGCGAAACACTGCCTCAATGGACACATCGACCATCGCTATTGATAGACCCGGACCGGCCTGATCTCGACCGAGCCGGTGCGCGCCGAGGGAACGCGCGCCGCGATGGCGATCGCGTCATCCAGAGTTTTGGCGTCGATCAGGTAATAGCCGGCCAGCTGTTCACGGGTTTCAGCGAACGGCCCGTCGGTGGGTAAGGTCTTGCCGTCCCGTACCCGGATCGTGGTCGCGGTGGGGGTAGACTGCAACGCATCGCCCGCCTTGAACTGGCCGCTCTGTATGATCGACTGGGTGAAGGTACGAAACTCAGCCGCCATCTGCGTCTGGCCGGCCGGGCCGGCCTGCGCCGCCTGCGCTTCGCTCTGGTAAATCAGTAACAGGTATTGCATAAACACTCCGCGTGATGATTTGTGACTCCTGCAGTAGTCGAACCAGCGATCGGGAAATCGACAGCTTCGTAGCCCGTATACTGCGACGTCGATGGATGGACCGTTCGTGATGCGATGGAAACCTGGATACAGGGTCGGCCTGCTGCCGGCATTGACGGGATTGCTGGCGCTGCCGGCACTCGCCAGTGCCGCCGATGGCCCGTGGAGCGCAACAATAGGCACCACCACGGATTACGTGTTCCGCGGCGTATCCCAGACCTACAACAGCGCCGCGCTGCAGCTTGGCGCGAATTACCAAAGCCCGATTGGCTGGTTTGCGGGTGCCTGGGCTTCGAATGTGAACCCGTACCCCCACGCCGGCGCTTCGGAGGAACTCGACCTCTATGCCGGCGTGACGCGGCCCATAGCGCCGGATTTCAGCGCCCGGGTCGCGTACACGCACTACGCCTATCTGGATGATCCACGCTCCGCCCATTACGACTACGACGAATTTTCCCTGACCGCGGCCTATCTGGATCGCCTGGCGGCGACAGTGTCCTACCAGCCTGACAGCAGTTTGTACTCGACACTGGGCTTCGTGCGTCACCGTCCTATGGGTGGCCTCGAACTCACGGGCCGCTGGCCATTGCGCGACGACCTCTCCATTTTCGCCGGGGCCGGCTACTACGACCTGCAGCGCCTGTTCGGGACCAGCTACTGGGCCGGTAATGTGGGGCTGTCTTATGTCCACAAGCTGGTCACGGTCGAGCTTAGCCATTTTTTCGCTGAAGACACGGTGGAGCGCCTGTTTGACGACCAGAGCGCCAATGGCAAGTGGACGGTATCGGTGTCGCTGCGGTTCTGAAGACAACCTGCAGAAACACAACTTACCGCCGACACCGAGGTACTAACTTGTGGCAAGCTCTTTTGAGCTGCCGGGCGATAGAGGTAACTCTTTGGGTAATCGAGCAATTCAAAACGAACCGCTGCCGGCCGGTCCCTATGACGCTGATTGCACCATGAAACGGTTTGCCCTGCTATTGGTCCTGGTCCTTGGCGCCTGCAGTGCTCAGCCGACGCTGCGCGCGCGCGCCATGCTGCCGGCGGAGGCACGCGAGTCACCACAGCACTTCGTGGTGGTGACCGTGAAAAATCCGCTTACCCCGCCGACGCTTCACGCGGCCTCGACAGCGCGCGGCTACGACAACGCCGGCACCTATCAGGCCGGAGGCAATGCGCGTACAACCGGTCGTGCGCTGGCGGCGAAATATCATCTGCAAGAGACCTCGAGCTGGCCGATTGCGTTACTGGGTGTGAGTTGCCTGGTGTACGCGTTGCCCGCGAATGCCGACCCGGAGCGGGTAATTGCGGCGCTCGCGCACGACTCGAGAGTCGAGTCGGTGCAGCCGTTGCAGAGCTTTGACACCACGTCCAACCCCTACAACGATCCCTATGAGCCGCTGCAGAAGAATGTGCAGCAGATGTCGATCGGGGACGCGCACGCGCTTACTCGCGGCGCTGGTGTGCGCGTCGCAGTGATTGATTCCGGCGTCGAGTTGGACCATCCGGACCTGCCCACGACCGCCGTGTCAGGCAATTTCGTCGATAACGATCGGCGCGCATTCGGCGAGGATACCCACGGCACGGCCATCGCCGGCATCATTGCCGCCATTCCGAACAATGGCATCGGCATCGTCGGTGTCGCCCCCGATGTGCAACTGCTGCTCTACAAGGCCTGCTGGCGCGCGTCGGCCACCGGCCCCCAGGCGGTATGCAACACCTTTACACTGGCCCAGGCCCTGGCTGCCGCGATCGATGCGCGGGCCGACATCATCAATCTGAGCCTGGCCGGACCGAGTGATCCGCTGCTAACACGATTGGTTCAGCGGGCGATGGAGGAGGGCACCATCGTCGTGGGTGCGGTACCGCAGGACGGCCTTCGCAACGATTTCCCCGCGAATATCCCGGCTGTCATCGCCGTCGATTCGGTCGAGAATGACAACACCGACGCCAGCATCGTGCGCGCGCCCGGCCGTGATGTGATCTCGCTCGCGCCCGAAGGGCACTACGATTTCTACTCCGGCAGCTCCCTGGCGACTGCCGAGATTTCGGGGCTGGTGGCGCTGCTGCGTGCCGAGCGAAAGCAACTTTCGCCCGAGCAGGCACAGCTGCTGTTGACCGATGGGGCGCCGGCAATACCCAACGCCTGTGTGGCGCTGGCTGCCTTGATGCACCGTCCGGACTGCCGCGCGCGGGACTCAGACTAGCGATATGCCCTTTGGCGCCCGTACCACCACGGTACCGGCGATCTTGTCGTGCCACGCCTGCTTGCCGTCATCGAACGCGATCCAGATAAATCCCAGGCCGGCGGCCGCCACCGACAGGAAGCAACCGAGCGCACGCACGATGGCCGTAGCCCAATCGATGTCGCGCCCATCCAGTCTCACGACCTGCAAATCGAACACGATGCCGCCGATGGTCGAGCCGCGCAGCTTCCACATCACCGCGCCGTAGGCGGCCAATACCAGTAGCTCCAGATTGAACAGGTGGTGCAATAGACCCATCACAATCCCGATCAACAGCGCATCGAGCAGCAGCGCCGCGATGCGGATCCAGAAGCCCGCACGCGCAAGCGCCGCATTGATCGCAGGCGGCGGTTGTGGTGGCTGTGGCTGCGGCCGTGGTTCCGGCCCCACCGGCGGCACCGGCGGCACCGGCGGTATGGTGGCTGCGAGCGTACGGCGCGCACGCGCGGCCTGCAGCAGCGTGAATACCACGACTCCCAGCCCGATCAGACCGAGCAGCTTGTAGACCAGGAAGCCCAGCACCGGCACCAGGTACAGCGCCATCACGATCACACCGCCGATCAATACCGCCAGAGCCGGGTGGCTCAAAGCTCCGGCCTCGTGCCTGCCCAGACAGCGCCGCCCCAGCCATGCGAGCATGACAGCCTTGCCGAAAACACCTGCACAGAACAGCCCCGCCACGACCAACGGCACTGCGGCAATACCGATCACGGTGACGCACAGCAACGTCAGCAATATGGGCGACAGGAGCACCGTCAGCAGTGCTGCCACGATGCATTGCCCCGGCCTGGACTCCAGGGTCAGCGCGCATTGCACGACGCTGCTGCGAAACGCCAGCGCAAATAGCAGGTACAAAGCCAGAAAGCCCAGCGCCACGCCCCAGGCCCAACCGATGCCTGCAGTCAGCGCCAGCGGCCGGCCCAGCAACAGGCAATGCCTCACCCACGGACGCAACCATTCAAAGCCGAAGTAGCTGCTGAACACCGTCTGCGACTCTCCGTGGACAATCGCTGAAGGATCGCGCTGCACACTGCCGCCAATGGCCACCACATCGCCGCCGATGTCCGCATGCGGCCCGAGCTCGACATTCCCCAGCACGGCGACTGCATCGCCGCCAATCGTGTTGTCGACGTAGGTATTTCCAAGTACCGCAACGGCGCTTTCATCCACGGTTCCGGTGACCCGGGTATCTCCGAGTACCGACACGACGGACTGCGCATCGCCGTCACTGGTAGCGGACCCCAGCACTGAGACCACGGCGTGCGCACGCTCGCCAGCGGGCAGATACGAATCGTGGCCGATGCCGACCAGGTTATTTCCGTGATCAGCGCGCCATTCGCGCTCATGCGCCTGCGCAACGCCGGCCATCGCACAGCACATGGCCAGAACCCGGATCAATGTCGATCTCGTCATGGGAGTTCTCTCAGATCAACCCAAAGTGTTCGATACGCTGTTGCGCCGAGCGCGAACAGCAGCGCGTACAGTACTGCCGCCACCGCCGCGCCTTCATAAAACCAGGCTGGTGGAATCGCCCGCACCATCGAGCCCGACAGCGCCGCGGCCGCAGCCGCGACCGCCGATGCCTGATGCCACGCCGGCATCGAGCCGGCCCCGGCAACGATCCAGGCGCCGCCGGCAAATACCATCCCATTCAAAGCAACGCAAATTGCAAAAAACAGCGTGCGTGCGTAACCCGGCCAGCAGGCAAAGCTCTGGCGCCACCAGGGCAATGCCACGCGCCGCGCCAGCTCACCGAACACCCGTGATTCCAGTGTCGGCGGCGCATGACGCAGCGGCAATTCATGCAAAGCGCGATCAAGCCGGCGCGCCAGCTCCTGGTCGGCGTCATCCGTTTGGTTCATCACCGTTCAATCCTCGACTGCAATAGCGGCAGCAACGCCATACGCGCACGCCGGATATCGGTTTTGATTTTCGCCAGCGAGGCACCGAGCCGGCCAGAGATTTCCTGGTAAGTGAGCTCCTCGAAGTGATAGAGCACTAGCGCCGTACGCTGGTCCGCGGGCAAAGTGCGTATCGCATCCTCAAGCAACGCCTGTTGCTGTTGCGCGCCCAGTTCCGCCAGCGGCGAATCCTGCGCCGGCGGTTCCGGGTCACGCGCGTCGTCCCCGGAACTTATCTCGGAGAACAGCCGCCAGCGCCGTCGATAACGCTGCAGGTGATTGAGCGCCAGATTGGTAGCCACGGTTTTGAGCCAGCCGCCGCTGGTCGGACTGTTGCGCAGTTGCCCGAAGTGCGCGTAGGCCCTGAGGAATACCTCCTGGGCAATATCCTCAGCCTGCGCGTCATTGCCCAGCAAGCGCGCAGCCGTTGTAAAGACCATGTCCTGATAGGCGCGCATGAACGTAGTGAACTCGGCTGAGCGGGCGGGCTCCGTTAGTGGCGTTTGCACTGAGATGTGTTCGTTTAAGGCCAGAACACCGCTGACGGGGGAAAGTTGCAGTTAGAGCGGTTCGCTTTGGGATTAATTGGGGCTGGTGCCGGAAGGCAACGGCTGGGTGGCCGCCTGCGCTGCGCTCAGGGATGGTTCTACCAGAGGCAACATGGCCGCCAGCCTCGGCGGCTCGCCATCGCGCACCCATGCGTAGGCCACGATATGCTCGAAGATGCGCTGCAGATAATCACGCGTCTCGCCGTAGGCGATATTCTCGATCCAGATATCCGCGTCCATGGGTTGAGCGGGAAGCCAGCGCGCCACTGGCACGGGCCCGGCATTGTAGGCGGCGAGGCCGGGTGCCAGGTGGCCGGCATAGCGATCGAGCATTTCGCGCAAATACGCCGCGCCCAGCGTCACCGCGGCTGCCGGATCGAACAATGTGTCGGGACCGGGCGCAGGCAGGTGCCACCGGCGCGCCAGTGCGGTCGCGGTCGCGGGCCGCATCTGCATGAGCCCGCGCGCATCGGCGTGCGACACGGCGTCCTTGCGAAACAGGCTCTCCTGGCGCACAACGGCGAATATCCAATCGCCGGGGACCTGCGTCAGCGCGCTGGCTTGCGCCACAGCTGCCGAAAACGGGCGCGGATAACGCAGCCGCACGTCGTTCCAGTCTCCTGCCTGAGCCAACGACGCAATGGACTGCGCATACCACCCCCAGCGCGCCGCCAGGCGCGCCGCCTGTACCTTGAGCGCCGGGTCGGCGTCGCTCAGCGCGGTGGCCCATTCCAGGCCAGCCTCATCCGGCATATCGCAGTCGAACAATGCGTGGGCGCGCATGAGCCCGGGCCGGGCTGCGAGTGTGCCCTGCGCCACCTCATCGTCGAATGTCGGCTGAGCGTTGAGCGCGTACGGCCTTTGCAGCTGATCAGCGGCGAGATAGCCGTAGTAGTCGCGCAGGCCCGCGACCTCGGCATAAAGAGGCGCGGCCGCTTCGGCGCCGCGGGTAGCAGCTACCGCGCGCGCGCGCCAGTAGCGCCAGCGCGGCAACGCGGCCAGGGCCGCCGGCATCTGTTCGATGGCTGACAGTGCGTTGCCATAGTCGCCGGCCCACAAGGCCGCGCGAACGCGCCATTCCCGTACGTCATCGTCGACCGCAGCCGGTGGCACGGCCGCGAGTGCCGCCATGGCAGCGGAATTACGGCCGTAGGCGGCGCCGAGGGCCGCATCGCGTTGCAGATGAGCCTGCAGCGCTGGCGTCATATCCGGCCGCGCCAGCAGTCGCGGCAACAGCGCCAATGCGGCGGCGCAATCGCTGCGCGCGAGACGATTGTATCCAGCTTCGAGGGCATCCGGTTCGGCCGGTAAGGACGCGTTCGTGGCCAGCAGGTTGAGCGTCGATTTCGGCGATTCCAGCAGCTGCGCCCATTGCAGCAGCGGCGCAGCCGGCACCGTAGGAACGTCGGCCAGGAACTCGCGCGCCAGTTTGGGATTCTCGGCCGCGAGCGCGGCGCGCGTGCGAACTTCGGCCAGCGCCGCAGTCAGCAGTCCCTGTTGCCGCAGCCACGCAAACGCGCCGTCGCACTCGCGCGGTGCCTTTTGCGGCAGATTCCATCGCGCCAATGCCTCCGCACCGAGGCCCTGCGTATCGCCACTCTCCAGCCGGCCCTCAAGCCGGTCACAGAGCAAAACCGGATCATTGAGATCCACCGCGCGCGGCAGGAACAAATCCCAGCGGCGACGCTCGGCCAGACTCGCCAGCCACTCATGTCGAAGATTGCGCGCCACGGGCTGCCTGGCATGGGCCTGCAGAAATGAATCGATGGCCGCATCGAGTTCCTCACCGGGCTTGAGTTCCAGATCGCGTCGCATCCGCTCCGCAACCAGATAGTCATGGATGACATAAGCTTCCAATGCCGGCGAATCCGGCGGCTCGGATACATGCTGTCGTATGCGCTGCATCGCCGACATGAATTCATCGTGCACATCGGCGGCCCATGCGTGCACTGGCGTACATAGCCATAGCGCCACCATCAGCGCGCATTGGATTGGCTTCCACATCTGTGCATCTTATGCGCAATGCGGCTCCCCGCTGCAACAGCGCCGCAAGCGGCTAAAGTGAGCCATGAACATCGGCGAGTTCGCGATTGGCGACGAGCGCGCGTTGTGCCAAGTGTTCTATTCCTCCGTGCGTGAGCTTCAGGTCACCGCTCATGCGCAAGAAACTGGTTCGACCTTAGCAGTCGCGAGTACTATCATGGTCGCGACCATGGCCCCACCAGAGATCATCCGCCGCCACAGCCTTGCGACCCGTCTGTTGCACTGGGTCAATGCCCTGTGCGTATTCCTGGTCCTCATGAGCGGGCTGCAGATTTTCAATGCCGATCCGCACCTCTACTGGGGCCAGTTCGGAGCCAGTCCCGACAAGCCGTTGCTGTCAATAGGTGCTCATGGCTTTCCGCCCTGGGCCACCATACCGAGCTGGCAGGCATTGTCAGCCGGACGTCGCTGGCATTTCTTCTTTGCATGGCTGCTGATATTCAACAGCTTCACCTACCTGCTGTTCAGCTTCATCAGCGGCCATGTGCGCCGGGATCTGCTGCCGACCCGATCCGAGATCGCACCCTCGCACATTCTGCATGACATCTGGAACCATCTGCGGTTGCGATTTCCCAAGGGAGAGGCGGCGAAGCGTTACAACGTGCTGCAAAAACTCGCCTACTTCGGCGTGATCTTCGTGCTGGCGCCGTTGATATTGGCGACCGGCCTGACCATGTCGCCGGGATTCGACGCCGCGTGCCCGTGGCTGGTCACCTTGTTCGGCGGCCGCCCAAGCGCCAGAACTATTCATTTTACCGCCGCCATGCTGGTTGCTCTCTTTATCCTGGTGCATCTGCTGATGGTGGTGTTGGCCGGCCCAGTGAATGAAATCCGTTCGATGATTACCGGCCGCTACGTGGTACCCCCGGGCAAATCAAGATGAAGCGACTGGTCTGGACTCGGCGGCAGATGTTGTTACGCGGTTCGGCCGCATTCGGTGGCCTGATGGTGGGCGGCTGCGATCGCCTGAGCCAGTCGCCGACATTCCTGCGATTCCTGGGCAGCGCAGAATATTTCAACTATCGCGCGCAGCGTCTGGTGGTCGGGCAATCCCTGGCGCACGAGTTTCCGGAGACCGACCTGTCGCCGGTATTCAGATCCAATGGCACCAGTAATCCCGATAACGATCGGTATAACCGGCTGCGTGCCGGCAATTTCGCAGACTGGCGTCTGTCGGTTCATGGCCTGGTGGAGCAGCCGCTGGAATTATCGCTGGCGCAGCTGCGCGCCATGCCTTCGCGCACCCAGATCACGCGCCATGACTGCGTTGAAGGCTGGAGCGCCATAGGCAAATGGAGCGGAGTGCCTCTCGGCAGCGTACTCGACAGGGCGCAGCTCAATCCTGAGGCGCGTTTTATCGTCCTGTAC
>Ga0209483_1002119_pt1 | contig 14198 bp, 5 predicted proteins | sample NGEPerA_FD_184508 | JGI IMG/M metagenome (GOLD analysis project Ga0209483, IMG submission 184508) | Arctic peat soil microbial communities from the Barrow Environmental Observatory site, Barrow, Alaska, USA - NGEE PermafrostL2-A... | ecosystem: Environmental > Terrestrial > Soil > Wetlands > Peat... | reverse complement strand
AATGGATTGTGAGAAATAAGAATATTAGCAACATCAGGAAATGTTCTATTAAAACTAAGACCTGATAAAAAGCTACCACTATCAAAAAAACTATTAGGTGGGGTCTCATCAAAAATCTTTATCATCAGTGCTTGTTCTGACGGACTAAAAGCAAATCCTGGTGGTGTAGGAACCGTATAAGCAAATGCAGGAGTAGGGGTTAGAGTACTCTTATTAAACCAAGTAGGAAGTAATTGTTTAACAGTAGCATTAGGTAACATCCACTGATATAAAAGAGTTTGAGCTGGATCTGTATCAGGATACTGCATCAAGTGGGCAAGATTGGTAACAGCCAAAAGAGATTGATCAGTTCTATAATTATCAAGTATACCATCGCGTAGAATCTTATCCCAAATAGGACCATATACACCATTATCTACAAAGAAAGGATCCGTACTATTTAACTCTTCAAAGACATTTTCATATTGAGTAGCATTATATTGAGCACTCACTAAATTAGGGGAATCGGGGATAGTTTCAGTTGTTAGTTCTTTGGTCAGTAAACCTCGTATACCTAACAAGTTAAGAACTTGATTACTAACTGTCATAGCCTGCATACTTTGGATAGAACTTACATATCTCCATTCAGTACGTAATCTCTGAAATTGTTTTTCCAATAAATCAGTCATACTAGATATGTATGATAGTCCAGTATGTTCAGGTTCTGGATATGTATCTTGTGCCGGCGGAATCGCCGCACTAGATAAAAGTCCAATAGATACCATAGTGGACACAGGACCTAGATGCTGATAAGTTGGGTACTCATAACTAGCTAATGGGAGTTGAGAAATGTTATTGGCAAAGACAATTGAAATTTGATTAGGATTTACAAAATGCTGCGGGTCTATAACAGTTGGGATTTTTCCATTCATAATACTTGGAGTTCCACCAAAAACAGGATCTAAACTCGTCATCTTAATAGTATGAATTTTATACAAAAAGGCAGCAAAGTTAGTATTAGACTCATAGGTATATCCTTGGGTCAACTTCCATTGTATTTCAGGAGTCATAGGTAGTTGGCCAATAGGAGTAGGTGTATTTGTAACTTGACTAGTTGTATTAGGACTAGTATTAGTTACTACATTAGTCCCTACAGGAGGTGGATTAGGTTGTGGAGTTGGAATGGTATTAGGAGCTGCGGCAAAAGCATTAGGATTTGGTTGACCACCAGCCGAAGCAGCTGCCTTCCAGCCATTTACAAGTGTAGTAAAGTATTTATTTTGTTGATCTGGATCAGCTTGTCCTTTATTAACTATACCTTGACCAAAGTATTGTGCCTCCCAAGCACTGAGGACGCTACCATTATTTGCTTGAAGTTTTTGAATAGCCCAGCCCGTAGCCATATCATTTTGTAATTTACTCCCTCCTCCTGTAATAGGAGGATTAAGCATCCACGAAATATAAGTAGAGCAGGAAGGATCAGAAGATTGAGGATTTGATACTATCTTATTAGGATTCCAAACATAACCACAGCTCGCACTTTTAGAAGAAATTAAATACTGATTCTGTACAGCCGTAGAAATATAACTAGTTCCTAATACTGTATCAGAACCTTTCATAGCATCAATAGCAGAACCTCGTACCCATTGTAGACAACCAACTGCAACGGAAGGAGCCCCAGAATAAGTTGTTGTGGCTTTATTTATAGCCGTATACCCACCGCTACCAGAAGACTCACCAGCTTTAACAGCTGTAACCCACCATTGTACTTGAGGATTAGATGCAGTAATAGGACTAATTACTACATTATCCACAAAACTACTTTGTCCTCCTTGGGCTGCAGCCCCAGGTGAAGAAGCACCAGGATTAGCTGTAGTAGGAGTTCCAGAACCTTGAGGATTAGCCACAGACCAAGGTAGTTTACAAGCAATATATTCCCGACAAGATAAAGAAACCTCTCCTGGTACTTCTGTTGTCCAGTCGGTATTAATTACATTTAGACCTGTCAGCTGGGGAGGATTAGTTATATTTGCCTGTATCCAATTATTCAAATAAATATCGAACATCTGAGAATTAACAGCTGAGGAAGCAGCAACTCCTCCACCAATATCATACTGAAAGTTTTTGGAATAAGGCCTGAAGTTAAACAATGACATCGTCATTGTAATTTGTAAAGCATCAATAATGTCAGGTACAGTATCTACTCGCATCTGCCTTAAAGCAAATGCCATTACATCATCATTTGTAGCCCCAGTAGTTAATGTACTTGGATTTATAATCTGACGAATATGACCATTCTCAACTTCCACAAATGGTGCCGCCTTAAATATAGCCAAGAGTTTTTGAACTACATACCATTGAGTATAGTCTTGTGTATCAAAATCAGCCAAAGCTTTCCACGACCACGTTACATCCCATCTAGATTGCCCAGTCTTTACAGGCATACCAAAAGGAAAACGAATAGGCATAACTTCATCACTATTGATGACTTTATGACATTGTATTTGATCAGGAGGAACGTGAAGAACCTGATTACCTATGCGAAAGTATCCAGCATCTCCTATCCCTAACGGATTTGTAATAATTTTACTCATCTAGACTCTCTCTGATTGTTTGTCTTTGTCTTAGGGTACTCATCTTATTCCGCCATCCATTCCTATAATTCACATTGACATTTGATACACCCTGGCTACCACCCATCTGTCCTGTCATGCGTTGGATTTCAGTGGTGTCACTTCTACTCTGGGCTTTCATACGAACTTCAAGATCACTACGTTGATGCATGGGTGCTACCATTGTGGTTCCTACACCTCGCACAGCATTGAGTTGGCGCCGCGGAGGATTGACAGAAGACATAGATCCAGCCATTGGTTCACCTGGAACGTGGTCGCTAACATTAGTCCTTTCTTCGGGTCGGAAGCTACCAGACCCAGTACTAAAGGCAGCACTTGCTGGTATAGGACTCTTGATATGGGAAGTTAGAACAGACGCTGCAGCAGCTACACCTAATCCAATAGCTGCTATTTTTAATCCTTTACTTTCTCCTATTACTTTAGCTGAGGACCTAATACCTTCATTAATAGCACCTAATACTCTGGATATCATGTTACCAGAACGCTTTTCTCCCGCGATGCCTTGCATGTAAGGGATAGCAGGTCCCATCTTTTTGAAGGATGCATGCATACCATACATCTCTTTAGATGTAGCTTCTGATAAGTCTTTAGTAATTAAAGAAGAAGCAGCATCAGCAGCTGGGTTCCTATTCACAACAAAATCATTGAGTAGACTTTGTCCTCTTGGAGACATAAGAAAATCTTCACGGACATGCGGTTTTACTTCACCAGCTACTCCAGGTTTTCCTGTTAACTCGGTATATAACTTTGCTGTCCTTTCATTTAGAATTGATTCTTTATGATGTCCTACGAATACTTGACGGAGTCCTTCTGTAGCTACTGCAACTCCTTCTTCTGATCGAGCGGCCAGACCTGTTTGTATCTGCTGTAGAACAGCCAATGGGTCTTCAGGATTCATAGTAGAATGTCCTTTTTTAACCGCGATAGGAACTTGACGAACCGGCCAGAACAACTGCCCTAATAGAGTTCTAGATTCTTGATTAGTTCCAATGGTAGGATGCATTTCAATATTCTTATTCAAATTAGTTAGCATATTTGAATAAGCCCCTTCTCCTCCTGAGGCACGTTGCACCACACCTTCAACAGGATTACCACCAAATTCTTTTGCAATAAGTTCTGGCATACTTTTAATATCGCTACCCATAGTACTTCGGAAATCTTCCCCACCACCCTCAAATAAATCATGAATATCAAACTGCCTATTTTGACTACTATTTAAATCACTAATAGCTGCTTTTGCTTCCTCTTCCGCGGCTGAACCAGGTGTATGAACAGCCATCTGTATAGCATCTCTATCTACGTCCGCTCCTAAGGAAGCCATAGTAGCTGGATCCATAGCTATTTCATTAGGACCCAATCTTGCTCCTGTATCAACCCTTACTTTCATGTATGGGGTAGACTGAATAGGATGCCGAAATACCGTAGCATATACTTCCATTCCGGGATGACGAAGAACTTCATGCCCTAACTCTACATCCATTTCCATACCTAGTGCTCTACGTACTTTCTCATCTCTAAATCTACGAGCCATTTGTTCTGGAATGACAGTAGTAAAACGTTCACCAGGAAGAGCTCTAGCTTCTAAAAAGCCAGAGACTGCCATCCCAGGATCAGCCATCTGAGGACGATAAAAACCCTTCTTACCAAATAAAATCTTACTAGTTTCCGTATCGAAATCAGATACAGCTTGTTGTAGTAATGTAGGTTCATTCTGAAATTTAACTACATTAGCTAATGCTTTCTCATAATCAGTAGCACTATAAGATAAACCCTCACCAGGTTTTTCAAAAAGATTAGAACCACCACCTTGTGCTTTCTTACCAAGAACATATAGGTAAGATCGCTCTACATCTCTGCCCGCCGAGCGACTAAAAACAGGCTCCTTGAAAGCCAGAGAGAAATTCTCTTGTACAGCTGCATTAGTTGGATCAAATATTCCACCAATTCTACTCTGCATTGTACCAAGATTTATACCTTCTGCCATAGCTCCAGGCACAGCTTGTTCAATAGGAATAACATTTCCAAGAGGATTCTTAAAATCCTGTCCAACAAAATGCTTAGCAAACTCTGCAGCTCTTACTGGGTCCCCGCCTTGGAACTCCAGTCTGCCCATAATATCCTGCATACCTTCGCCGTGCCCCAATCTAAACATCTCTGAAAACATATCTTCAGTAACAGAAGTAATTTGTGGGACATCCACTTCAGTGCTATGCCAAGCTGCCATGGACGCAGGACTGGCATGTTTCTGCATGTATTCTAGAAAGTTAGTAGTCTTGCTTTGTCGGAACGACGAAAACAAACTACTACCTGTTGTACCTGTATGCCCATGTTTAACAAGAGGTCCCATTTCTTCAAAGAATGAAGTAGTTCTTGTTGTTATATCCTGCATTCTGGCATATCGTTCACCTTGTGGAATAGCAGACACATCTTCTACAAATCTACCTCCTACTGATTGTATTCCCTTGGCAGCCAGATCAGACATGTAATTATTCACAGCAGTCAAAGCTTTGGTATCATAACCTGCTTTGAGGAAAGCCTTATTCATAGTAGTCTGACCTCGGACTACTTGATTTGAAACTTCAAATGCTTGCTGTAACAAGACATTGAATGGATCATGAAACTTACCAAGGGTATGCTCCATAGGAGCAATAGCATCTACATAGTTAGGAATAATATCCCCGCCAGTAGCTTCTCCATATATATTCAATAACTCTCTCATACGGGAGAATTCATCAGCAGGAACTACACCAGAAACTTGACCTTTCACCCCTCCTACTTGTATTTTACTTCCTGCTTTTAAGTTATGAAGTTTACGTAGCATGATTTCAAAATAGCTAGATCCTGATGCATCTACTAATGGGTTGACTTTTTCTATATAGGTTTGTGCAGCATTAGATGTAACAGGAGTTAATCCTGAAAACCCTATTAACTTGTCAGGACCAAATGGCCTTTTCATAGCCTCCTGTACATTCATATGAAGGGCATCAACTCTCACAGGACTATGAGATTCCATACTATATCTACCAAACTTTTCGTGGAGTAAAATACTACCCTCTCCCATTGATCCGAATCTACGGGCAGCGTCATAAAAACCTTCACGTGCAGTAAGCTTTCCACTTACCTTTTCCCACGCCTTCATAGCCTCAGGACGAGAGAGCCCTGTATCATTCATTATTCGTTGAATAGCTGTGTCTGAGTACCCAGGTAAGTCAGCAATCTGAGAAGGCATATCGCCAAATAGAGCACGCTGTTGAGCACTGACCCCAGTTACTGTTGTTCGTACTTCTGGAACTCCACCCATAGCTTCAACCGAAGCATTAGCATAATAAGGCTTCAAGTGTTCTCGCATGCCAGTAATATCTAATTGCATAGATTTAGAAAACGACTGATAGAAAGCTGACTGACGACCAGTAGGTATAACTCCACCAGCTACAAAATTACTAAGCCCTCCCATTTCCAGATTACCTTTTACAAGACCCCCTTCTGAACCCATAGCAATCATATTCCAGTTAGTCAACATATCTCGTCGTTGTTTCACTCTTCCCAAAGGAGTTAGCTTATCCCAAGTACTACCTCCTTCAAATTGATTCAATCCTGTAGGTACAGCTTTCTGAGATGCAAGATATGTAGCGAATGGAGATAACAAAGAGTCTACGGAATCAGGACTATTTCCTACTTTCCAAACATCAGTAGGATCTATTCCATTATAGGTAGCAGCTCTACCAATATCTTTTTTCAGTGTGCCCCAATTCTCTGTCAAGTTTTGAGCCACAAAAACATCAAGATCTTTATAACCTTGTTTATTATACAAACGACGACCTACTCCTGTTTGTTGGAAATCTCTACCAGTACTAACCTTTCCAGTAGAAGGATCAAAAATAGGAAGCTGTAATTCTCCTTGAGGACCCTTCAAATGAATACCTAATAATCTACCAATTTCACCCGATGTAGTTTGTTCAGCTACCAATGTAGCTGATTCTACGGAACCTTTATTCATAGCAGTTTGTAAAGCCGAGGCTACATCAGGACGTTGTGCTACTAACCTATTCATATGTTCAGATAAGTTCAAGTTTACAGTGGAAGGCTTAGTAGATACCAATGGAGACACAGCCATACCACTATCTTTTAGTCTTTCCGCCCAACGAAGACGAGTGCTTAATTCCTTGACAAATCTAGGATCGGCTCTATTAGCTGCGACAATACCACGTAAGTCTGACTCAGCCATAGCAGCCATAGGACTTGTATGTGATGCATTAGCTAATTGTAAAGGAGAAGCAGCCCTTAGTCTAGCCCCTTCCACAGCATAAGTTAGAAGAGTTCGTTTACCTTCATCTGGCATTAGCCTATTGAATATACCCATAGCACTTTCCATACTATGTTCTATGGGCGGGGCTCCACGATCCACCTGGGAAAAGAAATCAACAGCAGAATCATCCACCCAATTTCGTAGGGCTGGGTTCAAGGCTCCAAGATCAACTGTGCCAGATTCCACATAGTTACGAAGGTCTTTATAATTGACAGAAAGGTTCTTACCAAAGAAGAAAGGGCCAGCTTCTCTTACAAACCGGAGACCACTTCTTGTAGTCCTGCTGGCGGCGTTCATCATACCAGGGCCAGCAAAGGCCATAGCCGCCACAACTGGAGTGGTAACTAGAGCAGTTCGGAGATAACCCCGATTCTCGTCTTTTAGGAACGCAGGGGCAGCCACAGCAGCAAAGGCAGAGGCAAAAGCGACCCCTGGATGGGACTGTATAAGGCTGGTTATAGGCTTGGCAAAGGATGAGAACATAGTTTTAGTCGGTCTGGGGTATAAAGTGGCTGTAATCGCCCGCTAGGGGGCAACAAATGGCATTCTAATAGGCTTAGGAGGCGGTATCGTTCCTGTATTCGTCGCTATTCCGTCTAATATCTCTCATTACTTCCTTATCTCCTTGTTCATTTACGTCTATATTGACATTAGAACCTGGGTTTCTACTCACCTGGTTGGAGGCTATCACCCCAGGATTCTTATCTTGTCCTTCCATGATGATACGCTCAACAGACTGACGCATTCTTTCTGTGCTGGCGCCGCCACCAGAAGTCAGTTCTCTCACCGCTCCGTCCACGTAAGGTTTACGCCAGAGCATGGCTGCCCTGTCATCGTAAATATTGAAGTCATGGTAATCATACCCTTCATTCTGGACAACTTTAAGCTTGACATCCTCATAGTCCAACCCTTCAGACCATAGAGGAGAGCCCGGTCCAGGCAGATCGAAACCAAGTTTACCGAATGTCTCTGCCACCTCTTTAGATCGGATATAGTCTGAATACGACAGATCTGTTTTTGCTTGAGCATAGTCTTTTAATCCTTTCTCTGTATATAACATACCACCTTGTTGGTATTCAGGTATATTTTTACCTGACGCCCGGGCAAGCATAACATCAGATTGAACCCATTGAGCAGTAAGAGCTCGAGCCATATCAGGAGAAACAGACTCTAGAATCTGTTGACGTTTCTCTGGGTTGGTTTCATTGAGGAATGCTTGGAAGTAAAGCTTCTCACGTCTAGGAAGGGTATTAGATACGAAATCAGGAGAACCAAACATATTACCCCCAATGTTTGTTCTCTTAGTCTGGCTAGTATACTTGCCAGCACCCCCACCAGGATGAGCAGCAGCTTGAATATAACCTCGCAAGTAATCCAACTCATCAGTCACACGATCTAGATCCCGTTTATGTTGGGTTTCTTTTGACATGAGAGCATCCCCTGTCACACGTCTATATAGACCGCGGGCCCAAGGAGCAACCATATCGTGGAATGGCTTCTGCCATCTACGCATACGGGAGCCATAGACTTCTTCCTCTTGATACTTTGATAAAGCAGTTTGTTCATTCCAATACTTGGTATGGAAGGGAGTAGGTACAAGGCGAAGAGGTCCACCCTCTCCTGTGAATGACATCCTTTCAGCATATCTACCAAGAGCTTGCTGTGTAGGACTATACATAGCTTGTGCTTCGGCGCCGCTATAATCCTTACGCATAGAAGCAAGACCTTTATCAATTATTTCCTTGTTTATGTTTACATCATCAATGAAGATAACAGCTCTCGCCTCCTTAGCATGGGCCTCTGTACCGCTGGGGACCACTAGCTGAGCTTGCCGACCAACCAAACCACCAAGATACTCTTGCTGAGCAAGTTGTTTCCTATCTACTTCTTGAGCAGTTTCTGTACGAGTGAGGTTGTTCTGTTCACCCAAAGCAAGAGCAGACAAATCAGCTGCAGACATACCTAGAGAACTCATTGAGAATGTCCTCGTAGGATATTCTTCTAACTCTACACCTTGAGTAGTAGCTCGCTTTATAGTTCCTTGTATCTTTTCTACTGGTGCCGTAAATCGCCGCTGAGCAAACTGAACATTAGATGCTTTGACCTGACTAACTTGATCTTCTGTCCTTGCAAAATCTATAGCAAGCTGGGTATTCTTCTTGGCCCTCTCTCTGATCTTGGCTTTATAGATCATGTACTCTTTCGAGTAAGGAGCTGTATCAGCCAGGATCTTATAACGAGTCATATCTGGATAATCTTCAGGGTCTAGACCTGCCAGTTCTGGATGTAAGGCCGCATAGCCAGGTCCAGGTAATCTGGATCCACCTTCAGGTACCTTGGCAAAAGGATCGCCAGTACGGAAGTCAACCATGTAATCAGCACCAGGCATCCAATGAGGCATATCATTAGGAATCTCGTTTGCTTGCATGCCTATTCTTTCTGGTTGAATGAAACGACGTAAAGGCTCTGAGTAACCAAATGGCATTCCAGTAACATCTACTGGATTGAAACCAGATGCAGCACCCAGTTCTCGTTGATAGTATGAACGAGACCAGCTTGTCATCTGCCGGCTGCCCTGGAGCATTACATTCTCACTAGGTGTTTGTAATCCTAATTTTCCGTATAACGTACTAGCTAAGAATCCAGGTAACCCTGTAAATTCAGCGAATGATGTTACTTCTCTTTGTGCTACATCCCTGAATGAGAATTCCTCTGTAGGTCTAGAAGGAGCTAAGCCATATAATCCAGTAGTAACATCACCACCTTCTATTTGCCCAGGCTTAATATGAAGTTTATCTAGCTGAGAATAAACATCAGCCATAGCATCTTCTTGATTAGAGAAGAATGGACGACTGGCGACATTAGCAATCTGCCAACCTTCTCCCTTTAATATCTTGGCTCTTTCTTTATCTTGTCGTAACTGATAAGCTGTATGATGGTATGAATAACCTTCAGGCTCAATAGCTAAACGGGCTCCATTCTCTCCTTGTACAACCATGTCAAGTCGGTGCTTGCCTACAACAACTTGAGTTTGGGCTTGATATCCATGCTCAGCCAGATTCTGTAGAACCATACCCTCTAGTTTGGATTCAACAATAGGGCCTTTAGGTTCTAGACGTGGACTATAAAGTGTATAGTCTTTAGTGTCCCAGTCTTTCTCATGCATCCTGACTACTGGCTTAATGACACGTCCAATAGTAGCAGCCAAAGCTGGACCAATCAATGGAACGTTGGAGAACGCAGGAGACGTTACAGGATAAGGACGACTATAGTAGTTAGCTCGTTCCAACCAGTTAGGATCTTTGATATACTTAAATGGATGCAGTAGTGGGTGGTGTTCCCAATAAGCATCCTGTGATCCATAAGTAGCAATCATCTCCGACTTGGCCTTCATCAAAGAATACCAGTGCGGACGGAAATACTTTATGCGACCACCACTAAAAGGAGTGGAACCTACATCCCACCAACGACCAGAGCGAATAGGAACTTCATCTTCACCAGAGTATTCTCTACGAAGTTCATTTGCTGTCTTCCTGCTGCCCAGCATCCCTGGAATGAAAGGCAGCATTGCCAATGCACCCCACTTGGCACCTTTCCACATCGCCGCATGAGAAGCAGCTGCCTTAGTTGCTCTAGAGGTATACTCTGCTGTTCCACGAGCTATTGGTAGATAATGTCCGAATGCGACAGATAAGACGCCGGCGCCAATAGGAAGAGCAAGAGGACCATATTGTGGACCTGGAACTATCTCTTCATACTTATCTGTTATCTTACGTAGCCCGGGGATTTTATCAGTAAGTTCAGCCCGTGCTACATTAAGTTTAAGAGGTAGGGCTGCTATAGCTTCAGCCGGTTTATTACCAAGCTGATAGTTTATATAGCGAGCGGCTGTTACTCCTAAATAAGCAGGCAACACTCTCTTGAGAAGTAATTTATTTAGTAAGCCTCCCTCACCAATACCAGGAGGGTGGAAGAGCTTATTATAAGAACCAGGAGTAAAACCTAGTCCAATATTACCCAGCAAGCGAAGAGGACGCTGAGCAGCTTCAAAGGCAACTCTTTCAGCTGTACCTACAGCTGATCTAGCTCCTCCAATTATACCAGGACGGCGTCCAAATAAAGGTTCAAAGAACCTAGATTCTCCACCAGCAGCTACTTTAAATGCACCATGCTGTGAGAGAGGATTGGCTAGTTCCTGACTCTCACGTCTATTTCTTAATGCCTCCTTTATTTGATCAAACGGCCCGTGCGACAATATACGGGTTGGGGCTGTATCATGTAACCTACTACCTAACCTGGCAGAAGAACCAGTCAGCACTCCTCTTTCAGCAAACCTGATCTTATAACCAGGCATGCCTTCTAATTCTAAATAAGGAGACGACTTAGATATCCTGTTAAACGTCATCCCAGTCTTTTCAAACTGGTCTATAGGATTGATACCTAATAGACGTTGAACATGCCTACCTGTTTCTGTCAGCTCGCGACCAAAGAAAAGCTGCTCTGGGGTCATTACAACTTTATCTACTAGGTAGCTAGATTGAAGTTGCGACAGACCAAACGTTTTGAACAACTCTGAAGGGGATCTAACTTCTATCTTCTTGAGGGTTTGATATACTCCTTCAGCATATCCAGCCCAGTTCTTTAAAGCATACTTGTGTGCTCCAAATGCCGTGGCACCAGCAACCAAGTATCCTGCTGTAGCTAAGCTGTTATTATCTGGGCCAGTCCAACCAGAACCAAAGTCTGAATGTTTATGACGGCTTTGAGCAGCAGCTCCCACATCACTCAACCCAGTAATCTGTGTCTGTCTATCACCTCTTCTACTGGTGGCAATAGAATAAGCAATAGCTGTTGCAGCCGCTACAGCTAAAATCTTGGTAGCATGACCAGCAAATACATTAGGCTTTGGAGGAAGGACTTTAACTCCTTGCTCTACTTGTTCAGATACACTTTTTACCCATGAATTCGAGAAGATTTGCTTGAAAAACGTTTCTGCCGTAGCACCCTCAGGAAGCAATCCTGCCGAGCCAAGTGCTTTATCATAAGAATAGCCGCGGCGGACCTGTAGCTTCGCGAGACGAAACTTCTCAAATAACTGTTGTTCCACATTGACGTCAGTGACTGCTTCATGAAATTGTCCTAAGCCTCCTATTAATTTCTCACGTCCTCCTGCAGCTTTTGTAACGTTTTCTACTGACCAGCCAGGAACATAACGCATTTCCTTGGCTGAACGAGCAACCGATCCAGGACCCGCAGTAGCCGAGATGGGAGCATTAGAACCCATACGGAAATGCTTCTGGGCAAACTCAGGATTCTCCTTACCATACCAATGAGCAAATTCAAAGAAGGGTTGTTCCAGACTTAAAGTCTTCACTCCCTTGCGTTGGAAGAAGCCTCGGTATTGCTCCAAGCTTGGATAGCGTTGAGCAATTGCTTCAAGCATACCTGTATCATACTGAGGATTCCAAGCACCCATAATGAAACGGCGCTTAGAAGATAGTTCCTCAGAAGATGCAGCAAAGAAGCGTCGAGCAGACTCTTCCTCACCTTCTGCTCCAACCTTCTGTGCGGCCGATAGAACATCTTTACCACCAGCAAAGTTGTTGGCAAATTGTATTATATTACCTGTTGTGTCTGTATATCCAGTAGCTGGTTTTACCAGCGTGCGTGGATCGAACGGGCGGGCACCATGATAAGGAGGGAGATTAGTGGAATATAACTGAAGGAGGCCTGTCCTCTTATAACCAGGAGACAGGCCTGTAGTTTCCGTATCGACGATATGGAAGAAGGGTTTTGTTAGGTAAGCCATTCATTTTACACACTGAAGGAACTGCCACAGCCACAGGTTGTTTTCACATTTGGATTGCGAAAGACAAACCCTTGACTGGTTAAAGTCTCTTGATAATCAAGTTCTACACCATCAAGATACATCAAACTCATTTTATCTATAAATACTTTTACACCTGGGAACTCAAATAGTTCCCATTCTTGTTCGTAGTTGGCCGGCCAACCTTCAGCCGGCCCCAGAGAAAGATCATAACTGAAACCAGAGCAACCACCCCCTTTAACACCGACACGAACACAACTACAATCGGGTGTCTTGGTCAAATATTCAGCCAGTTTATCTTGTGCGATTTGGGTTAGCTTTATCATTAGTATATGTAAAGGTCTCAACGTCTGTCTCTGATTGTTGAGAAGGTTTACCACCTCCTTCCCTTATAGTATTTGCATTATACTTCTCTGCAGTACCAACACCATACTTTTTATCCACTGCCATTTGCTGGGCATTGGTAAGAGACTTTTTGGGTCGTGCCAACTTACCCTTAGACGACCCAGACTGAGTGGCTGTAGGATCCACTGGGTTGAGAGGCACGCCTGACATAAGTTCAGCTTGTGCGAGGCGAGTAAGAAATGTATCTGAATCCCATTCATCCATTTTCTCAAAAGGTATTTTGAATACCGCAGCTATAAAAGCCTGGGCTGATAATAGATATTTATCGTGTACTCTATCCCTAAATTCTTGTAATGGACCAGAGATAGATTTGAAAGACCCAGAGAAGGGGCTATTTTCTAACTCATACTGCCATAGCCACATCATTATTCCAGCAGCTATTCTGTCTGGTCTAGGCCCATCAGTTACACAAAGGGTATAAGTCTCAAAAGCCTTTTCAGCTGGTGGCCCTTGGAGAGAGACAATCTTACGATACTCTCCCCACGATAAGGACCTCCAAGCTACACGAGTCCCATTTGGCCAAGTGGCGACCCGTATAGACATTTTACAACTCGGCAGAAAGCATTTCTATCTGCTGTGGATCCATGAAGTCAGACAACTTAGTGACTTTAGCAAACAGTGTTGAGGGCAATCCTGCTGTACCTGTACGAAGAGTAACATCGGTCAACCTACCACTCTGACCTACATTCGTCCAAACTACAGCTTTGACTACCGCTGCTATCTGCGTTTCAAGATCGGGATCTGTAACACCTGCTATTTGCTGGACTAACTTTTGGATTTGAGTCAGTTCCAAACCCGTTAATCCACGGATGATAAAAGCCCTCTTTCCGTCAGGAGTAAACACTTCTAGACGATTATTAGGAGCCTGTTGTTTCCAGGTGGTAACCTGGTCAGCAGTAGGAGCTCCAGGCAAAGAAGCCAGGAACTCTTGAGGGGTCATATTGGCTTTGCTAGTTGGTTCTGCTGCTGGTGTTTCTGGTACTGTATTGATTGGTACTGCATTAGTTGCCATTCTATCCTCCTAGGGATTAGATGATCTATTATATCA
>Ga0209483_1002117_pt1 | contig 14212 bp, 8 predicted proteins | sample NGEPerA_FD_184508 | JGI IMG/M metagenome (GOLD analysis project Ga0209483, IMG submission 184508) | Arctic peat soil microbial communities from the Barrow Environmental Observatory site, Barrow, Alaska, USA - NGEE PermafrostL2-A... | ecosystem: Environmental > Terrestrial > Soil > Wetlands > Peat... | reverse complement strand
CGATCGTGGCGGGGCGCGGAATGGTGGTATTCTTGAAGCCATGAACGCAGAGGCGGCGGGTGCAAGCGGCCCCATGTCGGAAGCAGTCTTCGAGAAGATTCTGCAGGTGGCGGCCGATGCGATCGTGACGGTCGATGAGGCGCAGCTGATCGTGCACTTCAATCAAGGCGCGGAGCAGATGTTCGGCTACGAGAAGGCCGAGGTGCTCGGAAGGCCACTCGGACTGCTGCTGCCGACGCGATTTCGACCCAGCCACGCGGGCTACGTCACCGCGTTCGGGGACTCGGCCGAAACCGCGCGGCTCATGGGGCATCGTCGCGAAGTGTTCGGCCTTCGTAAGGATGGTACGGAGTTCCCGGCCGAGGCCTCGATCCTCAAGCTCGAGTCCTCAACTGGGCGGCGTCTCTACACGGCGCTGGTGCGCGACGTCACCGATCGCAAGCGCATGGACCAGCAGCAGCGTTTTCTGGCGGAGGTGAGCGCTGCTCTCAGTGGATCGCTCGAATATCGGGCGACACTCGACTCGGTGGCGCGACTGCCGGTGCCCTCACTCGCGGACGTCTGCGTGCTGGACGTGCTTGATGAGGAGGGCGGACTCGCACGGCGCACCTTTGCCGCGAGCGACCCTGCGGCGCTCTCCAACCTTCGCGACCAATTCGTGCCAGGGCCGCAGGCGCGGACGCTGCTCGTGGTTGCGCTCGTGGCGCGGGGCGAGGCGATTGGAACGCTCACCCTCATGGCGGTCGATGCGGCCAGGCGGTACGACGCCAGCGACGTGCTGCTCGCCGAAAATTTCGCGGGGCGCGCGGCGCTCGCGATCGACAATGCGCGACTCTACGGCGATGCGCAGCGCGCCACGCGCGCGCGCGACGACGTCCTCGGCGTCGTGTCTCACGACCTCCGGAATCCGCTGAGCGCGATTTCGATGTGCTCACGCGTGCTCATCGACACGCCGCCGGCGGGCGATGCAGCCCGGCGCGAGCTCGCCGCAACCATCCACGATGCGGCGACGTGGATGTCGCGCATGATCCAGGATCTCCTGGACGTCTCGGCGATCGAGGCCGGTGCGCTATCGATCGTCCAGGAAGACCGACATCTCGGGCCCATTCTGTCCGGCGCCGTGGAGCTGTTCGAGCGCACGGCGGCCGAACACGAGATCGCGCTCACCGCATCCGGCGCCGCGTTCGACGCTCGCGTGCAGGTGGATGCCGACCGCATCTCGCAGGTGCTGGCGAATCTCATCGGCAACGCGCTCAAGTTCACTCCGCGCGGAGGCAGTGTGGCGGTGGGAGCGGTCGCGCGGGACGATGATGTGGAGTTCTCGGTGGAAGACACCGGCCGGGGTATCGAGGGACACGACCTGCCGCACGTCTTCGATCGCTTCTGGCATTCACACGGTGCGAAAGCGGGCGCTGGGCTGGGGCTGGCGATAGCGAAGGGGATCATCGAGGCGCACGGCGGACGGATCGCCGTCACGAGCACCCCGGGGGTGGGGACGCGCTTCTCGTTCACGCTTCCACGAGCGTGGGACAACACATGACTATGAGCGGTCAGCTCGTATTCTGCCCGAACACCTCGCGCAGCGCGGATCGCGCGGCGTGGTAGCCGCACAGCCCGTGCACGCCGCCGCCCGGCGGAGTCGAGGCGGAGCACAGGTACACGCCGCGCATCGACGTCGAATACGGATTCCATTTCATCACGGGCCTGAAGAGCAACTGCCTGAGCGTGTTCGCGCCGGCCGCGATGTCGCCGCCAACGAGATTTGCGTTTCGCGCCTCCAGCTGCGCCGAGTTCAGCGTGTGGCGTGCAAGCACGCGCTCGCGAAAGCCCGGTGCGAAGCGCTCGATCTGCGCCTCGATGCGCGGCAGCATGTCCACAGTCGAGCCTGAGGGGACGTGGCAGTAGCCCCAGAGCGTGTGCAGTCCATCCGGTGCACGAGTCGAGTCGAACATGCTCGGCTGCGCGATTAACACAAACGGACGCTCCGGATGCTCGCCGCGTCCCACCGCGGCCTCCGATGCTGCTATCTCCTCGAAGGTGCCGCCGAGATGTACGGTGCCCGCGCGCGCACACTCGGGCGACGCCCAAGGCACGGGCGCCGTGAGCGCCCAGTCGACCTTGAACACGCCGGGGCCGTAGCGAAAGCGTTCGAGTTGTGCGCGGTAGTGAGACGAAAGCCGATCGCCGCAAATGCTCAATAGCTGTCGCGGCGTGACATCCAGCAACGTCGCGCGCGCCGCCGGCACGTCGGCGAGCGATTTGATCTCCGCGGAGGTCTCGATTTCTCCGCCGAGCGACTTCAGGTACGACGCGAGCGCGGTGGTGATGCTCGCGGATCCGCGGCGGGGCATGGGCCATCCCGCGTGGTGCGCCGCGGCGCCGAGCAGGATTGCGGCGGAGGCGGTGCCGGCGTCGCTCAATGGTTGGATGGAATGACCGGCGATGCCGGCGAGCAGCGCCCGCGCAGCCGTGGTCGAAAATCGGTGTGCGACACCCGTGAACGATCGCATTCCCACGGCGCCGAAGCGCGCCATGATCAGCGGGTGTGAGGGCCATCGCACGGGCGCGAGGGCATCGGCGGCGAGCGCGTCCCAGTGGCGGACGAACGGCTCCATCAGATCGCGATAGGCTCGATCGTCGGCTCCGAGGGCGCTCGCGGTCGCAGCCACGCTGCGCACGAGCAGCGCCGGCGGCTCGCGGTCGAATGGATGCGCGAGCTCGATCGGCGGCTCGATCCACTCGAGTCCGTACGATTGTAGCGGAAGCTGCGAGAAAAACTCGGACGATATCGCGAGCGGATGTACGGCGGAGCAGACATCGTGGTGGAAGCCCGGAAGTGTGAGCTCTTGAGTGCGCGCGCCACCGCCGATGGTCGCAGCGGCCTCGTAGACGCGCACGGACAGCCCGGCGCGCGCGAGCGCCACGGCGGCCGACAGGCCGTTGGGTCCGCTGCCTACGACTACCGCATCGATGGGGGCCATGTGCTGCTTAAGCTACCTAAGTCGCGCTCGCCGGTGCCGTCACTGCTTTCGCGACTTCACATCCTCGAACCAGTTCTCACTTACCACGAGCAACCCGGATTCTCCGGCCGCCGTCTCGCGCATCATCAGAAAGCGCTTGTCGTCAGGGGAGATCGCGTACGATTGTCCCTGAGCCGTGAACCCGAACGGCTTCAGCGAGAAGAGGATCTTCTGTGGGCCAACGGCGAATCCCGATGCAGCCGTGACCGGCACCGACGAAAGTTGATTGTCCTTCGTGCGGAAAAAGAGCTCTTTGCCGCTATGCGACCAGAGCGGGGCGGTACCACCAGCCGTCGAGACCTGCCATCGTGCCGACGATGTGTTCGGGAACGGTCGGACATACACCTCGAACGTTCCCGATTCATCGGACGGATAAGCGAGCCACCTTCCATCCGGCGAGAGCGCTGCGATTCCCTCGGTCGCGGGCGACACCACGAGTGGAACGAGCGTAGTGTCGCCCGCGTGGATGCCGACGATGTCGGGAGTTTCCGCGTCTATCCTGAGGAGGATCAGCCACTGGCCGTCGGGCGACTGGATCACCTGGCCGAAGCCGTACTTTGATGATGGCGACAGACGGGAGGCAGTGCCAACACCATCGGCACGTCGCCTGAATGGCATTCCCGTGCCATCGCCGCGATCTCCCAGGTAGAGCAATTCGCTTCCGTCGGCGGTCCACGCTGGGCGCGCAAACGTTGTATCGCCGAAGGTGATGCGCGAAAAGGGGCCAGCGGGGAGCTGCTTGACCCAAATGTCGCGCTTCCCTCCGCGCGCCAGCTCGACTGCGATCGACCGGCCGTTCGGAGAAAGTCCCAGCGAGACAATTGTCCCATCCACTATCCACGCCGAGTCCACGCGCGTCGCGATTCCATCGCGCGTGACCCACACCAGCTCACGCGATGACGCGCGACTCGCCGTCTGGTAGATCAGTGTTCCGGTGTTCGACAGCGCGACCGCAGCGGTGAATGGATTCGCGGTGAGTCCCTCGTATAGCGCCACCGGTGGTCCAGTCAATTCGAGCTTCCGAAGGTTGAATGGCACCACCAGCAGCTTGCCATCCGCAGTGACGACTACCAGGTCGCCCGTTGGCGAGTAGCGCGCGTACAGGCCGCGCAGCAGCACGCGCGCCGGGCCCTTCGGCAGCGGCATCACCATGATCTGAAAGTCTGCCGCGCTCTGGCCCTCGCGGCGTGAGCGAAATAGAAGACCGCGCGCGCCCGGGAGGACCAGGGGCCACTCCGCGCCGATCATGCGTCCGCCGGCAGGGAAGGTGAAGACCGTTTCGGTGCTTCCCCCCGTCGCTCGAATTCGTGCGAGCCCCGTAGACGTCTCGAAGTAGACGTAGCCGTCGCTCCCCCAGTCGGCAGATGTCGTATTCGCGCTGTCCGTGAGCGTTAGCGGCGAACCTGCATCGAGAGGAAGAATGCGCACCGTTTTTCCGCCATTCGCCACGAAGCCGAGCTCGCGCCCATCCGGTGAAAAGAAGGGATTCGCTCCGCCATCAGTCCCCTCGATCGCTGTCGCGTTCACCCTTCCAACGTCCTTCATCCACAGACGAGTGTTCGACTCTCCGACCCCAACGTAGACCATGCGTCGACCGTCCGGCGAAATCGCGACGTGGCCACCATTCGTGTTCGCGACGACTGCCGCATCGTTGGGCAGATAGAGCGTATACCGGCTCATGAACGGATGCGCGCGTGGGCGCAGCCATCCCCACGCGGCGAGCGCGGCGAGCAGCACGATTACGGCGGACGTAATCGCCATCCATCGTCTCGTCGGCCCGCGCGCCTCGCCCGCGAATCCGGGAATCAACGCCATCGTCGCGCCCGTGGCCGGTTCACTCAGCGCCTTGCTGAACGCCTCGGCGCTCGGGAACCGATCAGCGGGAAGCTTCGCGAGCGCCTTGTGCACTGCGGCCTCGACATTCGCCGGCACCGAGCGCCGACGCGCGCCGAGGCGCTCCGGCTCCTTCGTCACGACGGCGGCGATCACGGCCTGCACCGACGGTCCCGTGTGCGGCGGCTCGCCCACGAGCATCTCGTAGAGCAGGCAGCCGAGCGAGTAGACATCGGCGCGCGCGTCGAGCGTGCGCTCGCCGGTGGCCTGTTCGGGACTCATATAGCCGGGCGTGCCGAGCGAGAGTCCCGTCTCCGTCATGCGATTGGCGCCCGCCTGCGTCACAGCGAGCGCGATGCCGAAGTCGGCGACGAGCGCCTGACCATCCTGCAGCAGGATGTTCTCGGGCTTGATGTCGCGGTGGATCACGCCGTGGCGATGCGCGAAGTCGAGTGCGGAGGCGACCTCCTTCGCGAGCCGCACCGCGTCGTCCACGGGCAGCTCGCGCTCGCGCTTGAGCCGGTCGCGCAGGCTCTCTCCCTCGACGAACGGCATCACATAGAACAGAAATCCGTCCGCCTGTCCCGAATCGAAGAGCGGCAGAATGTGCGACTGCTGGAGCGCCGCCGTCGTCTTGATCTCGGCCAGGAATCGCTCGGCGCCAATCACCGCAGCGAGCTCGGGACGCAGGACCTTCACCGCCACCTTACGATCGTGCCGCAGATCGTGCGCGAGGTAGACGGTGGCCATCCCGCCGGCACCGAGCTCGCGTTCGAGCCGATACCGGTCGACCAGCGCTTCGGCGAGGCGAGGCGGGATGTCGTTCATGTTACATGACCACCTTCGGCGCCTTCACCATCACGGCCGGCACGTCGAGCTCCTTCATCAGCTTGTTGAATGCACCGACATCGCTGTTCTCCAGCTCGCGGAGCTTCTGCAGCTGCACGTCTACCTTTCCGGAGAGATCCTTGAGCTGTTCCATCTGCGACTGCGTCGGCGCGTTGTCGCCGGTGAGTAGCTGCCCGTTCAGCGTCAGCATCATGTTGTACAGCTTCACCGGATAGTGCAGCGTGATCTCGTCGGCGTGCGAGTGTACCTCGATGAGCGCTTCGCGAATCTCCTCCATCTTCGCGTGCAGCGGCTTGCCCGCATCCTCCACGCGTGAGGCGTACGACTGCCCCTTCACCTGCTTGATTCGCGCATTGACCTGATCCTGCATCGTCTCGATGTCCTTCGATGCGTCCACGGTGGAGTCGATGTGGTCGCGGAGCTGCGACCATGCGGCGAGCTGCGACTCGAGCGCCGTGGGCGTGACGCTGGTGCGCGGATCGTTCACCACCGTGAATGGCTGCGTGTACGATTTGCCATTTGCAGTGAGGCGAACGGTGTACGTGCCGGGGAGCAGCTGCATGCCGCTGACCGTGCCGTAGTCGACGATGATATCCTCGATGTGCTTGACGTCAGGATAGCGCAGATTCCAGACGAAGCGGTTCACCCCCGCGCGCGCCGACACGAGCGAATCACTCGCCTCGTACGACACGCTGTCTGCGGCCTCGATCTTCTTCTTGCGACCGTGCGAAGCCGTGGTGTCGCGCTGTGCCTTGCTCACGGAGTCCTTCGCTACGGAATCCTTCGAGGAGCTATCGGTCGACGATTTCCCGGTGGAGGAGAAGGTGCGAACGACTTTCCCCGCCTTGTCGATAAAGGCGAGCGTGACGTCGCCCTTCGGCTTGTCCTTGAAGTAGTAGTCCACCGTAACGCCGCCGCGCGCGTTCTGCCCCGCGTTCTGGCTGCGGCGCGCCCGGCCGCCATCCCAGCGGATCGCGGTGTCGGGGACGAAGACGTGCACAGCCTCGCGGCGCACAGCGTCCGTCACCTGACGGAGTACGGAGACGTTGTCCAACACCCAGAACGAACGACCGTGCGTGGCGACGATGAGATCGTTGTCGTGCACGATGAGATCGCGCGCCGAGCTGCGCGGGAGGTTGAGCTGCAGCGACTGCCAGTGTGCGCCATCGTCGAAGGAGACGTAGACGCCGCTCTCCGTGCCCGCGTAGAGAAGTCCGTGGGCGATGGGGTCCTCGCGAATCGTGCGCGTGTACGCGAGCTCCGGGATGCCAGTGTCGATCCGCGTCCACGTCTTGCCGTAGTCGGTGGTGCGGAAGAGGTACGGATGCTTGTCGTCCTGCTGGTAGCGGTTGCCCGCGAGATACGCGGTGCCCGCATCGAAGTGACCGGCCTCGATGATGCTCACGCGCGTGAACTTGCCGGGGAAGTGCGGGGTGACATCCTGCCACGTCGCGCCGTTGTCGCGCGAGATGTGGACGAGACCGTCATCGGAGCCGGCCCACAGCACACCCGCCTTCACCGGCGATTCCGCGAATGCGAACACGGTTGCGTAGATCTCCGTGCCGGTTTCGTCGTGCGTGATCGGACCGCCAACGTGGCCCAGCGTGGCGGGATCGTGGAGCGTGAGATCGGGCGAGATTGCGGACCACGTCGCGCCCTCATCCGTGGTGCTGAAGACACGTTGCGCCGTTGCATACATCGTGGTCGGCGAGTTCGGCGAGAAGAGCAGCGGGAACGTCCACTGGAAGCGGAGCGGGACGTCCTTGGCCGCGTAACCATCATAGTTCGGCAGCCCGACGCTGACGTCGCGCTGCTCGTTCGTCTTCTCGTTGAGGCGCACGACCTGTCCCCAATACGATGCGCCGTACGAAATCTCCGGATTCTTTGGGTCAACCGCGATGTAGCCGGACTCGCCGAAAGGGAGCGCATCCCAGTCCTGTCGCGTGATCGCGCCCTCGTCCGATCGGCTCTTGATCATCACGCTCGAGTTGTCCTGCTGTGCGCCGTAGAGCCGGTACGGAAACTGATTGTCGGCGAGTACGTGATAGAATTGCGCGGTGGGCTGGTTGTCCTGCGACGACCAGTTCTCGCCGCCGTCCAGCGAGAGCGTCGCGCCTCCATCATTCCCCTCGATCATCCGGTTCGGATCGCTGGGATCGATCCACAGCTCGTGATCGTCGCCGTGCGGCACGCGCATGCGCTGGAACGAGTGACCGCCATCGATCGACTTGTACGTGCTGAGATTCATCATCCACACCACGTTCGGATCTTTCGGGTCCGCGGAGATCAGCCCGTAGTACCATGGGCGAACCATGAAGTCCTGGTCGCCGTTCACGCGCTTCCACGATGCGCCGGAATTTTCCGAGCGGTAGACGCCGCCGAGCGAGTCGTCGGGGGATGTCTCGACGTAGGCGTAGATGCGATTCGGCATCGAGCCTGACACGGAGACGCCGATTCGGCCAACCGGAACGTCGGGCATTCCGGGATTATCGGTGAGCTCCGTCCACGTGTCGCCGCCGTCGGTGCTCTTCCACAGCCCGCTCTTGCCGCCGCCGGCGCTGAAGCCCCACGGAAAGCGCTGGAAGCGCCACATCGACGCGTAGAGAATGCGCGGATTGGTGGGGTCCATCGCGAGGTCGATCGCGCCGGTGCTGTCGTCGACGAAGAGCACGCGCTTCCACGTGGTTCCACCGTCGCGCGAGCGATACACGCCGCGATCCGGGTTTGGGCCGAACGCGTGTCCGTAGGCGGCGACGAAGACGTCATCGGGATCCTTGGGATCGACGCGAATTGCGGCGATCTGTTCCGTTTTCTCGAGGCCGATGTGCTTCCACGTCAGCCCGCCGTCGGTGGAGCGATACATGCCGTCACCGACCGTCAGGTCTTCGCGAAAGTCCGTCTCGCCCGTGCCGACGTAGATGACGTTGCGATCCGACGGTGCGACGGCGATGGCGCCCACCGATGCAATGCTCGACTTGCCATCCGTGATGTTCTGCCACGACACGCCGGCGTTCGTCGTCTTCCACACTCCGCCGTCGACGGCGCCGAAGTAGAAGGTACGCTTTTCGACGGGATCGCCCGTGACGGCAACGGCGCGCCCACCTCGGAACGGGCCGACGAGCCGCCATTGCAGCGCGCGCAGCACGGGGTCCGATGCCACGTGATAAATCGAGTCCGGATTCTGAGCCTGCGCGAGCTTCGCGGCCGCGTCAGCTTGTGGAGCTTTCTTTTTCGACTTGCTCTGCGCGAGCGCGGGACACGTGATGGCGATGGCAAGCGCGCTGGCGAGAACGAGTCGCATGACTGGAGCTCCGAATGACCGTGATGGCGGGGTGGGCGCATCGCGCGAGGCGATGACGGTTTAGCTGACGGGAACAAGGTACTGCGCGGTACGGCGGTATGCACGTCAGTCGTGCGCGCGCATTCCCCGCTTCGTCACCCAGAGCTGGTTCGTGCGATCGATGTCAGGATACAATCCGTTCGGATCGATCTCGACGCGCACCACTTCGGGCGACCGCGCCACGCGCACGACGTGCGTCCGGGCGCCGGTGAGCCACACGCTCGCGGGCACACGGATGCGATCGACGTGGCCGTTTGCGCGCGTCACCGCGAGGTCGACGGGCATGGGTGCCAGCCCGCGATCCTCGATCGTGATCGCGATTTCGCTGCCGCTCTTCTTCACGCTTCCGATCGCCTGATCGAGCGGCCACGCCTCGAAGAACCACGAGTTCCAGAACCAGCTCAGATCCTGCTTCGAGACGTCCTCGATCGTATTGAAGAAATCGTAAGGGTAGGGATGACGGCCGATCCATCGGCGCCCGTATTCGCGGAACGCGCGGTGAAAGGTCTCCTCGCCGAGGATGCCGCGAAGTGCGGAGAGCACCTGCGCGGTCTTGTCGTAGTACATCACGTTGTAGAGATCGGAAGGGAAGAGATCGCCCCGCGTCATCAGGATCTGATCCTGTCCCGCGGCAGCGCGTTTGATGTAGAGCGTGCGCTGTCCCGGCTCCTGGTCCGCTATTCGTCCCCCGGCGCGCGGCTCGCCGTAGATCGCGCGCATCGCCTGCGCCGCATCGAACTGGGTGAACCCCTCATCCATCCATGGAAAGCGCGTCTCGCTCGAGCCCACCTGCATCGGGAACCACATGTGTCCCGTCTCGTGCATCAGATCGCCCGCGAGTGAGAGCGTGTCGGCCCATGGCTGCATGATCGTGAGTCGCGGATACTCCATGCCGCCGCCGGTGAGCACGCCCTCCATGGATGTCATCGTCGGCCACGGATACTCCCACAGATAGTCGGAGAGCTGCTGAATCGCATCGCGGGTGTATCGTGCGCCGCCAACGGCCCACGCGGCCGCAGGCGCGTGCAGGCGATAGAAGCTGTAGATTTCGACGGTGTCGCTTGCGTCGTGCGCGTTTTTTATCAGCGCTCGCGTCGCATCCCACACGTAGCGATCGCTGGTGCCCCACGCGAAGTCGCGCACGTTGGGCGCCGTGAAGTGCCACATCACGTTCGGCGCCGCCGATGCGAAGGCCGCGGCGTTGTCGTCGGGCTTGCTGATCGTCACGACCTTCCCGGTGCGGCGCGCCTCGGCGAGCTTCGCGAGCGCGGACGCGCTCAGAACGTCCTTCGAGTTCTGCAGCGTGCCGGTAGCACCCACAACCCATCCGCGCGGCGCGGTCACCCGCACATCGTAATCCGCCGGATCCATGTAGAACTCGGCCTCGAGCAGATACGGATCCGCCATCCAGCCGTTCACGTCATCGTAGACGGCCACCTGCGGATACCAGTAGCCCATGAAGTAGAGATGATCGTCGCGCCCCTCGCGTCCGTCCGACGGAGTGAGAGCCGGGATGTACGACCACGCGAAGTCGAGCGACACGCTGTCGTGGGGGAGCACGGGTGTGCGCGGAACGAGCCACATGACGGTGGCATCCACCGCGTAGCCGGGCTTGCCGTCGCGCAGGTCGTCGACGTCTTTCTTCTCGGGCACCGCCGCCCCCGCTGCCTCGACGCGCGTGAGAGTCAGTCCATCGGTGGTGGGTGCCACATCGCGCCGCGGGCTGCCGGCGCGAAAGACGTTCTGGCGGAGATAGATCGCGAGCTGGGCGAGCGTGTCGGGAGAATTGTTCAGGTAAACGACGTGCTCGGTGCCGGTGAGCTTGTTCGTTTCCGGATCGATGGACGCATCGATCGAATAGCGCGCATGCTGCACCCAGTTGCGCAGGCCCGGCTCGCCGGTTCGCGTGCGGGTGCCGTTCGCGATTGCGCGGAGGAACTCGGGCGGCTCGACTACCGCGCCCGGAATCGGGCGGCGGCCTGCGATCGAGTCCGTTCTCGCGTGGGGTGCGGCTTGCGCCTGCGCGCGCGACGAGGAGGGGGCAGCAAGCAGTACGATCAGCGCGAGCGAGAAGCAGCGCGCAGTGAGGGCGTAAAGCACGAACACTCCGGGTGATGGCCGAAGTAATGTGGTCCCGTGCCGCGCGACGGACAATGCCGCCGCTACCTCGGAATGCGCGACTCCGCCTCCCGCCCCGCCAACAGCTTCGCGCTGAAGCGCTGCGCCTCCGACATGCGCTCTACCTCGATCGCGATTGAGTCCACGGATTGCTGCAGCTGCTCGAGGCGCGCGTCGTCGAGACGGGAGGGGGCCGATTCCTTTCGATTGGTGGCGGCGAGCGCCCACCTGGTCACGATCCAGATGCCGGCCAATCCGCCCAGCGACGCTATGATCACCGTCATGACCACCGCAAAGTTCCAAACATCGGGATCCATATCGCGGTCTCCTGAGTGAAGGCGCCGCCAGGGACGCCAATCACAATATACGGCGGGCTGCGCAGGAGGTTTCGGGCGCGCGACTTAGTGTGCGACGTCGAAGGTCAGTTCGGAGCTGTACGCGAGATAGGGGTCGTGGCTCGCGGCCCAGCTGCGCGCGTACACTGCGCAGTCGATTGCGACGGGGCCCGTGAAGACCGTCTTGCCGTTGAGGACGACGCGCACGTCGCCAGCGCGGTCGAAGAGGTCGGGGCGCAGCAGCAGCCGGAGCTTTCGCACGTGCTCCGTGTCGAGGTGGATGACGTTGTGATCGTCGATCTCCTGCTGCATGATCTCGCGATACACCAGATGGTCGCCCGCGCGCACGTCATAGCGCCACGCAGTAGCGCTATCGGCGCGGCTCGCGCGCGGCGCTCCGCAGAGGAGCGTCAGCAGCATCACGGCGATCATGTCCCAGGTTGAGCGCCGCGGCGTCGCTATTCAATGCGCGATGTGTGTGCGTTCAGTGAGGGTCAACCTCACAAGTTGCTGAAAAAGGGAAGACAAAGGCAAACGAGGAACGCAGAGCCGCAGAGGATAGGCAGAACCGCAGAGGAAAATCGGCAGGATGGTGAGTCGTCTCTGGTAGCCTCCTCCCGCGACCTCTGCGCCTAAACAGAAACAAATCGGGCGCAATGGCTGAGGCCGTAGCATCAGAGCTGGCCATATCTCACACGTTGTCGCTCACCTGAGCAGCAGTCGACGACAGCGGTTCGCCACTGGCTCATGCCGGCCCATACAATTGGATACGGACAAAAACGGACGGAACGGACACTGACGGAAAAGGCGATTGCTTGGCGGACACTCCATCGCTACCGCCTCATCCCCGTCAAAAGTCCTTTCCGTTTTTGTCCGCCTGGTCCGTTTGTGTCCGTATCAGGGATGTATGCGCCAGCCCGAACGGCAGTTGACGACAGCGGATCGCCACTGCCCCATGCCGGCCCATACAATTGGATACGGACAAGAACGGACTGAACGGACACTGACGGAAAAGGCGATTGCCTGGCGGACACTCCATCGCTACCGCCTCATCCCCGTCAAAAGTCCTTTCCGTTTTGTCCGCCTGGTCCGTTTGTGTCCGTATCAGGGATGTATGCGTCAGCCCGAGCGGCAGTTGACGACAGCGGATCGCCACTGGGGTCCGCGAAGCCGGTGAATAACTCTGCGGTGAAGACGTAGGACAGGGAAGATCCCGACGGTCACACCGGCTCAGTGGGCGGCTTGGTCTTGTCGGCGAAGACCATCGCGAGAAAACGACACGGCTTCGTCGAACTCGCGTTCGCGGATACGCGGTGCACACTCCCCGGCTTCTCGTAGAACATCTGCCCGGCGTGATAGACGGTTTCCTCACCGCCGTCGAGTTTGAAACGCATCTCGCCCTCGAGTATGTAACCGAATACGAATCCCGGGTGCTTGTGTGCGGGGCTGCCCTGCCCGGGCGCGTAGCTCACCTCGACTGCCGTCATTTTCCATCCGTCGAGCGTCAGCGTTGGCAGCTCCTGAGTGAACACCGGAGTCACGCCACTCGCGGGGCGCTCCGCAGCGGCGGCGAGGAGCGGCGCGAACAGCGCGCCAGCACCAGCCGACGCGATCGTCTCCAACATCGTGCGGCGCTTCATCTCGACGGCTTGTACGTGCCCGGCACCGAGCGAAACGCGGCGACGAGGCGGTTCCAGCCGTTGATCGCGAGCACCGCGAGCGTGAGATCGACGATCTCCTTCTCGTCGAAGAAGGGTCGCACAATCTCATACACCTCGTCGCTCACGTGACCATCCTGGACGTTCGTTACCGCATCGGTCCACGCGAGCGCGGCACGCTCGCGATCCGTGTAGAAAGGCGCGAGCTTCCAATTGCTCACTCCTGCGATGCGCTCCGTGCTCTCGCCGTGCTCCTGCATGTCCTTCGTGTGCATGTCGACACAATACGCACAGCCGTTCAGGTGCGAAGAGCGAAGCTGCACGAGATCGAGAATTTCCTGCTCGAGCCCGCTCGCGTCGACGTACTCACCGAGCTTCATGAATGCTTCCACCCCTTCCCGTGCGGCAGAGTGATATTCGAGTCGCGCGGGCATGGCGCGGGGAACCATAGTAGCGTGTGTCATGGATTGATTGGGTTGTAGTTAGTTGTAGTTATGAGATAGACTACCGCGATAATGGAACCCTCACAAGCGCCAAATTCTACGAAAATGAGTGGTCCAAACAGGCCTTGTCAAAGGCGCCGCCGCGTGCCCGACGCAGCGCCGCTGCTTCTTCCGCTCGACACCAAGTCGCAACTGCCGCTGCATCGCCAAATCTACGAGGGGCTGCGCGCCGGAATCCTCACGGGACGGTTCGCCGCGAACATGCGACTCCCATCATCGCGCGTGCTCGCGTCGGAACTCGGCGTCGCCCGCAACACCGTCGTGCTCGCGTTCGACCAACTGAGCGCCGAGGGATATCTGTCGACGCGGCGGGGAGGCGGAACACGCGTCCGCGCGGGGATTCCCGACAGCCTGATCAACGTGCACGCGGATCGTGCCGACCGGCGCGATAGCGAACGCCGCCCTTCGCGACGGTTCGCGCCCGGCGCACGCGTACCGGCTCCGCGCTCTCCCGCGCGCATTCCCGCGCGATGGACGAGAGCGCTCGCCGATTTCGCGACGTGGGGCGCTGGTCGCGACGCGGACGCGGTGCCCTTCGCGCTCGGCATGCCCGCTG
>Ga0209483_1002116_pt1 | contig 14225 bp, 14 predicted proteins | sample NGEPerA_FD_184508 | JGI IMG/M metagenome (GOLD analysis project Ga0209483, IMG submission 184508) | Arctic peat soil microbial communities from the Barrow Environmental Observatory site, Barrow, Alaska, USA - NGEE PermafrostL2-A... | ecosystem: Environmental > Terrestrial > Soil > Wetlands >... | reverse complement strand
TAGTGGAAGAGGTTGTAGGTGCCGCCGTAAAGCGAGGTGGTGGAGACTATCTCGTCGCCGGCCGAGGCCAGGGTGAGGGCGATGAGTGTTTCCGCGGCCTGGCCTGAAGCGGTGGCGAGACCAGCAACTCCGCCTTCAAGTGCCGCCACTCGTTTTTCAAAGACGTCGGTGGTGGGGTTCATGATGCGGGTGTAGATGTTGCCAAATTCCTTGAGCGCAAACAGCCGCGCGGCGTGGTCCGCATCCTGGAAGACATAGGACGTGGTCTGATAGATGGGCACGGCCCTCGATCCGGTTGCCGGGTCGGGGACCTGGCCGGCGTGAACGGCAAGAGTGGCAAGTTGGTGCTGCTTCGGTTCGGACATATTTGGCTCCTTCAAATTCGTATGACTTGACTGGTGTGATCAAGCTCGTTGAGTGTGGCGGGAAAAATTGCGCGTGGTGCGAAAGGAATCAAAAAACGGCCCGCATCCTGTAGAGGACCCGGGCCGTTTGACTTGAAGATCGGTTGCGCTAGCGCATTCGCCGTTCTCGAGCCACACGGAGGGGTCCGCAGACCATGCACATACACATGGCCATGGCCGCAATTCCGTGTTCCTTTGAGTTCGGCATTGATGGAAGTATCGATGCGGGGAGGGGCGTGTGTCAAATGAAATGAACGCCGAAGTGCCCGAGCAATGCTTAAGTGAATTAGTGTGAACTCAATCTGTAAATCGTGTTGTGCGTGGGCCAAAGGGCCCCAACGGCCGTGCCACAAACACCACCAAACACACCAATAACTGCGGCCCCAACCCCCTTGCCAAAGAAAGACCCACTCGGTGTTGCCCCAGCGCCTATTGCCGCTCCTGCACCAGCGCCCACTCCGAGGCCAATGAGGGTATTGCGCAGTCGGCGTTGGGTCAGGAGTTTCACGCTGCGAACGTCCGGCCTCTGAACGCTCTTTTCTCCGGCGCCAACCTTGAAAGAGATCGCCGAATCAGAGACGGCCAGGAAGGTTCCGGAGTCTTTTTTCGAGCTTGTTTCGACAACCTGGATTTTCTGCCCAGCCTTCAGCCCGCTCAAATTTGCCCAGGATGATTGACCCGTTTGGGCGAACGAAGCGCAGGAGATTCCAAGGACACACACGAGTGAAAGCATGTTTCGCATGCAACTATCCCCCTTTATGACGGCTCTGATTGATTGCACAAGTACTTTATCGCAAGAAGTGCGGGGATGGATTGACAGTTCTAGCGGAAAACACCGGCCTGCTTCATGGCGGATAGGGAACATGTGTGTTGGACTCGCTTCAGGGAAGTTGCCTGAATTGCAGGTTGTTCAGAACCGCAAAGCGGAGGTTGTGAGGTCATCACCGTGGCGAAAGTGCTCATCCAGTCTGAAGACCGCTATTCTTCCGGCTTCCAGACATAGGCTCCGGGCTGGGGCAGGCCTATGTGGGCGAGCACACGATCGACGAATTGGCGGGCCATCTCGGTGGAGTCGGTGGGGCGGTTGTAGAAGGCGGGGATACAGGGGAAGATGACTGCACCGGCTTCGGCGGCCAGGGTCATGTTGCGGAGATGGATGCGGTTGAAGGGTGTTTCGCGCACGCAGAGGATGAGCGGGCGGCGCTCCTTGAGCGTGACGTCGGCGGCGCGGGCGATGAGGGAGTTGGCGAGGCCGTTGGCGATGGCGGCGAGAGTGCCCATGGAGCACGGCAGAATGATCATGCCGTTCGAGGGGTGGCTGCCGCTGGCGATGGATGCGCCTATGTCGGCGTCGGAGAGTTGGATGGTCTTGGCGGGCGGAGCGTCGAGGAGTTTTTCAAGCAGGTTGGTGCGGCCGGAAAGGCCTAGTTCTTCGGCGAGGACGCGGAGGGAGTTTTCGGAAGCGACGAAGTGAACGCGGGAGACGCGGGCGTCGGCTTCGAGGGCGCGGAGGAGTTCGCGGCCGAAGATTGCGCCGGAGGCGCCGGTGAGGGCGACGGTTAGATTGGCGGCTTCCACGCTTCGATCTCCTCTTTCGGGGGCGGTTTGGATTTGAGGTTTCCCACCCTAGCGACAAAAACAAAAACGTCGCGAGGATGGGGCACCCAGGTTCTTTCTGCTACAGGCGGCGGGTTATTCGCCGAGCACACGTTTGAAGATTGCGTCGACGTTGCTTAGTTGGCGGGTGTAGTCGAAGGTTTTGGTCAGCTTCTCTGGGGTGAGCAGGCCGGTGATTGATGCGTCGCGCGCTACTTCGTCGCGGAAGATGAGGTCCTCTTTCCACGAACGCATGGCGTGGGACTGGACGAGGCGGTAGGCGTCTTCGCGCAACATGCCGGCTTCGGCGAGATCGAGCAATAATTGGCCGCTGAAGATTAGGCCGCCGGTGCTTTCGAGATTCTTCTTCATCCGCTCGGGATAGACGAGCAGGCGGTCGATGAGGTCTGTCGTCTTCGCAAGCAGGTAATCGACGAGGATGGTGGAGTCGGGGAAAATTACGCGCTCGACGGAGGAGTGCGAGATGTCGCGCTCGTGCCACAGGGCTATGTTTTCAAAGGCTGCCTGGGCGTTGCCGCGAAGAACGCGCGCGAGGCCGCTGATCTGCTCGCTGGTGATGGGGTTCTTCTTGTGGGGCATGGCGGAGGAGCCCTTCTGCTTTTCGCTGAAGTACTCCTGCGCCTCGCGAACCTCGGTGCGCTGCAAGTGGCGGACCTCGACGGCAATTTTGTCCAAGGTACTGCCGATGATGGCGAGCGTGGAAATGTAGGCGGCGTGGCGGTCGCGCTGGATGACCTGCGTGGCCACAAGTGCCGGCTCCAGGCCGAGACGCGCACAGATGCGCTCTTCGTGTTCCGGCTTCAGATGGCCGAAGGTTCCGACAGCGCCGGAGAGCTTACCAACGCACATGTCTTCGGCCGCCGCGCCGAAGCGGGCCTCGTTGCGCTCCATTTCGGCATACCAGTTGAGCAGCTTGAGGCCGAAGGTGGTGGGCTCGGCATGGATGCCGTGGGTGCGGCCGATGATGGGCGTGTTTTTGAACTCGATTGCGCGGCGCTTGAGGACGGCGCGGAGGGATGAGAGGCCGGTGCGAATGAGCGCCGAAGCCTGCTTGATCTGGAGGGACTGCGCGGTGTCAACAATGTCATTTGAAGTGAGGCCGTAGTGAAGCCAACGCGACTCAGCACCGAGGCCCTGCGCGGTGAGGCTCTCGGCGACCGCGGTGGTAAAGGCGATGACGTCGTGCTTGACCTCGGCCTCGATCTCGGCAACGCGGGCGGCTGAGACGCTGGCTTTGGTGGCGATGGCTTCGGCGGCCGCGGCGGGAATGATGCCATCCTCGGCCAGGACCGTGCTGGCTGCCGCTTCTACCTGAAGCCAGCAGCGGTATTTGGTTTCTTCGGTCCAGATGCTGCCCATCGCGGGGCGGGTGTAGCGTTCGATCAAAGGGGATCTCCTTGGAAGAGCAGCTTTCAGCTGTCAGCTATCAGCTTTCAGTTCTATCGTGCTGATGCCGACGCCGGTCACGCGACGGCAGAACCGGAGCGAAGCGACCTTGCGCACGGGGTTTTCTGCGATCTGCGCCAACTCTTTGATTGTACGAGGGCAACGGCCTCAGGTGCGAGGAATTCCGAAGCGCTTGTGGAGTTCATCAAAGAGAAGGCCGCGGCCCGGCTTGTAGGGCTGGAACCACTCGCCGTCGATGACGAGTTGAGGGATGGCCCGCTTGCCTACGTGGCGCACCAGTTCGTCTGAGGCGGCCTGGTTGGCGTCTACGTTGATTTCGGTGTAGCCGATGCCGTGGATGTCGAGGAATTCCTTGGCCGCGCGGCAGTCGCGGCACCATGAAGCCGTATAAACCTGGACAATCATGCGCACATTTTACGGCGATTTCGCTGGTACTATCTGTGATGATGGCCACGATGATGACTCCAGACGAGATCAAGGCGCTGCTGAAGCTTAAACCGCATCCGGTGGAGGGCGGATTCTTTCGCCGGACCTACACCGCGGCTGGAACGCTGGAGTTGCCGCGCGGGGTGCGGGCGCAGAGCACGGCTATTTATTACCTGCTGGAGCCGGGAACCTTCTCTGAGATGCACGTGCTGGATTCGTACGAGATTTTCCATTTTTATTATGGCGATCCGGTGGAGATGTTGCAGCTTCTCCCGAATGGGCGCGCCGCTGTTTTAACTCTTGGACCGGATCTTGCGGCGGGGCAGCATGTGCAACTTGTGGTGCCCGCCGGGGTGTGGCAGGGAACGCGGTTGGCTGGTGGTGGTAAGGTGGCGCTGCTGGGGTGCACGGTGACGCCGGGGTTTGACTTTGCGGATTACCGGAGCGGGGGTTATGCGGAGCTGGCTTTGAAGTGGCCAAACGAGGCGGAACGGATCAGGAAGCTGACGAGAAGCTAATGGACCTCTCATGAGTTTGATTTCAAGCGGAGAATTCCCTCAGGGGCTAAAGCCCAAGATCATTTTTGGGGCTTAATGTACGGGCTAAAGCCCGTACCCTTCAAACAGCACGAGGACTCGCTTAATGTACGGGCTAAAGCCCGCACCCTTCAAACAGCACGAGGACTCGCTTCGGCATGACTGAAGTCATGCCCTGATACAAAGCAGGCGCGTTTCGCTTTCAGAGGACGAGCGCTAATTCAAGGAATCGATTTTCGCGGTAGAGCCCTAAGACGATCTGCGTTCGCGAAAGAAGCTGCGGAGCAATTCGGATGATTCTTCGGCGGCAATTCCCTGCTCTACCTGCATCTGATGGTTGAGCTGCGGGTGGTTGAGGACGGAAAGCACCGAACCGGCGGCGCCTGCCTTGGGATCGGCGGCGGCAAAGACGAGGCGGTCGAGTCGAGCGTGAATCATGGCTCCGGCGCACATGGCGCAGGGCTCCAGCGTGACATAAAGAGTGCAGCCGAGGAGACGGTAGTTGCCGATGGCGGCAGCGGCGGCGCGCATCGCCACGATTTCAGCGTGGGCAGTGGGGTCGAGATCGCGAAGGACGCGGTTCTGGCCGGTGGCTATGATTTCTCCGTTGTGGAGCACGATGGCGCCGATGGGTACTTCGCCGGCTTCTGCGGCCTGGCGGGCCTCGGCGAGTGCGGCTTGCATGGTGTCGAAATCGCTAACCGGATCGTCAATCATGGTCACAATGCTAATGCGGCGGGCTGTTGCTGGGTCATGCAGTGGAGGGTGCCGAGGCCCCAGACAAGGTCGACGGAGTGGATGCCGATGACTTCGCGATCGGGAAAAACTTCGGCAAGAATATTCAGGGCGGTGCGGTCGTTGGGGTCGTGGAAGGTGGGCACCAGTACGAGGCCGTTGGCGATGTAGAAGTTGGCGTAGCTCGCCGGGAGGCGCCGGCTGCGGAAGACGACAGGGGTCGGCAATGGAAGTTCGACGAGCGTGAATTGTTTGCCGTCGAGGGTGCGCGCGGCTTTGAGCCGGGCGAGATTTTCGGCGAGCGGCGCGTGGTTGTGGTCGCTCGTGTCCGGCTCGATGGCGGTGACGATGGTGGTGGGCGCGACGAAGCGGGTGATGTCGTCGACGTGGCCGTGAGTGTCGTCGCCGACGATGCCGCGATTGAGCCAGAGGACCTGATCGATGCCGAGATAGTTGTGAAAAGCCTGCTCGAGTTGGGCGCGGGTGACGCCGGGATTGCGCTGCTGCACCTCGCTGAGCAGGCACTCTTCCGTAGTGAGCAGGATGCCCTGGCCGTTGGTGTCGATGGAGCCGCCTTCGAGGACAACGCGGTACTTCGTACCGTGCTGGTTTTGGATGGAAGGCTGCCACTCAGGCAATCCGAGAAGTTCTGTCACGCGGCCGGGGAACTGGTTGTCGAGGTGGCAATTGGGATACTTGGCCCAGCCGGTGAAGAGCCAATCGGTAAGGCCTACGCGCCCATCCATGTTGCGGACGAAGATGGGGCCGGTGTCGCGCGTCCAACTGCGGTCTGTGGGCCAAGTGTGGAAGGCGACCTGATCGAGATTGGCGCCGGCGCGCTCGAGGATCGAAGTTACACGCCGGTGAGATTTTTCGTCTTCGACGAGAATGTGTACGCGCTCGCGGGCAGAGAGAAGGCGCACGATCTCGGCGTAAATCCATGGGATGGGCTGGAACTTGCCGGGCCAGTCTTCAGGATTGTGCGGCCAGGCAAGCCAGGTGGCCTCGTGCGACTCCCACTCGGCGGGCATCCGGTAGCCCTGTGCTTGCGGCGTGGCTGCGGGCATGACTACTTTTTCTCTCCGGACTTGACGGGCTTTCCGGGTTTGGATCGCTTCTTCACGGGATCGAGAAAGCGCTTTGCGATGGGCGCATAGGCGTCGATGCGGCGGTCGCGGAGGAAGGGCCAGTTGCGGCGCGTGTCTTCAATGAGGCCGAGGTCGATTTCGCCGAGCAGAATTTCTTCTGCATCGTGCGAGGCCTTGGCGATGATGCGGCCGAAGGGATCGGCGAGGAAGCTGCCGCCCCAAAACTCGATTCCCTGCCCACTGGTGCGATTGCCTATCACGTCGCCATGCTCATGTCCCACACGGTTTACGCCGGCAACGTAGACACCGTTGGCGATGGCGTGGGAGCGCTGGATTGTTTGCCACGCGTCATATTGCGCAGCGCCGAACTCGTCCTTTTCGGCCGGGTGCCAGCCGATGGCGGTGGGATAGAAGAGCACCTCGGCGCCCTGAAGCGCGGTTAGGCGCGCGCCTTCGGGGTACCACTGGTCCCAGCAGACCAGAGTGCCCACGCGGCCAAAGTCTGTGTCCACGGCCTGGAATCCAAGATCGCCCGGGGTGAAGTAGTACTTCTCGAAGTAAAGCGGATCGTCGGGGATGTGCATCTTGCGATAGACGCCGATGAGGTCGCCACCGGCATTCAAGGTGACGGCGGTGTTGTGATACAGGCCCGGCGCACGGCTCTCAAAGAGCGAGGCGATGATGGAGACGCCGGTTTCGCGAGCTACCTCGGCCAGACGCTCAGTGGATGGGCCGGGAATGGGCTCGGCCAGATCGAAGAGGTGAATATCCTGGCGCTGGCAAAAGTATTGGGTGCGGAATAGCTCAGGCAGGCAGACGATGTTTGCGCCGAGGCGTGCGGCCTCGCGAATGTGGCGCACGGCGGAGGTGAAGTTCGCCTCGGGGGCCGGTCCCATGCGCATTTGAACCAGGCCTACTCGGTATTTGCGAGGTTTGGTCATATGCCGAAAATTTTTCTGATCATCAACAGCACCATTGAGACTTGAGGTATCTCACCCTTTCGCCCTAAAGACAACCGCAGGTCCTTCGACTCCCTTCGCTCCGCTTCGGTCGCTCAGGATGACGGAAAGGATGAAGCACGGAGCATTTGTGAAACAGACGGGAAGGTATTCACCGCAAACAATCCTACTCAACGATGCAGCGAGGCCAACCCCGACAGGCGGGATTGGCCTCAGTCGTTCTTCATGTACCGTTACTCTTCCAGAATGAGTACCGCGGCGGCAATCGTCGTGGTCCACTTTCCGCGTTTGTCGCCCACGGCCGACTGGGTGATGTTGCTGGTGCGAACAATCTTGTTGGAGATGCGATAAATCTCTTTCTTCTCGTCCCAGCTGGTATCCGGATCGAAGTCCACGTCGAGGGTGGTGGCGAGCATCTCCGCTGCCAGCTCCTCGGCGTATTCACCGGCCTGATCTTCGGTTTCGCCGAAGCTGTGGTGCTCGCTCAGGTAGCCGTAGGTGTTGCGGTCAGCAGGGATGGCCACGCCGATGCTCGACACGATGAGCCGATGCGGCTCGCGCGTGGAGTTCTCTGCAATGACCGAAAAAACCACTTCGCCGTGATTCAGATACTTGAGGCCTTCCTTGCGCGGAATCACCTTGCACTGCGGCGGAAAGATGGAAGAGACGCGGACGAGATTCTGGGAAGCGATTCCCGCATCCCGAAGGGCAAGCTCAAAGGACGTCAAACGCTCCTTGTGTTTGCCAACGCCCTTGGTAAAGAAAATCTTCTTCGGGACCATACCTTTTCCCAATTTCTATGTAGCCTCCGTGGGTTTGAAAATTGTGATTCCCGTACAGGGTACCCGCATGAGTTTATCGCATTCGGGGGGCCTCTAACCGATTTCCCCTCAATTTCATCCCACGTTCATGCCACGGGCATCCTCGAGCCGGCCGGATTTCGGTTTCAGTTTGGCTTTTTGCGCGCCGGGGGGCGATCTGAGGAAAATGGAGGCGAATAGCCGGAAGCGCAACTTTCTGTCGCGGGCAGCGTTTTAAGGCTTATGGACAATTGGGCGCGCTTGCTTCAAATCCCCGTTTTGTGTGTCGGCCTGGGCTGCAGTTGCCTGCTGGCGCAAACACCCCAGCCTTTGCAAGGCTCCGGGGGCCCGGCCCCGGTGGCACCAGTGCTCAGCCCGGTTCCGCTGGAATGGGTTCCGCCGGCGCTTTTGCAGTTGCAGGCTCAGGCTGCGATGAAGTCCAGCTTTACGCTGGATCGCAACATGCTTGGCGCGGCAGCGGGCATGTTGCCCGATTCCGATGCAGACGTGAAACAGACTGTCAGAAAGCTGGATGGGGTGAGCGTGCATTTGCTGCGATTCGGCGATGAAGGCATGGTTGATCCGGCAGAAGTAGATGCGGTGCGCGAAGCCTACCATCTTCGCGGCTGGAAGCACCTGGTAACAACAAACAACTCCGGCGGCCCGGTGCACAACGAGACCACCGACGTTTGGCTGGTGCTGGACGGCGTAAACGTGCGCGGTGCGGTGGTGCTGGCCGAGACGCCAAAGAGCTTGACGCTGGTTACCGTTGCCGGCAATTTGAGCCCGGTGGACCTGCTGCATCTGCGCGGGCACTTCGGCATTCCGCGGTTTGATGGCGACGGGCTGAAGTCGGGAGGCGACCGGGACTATCGCTGAGCCCGGCCAGACCCGGAATTGCCACTCCTAATTTGCAGATGGTAGCCTCTTCCTTGAAGACCCGTAGGGAAGGAATACCACAAACATCATGCAAACCACGTATAACGGGCTTGAATTGCCGAAAAATGGCAAGCCCATCGCTTACTCGAACGGCAAGTTCGATGTCCCCGACAATCCCATCATCCCCTTCATTGAAGGCGACGGCACAGGCCGCGACATCTGGAAGGCCTCGCAGCGGGTTTTTGACGCAGCTGTGGAAAAGGCCTACGGCGGCAAGCGCGCCATTCGCTGGTTTGAGATTTTTGCGGGTGAAAAGGCGTTTCGCCAGTTCTCGACCTGGCTGCCCGACGACTCGGTGGCCGCGGCGCGCGACCTGCGCGTTTCCATCAAGGGACCGCTGACTACGCCGGTGGGCGGCGGCATTCGTTCGCTGAATGTGGCGCTGCGTCAGCTGCTTGACCTCTACGCATGCGTGCGGCCGGTGAGGTACTACCAGGGCGTGCCCAGCCCGGTGAAGCACCCCGAGAATGTGGACATTGTCATCTTCCGGGAGAACACGGAGGATGTGTACGCGGGCATCGAGTTCAAGCAGGGTACGGCGGACGCGGCGCGGCTTATCGATTTCCTAAACAACGACCTGCTCAAGGGCGGCAAGAAGAAAGTGCGCGAAGACTCCGGCGTAGGCATTAAGCCGATTTCGATCTTCGGCACCAAACGGCTGGTGCGGTATGCCATTCGCCACGCGCTGGAGTTGGGGCGCAAGACCGTGACGCTGGTCCACAAAGGGAATATTCAGAAGTTCACCGAGGGCGCATTCCGCGAGTGGGGCTATGAAGTGGCCGTGGAAGAGTTCCGCGATCAGACGGTAACTGAGCGCGAGAGCTGGATTCTGGGCAACGTGGACGCGAAGCCCGGCATCTCGATTGAAGAGAATGCAGCGCTGATTGAACCCGGCCTCGAGTTTGGCAATCCGGCCTTCCGCAAATCCATTTACGCGGAGATCAAGGGCGTGCTGGACTCGATCGGCAAGAGCCACGGCAACGGCGCATGGAAATCGAAGATCCTGATCAACGATCGTATCGCCGATTCCATCTTCCAGCAGATCATTATCAGGCCCTCGGACTACAGCATTCTGGCAACCACCAACCTCAACGGCGACTATATTTCCGATGCGGCAGCAGCGCAGGTGGGCGGGCTCGGCATTGCTCCGGGCGCCAACATCGGCGATGGGTTCGCGGTCTTCGAGGCGACGCACGGAACAGCTCCGAAGTACGCAGACAAGGACGTCATCAATCCTGGCTCGGTGATTTTGTCGGGCGTGATGCTGCTGGATTTCATTGGCTGGAAAGAAGCGGCGAAGCTGATTGAGAATTCGCTGGAGAAGACGATTCTGCAGAAGTTCGTCACGTATGATTTTGAACGCCAGACCGCCGGCGCAACCAAGGTGGGCACCAGCGAGTTTGCTACGCGCATCATCGGCAATATGTAAGTACAGTGTGCAGTGGACAGTGAGCAGTGAACAGTTGACTCGCTGGGAAATCAACTAAAGAGCATGCGAGGACATTGTCCCCGAGGAAGATAAAAGAGGAGAGAAATGCGGAAAAAAGTAAGCATTGTGGGCGCTGGCAACGTGGGCGCTACGGCCGCGCATTGGATTGCGGCCAAGGAACTTGCCGATGTGGTGTTGATCGATGTTGTGGAAGGTGTTCCACAGGGCAAGGCGCTCGACTTGCTTGAGGCGATGCCCATCGAGAAGCGCGACGTGAGTGTCGTTGGCGCCAACGACTACGCGGCTACGGCGAACTCGGACATTGTGATCATTACCGCGGGCATTCCCCGCAAACCCGGCATGAGCCGCGACGACTTGCTGCACACCAATTTCAAGATCATGTCGGATGTTGTGGCGAAGGTGGTGGCGCAGTCGCCCGAGTCGATTCTGATTATCGTCTCGAATCCGCTGGACGCGATGGCCCAGGCTGCTTATCGGCAGGCAGGCTTCAACCGCGAGCGGGTTATCGGCATGGCCGGCGTGCTTGACTCGGCGCGCTTCCGCACTTTCATCGCTGCGGAGTTGAACGTGAGCGTTGAGAATGTGACCGCATTTGTGCTGGGCGGGCACGGAGACACGATGGTTCCGCTGGCGCGTTACTCAACCGTGGCCGGAATACCGATTACCGAACTGATCGCACCTGACCGCCTGGAAGAGCTTGTGCAGCGCACCCGCGACGGCGGCGCCGAGATCGTGAAGCATCTCAAGACAGGCAGCGCCTTCTACGCTCCGTCGGCAGCCGCGGTGGAGATGACCGAAGCGATTCTCAAGGACAAGAAGAAGATTCTTCCCTGCGCTGCTTACCTGCAGGGCGAGTACGGAATCGACGGTTTCTACATCGGCGTTCCCTGCAAGCTGGGCGCTGCGGGCCTGGAAAAGATTATTGAGATCAAGCTCACGCCGGAAGAGGACGCAGCGCTGAAGAAGAGCGCGGCGGCGGTGAAGGAACTGTGCGCTGTGATTGGCGTTTAGGGGAGTTCATAGATCGAAATCAATAACTGTGGTCTCCCACCCTTTGTGCAAAAGGCGCACAAAGGATGGGGCACCCAAAGTTCTTCTGACGCTCAAATCTACGACGCTCCGGCACGTGACGAAAGAAGGCGGTGCATTTCAGGACTCAAGTGGAATCCTGGAATGCACCGCCTTTTTATTTCTCTGGGATTTGGGATGGCGGCGGGGACGCCGCCATTACTGCCGGTCTGGAGACCGGCGCTACTTTTCGTCCTCAATCCATCGACATGCTTAGCTGGTGCCGGACGTCGGCGCCGCGAATCCAGAAGATCACGTCGGTTGCAATATTCGATGCGTGGTCCGCAATTCTCTCCAGATTCTTCGCCACCAGAATTCCCTTCATTGCCTGTTGGGTAAATTGCGGCTGCTCCTCGATGAGTTTGAGCAGGTCGGCATGTGCGCGGTGGTTCATGCGGTCGATCTCGTCATCCATTTCACGGACCGAGTCGGCCAGACGTGCATCGCCGTCGAGGAGCGCCTGCACGGCGGAGCGGATCATGCGGCCGGCAAATTCGCCCATCGCGGCAAAGTCGACGGGGAGATCGACTTCATCCATGTTGATGATTTCTTTTGTGCGGCGCGCGATGCCCATTGACTGGTCGCCGATCCGTTCCAGGTCGCCGTTGATCTTGATGACGGCCAGGATGAAGCGCAGGTCTATTGCCATGGGCTGCTCCTTGGCGAGGAGTTCGTAGGCCATCTCGTCCAACTCGCGCTGCGCGGTGTTGATGGCGGCTTCGTTCTGCTTTACGAACTTGCAGAGGCCCTTGTCGCGCTGCAGGAAGGCGTCCACCGCAGTTTCGACCGCCTGCTGCGCCAAGGCGGCCATGGCCATGAGCTTGTCTTTGAGTTCGGCCAGTTGCTGGTGAAAGTGGATGCGCGGCACGGCGGATTCTCCCTGATCAACTATTGTGCATCATGCAGTGTTACAGCAGCGCTAAAATCCGGGCAATGCACCAGATTGGTCACACGGAATGCTACGGAATGGTCATGTCCGTGGAAATCATCCCGATATGTATTAGACGTGGGCCAAGGCGAGCGGTAGCGAGGCTAGTAACCAAAGAGCCGCGCGGAACGGGGATGAAACCGGGCGCGGCCTCGGCGGGCAGGATCACAGAGGGTTCTGCTGCAGCTTCTCCAAAGGCGAATCGTATGTGCGCTCGATTTTACCGAGCATGAAGATATATGCTGCAATTCCAATGACGAGATAGGCGGCTGCAACGCCAAAAGCCCACGCGTAGGAGTGGAACGCCGTGACCAGGTATCCGGTGATGATAGGCGCGGAAATCCCCGAGATCTGGTTGGAGAGGTTGATAATGCCGCCCACTTTGCCGACGTCGTTGCGGCCGGCAATGAGCGACGGAAGCGACCAGCCAACCGGCGCTGCAGCGGCCAACCCACCGATTGAAATGCTGATCCAGATGAGGGCCCGAATGGGAGTGTGGGCCTGGGCCGCGCCGAGCAGGCCCAGCCCACAGGCTGTGCCTCCAATGAGGATGACCCTGCGAACGTTGCTCGCATTCCACCCGCGCTGAACCAGGAAGTCCACCAACCAGCCGCCCACCACGATGTCAGTAATGGTCGCGAAGATCCACGGCACGCTTGTGTATAGAAATGAATGCAGCAGATCGATGTGCAGCGCAAACGAGAGATAACTCGGCAGCCAGGTGAGCAACAGGTAGAAGACGTAGTTATAGGCGCCGAGGCCGATAGCTAGACCGAGCACCTTGCGCCGCAAGAGAAGACGGCCCAGCGAAGTCTGTCCTACTTCCGGGGCCCTTCGCAGCTCAGAACCTTCGACGGTTTCCTCGATCAGGTGGCGCTCGATCCTTGTCAACTTAGGATCATCGTCCGGGTCTTTATACACGCGCCAGAAATACACGAGATAGGCGACGCTGATGAGGCCGGTTAGTGCGAAGCTCCAGCGCCAACCGGCTAATAGCAATGCAATACCGATGATGGGGACGCCGACTGCCGAGGAGAGTTTGGCTGCCGCGTCAAACATCGCCGTAGCCAGGCTGCGTTCCTGCGGTGGGAACCATAATCCAATAGCCTTGGCATTGGCGGGAAACGTAGGAGCTTCTCCCACCCCCAGCAGGAACCTGGCTCCGAACAATCCGCCCAGTGTGGGAGTAACTGCCGCGCCAAAGGAAGCGGCGCTCCATAAGAAGATGCCGAACCTTCCTACGCGTTTTACGCCTAACTTATCCAGCAGCACGCCAATCGGCAACTGACAAGCAGCGTAGGTAAAGTTATAGGCGCTGGAAAGATATCCGAACGTTATATTCGAAACTCCAAACGCAGTGATAAGTGCAGCGTGCGAAACCGAGAGGTTGACCCGGTCGAAGTAATTAACGAGAACGCCGATTCCGAGCAGCCATGCGATACGCCAGCGGCGCCTGGGCACCTTCGTTTTTCCAGGGATTTCCTGAGTTGGCAACAGTTCCCTCTTTCAGCGTCCTTGAATTACATCGTTTTCAAGCGTGCCAATCGGGTCGATGGTGATTCGAATGCGATCTCCGCTTGCCAAGGTGAATGAGTCCGGAGGGACGATGCCGGTGCCGGTCATGAGGAAGGCGCCGAAGGGAAAACTGTTGTCGCGGTATAGATATTCGACGAGAGTTGACGGCGCGCGCTTGAGTTCGGCAAGCGTGGTAGCGGCAGAAAACTCGGAAACGCCGGCGCGTATTATTTCGATGCTGATGGGCGTGGTGATTGGGAGCGGCTCGGGGCTGACGAGGACGCAGGGACCCAGTGCGCAACTGCGGTCATAGACCTTCGCCTGGGGGAGATAAAGAGGATTCTCTCCCTCGA
>Ga0209483_1002114_pt1 | contig 14229 bp, 13 predicted proteins | sample NGEPerA_FD_184508 | JGI IMG/M metagenome (GOLD analysis project Ga0209483, IMG submission 184508) | Arctic peat soil microbial communities from the Barrow Environmental Observatory site, Barrow, Alaska, USA - NGEE PermafrostL2-A... | ecosystem: Environmental > Terrestrial > Soil > Wetlands >... | reverse complement strand
CGCGCAAAACGGAGGACCGCGCCCCGATATCGTTACCGATCAGACGTCGGCACACGATCTCGTCAACGGATACCTGCCGGCCGGCTGGAGCGTCGCGCAATGGGACGCGGCGCGCAAGTCCGACCCGCGCAGTGTCGAAAAAGCAGCGCGCGCATCGATTGTCACGCACGTCGGCGCGATGCTCGCATTTCACGCAATGGGCATTCCAACCGTCGACTACGGCAACAACATCCGCCAGGTCGCGCTGGAGGAAGGTGTTGCGAATGCGTTCGACTTCCCCGGCTTCGTGCCGGCGTATATCCGCCCGCTGTTCTGTCGCGGCAAGGGTCCGTTCCGTTGGGTTGCGCTGTCCGGCGATCCCGAGGACATCTATCGCACCGACGCCAGGATGAAGGAGTTGTTTCCGCAAGATGCGGCCTTGCATCGCTGGCTGGACATGGCGCGCGAACGGATCGCTTTCCAGGGCCTGCCGGCGCGCATCTGCTGGATCGGGCTCGGCGAGCGTGATCGTGCAGGACTTGCGTTCAACGAGATGGTCAAGAGCGGCGAGCTGAAAGCGCCGATCGTCATCGGGCGCGATCACCTCGACGCGGGCTCGGTGGCATCGCCCAACCGCGAGACCGAGGCGATGAAGGACGGTTCCGATGCGGTATCCGACTGGCCAATGCTCAACGCGCTGCTCAATACGGCGAGTGGCGCAACCTGGGTCAAGCCTGCACCACGGCGGCGGCGTCGGCATGGGCTTCTCGCAGCATGCCGGTGCGGTGATCGTCTGTGACGGCACCGATGCGGCGGCGCGGCGCATCGCGCGCGTGCTGTGGAATGATCCGGCGTCGGGGGTATTGCGCCATGCGGATGCCGGCTACGCTGCGGCACTGGAGAGCGCCGCCGAGCACGGACTCAAGGTGCCCATGCGATGAATACGGCTCCGCCATCAGTAGCGCCAGCCGTGCTGCTGGTGGTTGCGATCGATGACGCCGATGCTCGCTCACCCGCGCGTGACGTCCGATGACATTCGCAACGTATCCATCGGCTGACGGCGTGTGGCACAACATCGTTGCGGTCCCCGAGCTCATCGATCCCGCCCCCGCGGCGCCGCTTCGGCAGCCTGCACTGATGGTGCGCGACGGCGTCATCGCGTGGCTCGGCGAGGCCGACGCGCTGCCCGCCGCACACGCGCAGATGCGCCGCCACGATGGCGGCGGCGCATTGCTGACTCCCGGGCTCGTCGATTGCCACACGCACCTCGTGTATGCAGGCAACCGCGCGCAGGAATTTGCGCAGCGCCTTGCCGGCGCAACCTACGAGGACATCGCACGCGCTGGCGGTGGCATCGCGTCGACAGTGCGCGCCACGCGCGCGACCGATGCCGAAACGCTGTTCCAGCTCGCGTCGCAGCGCCTCGAGGCGCTGATGGCCGACGGCGTGTGCGCGATCGAGATCAAGTCGGGGTACGGGCTCGAGCTCGCGACCGAGCGCAAGCAGTTGCAGGTCGCGCGACGGCTCGCGGATGCGCACGGCATCGTCGTGCGCACGACATTCCTGGGCGCACACAAGCTGCACGCGGAGCAGCTTTCCGACATGGATGGCGCCGCACTGGCCGCGCGCCACGGCGCCATGTCGGCCGATCACCTCGAACATCTGTCCGCCGCGGGTGTGGCGGCGATGCGCGACGCCGGCACCGTCGCCGTGCTGTTGCCGGCTGCGTATTACGCGCTGCGTGAGACCCATCTGCCGCCCATCGCGGCGCTGCGCGCCGCAGGCGTGCCAATGGCGGTCGCCACCGACCACAATCCGGGGACATCACCAACATTGTCGCTGCTGCTCGCGATGAACATGGCATGCACGCTGTTCCGGATGACGGTGGACGAAGCGCTCGCCGGCGTCACGCGCAATGCCGCGCGCGCACTGCGCATCGATTCGACACATGGCACGATCGGCGTCGGCAAGCCGGCCAACTTCGTGCTGTGGAACGTTGCCTCCGCGGCCGAGCTCGCCTACTGGATCGGGCAACGACCGGCGCGCACACTGGTCCGCCAGGGTCGCGTCTACGACCCGCGACATGCCACGTCCACGGCGGCCGATTCGTGATGGCGCTTTTCGCCCGCGACGCGCTGCTGCCGACCGGCTGGGCCCGCGATGTGCTGGTCGAGTGGGATGCTGCCGGAAGCCTCACCCAGGTCACGCCGGGAGCAGCGTGCCCCGCCGGCGCGCAGGTCGCTGCCGGGCCGCTGCTGCCAGGAATGCCGAACGTGCATTCGCACGCATTCCAGCACGTGATGGCGGGGATGGCCGAATTCCGCTCGCAGTCCAACGACAGCTTCTGGAGCTGGCGCACGCTGATGTATCAGACGGCTTCGCGCATCACGCCGGCCGATCTGGAGGCGATCGCCACGCATCTTTACTTGCGAATGCTGTGGGGCGGCTACACGTCGGTATGCGAGTTCCACTACCTGCACAACGACCTCGACGGGCACGCATATGCGGACGACGCGACGATGTCGGAAGCGCTGCTGCGCGCGGCGCGCACCACCGGCATCGGTATCACGTTGTTGCCGGTGCTCTACCAGAACGGCGGGTTCGGGGGCGCAGCGCCGTCAGCCGCGCAGCGCAGGTTCGTGCGCACGCCGCAGTCCATTCTCGGGCTGATCGCGCACTTGCGCACGCTCGCGGCGCCAGGAAACGAGCGGATCGGCTTCGCCGCACACTCGCTGCGCGCCGTGGTGCCGGCGAGCCTCGCGGCAGCGCTTGCAGGTGTTGCCGCCATCGACGCCACGATGCCGATCCACATCCACATCGCGGAACAGGCGCGCGAAGTGGAGGAGTGCGTCGCATGGAGCGGACAGCGCCCGGTCGCGTGGCTGCTCGCCAATGCCCACGTCGATGCACGCTGGTGCCTGGTGCACGCGACGCACATGTCGGCAGACGAAGCGCAGGCGGCCGCGCGCAGCGGTGCGGTGGCGGGCCTGTGCCCCACCACCGAGGCGAACCTCGGCGACGGCATCTTCGACGCCGCTGGCTGGCAGGCTGCCGGTGGGCGCTGGGGGCTCGGTTCGGACAGCCACGCGTGCGTCGATGCCGCCGAGGAACTGATGATGCTCGAGTACAGCCAGCGCCTTGCATTGCAACGGCGCAACGTTCTTGCCGATGCACGCCACGCGGCGGTTGCCACTGCGATGACGCAGACGATGGTCGACGGCGGCGCGCAGGCGAGCGGTCGCGCCGTCGCCGGCCTCGCTGTCGGGCAGCGCGCAGATTTCGTCGTGCTGGACGCCAACCGCCCGTCACTCGCGGGCTTGTCGGCCGAGCAAATGTTGTCTGCACATGTATTCGCCAGCGATCGCACGTCTGCCATTCACGATGTGTACACCGCGGGCGTGCAGCGCATCCGCGCCGGCCACCATCCTGCCGAGTCCGACGCCGCCATGCGCTTCGTGGCCGTGCGCCGCGCACTACTCGCTGCGTGACGCCGCAACCGGCACCCCGGACACCACACCCGATGCAACGACAGGATGATTCGCGCGTAGACGCCCCGCCGCCTTTTCGGCTGCGACAGGGGTCGCGTCCGCTGCTGGTGTCGATGCCACACGCCGGCACCCACCTGCCCCCGGCACTGGCGACGCGCCTCACCGCCGATGCGCTGCAGCTTGCCGATACCGACTGGCATCTCGACAGGCTGTACGACTTTGCCGACGCCATGGGCGCCTCGGTGCTGGTCGCGACGCACTCGCGCTACGTGATCGACCTCAATAGTCCTCCTCCGGACGATCACAACCTGTACCCGGGCCAGGACACCACCAGACTGTGTCCCGTCGACACGTTCGACCGCGCGCCGCTCTATCGCGATGCGCAACCGGACGCCGACGAAGTGCGCAGGCGCCGCGCTGCACACTACGATCCCTACCACGCGGCGCTGCGCGCCGAGCTCGCGCGCCTGCGTGCACTGCACGACAACGTCGTGCTGTGGGATGCGCATTCGATCCGCTCGGTGGTGCCGCGTTTCTTCGCCGGCCGCCTGCCCGATTTCAACCTGGGAACGGCGGACGGCGCGAGTTGCGACCCACGGCTCGCCGCCACGCTGTCACGGATTGCGACGGGCGCAGATGGCTACACGTCGGTATTGAACGGGCGCTTCAAGGGCGGTCACATCACGCGCGCGCACGGCAATCCGCAAGGCGGTGTGCACGCGGTACAGCTCGAGATGGCGCAATGCATCTATATGCACGAGACGCATCCGTTCGACTACGATCCCGCGCGTGCCGCGAGCGTGCAGCCGCACCTGCGCGCAATGCTGCAGTGCGCACTCGATTTTGGAGTGAGCGCCTGACGCGATCGATCAACGTGCCGGGAGACGTCAGCGGCCCCAGCGCAACGCCAGCGGATCGACTTCAGCCGCCAGCTCGAGAAGCCCCGCGCGCGTCGCCGGATGCAGCGGTTCCAATGGATGGCGCACCGCGTCGCTGGCAATCACCCCACCGGCCATCATCACCGCCTTGGTTGCGCGCAAGCCGCACTGCCGGTTTTCGTAGTTGACCAGCGGCAACACCCGCGCGTAGAGTCGCGCCGCCTCCAGGCGGTTACCGGCGCGGTGCGCGACGACCACAGGCCTGATCAGGTCCGGCAACAGCGCGCTCGACATCGTGCCCGTTGCGCCGGCGTCGAGGTCGGCCATCAGCGTGATCGATTCCTCGCCGTCGAACGGCCCTTCGATCGCGCCGCCGCCGGCGGCGATCAATGCGCGCAGCTTGGCCGCAGTTCCGGGAACCTCCAGCTTGAAGTAGCGCAGCGAAGGCACCGCGCGCGCGAGCTCGGCCAGGAACGTCACGCCGAGCTGCACGCCGGACAGCGGCGCGTCCTGCAGCATGAGCGGCAGGTCCGTGGCATCGGCCACCCGCGCGAAATGCTCGAGCATTCCGGTTTCGCCGGCGCGCAAGGCGGTGCCGTGATACGGCGGCATCAGCATGATCATCGCAGCGCCCAGTGCGCCGGCCCTGCGCGCACGCGCCGTAGCGACCGCGGTGCTGAAGTGGCTGCACGTGACGACGACCGGCACACGGCCGGCCACATGCGTCAAGCACAGCTCGGTCAACGTGTCGCGCTCGGCATCGTCCAGCAGGAATTGCTCGGAATAGTTGGCGAGGATGCAGATGCCGTCCACCCCCTGGTCGATCATGCAGTCGAGCACGCGCCGCTGCCCGTGGAGATCGAGCGCACCGTCGGCGGTGAAAGGAGTCGGTGCGACCGGCACGATGCCGGACAGCGGTTTCGATGAAGTCGGTTGTGTCACAAATTTCTCCGGGAAGGCGGCGTCAGTGATTGTCGCGCGGCACCGATGCACCGCTGCGGCCCACGAGAAAATCGAAGTCGACTCCGTCGTTCGCCTGCAGCACATGGTCGACATAGAGTTTCACGTAGCCGCGCTCGCCGTGCGACGCCGGTGGATTCCACGCAGCGCGCCGGCGCGCGAGCTCGGCGTCGTCGACGTCGAGGTAAAGCTTGCGGGCGGGAACGTCGAGCGTGATGAGATCGCCATTGCGCACCAGCGCGAGGGGACCTCCTGCGGCCGCCTCGGGCGCCGCATGCAGCACGACCGTCCCGTACGCGGTGCCTGACATCCGCGCATCCGAAATGCGCACGACATCGGTGATGCCGCGCTTCAGCAGCTTCGGCGGCAACGGCATGTTGCCCACCTCGGCCATGCCCGGATAGCCTTTCGGTCCGCAATACTTGAGAACCATCACCGAATTCTCGTCGATGTCGAGCGCGTCGTCGTTGATTCGCGCATGCAGGTCCTCGATCGATTCGAACACGACCGCGCGGCCGGTGTGCCGCAGCAGGTGCGCCGACGCGGCGGACGGCTTGATGATCGCGCCATCGGGTGCAAGGTTGCCGCGCAATACCGCGATGCCTGCATCCGCCTTGAACGGCGAAGCGTAGGCACGGATGACGTCGCGCCTGTAGCATTGCGCGTCCGCATTGTTGTGCCACAGGCTGTGGCCGTTGACGGTCATCGCATCGCGATGCAACAGCCCCTGCTCGCCGAGCTCGCGTATGACGACGGGCAGTCCACCCGCCTCGAAGAAATCCTCCATCAGGTACTTGCCCGACGGCATCAGGTCGACAAGGCATGCGAGGTCGCGTCCCAGCCGGTCCCAATCGTCGAGGTCGAGCTTGATGCCGGCGCGCCGCGCAATCGCGATCAGGTGCACGACCGCATTGGTCGAGCCCCCGATGCCGGCGTTGACGCGGATGGCGTTTTCGAATGCCTCGCGGGTCAGGATCCTCGACAGCAGGACGTCCTCGCGCACCATGTCGACGATGCGTCTTCCCGCTTGTCGCGCAAGCAGGTTGCGGCGTGCGTCGACGGCGGGGATCGCGGCGTTGCCCGGCAGGCCGACGCCGAGCGCTTCCACCATGCACGCCATCGTCGACGCGGTGCCCATCGTCATGCAGTGGCCATGCGAGCGGTGCATGTCGGCTTCGGCCTCGTGAAACTCGTCGAGCGTTATCTGCCCCGAGCGCAATTGCTCGCTCATCGATATGGTGTTGGTGCCGGAGCCGATCGGCTTACCGCAATGGATGCCACGCAACATCGGGCCGCCCGATACGCCGATGGTCGGGATGTCGACGCTCGCAGCCCCCATCAGCAGCGACGGCGTCGTCTTGTCGCAGCCCATCAGCAACACGACGCCGTCGAGCGGATTGGCACGGATCGCCTCCTCGACGTCCATCGACGCCAGGTTGCGAAACAGCATCGCCGTGGGCCGCATCATCGTCTCGCCCAGCGACAGCACCGGAAACTCCAGCGGAAACCCGCCGGCATCGAGCACGCCCCAGCGCACGTGCTCGGCGAGCGTGCGAAAATGGGAATTGCACGGCGTCAGTTCTGACCACGTATTGCAGATGCCGATCACCGGCCGCCCTTCGAACTGGTCCTGCGGGAATCCGCGGTTCTTGAGCCACGACCGATAGTAGAAGCCCATCTTGTCCTGGCGCGCGAACCATGCCGCGCTGCGCAATTTTGTTTGGCTCATCTCTCGATCCCTGTTGGTCAATCCTCTAGTGCGTCGGCCGGCTGGCGTGCGCGAACGAAGGTTCGCGTCGCCGCGCCGATCAGCGGCCACGACAGCAGCAGCAATGCAAGCGCGCACAGCGTCGCGACGAGCCCGTTCGCCCAGAATATCGAAATCGACCCGCGCGACATGATCATCGACTGGCGGAATGCGTCCTCCGCCTTGTCGCCCAGCACCATAGCCAGCACCAGTGGCGCGATCGGGTACTCGATCTTCTTGAACAGGTAGCCGGCGGCGCCGAAGCCGACCGCAAGCCACAGGTCGAACGTCGAATTGGCGACCGTGTAGGCGCCGATGAAGCAGACGACGACGATGATGGGACCGATGATCGCAAAAGGAATGCGCAGGATCGCGGCGAATACCGGAACCGTCGAAAGGACCAGGATCACGGCGACCAGGTTGCCCAGATACATGCTCGCGATCAGTCCCCAGACGAAATCGGGGCGTTCGGTAAACAGCGTCGGACCCGGATTGAGTCCCCAGATCATCAGCCCGCCGAGCAGCACGGCGGATGTCGCCGAGCCGGGCACGCCGAGCGCCAGCATCGGCAGCATCGCGCTGGTCCCGGCGGCATGGTCGGCGGTTTCCGGTGCAATGATCCCTTCCGGCTCGCCCTTGCCGAAGCCGCGCCGCCGCGACGAGAAACGTTCGGCGATGCCGTAACTCATGAACGACGCCGCCGTCGGGCCGTCGGGCGTGATTCCCATCCAGCAGCCGATGGCGCCGCTGCGCAGCAGCGCGATCCAGTAGCGCGGCAGCATGCGCGCGGCTTCGACGATGGCGCGCGGGCTGATGTTCGCCCTGAGGCCGTCGAACTTGAGGCCCTCTTCCATCGTCACCAGCAGTTCACCGATGCCGAAGAGCCCAATGACCGCGACGAGGAAGCTGATGCCGCCCACCAGATCGCTGAAGCCGTAGGTGAGGCGCAGGCTGCCCGAGATGGTATCCATTCCGACCGTCGCAAACGCCAGGCCGAGGCCGAGCGACACGATCGTCTTGCCCGGCGATGCGCCGCCCAGCCCGATGAAGCTCGCGAACGCGAGGAAGTACACGGCGAAATATTCGGGCGAGCCGAAGCGCAGCGCGAATTGCGCGACCCAGGACGAAAGCAGCGTGATCACGACGACGCCGAGCAACGCGCCGATCGCCGCCGACAGGAACGCGAGCGTCAGCGCCTGCGCCGCGCGTCCCTGCTTCGCCATCGGATAGCCGTCGAACGTCGTCGCGACCGAGGACGGCTCGCCTGGAATGTTGAACAGGATGGATGTCGTCGACCCGCCGAACAGCGCGCCCCAGTACATGCTGGTGAGCAGGATGATGGCAGCGACCGGATTCATCGAGAACGTCAGCGGCAGCAGCAGCGACACGCCGTTGGGCGCGCCCAGACCCGGCAGCACGCCGACGAGGATGCCGAGCAGTACGCCCGCCACCATCAATAGCAGGTGCTGCGTCGTCAGCACGACGCCGAAACCGTGCAGCAGCAGGCCGAGATTTTCCACGCGTACCCGTCAGGCGTTCAATGCAGATGCAGCAGCGATTCGAGCGGACCCTTCAGCAGCGGGACCTTGAACCACACTTCGAGCACGACATAGAAGAATGCAGCGGTGCCGACCGCGACAGCAATCGACGTGATCCAGCGGTAGCGTCCCTGCACGCGCATCACGCCTCCCAGGTACAGGATCGTCGCGACGTAGAAACCCAGCAGCACCGACGCACCGACGAACAGCAGCAGCGGAATGCCGAACGCCGCGATCCGCCGCGTCTTCACCGCATCGAGGAAAACCGCGGCGCGGTCGCGCCGGCGAAACGCGGCAACGAGATTGCCGAGGCTGGCGGCCGCGACGATCACGCCCACATAGAACGGAAACGCTCCCGCTTCCGGGCCGCCGGACGTCCACCCGATGCCATCGACGCGTGCGCCCAGCGCGATCGCCACCGCCAGCGAGAGCGTGACCAGCGCGCCGAAGACCTCGGCGGCGAGTCGCGTTACGTGCGGCGGGTCAGCAGCAGCCACGCATCGCTCCGCGACACGGATCGTCGACGCCGCGGCCACCCTCGCGGCCGCAGCGCCGCGATACCTCAGTGGATGAGCCAGCCTTCATGCTCGAACACCTTGCGCGACTTCTGGTCATTGTCGGCGATGAACGCCTGCAGCTTCGCGCCCGTCAGGAACTGGTCGGTCTGCGCGGAGCGCTCGATGTATTCCTTCCACTCAGGCGTTGCACGAACTTTGGTCAGCAGGTCGACGTAGTACGCGACGGCGTCGGCCGGAACGCCCTTGGGCAGCCAAGCGTGCGCGGCTGCTGATACTGGTCGATCGGAATTCCGGCGCTCACGCAAGCGGGAATATCCGACCAGGCCATTGTCGCGGTGACCTTGGGTCCCGCGGCGAGCGGCTTCGGCGAGAATACGCACAGCGCACGCACCTGGCCGGCCTTCCATTGGCCGATGCTTTCACTGGGATTGTTGGTGTTGGAGTCGATGTGACCACCGGCGAGCTGCACCGCCGCCTCGCCGCCGCTCTTGTACGGAACGTAGAGGAACTTCGCACCGGTCGCACCCTCGATCAGACTGGTCAGCGTCTGGTCGGTGTCCTTCGCCTGGCTGCCGCCCATCTTGAACGTGTTCGGCGCGGCCTTGACGGCGGCGATGTAGGCCTTTGCGTCCTTGTATGGCGAATTGCCGTTCACCCAAAGGATGAATTCGTCGAGCGCCATCGCGGCGAGCGGCGTGAAATCCTCCCCCTTCCACGCGAGCTTCGCAATCTGCGGCAACAGGTATTCATTGTTGGTGCCGAACGTCACGCGGTGCGCGTTGCCCGTGGCGGCCTTGCCATACAGAAAGCCTTCGGCGCCGCTGCCGCCGCCCTTGTTGAGGATGACGATCGGCTGCCCGGCGAGCTTGTACTTGGTGACGATCGCCTGCACGGTGCGGGCGAAGTTGTCGGTGCCTCCGCCCGCGCCCGCGGTGACGACGAACTCGATCGGCTCGGTCGGTTGCCACGCGGCCGCCGAATGGCCCGGCGCCATCATCAACGGAATCGCGCCCGCGAACGCGACGGCAATGGTTTTCAGCTTGACTGCGTTGTGCATCGGATTTCCTTCCGGATTGCGTTGTCGTGGTTACGCTGCGGACGCAGCGCGATCGGATTGCCGCTGGCGGGCGGCCATTCTTGCGGCGAGCAACAATGCGGCACGCGTAGCGCCGATGTTGGCGATACCCTTGCCGGCGATTTCATAGGCGGTGCCGTGCGCGGGTGTGCAGATCGGGAACGGGAACCCGCCCATCAATGTGACGCCACGATCGAAGCCCATCAGCTTCATCGCGATCTGGCCCTGGTCGTGGTACATCGTCACCACCGCGTCGAACGCGCCGGCGCGTGCGCGCACGAACACCGTGTCCGACGGGTATGGGCCTTCGACCGCGATGCCTTCGCTGCGCGCCGCCTCCACCGCCGGACGGATGACGTCGATTTCCTCGCGCCCGAAATTGCCGCCGTCGCCGGCGTGCGGATTGAGCGCTGCAACCGCGATGCGCGGCACGGCGACATCGGCATTGCGCAGCGAGCGATCGGTCAGGCGGATCGCCGCGAGCACGCCTTCGCGCGAAATATGCGACGCGACGTCGGCGAGCGGCATGTGCGACGTGACACGTGCGTTCCACAGGCCTTCGAGAATGTTGAACTCGCTGGCGGGACCGCGCAGGCCCAGCACATCGAGCGAATAGCCGATCTCGTCGTCGTAGCCGGGATGCGCGGCGCGCATCGCCGACTTGTTGAACGGCGTGAAGGCCACCGCATCGGCGCGCCCGGCCTTAGCAAGCTCGAGGCATGTACGGTAATTGCGCAGCGCGAATTCGCCGCCGCTGCGAGTCGCGACAGCGCGCTCGACGCCCGTGGGGTCGAGGTGGCCCAGGTCGATGAACAGCGGGCGCGTGTAGTCGTCGAGGCCGCCCATGTCGTTGGTCCATTCCGCGTTGGTCCATTCCGCGTTGGTCCATTCCGCGTTGGTCCATTCCACGTTGGTCCATTCCACGTCGAGCGCAACGTTGGCGACTTTCGCGCCCTCCTCGAGTACCCTGCGGTCGCCGACGACGACGATGCGCGCGGCCGCCAGCACATCACCCAGCGACAACACCCTGGCGGTCAGTTCAGGACTGATCCCGGCGGGGTCGCCCATCGCGAGGGCGATCGTCGGGCGGAGTTCCGGAAATGACGTGGGTATTGCCAAATGTCGCTCCTCGCCGCTGGCGCCGAGCCAGTTGCAGGTTAATCGGTCGGTGAGAACCGTGATCGCTCGCAAGATTCCTGCGTGCTGCATGCAGAATGTTGCATGCACATTGCCACCGCACTATGTTAAAGTCAACCGCGATGAATGAATTCGCCTGCGTTCCGTGATGACGCCGCCGCCGGCCAACGCTGCGGCTGCGAACGACGAGGCGATCGTTCCGCTGAACCGGCGTTCGTTGCACGACGAGCTCGTCGAGCGTATCCGCGACATGATCATCGAGGGGCAACTCGCGCCGCTGTCGCGAATCCACGAAGGCCAGCTCGGCAAGGCACTCGGCGTGTCGCGCACGCCGCTGCGTGAAGCGCTGAAATTCCTCGCGAGCGAAGGATTGCTGGAGCTGGTCGCCGGCCGCGGTGCACTCGTGCGCAAGCTCACCGCCAAGGACGTGCGCGACATGCTGGATGTGCTGTGCGCGATCGAGACGCTGGGCGGACGCCTCGCGTGCCGCAACGCCACGGACGCGCAGATCGCGGAGCTGCGCCGCATCCACGACGAAATGATGGCGCTATACCACGCGCGCAACCGCCTCGAGTACTACCGTCGAAACCAGTCGATCCACTCCGGCATCGCGCAGATCTCGGGCAACGGATTGCTGGCGTCCACGCATCAGGTCATCCAGGCGCGCCTGAAGCGCATCCGCTTCATCGGCAACGAAGAGCCGGACAAATGGGCGGGCGCCGTCGCCGAGCACGAGGAGATGATCGTGGCGCTCGAGGCGCGCGACGAAGCGCGCCTGGCCGGCGTCATCGCACGCCACCTCGAGGAAACCTGGTCGCGCGTCGTCGACAAGGTATGACAAGCGTGCCGCGCTAGATCAGCGGCGCCACCATCGGCATCAGCAGCCGCTCCGCGGCGAACAGCAGGAACACGATGACCAGCATCAGCAGCGTGAACTTCGCCACCTGCCCGATGAAGCGCAGGTAGCGACGATCGCGCTTCAACAGGTAGAGGAATAGCGCGACGCCGATCGTTGCGAGCGCGAGGAACAGCAGCAGGCGGACAAGGATCATCTAGTGTACTGAGTCAGAAGTTCGCTCGATAGTTCGCGGCGAAATCGGCCGCCATGCTGCGTTGCGCGTCCTCACCGTAGCTACGGCTACGCTTTCGGCCGCGCGCCTTGCCTGGCGACCGATTTCATCCGCTCCTTTATCTTCGGAACTTCTGACTCAGTACACCAGATTGCGCGCGATGATGCGCGCGGGATCTCGCAAAAAGGGGTTGCTTCGGTACCGCTGACGCGGCTCACGCCGGCGACATCTGCCATCCCTGGAACGCCGCGGGCACGTCGGATTCGGCGTCGAACGTCACCACCTCGAATGCGTCCGCATCGGCGAGCAGCGCGCGCGCGACCTTGTTGTTGAGCGCATGTCCCATCTTGAATGCGCTGTACTGGCCGATCAGCGGATGGCCCAGCAGGTACAGATCGCCGATGGCGTCGAGCACCTTGTGACGGACGAACTCGTTGTCGAAGCGCAGACCCTCGCTGTTGAGCACCTTCGTCTCGTCGAGCACGATCACCGTGGCGAGGCTGCCGCCCAGGCCGAGGCCCGCCGCGCGCAACGCCTCGACATCCTGCATGAAGCCGAACGTGCGCGCGCGCGCGATTTCGCGCACGTACGAATGCTCGGCGAAATCGATGACGACGTGGCGGTTTTCCGAGCCGAACACCGGATGCGGGAAGTCGATCGCGAAGTCGAGCTTGAAACCGGCGAACGGCTCGAAGCGCGCCCACTTGTCGCCATCGCGCATTTCCACCGTCTTGCGTACGCGCAGGTACTTCTTGGGGGCGACCTGCTCGACGACGCCTGCCGACTGCAGCAGGAACACGAACGGCCCGGCGCTGCCGTCCATGATCGGCAGCTCCGGGCCCGCGACATCGATGTCCAAGTTGTCGATGCCGAGGCCCGCCAGCGCCGACATCAGGTGCTCGACCGTCGACACGGACGCGCCGTTTCCCTTCAGCGACGACGACAGCCGCGTGTCGCCGACGTTGCCTGCGAGTCCCTTGACGCGCGGTGCGCCGGGCAGGTCCGGACGATGGAACACGATGCCGTTGTCGATGGCCGCCGGCCGCATCGCAAGCTCGACGCGCGCACCCGTGTGCAACCCGACGCCGGTCGTGCGAATGGCGGTCTTCAACGTGCGCTGCTTCAACATCGACGACCCTTGGAAGCTACCCCGTGAGGTGAGCGAATTTTACCACGCAGCGCGCCGCTACCATGCCTGGCGAAGCCGCGCGATCACGTCGTTTTTCGCAACCATTCATTGCACGGCCACCCGTCAGTCGGCCTGCTTGCGCAGGAACGCCGGGATATCGGACGCGTCGAACGCTGTCGACTGCGGCTGCAGCGAGCTACGCCGGCGCACCACCGCCGGCTGGTCGAGCTTGTCGTAGTCGACCCGTCCGCTGACCAGCATGCCGGTATTGTCAGTTCCGGTGCGCTCGATCACGCTCTCGACCATTTCCAGCCGCGGCTTTGCCTGGGGGGTGGGTAATGCCGCGCCGCCCAGGCCGGTGGCGATCATCGTCACGCGAAGCGCCTCGCCCATCGTGTCGTCGATCACCGTACCCACGATCACCATTGCGTCTTCGGCGGTGAATTCCTTGATGGTGTTCATCACGTCGTGGAATTCCTTCATCTTGAGCCCCGACGACGCGGTGATATTGACGAGAACGCCGCGCGCGCCCGCGAGGTTGACGTCCTCGAGCAGCGGACTCTTGACGGCCTCGTGCGCGGCGTTGCGCGCGCGCTCGGGACCCGTCGCCATGGCCGAGCCCATCATCGCCATGCCGACTTCGCCCATCACCGTGCGCACGTCAGCGAAATCGACGTTGACCAGGCCCGGGTTGTTGATGACCTCGGCGA